>CABDZO010000399.1_pt1 | contig 9239 bp, 8 predicted proteins | sample 3132221 | NCBI WGS metagenome assembly CABDZO01 (sample SAMEA5534340, study PRJEB31848) | metagenome | biome: tundra; feature: field; material: soil | place: USA | collected 2013-05 | depth 0.45 m | reverse complement strand
CCCACCCGCGCCTCTGCCGAGGACGAGGAGAAGCGGCAGTTCATGTTCGACTCGCTCACCACGGAAACGTCGCTGGCGCAACACCTGATGGAGCAGTTGCGCGATACCAGCTTGAACGAGGAGCAGCAGGGCATCGCCGAATTACTGATCGGCAACATTGACGACTACGGCTATCTCATGGCGACGATTGATGAACTGGGCGCGACGACGAATCTTCCGGGCGAGAAAATTTTGGAAGTCCTGAAAGTCATTCAGAGCTTTGATCCCCCCGGCATTGGTGCGCGCGATTTGCGCGAATGTCTCATGCTCCAGCTTGAACGCGCCGGCCAGCCGGACACGCTCGAATATCGCATCATCCGCGATTACATGGACGCGCTGGGCAAACGCCGGATTCCCGAAATCGCGCGCGGCACCGGCATGAGCCTCGACGATGTGCAGGAGGCGCTCGCCCGCATCGGCCGGCTGGAACCGCGTCCCGGCCGCACTTTCCTCACGGCGGTGAACCAATACGTCGCGCCCGAAGTTTTCGTGTCGCGCGTCGGTGAAAATTTCACGGTCAGCACCAACGACGAACAGATTCCCCATCTGCGCATCAGCAATGTCTATAAAGATTTGATGTCGGCGGGCGAAAATAACGCTGAGGTGAAAAACTACATCCGCGAAAAAATCCGCGCCGGGAAATTTCTCATCAAGAGCCTGCGCCTGCGCCAGCAGACCATCGGCAACATCGGCCGGGAAATTGTGAAGCGTCAGCGCGAATTCATGGACAAGGGCGTCGCGTATCTCAAGCCGATGACCATGGCGCAGGTGGCCGAAGTCGTCGGCGTCCACGAAACCACCGTCAGCCGCGCCGTCTCCGGCAAATACATCGAAACGCCGCAGGGCGTTTTCGAGATGAAATTTTTCTTCACCGCCGGTTTGCAGACCACCAGCGGCGGCGCCGTTTCCAACACCAGCGTGAAGGACATGGTCGCCGAAATCTTCAAGGCAGAAAACATCACCAAGCCGTTGCCCGACCAGGAAGTCGTGAAAATGCTGACTGCCAAAGGCATCACCATTGCGCGCCGCACCGTGGCCAAATACAGGGACGAACTGGGAATCCTGCCGTCAAACCTGCGGAAAGTTTATTGAACTTCAGTTTTGCTTTAAGTTTGCCGTGTTGAATTTGCTTTCGCCGACGGGCTGTGTTTGTTAGAAAATTCCTGTGCGTAAAATCCTTTTCCTGTTCTACCTCGGTCTTGGCCTTCTGTCGCTGGCGTCGCGGGCGGAAACGCTGGCTTTGACGGACGGGACATCGTTGACCGGCGACATCGTGAAGTTTGACGACAACGGCCTGATGCTCCGCACCACGGGCGATGCCTATGCCACCGTGCCGTGGGCAAAATTTTCGCAGGACGCGTTGAAGCAGCTCTCGGCGAATCCCAAAATCAAACTGCTCGTCGAGCCGTTCATCGAGCCGGATCAATCCCAGCGTCCGGCCAAACCGGAAATCAAGGTGAACCCCGTCACGCGCCTAGAGCGTCCGGCGCATCCGTCGTTGCTGGGCGGACTGGTGAAGTCATCCGTGGGCTTGTTCATTTTGCTCGTGCTTTACGCGGCGAACCTTTACGCCGCGTTTGAAGTGGCGCTGATCCGGGCGCGGCCCATCGCGCAGGTGGTCGGTCTGGCGGCAGTGTTGCCGGTGATTGCGCCGGTCGTTTTTCTGGTGATGCCGGTCAAGGCGGACGCGCCGCCGGCAGAAAATCAGGCCGAAGGCGCGGCGGCGGACGGGACGGCGGCGAAACCGCAGGAAATCCAGATTGGCGAGGCCTCGTGGAAGCAGGCAGTCAGGCCGCCGGAGCCGCAGGTTTTCGCGCGCGGAAAATTCACGTTCAACAAGCGGTTCATCGAGTCAAAATTCGCCGGCTTCATCGGCGAACCCAAAGGCGAGGCCAATCATTTTTCGATGGAATTGAAGACGACCGCCGGGCAGTTCGCCGTCGCCCGCATCGCGCAGGTCAACGCGGCGGACGCGATTTTTGAAACGGTCGGGCGCGGACCGTTGACGGTGCCGTTCACCGACATTCAGGAAATCAAACTCAACCCCAAGACCGCTTGAAATACCGCAGCATCCTTTTATTTGGCGCGCCCGGCGTGGGCAAGGGCACGCAGGGCAAGATTCTCGGCGTCATCCCGAATTTTTTCCACTGCGCGTGCGGCGAAGTCTTCCGCAACCTGCGCGGGGACAGCCCGCTCTGGAAGGTTTTCATTGATTATTCCAGTCGCGGCCAGTTGGTGCCGGACGACCAGGCCATCGAGCTGTGGCGGCAGTTCATTGATGCCTCCAAGAAGATCGGCCGTTTTCATCCTGACCAGGACACGCTCGTGCTTGACGGCATCCCGCGCAACCCGCGCCAGGCGGAAACTCTCCGCGACGCGATTGATGTCACTGGCATTTTTTATCTCAAGAGCGCCAACGAGGAAAACCTGATCAACCGCATCCAGCGCCGCGCCCTCAAGGAAAACCGCCTCGACGACGCGCACCTCGGCGTCATCCGCGAACGCCTCAAGACCTACGAGCAGGAAACCAAGCCCGTGCTGAAGTTTTATGGCCGCCGGCTCGTGCATCAGATCAACGCCGACCAGTCGCCCGCCAAGGTGCTCGCCGACATCCTGCGCATCGCGGCCAAAAAGTGACCGCGCCATGATTCCGCTGCGGATCATCTTTATGGGCACGGCGGAACTTTCCTGCGCCAGCCTGGAAAAACTTTTCAACGACAAATCATTTCAGTTGGTTGCCGTCGTCACGCAGCCGGATAAACCCAAAGGCCGCGACCTCAAGCTCACGCCTTCGCCCGTCAAAATTCTCGCCTCGAAATTAAATCTGCCGGTGCTGCAACCGCTTCGTGCGCGCGATGGGAAATTCATTTCTGAACTTTGCGAACTGAAACCGGATTTGATGGTCGTCGTCGCTTACGGACAGATTTTGCCGCAAAGCATTTTGAATTTGCCGCCGTTCGGCTGCTTGAACGTCCACACCTCGCTGCTGCCAAAATATCGTGGGGCCGCGCCCATCCAATGGGCGATTGCCGATGGCGACGCCGAGACCGGCGTGACGATAATGAAGATGGATGCCGGACTCGACACCGGGCCGATTCTGTCCACGCGCCGCACGCCGATTTTGCCGACGGACGATTCACAAATCCTGCACGACCGCCTTGCGCAACTTGGCGCGGAACTGCTCGCCGAAACGATTCCAGCTTACGTCGCCGGAAAAATTTCACCGCAACCGCAGCCCGCCGAAGGTTCCACCTACGCCGCGAAGATCAAAAAGGAAGACGGCCAGATTGACTGGCAACAGCCCGCGCGAAAAATCTGGAACCGCCTGCGTGCCTTCACGCCGTGGCCCGGCGCCTTTACGTTTTTGTCAGAGCAATCGTCGGTGGGGCGAGCGTCTTCGCGAGCCGATGCGACAGCCGCCAAGCCGCAATTGCTGAAAATCTGGAAGGCTGAAGTTGTCGAGAAGTCCGGCACGGCTGGAACGGTTTTGTCTGCGGACAAAACCGGCATCGTGGTCGGCTGCGGACAAGATGCGCTGCGGATTCTGGAATTGCAGCGCGAAGGTGGCAAGCGTCTGACGGCGGAACAATTTCTCGCGGGATTTCCTCTCAAAGTTGGCTTCAAGTTTGTGTAGCAGCGGTGAGTCCGTTCTAATTGAAATGAGCCGACTCACACCGGCTGCTACTTCGCATCACTTTTACCGCATTCTTCCCAACCCCCGCATTTTGGACATAGGGTTATACCCCATAGAGAAGTTCCGGCCCGGCGCGTAATATGCTCCAGCAAACAATCCAAACCAAGCCGGTGGAATAGTTTGGATGTAGCAGCGGTCTGTGACCGCCGCTACCGTGCGGAATTTTGAAACTTTAACACTAACCAAACTAAATATGAAAACGATCCTGTTATTTACCTGCGTTATCACCCTCCTCACTACTTCCGGATGTCTGGTTTCCGAAGGCGGACGGCACGGGCAAGCGAGATACGAAAGTCATTCGGGAGTCATCGTAGGACCTCCGGCAGTCGTAGTGCGTCCGCCGATAGTCGTAGTGCGCCCGCCGGAAATTATCGTGCGGTAGTCACTCGCCGTCAACGTGTATCCGGCCAGCGGGCGGGCATTTATTTTCTGGCGCGGGAAGTTATTGGGGAAGGCAAATTGATCGTCCGGCCAGCCACCATGAACACGCCTTCCCCTTGGTGATGAATCGTCCGCGGATGTTTCCTCGCTGGGTCAATCCATGCTTTGACGACCTCAAGAATAAAGAAGTTGTATTTGGCGGCCAGCTTTCCATCAATGACCTTGCATTCCAGACTGGCATAACACTCGGCGATGAGCGGGCCTTGACGCACGCGGCGGTCACGGGCGTAAGACCAAAGGCCTTGAACTTGTCCACCTGTCGGCCCGAAGTGTTTCCGCAGCCCACCACTTTTTCCGCCAGCTCCACCGTCGGGATGTTGATCACGCATTCCCTGGTCGCCTTCAAGCTTTCAAACGAATAGTTCCGGTTGCTGATCACGCAACCTACGAGCGGCGGCTCGAATTCCATCATCGTATGCCACGACATGGTCATGATGTTCGCCCGCCCGGCGCGGGCCGTCGTGACCAGCACGACCGGTCCGGGTTCGAGCAGCCGATAGACTTGGGACAAGGGAAACGTGGTTTTCTTCATCTGGGATTCCTTTCAACCGATTTCAAAACCGACTGTCGCCATCGCGGCCAGGCCGTGCGCGCAGAGGCGCATGCCTTGTTTGCGGGCTGAAAGCCCGTGATGTGACAGCCGGGGTGAGGCGCACCGCGCCGAGCCACGGGTTGGTCGAACTAAACAAATCTCCGCGCCCCGAAAGGGCGGAACGCTGGCGGCAAACTCATTCCGGTTTTTCATAAGCTCCTTCATTTCCAGCGCTCTTACTTTTGTCTCCAGCGGAACGGAACCGGATCACCACATATTCCTTGGTTTCCTCCAGCCGGAAGCCGGCCTTTTGAATTTCCTTCGCAATTCCAGGCATATGCGCCACTCCCCACGGCACGATGATGTGCTCCGTTTCGGGTAGATGACTCTGAATCTGTTCCAGCAGATGCTGATTGCGCTTCCGCAGCAGATCATTGAGGAATTGTTCCTGAAAATTGGGTGCCGTCGAGTATTGCATCAGCTTCTGGATCGTCTCGGCGTCCATGCCACCAGTATGAATGAGGATAACCAGATTGAGCAAATCAAGCGTGTTGGTGGTGAACTGGTCCACATCAATATCTGCCGGCACGATTTCGCCGCGGGTGGGTTCAAACTTTTCGTGTTGCTCGGCCAGCCCCAGCGCATTGGCCATGCGTTTATAATTGATTTTATGTTTTAGGAGATGCTTTTCGTCCGTGACGCCTTCCATTAAAATCAACGAGTTCGTCGGGAAGGTTTGCGAAATGTCCCGGTAGAAGTCCGCCTCGGCAACGTGGGACATCGGAAACAGCTGGATCGTCTTGCCGTCGTCACGGACATATTTTTTCACCTGCACCGTGAAACCACCCGGATGCAACGTCATGAAGCCATCGGTGAAGTGATCAATGAGCCCGGCTGTGCAAAAGAAAAGGTAAATCAGCACTGCGGGCAGCAACCCGAAAATATTTGCCAGTGAGAATCCAATCAGGTTGCGCCAACTGAATCGCGGGCTTCCCAACCGGCCCAGCGGCACCAGCGGCCAGCCGAATTTCAAGCCGTGCTGGGCCCGGTTCAGAATCCAAAAGCCGAAGCCGACTTGAACGACGGAGAAAATCCAGGCTATCAGCTGCATCTGACCGGAGCAAAGAAGGAACATGGGAACACCGACCAGTTGAGTTGCCAGATAGAAGAGGGCAAGCGGAACGAACAACCACTTGGGGATGGCGGGTGTGAGGGCCATGAGAACATAAACGACCAACGCCACGAGAACGGCGAGCAGTCCTACGATTAACTTGATGACTAAAAGAATATGAATACCCCAACAGAGCGCGACGGAGTCATCCACCAAGGAAATGGCTGCATCGGCCAAAAATAGTCCGAGGCACAGGCTCAGCAGAATGGCGAGGAACTGACGCATAGGCGATGGCTTGCGATTTGACTCCGGTGGCAGCGGAGGCGGAGCGCCGATCACCGGGGGCTGAGTTGCTGGCAACGGCGGGGGCACACTGGCAATCTGGGGATTGTCATTGGACGACGGAGTCTTTGGGTCTTCCCCTTGGCGAATCCGCTCCAGCAAGGCTGACGCCGGTTCGTCTTTAGGGTTTTGGGGGACGAGTTGGCCGGCGAAGGCGCGGGCGAGGAGGGACGGCGTCAACTGATCCACCTGCCGGCGTGCCTGCGCCAACCGCTGCTCCAACTGGTCGGCCAGCGCGAACAGGCCCGCCACTTGGTTGTTGATGTCATTCACACAAATAATCTTCATTATACAATTTCGGCTACTATAGAAAGGCACTTGGGAAGAATATTGGACTCGAAACCCCCTAAATAAACCAGCCTTTCAGTTAGTGGGATATGCTCCGTAAGAGTCCGTTGAAACTTGTTTAGTATACCAATTAGGCCATCCAAGTTTAATGGTGTTGCCCGTTCAATTATCTGCTCAAGCCCAATCGTGCGACCGACTACTGGATCACTACACCAAACTGGCGTTGAGTTTTTTTGCTGAAATGCAATAAAATGTCGCTCTGTGGTAAGCCATCCATTTGGAGACGTCGAGACATCCACAAATTGCAGATCAGATAGTTTTGCATCCTTAACCACATCATTCTCATCAAAAATCATTGGACAGACATAAGCAACAGAGGCCCCAGGCAAACCAGAAAGTCTTCGCAGGGATTCATGCTGGGAGATTTGGGTATTCGGATTCGGTTCAAGATAAAGTTCGGAGCGATAATATGGAGCTTTCCACCCCGTTGGAGCATAAACACTTCTCGTATTCAAAATTTCAACGACCTTAAACTGTAGTAAGAACGCACGAAATGACCTAAATCCTGGCGTTGCATCGCTCTGGATAAAATCTTCGAGATCTTCGATCACCTCAGGTTTTGGGATATCCGCAGTGAAGTATGCCTGATCAAAGCCATACCAATGCTCTGAGGTTGTCGCTGGCTTGAAGATTTGGATTTCATGTCCAAGTGCTGCTTTGTATTGTTCTTTAAGTAAATGAAAATAGTGCATTTCTAAAAGAGACTCTGAAATGTTTGAGTGAGCCATAGTTTTTTCTTTCTTACTATTTGACCACCCTAATGCGCTGTAACAATTTTTCTGCCGGTTCGTCGGCGGGGCTTTGCGGCACCAGTTTACCGGCGAAGGCGCGTGCGAGGAGGGACGGCGTCAACTGATCCACCTGCCGGCGTGCCTGCGCTAGCCGCCGCTCCAACTGGTCGGCCAGCGCGAACAGACCCGCCACTCGCCGCACGATCTCCTGTTGCTCAATTGTGGCCTTCATGAAGCAAGTGATTTTATGTATGCAACAATCTCCTCTGGGCGGCTTCCGATCTCCGTTTGGTAAATCTTCCCGAAGTCCAGCTGCTTGCTCCGGAGTTTCTGAGCCATGAAGTTGTCGCAAAACAAGGCATCGCAATAAGGTAGCGCTTGAGAAGCATGGAGGTAATCTTCCATATCGTTAGCCTGAACCTTCCTTGACGTATCTAAGCTGATAGCCGCATCTAGGCCAGCCACAACTTCGAGAGATGGTAACGCGTGGGGATCTTTCCCTTCGTAAATCGGCTCAAAAACCGCCATAACATGTTCATCAGGGGTGCCAGGAGAACCCTGGCAGAGCGCAAGCATCGGCATTAATGTGTCTTTCAATGCCGTGAGCAAATCAACCCGTCTATCGAACACGAGCTTCTGAAAACTCCTCTTTTCTTTGGCCTGACGCAACTTCGCCTGCTCAGAATTAACTACCCACCCAGCTGATATCCTGTCCGGAGTTGGTGTCCAATCTGGCATGGACTGGTAATCTTCACACGTCATTTCCCAGCGCAAGTCGATGTATACCTTCTTTAACATCTCAGTGTTCTCTGCCTCTCTATCCGCAAAGTCGAACATGTGTTCCCCCGCCCAATAACCAACTTTAGACCATGTTGGGAATGTGGCTTCGTCCAACTGGTCTATGTGCAATGTCCGACAGATGTGCCTCCCAAACTCCGTTTTTGCGAGGTCGAGCCAATTCTGGAGGCATACGCCACCACTCAGGAAATCCATTATCCTCGCAGTTGATTGGCGGGTCGAAGGGTCGCTCTGCTTCATTAACTCAGAAAACAGCGTCGAGCTCAGTGGACAGCAGATTCGCTCCTTTTGTCTGAGCGGCTCCAGCAATCCCAACATCATGTCGTAAACTGCATCTTTCTTCGGGCTATCGGCAACGACATGACACAAATTCACCCAATGCTTGGTGTCGAGATAAATGAGTTTCTTCCCATCGAGTTGACGAGCAAGTTCGATCCTCTTTTGCGACAAATACTCCTCTGGCGTGATTTCAGGCACGGCATTGTGTCTCGCAACTGATGCTTGCACACGCGCCCGAAAGTCGGTTGTTGCCTCCCAATGCTCCCAATCTTGGCGAGTCGCATTCATGGTTTGCGCGCCTTACCAATCCGCTGCAACAACTTTTCCGCCGGTTCGTCGGCGGGATTTTGGGGGACGAGTTGGCCGGCGAAGACGCGGGCGAGGAGGGCGGGCGTGAGCTTGGTCACTTGCCCGCGCGCCTGCGCCAGCCGCAACTCCAACTGGTCGGCCAGCGCGAACAGGCCCTCCACTCGCCGCACGATTTGCTTTTGCTCGGCATGCGGTGGAATTGGAACCGGGAGCGTTTGCAACTGCTCCAAATTAAGCGTAGGACGAGCGACTTCGCGAGAGTCACCCTTCATCCAATTTTGAGCACAACTCGTCGAAAGCCAAAGATGGACATATCGCGCTTCAAATTCACGGATTGGTAACTTTGCGACAGCTCTTGCGATGTTGAACCCGGCACATTCTGGCTGTGCGATGGCAGTTTCCCCAATTCCGGCTCCAACGACAGTCACGAGAATTTCTCCACCCAAAAGCTGCGAGCGACGGTAGTCGTCATGAATGCTTCGAGGAATGCGACGAAGAGTGCTGGTGTCAACGCGTCCCGCCACCAAATCTCCAGCGCGAACAAGGAAAACGCCATCGGTGTTATTCTCACCGGGCTGAACAACGCCGTAGCAAAATGCTTCTGCCGGTGAAATT
>CABDZO010000396.1_pt1 | contig 9245 bp, 9 predicted proteins | sample 3132221 | NCBI WGS metagenome assembly CABDZO01 (sample SAMEA5534340, study PRJEB31848) | metagenome | biome: tundra; feature: field; material: soil | place: USA | collected 2013-05 | depth 0.45 m | reverse complement strand
CATTTTCAGTCAGAGTGGACGCACGTCCGCTGCTACACTTTTGAATCACCGTTTCGGCAGCGGCAACGTGTCGCCGGAATTCGCCGGTTGATAAACGGCGGGTGGCAGGTTCACCAGCGGATCGCTCTTCTTGTGAGAACGCCAGGCCCAGAGGGAAAGCACCACCACCAAGCCAAGACCGATGACGGCGATGCTCGCGAAGCCAAGTTTCCAATTCACCCTGGCCAGCACCAGCATCAGTTGATCCACGACGGTTTTCTTCTGTTTCACCAACGGCGGCGGCTCGCTGAATTTTTCCGTGCGCCCCAGTTCGGCATCCAGCGCGGCGAGCAAAGCCGTGGCGTCCAGCTTGAGGGCGCTGGCGTAATTTTTCACGGAACCACGGATATAAATCTTGGCGGAGAACACGCTGAAGTTGCCCTCTTCCAGGGCGCGGACGTGGTCGGTGCGGATTTTGGTCAAGTCCGCGACCTGTTCGACCGTGAGTTTTTTTGCCTCGCGCGCGGCGCGAAGTTGTTCGGCGACCGTTAACATTATTCTTTATTTAGCGCGTTTGTAGGCCAATTAGCAATCTTGGAAATGCCGTGAAGTTATCAACCCAACGAGTCGGCCAGATGAACATCCAGAATTTTCACATGGCGACCGGCAAAGTCGTCCCAAAATTTAATGGCAAATCCTCTTGTTCGCGCCGCCAGAGCGTCCGCAGAAATTCCAGAACTTCGATGTCAATGAGCAGACGCGCGCCGCTCATTTGGATTCATTGGAAAGGCCGAGTTTGCGTTCACATTCCTCCGCCGACAGCCAGCGGCCCGGCGACCGGTCATCAATCTTCTGCGCGAGCTTGGCCGCATAACCTTCACGTCCCTCGTCCTGCAACGCCACCATGAACGCCATCAGTTTCCGGCGCGCATCGGCAGGCAGCGCCCGCACCTCGGTCTGAAGAACCTCAAAACTCATGGCGAAAAACTATGCCTGAAGATGGCCGACGGCAAGCGGTGAATTTGCGCACGTTCGATTGCTGGAAATTATTTGAATTCGATTGAACCTTTGCTCGCCTCGCGCATTCAACTTGATGAAAATGCCGGAAGTGGCCGAACCCGAACAACTGCCTGTCACCCAAGCCCGCGCCGGAGAACCGGCGGCTTGGGACGCGCTCTTCCGGCGCTACCAACTGCCGCTTTACGTTTATGTTTTTGAACTCATCCGCGACGAACAGGCCGGCCTCGACATTGTTCAGGAGACGTTCATTGCCGCCGCCCGGCACATCGGCGGATTGCGTGAGGACAATAAATTTGGAAGCTGGCTCTTTGGCATCGCGTACCAGAAATGCGTCCAGCGCTGGCGCAAGCGAAAAGAAATCCTGTTCGATGAAATCCCCGAATCGCCGGATGAATTTGAAGACAGCCCGGACGATTTGCTCATCCGGCGTGAACAGGAAACTGAATTTATGAATTTACTGAATCAGTTGCCGCTGCCGCAACGGTCGGTTCTGCTGCTGCATTTTGTCGAGGAGTTCTCGCTCGAAGAAATTGCCCGCATCACGGAGACGCAACTCGGCACCGTGAAGTCGCGGTTGCATTACGCCAAAAAATCTTTGAGAAAATTATTGGAGGTGAAAAATGAAAACGCCGCGTGACATTTTATTTGCCCGCCATCAGGCCGCCATGCCAAAGCTCGACGCCATCCGCCAATCTACTGTAGCGGCGGTCTGTGACCGTCGCATTTCAACCGATTGCGCTCACGAACGGCGGTCACAGACCGCCGCTACAACGCAAAACCGACTGACTCCCTTGGTTACTTCGTTACTTTGTTGTTCAAATAAACTCTGGCTGGAACTCATCTGGCCGTGCCGCCGAATTTGGACGGGGCTGGCAACGGTCTGGATTCTGATTTTCGTGGCAAATGTTTCCATGCACGACGGCTCACAAACTGTCATCGCAAAATCCTCAACGACGGAAATGATTATGACGTTTCGCGACCAGCAAAAATTTCTGAACGAACTGTTCGCCGACTGTTCGCTGCCAGCGGATGCCGGGCGGCCAAGAATCTTTTCGCCGAAACCACGGACGGAAAGCATGAAATTTTTGACCGCGTGAAAAACCAAAGTCAGGGCTGCGCGGCAGCGCAGCCACACCAATTATCAGGTAGGGCGGAACTGCCGCTCCACCCATTTTGAAAACGATTATGAACGAAACACCAAAAAACAAATCGGGCTGGCGGATTTTACGCCGGATCTTAATTGGCTTGGCGATTCTTGCCACGTTGATCGCCATTTTTTACACCGAGGAAGACTGGCGCGGCAAACGTGCGTGGGAAAACTGCAAACGCGAACTCGAGGCCAAAGGCGCAGTGCTGGATTGGAACGCCTACATCCCGCCGCCCGTGCCGGACGACCAGAATTTTTTCACCTACAGCACCAACATTATGTTGCGGTTCCACAGATCCCAGACCGAGGCGCAGGGCGAAGCGGCGACGCAGTTGCAATGGCTGCGTCTGCCTCCATTCGGTTCCAATTCCTTTCCCGTGCTTGATTTCACCAAGTTCAAGCAAACGGTTGTGGCCGAGTTGAACGTCATCAAGTCTGGCAGCAGCAGCATTTCATCCACGCAAAAAAATCCTATCATCAAACTCAACCATCCAGATGCAGGCAAAGAGATTAAGGAGTTAATCCAAACCGCCGTTGGCCGCACCGGAACTGGCGCAACAGGCGTCCATTTCTCCGAATTGCAGTTAAGCAACTTGTCGCCCGCACGGATTTCTTTGGAATCAGATTCACTGCCAACTCTTGGCGATTTGAAAAACCTAGTTCCATCTGACACCGCCACGAACATTGGCTGGCTGGCGGTGGAGGCGACGGCTGACCCGAAAGTTTTTCAGATGAAGTTTGTCACGGGACAAATCACGGCGGCGGCTGATTATCTGCGATGGAGCGACCAGTTTGTTCCGGCCTTCGATGATGTCCGCGAGGCGTTGAAACGTCCTTGGGCCATGATTCCCGGCGATTATGCAGTGCCGTATGAGATGCCCATACCAAACTTCGTGACGTTGCGCGCAGTCGCACAAACGCTGGCGCAACGGACGCAGTGCTACCTGCTCCTCGGCCAGCCGGAAAAAGCGTTGCACGAACTGACCTTGATGCACGATGTCTGCCGGATTTTGGAACGCCCGCTGACCGGCAAGCCGATGACGTTGGTGGAAGCGATGATCAATACCGCCATCACCGGGCTTTACGTTGCGACTGTTCAGGAAGGTTTCCGTCTGCATGAATGGCAGGAGCCGCAACTGGCGGCGATTCAAACTCAAATGGCCGGTGTCAACCTACCGCCGTTTGTGCTTTCAGCTTTTGATTGTGAGCAGGCAGGTTCCAGCCATTTGCTTGAAAAGGTCAAGTTAAGTTATGTTTCAAAAATTGGTTTCGTCGCCAACTCGCAGAAGAAACGGACGCTTTGGCAGGAACTTCAGTCGCTGCCGGAGCGCGCGATTGACCTGGCTCCGCGCGGTTGGATGTATCAAAACATGGCGGTATTCGCTCGGCAGATACAATTGTCACGCGAAAACATTTTAGATGAAAACCAAAACGTGATGCCGAAACGCGTGGATCAGGCAAATAATGAAGTTGCCAAGGTAGTCGAAAAAAAACATTCGCCGTTTTACCTGCTGGCACAGATTGCCACTCCTAACATCAGCAAGGCGATGCAGAACTGCACTTTCAACCAGACGCTCGCCAACCAGGCTCAAATCGCCTGCGCGCTTGAACGCTACCACCTTGCGCATGGCAATTATCCCGACTCCCTCGACTCACTCATCCCGCAGTTCATCGAAAAGCTGCCGCATGACATCATCGGCGGACAGCCGCTGCATTATCGGCGCACGGAGGACCCGCCTTCGCAAGGCTCCGGCGTGGCGGGTAGAAAATTCCTGCTCTACTCCGTCGGCTGGAATGAAACGGATGACGGCGGTTTGCCTGGAACATTGTCTGATGTAAAAAATGGCGACTGGGTCTGGCAGTATCCGCAGAAATAATTTTAATCCGCGAATTTCACCAATTTTCACTAATTAAAATTCACGGAAATTAGCGCAATTCGCGGATATATTTTCCATCAAACCGCCGATTGTCCGCCGCCATCGGCACCGCCGCCGTCGAGGTCAATCAGGATTTCGCGCGGCTCGGCACCGTTGCTCTCGCCGACGATGCCGCGATTCTCCAGTTCGTCCATGATGCGCGCGGCGCGGCCGTAACCGAGGCGCAGGCGGCGTTGCAACAGCGAGACGCTCGCCTTCTGTTCGCTGCGAATAACTTCGATGCATTGCTGGATTATTTCCTCGTCCTCATCAATGCCGCTTTCGATGTCGTTGTTCGCCGAGGGTTTGGAAAGTTGTTTGTGGATCTCCGCTTCGTAGCTGGGCTTGGCCTGCCGGGCGATGAAGCCGACGATGTCCTCCAATTCTTTGTCGGTGATGAGGGCACCCTGCGCGCGTTTGAGATTCGCGGAACCGGGCGGCAGATAAAGCATGTCGCCCTTGCCGAGCAATTTGTCCGCGCCCATCGCATCAAGAATCGTCCGGGAATCCACGCGGCTGGCGACCTGGAAGGCGATGCGCGCCGGGATGTTCGCCTTGATGACGCCGGTGATGACATCCACGGAAGGCCGTTGCGTGGCGACAATGCAATGGATGCCCGCTGCGCGCGCCATCTGCGTGATGCGCGCGATGGCCATTTCCACATCGGCGGGCGCAACGAGCATGAGGTCCGCCAGTTCGTCAATGATGACGACGATGTAGGAAAGTTTTTCGGGAATGATGATGTCGTCCTCGCGCGGCACGACAATCTGTTCGTCCACTTTGACGGCGAAACCATCCGCGCCCGGCTCGACTTTTTCTTTTTTGGCGGCAAGCGGCAGTTCGGGTTCCTGCGGCGGCAATGGTTTGTCCTTGGGCCGGTCGTTGAAGGATTTGATGTTGCGGACGCCGACGCGCGCGAAAATCTGGTAGCGCTTTTCCATCTCGTTGACAACCCAGCGCAGCGCGAGCAAAACTTTTTTCGGATCGGTCACGACGGGCACGACGAGGTGCGGCAGCGCGTTGTATTGCTGCAACTCGACGACTTTTGGATCAATCATCACGAAGCGCAGTTGGTCCGGCGAAAATTTGTAAAGCAGCGACGCGATAATGGCGTTGATGCAAACGGATTTGCCCGAACCGGTGCTGCCCGCGATGAGCAAATGTGGCATTTCCGCGAGGTCGGCGACAATCGGATGGCCGTAGACATCCTTGCCCAGCGCAATCGGAATGCGCGCCTTGGTGTTGCGCCATTCGTCCGACTCGAACAAGTCGCGCATGATGACTTTGGTCTTGATCGCGTTCGGCACTTCCACACCGACGGAACTTTTGCCGGGCACGGGCGCGAGAATGTGGATGCGTTCGGCCTTGAGCGCGGCGGCGAGGTTGTTGGAAAGCGCGGTGATTTTTTCCAGCTTCACGCCGGGCGCCGGATGCAATTCGTAACGCGTGATCGTCGGGCCTTTGGTGATGTCGCCGAGCGAAACTTCGATGTCGAACTGCGCGAGCGTCTGCTGCATGAGCCGCGCGTTCGCCATCAATTCCTCCTTCGACTCGGTCGGCTTGGCGGTCATGTCCGCGTGCTGGAGAAAATCCATCGGCGGCAACTGGTAATTGCCGATCATCGGCGTCGAGGCAACGGTGATGGGCTTGTGTTTGCGCGGCGAAAATTTTGGTTTAGGCGCGGGAACCGGCGGAACGGAGCCATCGGCAATCGTAATGACGGGTTCAGATTTCAGTTCATCGGATTTTTCCGCTTCAACTTTTTCCGGCGTGGCAATTTTATTTTCAGCGGATTTTTTGCCGAGAATTTCGGCCGTCGTCGTCGCCGCGACTTCGCGGGCGGGAATCACTTCGCCCTCCTCGATCGTTTCCGGTTCGGGCGTAATCTCTTTCAGCGGTTCGGGCAAAGTGGTTTTGCGGAAACGCGGGCCTTTGGCCTGCGGCACGCTCAAGTCGCGCACGGTCGGTTCAGGAACGGGCAACCCGTCTGCGCCGAGTCCGCTGGGCGTGATGCCGATGGGCGCGGCGCTGCCGGAAGTTTTTTGAACTTCCTGTTCAAGCTGACGTTTTTGTTTTTCCAGTTCGCGCGCCCGTTTTTCCAAGGCGAGTTCATCGGCCGATTTAGCTTCGTCTTCCGCCGCCGGAGCTTTTTGCAACAGCACGCGAATCCAGCCGCCGAGATGGAAATTCGTCAGGAACAACAGGCTGATCAAACCGAGCGACGCATAAACAATCGTCGCGCCGAGATTGCCAAGCAGACAGAAACCGTAATCGTAATGAGCCGTCTGGCCGAAGGTGAGGTAGCCGAGCCAGCCGCCCGAGCTCATCGAACCGATTACTTCATGGAATTTTCCATGCTTGCTGCCGTCATCCATCATGTGAAACAAGCCGGTCAGAGCAATCAACAAAACAACTGTCCACAACAACGACCAGCGCAACCGTTCGCGCAGATAGCCAAAAAAATTTAACAGATAGGCGGCACCAAACGCCCCGAACAACCACGGCAACAAATACGCCGCCGCACCAACGACCGCAAAACTTCCGCAGGCCAGCCACGCACCCAGCAGACCAATCCAGTTGTGGATTGGCTTGTTAAGCCTGGTAGTGAGAAATGAAATATCATTGCGGTCAAACGACAGTTGCGCGACCAGCAGCAGCAGCGCGAGGGCCAGCAGCGCGATGCCGATTACGTCGTTGAACCCGTTTTTTGAATCTTCACCCGTCTTTTGTGACATGACCGCAGCGTAACAAGTTGCCGCCATGAGTTCAAATTCCTAAATGCGCACCGAATTCGCGCTTGCAAAGTCGCGTCGCAATTGCGAGGCTACGCGTCCGCTTTTGTGCGCGGTTAGCTCAGTGGTAGAGCATTACCTTGACACGGTAGGGGTCACAGGTTCGAACCCTGTATCGCGCACCATCTTCAATAGAATCAATAGATATGTCAATTTTCAAGCCCTCAAAAATGCCGAGTCATAACAGAAAGTCATAACAAATCGCCTTAAATCGGCCATGTCGCGGAGCGTAAAAGTTGTCACGGAAGTTGCCGCAATGTGAGCGGGTAATCCCGATTCATCCGGGCGAAATTCTCCGCGAGGAGTATATGATGCCGCTCGGTTTTACTAGGGACATACTGGCGGAAGTTTTGAAAGTGCCGCCAGATAACATCAATGAAATAATTTCGGGAAAGCGGGACATCACGGTGGATATGGCGTTGCGGTTGGCGCGCTATTTCAACACGACGCCGGAATTGTGGACGGGTTGCAGGAGGATTACGATCTCCGCATGGCGCGTAGCGCCAACGTTGCCACCATGACCAGCAGACTTCACGCTCTGGCTGTCCAGAATTGCGGCCGTGAGCTGAGCGCGCTTGCCGTCGGTTTTCCGGACGAGAAGGTGCCGCGCGGCATTGAGGGCCGCCCACTGGTGGTTGAGCGTCTCTTGCCGGAAGATATGGCAGACGGTTTTCCATGGGGGAAAGTCGGCGGGCAGATAACGTCAGGGGATGCCGCTCTTGACCACCTAGAGGATGGCCTCAAGGAGGCCCCGACGGGCGGTGGGCGGGCGTCCGCGTTTGGATGGTTTGAGGAGCATGGGTTTGACGAAATCCCATCGGGCCTCCGTGCGGCGGAAGTCATAAATGGCGTTTTTCACGCCCTAACTGAAGCGGCGCTTAAAAGTTGAACGCCTCCGTCCAAGCCGCAGGTCAATTCAGCCTTTCACTCTTCTTTTCACTCGCAACCAAACAGATGAAGCAAATTTCAATTTAATCCGATGTTCCTGATTATTCAGACAGGCTCTTACAATTTTGAGCAAACTTTTGCTCCTTTTTTCACATACGCGCGAGCTTTTTTATTTCACTTTCACCAAACCATCCGTCACGAGATACGCGAGCGCGTAGCAGATGAAAATTGCCAGTCCGCCGACCAGTCCGGCGATGGCCGCTTTCTTCCAAGTGCCGCGACGGAGTTGCACCGCGAGCAGCGCGAGCGCCATGGCAATGCCAGCTTCGCCGAGCACAATATAATAGGGCGTGAACGAAATCATCCGGCAGCCGCTGTAAGTCCACCAGTGGATGCGCCGCGCCATTTCTTCGTAATACGGAATGTTCATCGCGCCCAGCCCGCCGATCAGGAGCAATCCGAAGCCGCCGAAACGTTCCCACAGGCGCAGGCCGAGGTAGCCGAATTGCACGGCGACGACTTCCCACGCGAGCGGCATCCACAGCGGCGAGCACCACAGCATCGGCCCGCCGCCGATGGAATAATCCAGCGTGCGCGTGTGCAGCACGAGCCACGCATCCGCCGGCAGTTCGGCGAATCCCACCGCGAGTCCGAACACCATCAGCCGCGCAATCAGCATGTCACGCCGCAGGAAAACAAAGCTTAACAGGAGAAAATTATCGAACAGATTCAACGCCAGTCCCGTCCGCCAGTTCGACCATGGCGCGAACACGAGCAGCGCGACGGCGAGAACATTGATGACGACGGTCGCCAGCACAATGCCCAGGCGGGCGCGCTCCAACGGGTCGGATTGGTTGTGGAAACGGTAGGTCATTCGATTTACTGCGATAAAATTTAGACCGGATGAACCGGATTAACAGGCATATTTTTTAAATCCTGCCCGTCCGGCTCGTCCGGTCAAAAGTTCTCCGCCCACGACGGCGGTGGCGCGGTGAACTCGACCGGCTGTTTGGTCAGCGGATGCGTAAAGGAAATTTTCCACGCGTGCAGACACAGCGGCGGATCGTCCACGCGCAAGGTCTGCATATCGCCGAATTTTTTGCCAGATAGATAAACGGAATCACCGCACACGGGAAAACCCAGGTGCCAGAGGTGGACGCGGATTTGATGCGTGCGCCCGGTGAGCGGACGCGCTTCGAGCAGGGCCGTGCCGTCGGCGTGGCGCTGGCGCACGCGAAATTCCGTGCGCGCATCGCGGCCGGATTCTTCGTCAATTTTACGCGAACCAAGTTCGCCCGACACGGCGCTGATGGGCGCGTCGCAACTGAAGGTGTCCGCCGGCGGCCGGCCTTGCACACGGACGAGATAAAGTTTTTCCACCCCACCGCACGCGAATTGCGGTTGCAGCTTGCCGGCGAAATGCCGCGTGCGCGTCATGAGCACCACGCCGGTCGTGTTCGCGTCGAGCCGGTGCGCGGGGTGCGGTTTCTGCGGATGATAAAC
>CABDZO010000394.1_pt1 | contig 9273 bp, 6 predicted proteins | sample 3132221 | NCBI WGS metagenome assembly CABDZO01 (sample SAMEA5534340, study PRJEB31848) | metagenome | biome: tundra; feature: field; material: soil | place: USA | collected 2013-05 | depth 0.45 m | reverse complement strand
CAAAAGCACCCTGTAATTCCTTCGTCGGCGACGAGACATAGACCAGCGCTAAATCACCAGAAGAAATTCTTGGACAGACACGGCGCAATTCGACCGTCTTGCTGCCTGCGAAAATCATTTCCGCAAATCTTGGACGTATCGAAATCAACAGTGCATGGTTGTTCATAATTCTAAAGTTCCATTCCTAGCCGGTAAATCGTTGCAAACTGATCGCCAGTTATCCGACGCGGATTCAGCGGCTGCGGTATTTCCAGCTGCTGCAATTCTGTCAGCGTGACCGGACGGACAAAGCGTTCTGTGCGCGAAAATCTAAACGCCATCAACGGATGGTCGAGCTTTCCGTCGGCTGTTTCAAGCACATGCTTCCACGCATATACGCCCAAATGTCGGAATCGTGCATAGAGTTCTTTTGGCGTCCCGACAATTCTTTCTTCCAAATGCGAGCAAGCCTTGATGCTCATTGAGCCTTTGCCGCTCACATACCAGAGAACTCGCCCCGGTGCGGTTACATGCGTGTTGTGTGCGGAGCAGTAGTAAGCTCCTTCAATTCCAAGATGCAATTTCTCATTCAAATCCATCAGCGTTTGCCCGCCGACGGGAATGTCGAAGAAATGTGCAGCCCAACTCTGTTTTATGCTGACGACGTAACATGGTGTAACAGATGAAGCCAGTTTGGCGGGGCTGAACAAATGTTCCAAGCGCGCAAGGGCTGTTTCGTCTTGTGGGTTGCCTGTAATGAAATCTGCTGCGATGAGCCGTTCTTTAAGAGCAGCCGGAATTTCTGCGCCGCGAATTTCAGAAATTATTTCCTCGCGCGTGACGAGACCCGTTATAGAAATTTTCCACCACGCATTGGCCTCTGGAAGAAAACCAAGTTCCGTAAGCGCGGACATTGCCTCGTCACTCAATTCTGAATCCGTTACGGCCAGAACCCTGTGTTTGGAGTCAGTCGTTTCTCGACTTATCTCGTGAACTAAATGCCGAAGAAGTGTCCCCGCGAGTGGATGGTCAGTGTGTCGAAACACTGGAATGTCTAAACGAGATGGCCGGTTGGTTGAATGAACCAAATAAACTGCTGGCGTTTTACTGCCGTCGGCAACCAGAGTGCTTGCCCACTCGTTAGGTTTGACGAGGTAGTGGCGGATTTGTTGCGCAAAGTTTTTGCTCCGCTCGCGAGATTTGTGTTTGAAGATTGAGGCGATGACATCAACATCCTCTGAAACAACAAGCCGTTCTCGCCAACGCGAGCCCTCCAGACGAGCCGGGCGATACTCTGCCTCTCGGCGAAGTATATCGAAACGGTTTACAAGGTCAGTCGGGTGCAAGATATGCAACCCATATTGATTAAAAATAGTCGCGCTTCGTTCCAGCATCGGCGCGTCTCGCGTTACCAGAAACGGAACTTCAGCGGCAATAGCATGAGCTACTTGGCGCATATCTGAAATATCGCGTTCCAAGATTGCACCGTTGAACAGTGGGGTTAGCTCAATTTCAAGAGCGCGAATTTCGGCATCATCCGTTTTAAGTTCGCGGAATCCTTGTGCCGCCATTCTGCTTCGTTTTTTTGCTTCCTCGTTTGGCGAACGATGTATCTCGTTGTAAATTTCGCGGGTAACCCAAAGGATGATGCTGTCTTGAAGCCAGTCGGCTTGCAAAACTCTCGTGTCTTCAGAATGCGGGCGACCATCGCACGTCAGGTCGTAAAAAACATTTGCATCAATTGCGATGAAGATACGTTCTGATGAGTCATCCTGTGCAGCGACGCGTGAAAAAAGGTCGTCGTGTTGGTGGCTGAACCACCAATAATCCAGTGGAGCACCATCTGCACCTCGACCAGCCTTCGAGTTGCGCACCGTAAAACCAAACCCCTGCCACATATCGTTGATGTTGTAATCACGACGGCAGCGCAGGCTAATTCCAAGCAGGTGACGAGTCTTTGCTTTCAAACAATCCACAAGCAACCGGGCAACGCCTTGGCCGCGAAAGCTGTCACTGGTGGTAAGATGAACAATTGAAGCTCGATTTTTTGTGGCGCTTTTTGCCACTCGATAAAGAAGATAACCAGCGACTTGGTTTTCAGGAGTGACGGCGGCAAGAATCTTTTTCTGTCGTGCATGATCTTCAAATGCGCCTTGTGGAAAAGGGCCGAGCCGAGCTTTGCCGGCAGCGTGCAACTTGATTACAGCATCCAGCAACGGCGAGTTCAAATCGACTTCTTCGATACGGAACTGGTTGGCGGATGTTAATTTTGCCCCGGCTGACATTTCTTCGGTTTATTTTATCTGCTGAATCTGCCGCGTGATTTCAAACGCCAAATCCAGCGCGCGTTTGGCGGATTCGCCGCTGACCATCGGGGTTTGCCGTTCGCGGACGCATTCGACAAAGTGTTGCAGTTCGAGCTTGAGCGGTTCCTCTTTCGTAATTGGCACCGGTTCGCGCACGATTTTTTTGCCGGCAAACTGGCTGACGATGGTGGAGTCCTTGCCGATGCCGAGCTTGGCGGCGAGAATTTTTTTCAGCAACGAACTTTCTTCCTCGCCGTCGCGGGCGACGCGATGAATAAATCCTTCCTGCAGGCGGTAATCGAGCGAGATGTAGCAGGGATTGGTCGGGCCGCTATAGACGCGGATCTTGCGCATCCGCTCCGGGCTGATGCGGCTGGCGTTGAGGTCGGCGACGCAGCCGTTGGCGAAACGCAGGCGCACGTTGGCGATGTCCTCGCTCTTGCTCAACACGGGAATGCCCACGGCGTCCACGCTGGTGACGGTCGATTTCACGAACGCGAGCACGATGTCGAGGTCGTGGATCATCAGGTCGAGGACAACGCCGATGTCGGTGCTGCGCGCGGGAAACGGTGAAAGGCGGTGGCACTCGATGAATCGCGGCTCAGTGGCGATGTCCTGAAGAATTTTGAAAACGGGATTGAACCGCTCGACATGGCCGACTTGCAGCACGCAATTTTTCTGCTGCGCAATTTGAATCAATTCAGCGGCCTGCTCGGAGCTGTCGGTCATCGGTTTTTCGACGAGGACGTGTTTACCTTGCTGGAGCAATTGTTTGGCGATGTCAAAATGCGTGGTGGTGGGCGTGACGATGTTGAGCGCGTCGCTGGCGGCGGCGGCTTCGGCGACGGAGGCGAAGACGCGCAGCTTGTGTTTCTCCGCGATTTTGCGGGCGGTTTCCGCGTGTGCGTCGTAAATGCCGGTGAGTTCCACGGTTCCGGCGGCGTGCAGTTCGGAATAGATGCGGACGTGATGTTGTCCGAGCGAGCCGGTGCCGAGGACGGCGACTTTGACTTTTGCCATGCGCGGAGTTTGCCAGTGAAACCACCTCACGCCAAGCGCGCAAAGATGTAGGACAGGCGTCGCGCCTGTCTCCATTTTCATTTCAATAATATTAGAGACAGGCGCGACGCCTGTTCTACTTTGGACTTTGAACTTTGGACGTTGGACTCATAAACTGTACGCGTGCCAACTTTGAGTTACATCTTGACCGCGCTCGCTGCGTATCTGCTCGGCTCGATTCCGTTCGGCTTTCTCGTGGCGAAGGCCAAGGGCATTGACATCCGCGCCGTGGGCAGCGGCAACATCGGCGCGACGAACGCCATGCGCGTGCTCGGCAAACCGGTGGGCATCTTTGTGCTGCTGATGGATGCGCTGAAGGGATTTGGTGCGTGTTTCCTTGGCGTATTAATTTACAGCTATTATTTCCACCAATTTAACGGGTTGCATTCTACCTCAGATTCAATTCCTTTTCCTTCCCAAGAAGGTGAAGAGCATTTCGCCATCATCGCGGGAATTTTCGCCGTGCTCGGCCACAATTACACCTGCTGGCTGAAATTCAAAGGCGGCAAGGGCATCGCGACAACGGCGGGAGTTTATCTCGCGCTCGCTCCTTGGGCGGTGCTGGTGGCGTTCACCGTTTTCATTCTGGCCATCGCGGTGACGCGTTACGCTTCCGTCGGTTCGATTGCGGCAGCGATTGCCCTGCCCGCCACGGTCTGGGTGATGACGCCGCACAATCTGTTTCTCGGCATCGTCACGACGGCGCTTGGTGTGCTGGCGATTTACAAACACAAATCAAACGTCCAACGGCTCATGGCGGGCACGGAAAACCGGTTCGGAAAAAAGAAGGAGGCGAAATGAAAATCTCGGTTCTTGGCGCAGGTGCTTGGGGCGCGGCGCTCGCAAAAGTCCTGCACGAAAACGGCCACGCCGTCACGCTCTGGGACATCAACGCCGCGCTGCTCGCCGAACTCAAACAAGGCCGCAGCGAACGGCTGTTGCCCGGCGTCAAACTGCCGGTGGACTGGCACACGGAAACCGATTTTCAAACTGCCGTAGCCGACCGCGAAGTTTTGGTGCTGGCGATTCCGTCGCAATTTTTCCGCGATGTGGCGGTGAAGCTGAAAGGGCATCCGGGAATTTTTGTCAGTGTCACGAAGGGCATCGAATTTGAAACGGGCGAAACGATGAGCCGGATTTTGCGCGAGCAGACTTCGGCGGACAAAGTGGTCGCGTTGTCCGGGCCGAGCTTTGCGCGCGAGGTGGCGCTGGGCATTCCCACGACCGTTTCCGTTGCGAGCGACAGCGACGCCACGGCGCACATGGTGCAGGGACTTTTTCATCGGCCGGAATTTCGGATTTACCGCAGCACGGACATTCTAGGCGTGGAATACGGCGGCGCGTTGAAAAACGTCATCGCCGTCGGCGCGGGCGTGAGCGACGGCCTCGGCTACGGCGACAATACGAAAGCCGGACTGGTCACGCGGGCGTTGTCCGAAATGCGCCGGCTCGGCGTGGCGTGCGGCGCGCAGGCGGAGACGTTTTCCGGCTTGAGCGGGCTGGGCGATTTGATGCTGACGTGCTTTTCAAAGCAGAGCCGCAACCGCGGTCTGGGCGAACGGCTCGGTCGCGGCGAAAGTATTGAAAAAATTCAGGCCTCGAATCCCAAACTGGCCGAAGGTTATCCCACGGCGCGCTCGGCGCACCGGTTGGCGCGGCAAAAAAATGTGCCGACGCCGATCATGGACGAAGTTCACGCGATGCTTTACGAGGGCAAAAATCCGAAGCTGGCCGTGCGCGATTTGATTTCGCGCGCGTTCAAGGCGGAAGATTGAGGCTGTGCCTAAAACGATTACGCGACCAAATCTGTCGCGTTGACTCAAACTAAAAGGACACGGGGGGAGCTGACCGATTAGGGGTTCAAGGACTTAATCTGGTGGACACTTGGGAGCGTAAAATTCTTTTGAGTTTTTGTTCAATGATTTTCTTCAGGACGAAGGGGTTGAAGTGCGCATAATCGGCTTGCAACCGGTTTTTGTTTTCGGCGCTGACGGTCGGACTTTGCCGCCGCCGTTCATAGGGGGTTTGCGGGGGATCGTCGCGTTTGACATAACGGGAACGCACGCGGACTTTGCTCACGAGCTGCATGCTTGGACAGAAAAAGTTTTGATAGGCACTCCACTCCAACCGATCTAAATCGTTGATGAGCGCCACCAGCTGCGGATCTTCCAGGCGTTCCCAGCCCAGCAACTGCCGCACCTGCGTCCAGTTTTTTTTTCGACATGGGCGTTGTCATTTTTGTGATACGGCCGGGAATGGGTGAAGGCCACCGGCTGGTCGCGCTGGGTAAAATAGTTCAGCAACGGATAGTTGAGGAACTCCGAACTGTTGTCGCAGTCAAAGCCTTCGAGGGCAAAGGGCGTCTGCTTTTCCCAAGCCGCAATTTGTTCCTGGATGCCCGCCGCGCCTTTGTTCCAGACCGCCCGCAACTGGGTCCAACCGCTGAAAATATCCGTAAAGACCAGACGCCAGACGAAATTGCCGGCCAGCGAGTTGCCGCCGTGCGCCACCGTGTCGGCCTCGATGAAACCCGGACGGGTGATGTCCCAGTGGCCGGTGCGGAGGGGGAGGGGATGTTTGAGCCGCGTGCCCGGCTTGGCGCCGCCCAGACCTTTGCCGGGATAACGCACCCGCAACGGTTGGAGCAGCCGGTCCAGCGTGGCCGGACTCAAGGCGAGCAGTTGCGCCCGGCTGGCGGCCGAGAGCGGTGACCGCTGCGGCAACCATTTGGGCAGCGCGGCCCGGAGTCGTTTGGAACACATCTGATCGCTGGCCAGCCAGACCCGCTTGAGCCCTGGCAACAAAAGTTCCTTGTCATAGCGCGGTTTGCGGCCGGCCTTGCGCCGGGTTCGCAGCGGATCCGCCACCAGACGTTTGATGGCATCTTTGCGGTCGTAACCGCAAACCTGACCGTATTCGTCGAGCATTTTACTTTTATAAAACCCGCCCCGTCCGGCGATACCGGGAACGAATTTGGCCGAGATATTCACGCTTGGATTGCAGACTCATAACCCCATTTCCCCCGTGGCCCTGCATTGTGAGTCAACGAATGGTTTCGCCGCCCGACAAAACTCCTCCCCCGATGTCCTTTATTTTGAGTCAACGCAGCGTCAATCCGCGTTCGCTTCATTCATTGACTCCGAAGGTTCGTCTGCTATTTTCACTGCTCGTTTTCCGGTAAAATTGAACCGACATCATTGAATTTATGGCCAAAGCAAAATCCAACAAATACGTTTATAACTGGGGCAACAAAAAAGCTGACGGCGACGGCTCGATGAAGCCGCTGCTCGGCGGCAAGGGCGCGAATCTCGCCGAAATGACGCGCATCGGCCTGCCGGTGCCTCCCGGTTTCACCATCACCACGGAAGTCTGCACTTATTTCTACGCGCACAAGAAGACTTACCCGAAGGAACTCGAAGGCCAGATGCAGGCCGGCATCGCCAACATGGAAAAAATCATGGGCTGCAAGTTTGGCGACGCGAAGGCGATGCCGCTGCTCGTCGCAGTGCGCTCCGGCGCGCGTGATTCCATGCCGGGCATGATGGACACGATTTTGAATCTCGGTCTCAACGACCAGACCGTTCTCTCGCTCGCGGCGGCGACCAAGAATGAGCGGTTCGCGTGGGATTGCTATCGCCGTTTCATCCAGATGTATGGCGACGTTGTCATCGGTGTGCAAAAGCGCGCGGACGAAGATCACGAGCCGTTTGAAACGGTCATCCACGAATACAAGCACGAGGTTTATCACAAGGACATCGTGGACAGCGAACTGACTGCTGCCGACCAGGCGGAACTCGTGAAGCGATTCAAGGCGCTCGTCAAAGAACGCACCGGTAAAGTATTTCCGAACGATCCATGGGAACAATTGCGCGGCGCGGCGGGTGCGGTGTTCGGTTCCTGGATGAACGATCGCGCGACGGTTTATCGCCGCAAATATAATATCCCCACCGAATGGGGAACGGCCGTCAACGTGCAGGCGATGGTCTATGGCAACACGGGAGAAACGTCCGGTTCCGGCGTCGCGTTCACCCGCAATCCGGCGAACGGCACAAATGAATTCTACGGCGAATTTCTCATCAACGCGCAAGGTGAAGACGTTGTGGCTGGCGTGCGCACGCCGGAACCCATGTTGAAATTAAAGGAGCAGATGCCGAAGTCTTACGCGGAACTAATGGCGGTCCGCAAGACGCTGGAAAAACATTTCAAGGATGTGCAGGACATCGAATTCACGATTCAGGAAGGCAAGCTGTTCATGCTCCAGACGCGCAACGGCAAGCGCACCGCGATGGCCGCGCTCAAGTTCTCGATGGACATGGTTGCGGAGAAACTCATTGATTGGGAGACGGCGATTTTGCGCAACCCGGCGGATCAACTCGACCAACTGCTCGCGCCAGTGTTCGACCTCGCAGAAGTCAAGAAGGCCAAAGTCATCGCCAACGGTCTGCCCGCCGGTCCGGGCGCGGCCACTGGTAAAATTTATTTCAACGCTGACCGCGCCGTGGCCGCTGCGGAAAAAGGCGAGAAGGTTCTGCTCGTTCGCGTGGAAACTTCCCCGGAAGATTTGCGCGGCATGATCGCGGCGGAAGGGATTCTCACCACTCGCGGTGGTGTGAGTTCGCACGCGGCGCTCGTCGCCCGGCAGATGGGCAAAGTTTGCATCTGCGGCGCGAGTGCGCTGCAAGTGAATTATGACGGCCCAAGCGTGACCGTGGATGGCCAGACCTTCAACGAAGGCGATTTCCTTTCCATTGACGGAACCGCTGGCACCGTTTACGCCGGTCAGATCAAAACTGCGCCGTCGGAAATCATCGCCGGCCTGCTTCACGGCGACAAGGCCGCGCAGGCCACGGAAAAATTCAAGAGCTTCAACCAGCTCATGAAGTGGTGCGACCAGGCCACGCGCCTGCAAGTCCGCACCAACGCCGATACGCCGGAGCAGGCCGCCAACGCCATGGCGTTCGGCGCGACCGGCATCGGCCTCACGCGCACGGAACACATGTTCTTCGAGGGCAATCGCATTGATGCGATGCGCGAGATGATTCTCGCGGACAGCGTCGGCATGCGTGAAGATGCGCTCGCCAAGCTGCTCCCGTATCAACGCGAAGATTTCTTTGGCATCTTCAAGGCGCTGAAAGGATTTCCGGCCACGATCCGTTTCCTCGATCCGCCGCTGCACGAATTCCTGCCGAACTCCAAGGAGTCGCAGATGGATCTCGCGCGGAAGCTCAACATTCCCGTCGAGAAAATCATGAACCGTGTGAACGAACTGCACGAGTTCAATCCGATGCTCGGTTTCCGTGGCTGCCGTCTCGGCATCAAGTTTCCCGAAATCACGCGCATGCAATCGCGCGCCGTGTTCGAGGCTGCTGCCGATTGCGTGAAGAAAGGCATCAAGTGCAAACCAGAAATCATGATTCCGCTCGTCGGCTTCAAACGCGAACTGGATTTGCAGGTCGCCATCGTCCATGAAACCGCGAAGCAGGTTCAAGCCGAGAAAAAGGTGAAGTTGACTTATCACGTCGGCACGATGATCGAGATTCCGCGTGGCGCGTTGACTGCGGACGAAATCGCGCAGACCGCCGAGTTCTTTAGCTTCGGCACGAACGACCTCACGCAGACCTGCCTCGGCATGAGCCGCGATGATTCCGGCAGCTTCCTCGGCGCGTATCAGGAAGCCGAGATCATGAAGAAAAATCCGTTCGCCTCGATTGATCAGACCGGCGTCGGCCAGCTCATGGAAATCGCGATTGCCAAGGGCAGCCAGACCCGTCCCGGCATCAAGCTCGGCATCTGCGGCGAACACGGCGGCGACCCCGACTCCGTGAAATTCTGCCACAAGCTCGGCCTGACCTATGTGAGCTGCTCACCGTTCCGCGTGCCGGTGGCCCGCCTCGCTGCGGCTCAAGCCGCCATCGAAGAAAAACGCAAG
>CABDZO010000390.1_pt1 | contig 9337 bp, 8 predicted proteins | sample 3132221 | NCBI WGS metagenome assembly CABDZO01 (sample SAMEA5534340, study PRJEB31848) | metagenome | biome: tundra; feature: field; material: soil | place: USA | collected 2013-05 | depth 0.45 m | reverse complement strand
CTCCAGGAAGCTCAAGAGCAGGCTGCTCTTCACCGCGTAGTTCACGTTCTCCGGCAGTTGGCCGGTGGCGTCCAGCGCGGCCTGGGCGCTCAACTTGGCCGCGACGATGCCCACCACGTTGCCGCGCGCGTCCACCAGCGCCCCGCCCGAATTGCCCGGCTGCACCGGCACGCTGATCTGGAAATAACGCGGGTCATCCCCCGCGCCCGCCAGCGACGCGATTTCACCCTTGGCCAGTTTGGGCGAAAAACCCTGCAACCCGATGGACGGAAAACCCACCGTGGCCACCGAGCCACCCAGTTTTACCGTCCGGCTGGCGGCGATGGGCAAAGGCTTGAAAGTTCCAACCGCTTTGAGCAAGGCAATGTCATTGGCCGCATCCACCTTCACTACCGTCGCGTCTATCAAGCCAGCGCCCGTGAGCAAACGCACTTTGGCCGCACCCTTGACGACGTGATAATTGGAAATCAAATAACCATCGTCCGTGATGAAAAAGCCCGTGCCGGTGAACGAAGGGTTTTCGGGTGAAATGGAATTATTAAAACTCGATTCTTTGTGCGGTTTGAATTCTTGAGATAACCGCAGAGCTTCAGCAATCTGGTCTTGGCTCATTTTATGTTCAAGGAGGTCCAGTTGCTTCTTTGCATTTTCAAAATCGAAAGCACTGTCCGATCCCAGCGAGAGCTTGAGCCATTTGTAAGATTCCACAAAATTTGTGGGCACTCCACAACCACTTTCATAACAATATCCAATTACAAGTTGCCCGTTACCGTATCCCTGTTCGGCTGCTCTGCGATACCATTTTGCTGCCTCAACGGGATTATTGGTTATCCCATCAAAACATCTTGCGTATTTATATTGAGCCTCCGGATCTCCCATTTCAGCCTTTTCTTTGTAGCTCTTGAAGACGCTGAGTTCATCATCAGACCATTGAGCATTCAGGTGGACGCCAGCGCCCAAAATAAACATCAGAAAACTCGCCATGCACCATTTGATTTTCATGCCGCCAGCTTAATCGGTTTCAGTCCGCTGGCAAGTGCGTCATGCAATCAAATTACACTCGATAAATGTGAGTGCCTTCCGGAAGTTCTTGCGGCAGGTCCATTTCAAATTGTGGTTCAATGGGCGTGACAATTTTCAAAAAGAAATACTTCAAATGAAAGAACGCTGAAATACCGTCTAAATAGACTGTCTCCAATTTTACAGTTTCCTTACGCGCGTCAGCACCAAGTTTCAAAGCCTCCATCATTGCTTTTAGGTTCACCTGCTCTAAATACCACCATTTAATCTTGGCATCGCCATATCGAGTAAATTGGCGAGCGGCTTTGAATCTCTCGGCAAATATGTCAACGGAATCGCTGCTCACAAGCGATCCGATAGCCATTTTAACAAGCGCACGGCAAACAAGTCTCCGGTCTCGTGGAGATGCTGGAATTTCTAGCGGTGGATTAACTCTTACATCAAAACTTGGTTGAAAATATCCCGGCAACCTGAATGCAGCTATTGAGCCGAGGTTTGTATTCATTTTTGGCGCTTTTTTCGTTTTGGTCGGAATGGCCATGATTAGCCTCACAAAACAAAAGGGCCAATCGGAAAGAACTGGTTGCTCTACCTTGCTTCCAAAGTAATTCTGACATTTATCACACATGCAGCCGTCTGGTAAAACTGACCATTCTCCTCCTCCTAAGGATTCAGGAAAGAAATGCTCCTTGGTGCCAAATGCCCCCTTTGAGTCGCAACAATAAATGCACTTTGGCGAATCGTTTTTCATATTGCAATTCAAACGCCCTTTGCCCCGTTCGTCCACCCCAAACTGCCTTTGGCCGGGTCTTTGCAGACGGCCACCATGGCGCACGGCCACCCATTGGGTCTTGGCTGGGGAGCGCGACCATCCCGGTTGCCGTTTTCGGCGTCGCGCCGTAAACCGTTTCCCAAACTGAATGGTTCCACCGGAGCGCGGATTGTCCCAATCCGCAGCACGTCGCCAGACACAGCAGCGTCGAAATCATCCCAGCCGTCTCTCGTCATTCCACCCGCTGCGAGTTGGGACAACTCGCGCTCCGCTGAAAATTGTTTCACGCCCTCCCAAAGCGCCAGAGGGCTGGCGCACTCCAAGACGCTTCGCGCGGTTCGTTCGTCATCGGTCAACGCGCCAGCGTTTTGGAGCAACGGTGGCCCCCCACCGCTTTTCCACGGCGCAACCAAACACGCATACAATTTCAAATGTCCTTTCGCGACCGGACAAAAAAACGGGACGGCGTGGGCCGTCCGTTCGTGAATTGCTTTTTTATTTTACGTTGTCGCCGGTTTGTTCTGCGCGGCTTTGGCCGCTGCTTTCTTGGCAAGCGTCGCGGGACGCGGGACGGGCGTGTGTTTTTCGACGTGGCTGGCGATGACCCATTCGGCGCGTTTCGCGGGGTCGTTCGGGTAGGTGTTGGGGACGATGTGCCGGGGTCGTCTGACCGCCGTTGGGAACCGGAAAATCGCCTGCCGCCGTCGCCTGACACGGTGCCGGAACCGGCTGACGGGAAACAATTTTGCAGACGGGTAAAAAGAATTACGTCATCGTGACGGCGAAGTGATTATCGAATGTCGAACACCAGCCAGCCATTGATTGCCGCCACGCGAGAACTTTCCAAACAGGTGGAACGGCTGAAGTTCGCGCCGCCCGTCACGCATGTTTACAATCCGCTGACTTACGCTTGGCGCGCGCACGAGAAGTATTTGCGCCGGTTTGGTGCCGGCCGAAAACGCGTCGTTTTTCTGGGCATGAATCCGGGCCTGTTTGGCATGGCGCAAATCGGCGTTCCGTTTGGCGAGATCGCCGCCGTGCGCGATTGGATGAAGATTCAGACGCCCATCGGCAAGCCGGCGGTGGAACATCCCAAACGCCCCATTCTCGGTTTTGATTGTCCGCGTTCGGAGGTCAGTGGCCGCCGTTTTTGGAAATTGTTCGCGGAACGGTTTGGGGCGCCGGAAAATTTTTTCGCCGGCCATTTCGTGGTGAACTATTGCCCGCTGGCCTTTCTGGAAAACACCGGACGCAATCTGACGCCGAACAAATTGCCCAAAGCCGAGCGGGAAATTTTATTTGAAATTTGCGACGAGCATCTGCGCCGCGTGCTGGGAATTCTCCAGCCGGAATGGCTGATTGGCATTGGCGCTTTCGCGAAGGAACGCGGCGGGTTGGTGGCGGAAAAAATGGCAGTGCGCACCGGGCAGATCCTGCATCCGAGTCCGGCCAGCCCGAAAGCGAACCGTCACGATTGGGGCCAGACGGCGGCGAACGAACTCGTTCAGCTCGGTGTCTGGAAGTGATTCATTTCTCGCCCGCCGTGAGCGAGAGAAAAATTTCTTCGAGCTGGCCGGAGCGGCCGCTTTGCCGGCGCAGTTCATCGCGGTTGCCGACGGCGATCAGTTTTCCATCGTGGATAATGCCGATGCGGTCGGCCATTTCCTCGGCGATGCTCAATTGATGCGTGGAGACCAGCACGGTCATGCCGGCGAGCGAGCGTTCCTTCAAAACGTCTTTCACAATGCGTCCGTGCTGCGGGTCGAGGCCGACCATCGGTTCATCAATCACAAAAACTTCCGGGTCGTGCAGCAGCGCGGACACGATGGCGACGCGCTGGCGCGTGCCGTGCGAAAGCCCTTCGAGCGCGCGGTCGGCAAAGTCGCCGAGGTGAAACCGGGCGACGAGTTCCTGCGCATTTTTTTCGATGCGCGCAGCGTCGAGCTGGAACAACTGGCCGGTGAACCGGAAAAATTCCCACGCGGTCAGCTTGTCGTAAAGGAACGGAAAATCGGGAACGTAAGCCATTCGCCGGCGCGCTTCGAGCGGCTGCGCCTGGATGTCAAAGCCGGCGATGCGCGCGCAGCCGGAGGTGGGTTTCATCAGGCCGGTGAGCAGCTTGATGGTCGTGGTCTTGCCGGCGGCGTTGGGGCCGAGCATCGCAAAAAATTCACCGCGCGCGATTTTTAAAGACACGTCGTTGACGGCGGTGAGGTCGCCGAATTTTTTTATGAGATGGTCGAGTTGGATCATGGCCGGCTCCATTCGTCAATGCGGGCGCTGATTTCGCCGGGCAGATCGACGCGCAAAATTTCGCCGAGCGTGCTCACGTCCACGGTGACGGCGTGGCCGAGCGCGCTGGCTTCCAGCTGATAGACCGGCACGGCTTCGGTGCCGATCCGGACGCGGGTGCGCCGCGCCTCCCAGCTTAGGTTTTGCGCGGCGGCGGACGCGGGCGTGAGTTCCGGCAAATCCAGCGCGCCCAACCAGGGGTCGGCGGAACTGCCGACGAAAACGCGGACGAGCGCGCTGGGATTTTGCAGATCGGCAAAGGTCAGCTCGCGTTCCAGCACCGTGCCGTCGCTGGTGATTTTGACGTGGACGGTCTGGTTCGTCGCGAGCGAATGGATTTCGACGACGGCAACGCGCGAGGAGATTTTCAAATTCAATTCCCGCCATTGGCGCGTTGAGGAGAACAACACGCGGCCATCAAATTTCAGCCGGTTGGTGAAGTCGTTGAGCGCGACGTTGCCGGCGAGGTGAACCTGGTAGCCGGCGCGGGCAACCAAGCCTTCCGGCGGCAGTTTATCTTCATCCAAGGCGGCCATCTGCTGGCCGACGCTCGTGGAAAATTCGCAGTAGCCCATGCGCTGGCCGTTTTGATAAACGCTCAAGGATGACGCGTCCGGGGCGGTTAAAATTTTTCGCCAGACCATTTCCAGCGGCACGGGCGTGTCGCCGCCATGCGCGCCAAATTCCGTGCGCCACAACCAAAAATTCATCGTCAGCCAGAACGCGACGATGGCGAGAAAAGTCAGGCGCGCGGTCATTAAAAATTACGGCGCCGGCAGGTTCAACACCTGGCCGACCTTCATTTTTTTTGGGCTGACACCGGGGTTCGCCGCCTGCAATGCGGCGAGGCTGACGCCGGATTTGCGCGCGATGGCTGCCAGGGTTTCGCCGGCGGTGACGGTGTGCGTGCGCGGTTTTGGTCTGACCACCGGCTGGCTGATGGCCGGGCGTGAATTTCTGGCGGTGGCCGGATGTGCCGCCGTGGCCGGCTGCGCCGAGACGTCGTCCGGCGATTGCGAAGTGGCGGCCACCGGTTGTGAATTCGTCAGCGCCGACAACTGTTTCACCAGTTCCTGAAGGGCGGTCACCTGCTGATCCAGCTGATGATTTTTTTCGATGAGCTTTTCCAGTTGCTGTTGCGCAGCGGGCGCGCTCGGCAGCGGCAGCACGTCGGCGGCTAGCTGTTGTTTGCAACTGTAAACGCGTTGCTTGATTACTTCGGCGTTCTCGGCCTTGGGATTCAACCGCAAAAATTCCTGATAGTGGTAAATTGCCGCCGCCGGATCGGCCGCCTTCGTGTCGAACAGGCACGCGAGCTGGAAATGGGCGGCGGCGGAACGTGGATTCACTTCGAGCGATTCCCCGAACGCCTCGATGGCACCGGAGTAATCCATCGAGTTCACGCGACTTTTGCCGAGGACGAAATGCGGTTCCTTTTCCTCGTCCACCTGGCTTTGCTCCGACGGCGAACAGCCGTTGACCGTGAGCAGCGCGGCCACCGCGAACGCGCTCAAACCGAATCTTCCCAAAAACAACATGGCTGCAAACTAAACGAACCGGCGGGCGGGTGCAATCGCGCGCTACAAAAGCGGGCTTGAGATTCGCCGGCACCCGGCGCAATTTAGCGGGGTTGCGCGCGTGGTGGAATGGCAGACACGCCAGACTTAGGATCTGGTTCCGCAAGGATTGGAGGTTCAAGTCCTCTCGCGCGCACCACTATTTACTTGGTTATTTAAAATAAATGTTGATTTACTGACAGAATTAGGGCGTGAAGAAAATCACGTTTCCATTCGAGGTCAAACGGGGTTCCGTTTCGGTCAAAATCTACCGCACGCCGTCGAATGGCTGCGATTCTTACACGCTGGCTTACTACCAAGATGGGGTTCGCAAGCGGCCCACTTTTCCCTCTTTCCAAGCCGCCAATGATGAGGCGGAAGTCGTTGCCACCCGCCTCGGCAATGCGGACGCCGACATTCTCACGCTGACCAGCGCTGACCGTGCCGCCTACCTGCGTGCGCGTCAATTGCTGGATGCGGTCGGCGCGCATATCGAAAATACTGCGGCGCAATTCGTGCAAGCGAAACAACTGCTCGGCGACGTGCCGCTGCTGCAAGCGGCGGAGTATTATGTGAAGCGTCATCCGTCGCGCATCGCGCCGCGCCCGGTCATGGAGGTCGTGGACGAAATGCTCAAGCTCAAGCAAAGCGACGGCTTGAGCGATGGGTATCTCCGGCATTTGCGCTACGATCTGGAAAAATTTGCAACCGCATTTCACGGCAATATCGGAACGGTGATGGGGCCAGAGATTGATAAATGGCTGCGCGGCCTGGGCGTGTCGCCGCGCACACGGAACAATTTGCGAAACTCGGTGCAAACGCTGTTCGCGTTCGCCAAGTCGCAAAAGTATCTGCCGAAGGATCACGATGAGATTGACGGGGTGACGCGGGCGAAAGATGGCGCGGGCGAAATTGAAATCTTCACGCCGAAGGAAATGGCGGAAATTCTGGCGCACGCGGATGAGCGGGTGATTCCATTCCTGACGCTGGGGGCGTTTGCGGGCATCCGGCACGCGGAAATTCAACGGCTGGACTGGAACGACATTCACTTTGATGCAGGCATCATCGAAATCCGGGCGGCGAAGGCAAAAACGGCCAGCCGGCGGACGCTGCCGATTTTGGACAACCTGCGGGCGTGGCTGATGCGGCACCGCCAAGAGGCCGGGCCGGTGTGCGTTTATCTGAACATGGCGAGCGAAATCGAATCGCTGGTGCGTGGCATCAACGGAGCGCGCCGGGCGGTTTGGGCCAAGGCCAAAGGCGCGAGCGGCGAGCAGTTGAAACAAGCGGAGAAGCAGGCCAGACAAGCCCTGGCGAAAGCCAAAGCGGAGCGTGGGAAGCCGAAACACCGGGGCGATGTGCCGCCGGGAGCGGAAACCGCCAAAATCGAGGGCTGGCCGGCCTTCGGTTGGAAGCATAACGCGCTCCGGCATTCATTCATCAGCTACCGCGTGGCGGACATTCAGAACGTCGCGCAAGTGGCGCTGGAAGCGGGCAATAGCCCGCAAATGATCTTCAAGCATTACCGCGAACTGGTGCGGCCGGCGGAGGCAAAGACGTGGTTTGCGATTTCGCCGAAAGAAGTCTAGCCGGCCAAAATCAGCATCGAAGCTGCCAGCCGGAAAGGAGCAGTTGAAAATGCGGGATGCTATCGAAGCGTCGCCGCAAAAAATGTCTCTGTTGCAAACAATGGTTTCAACCTGATCCACGCAGTCATCCGCGCCAGCGTTATTGTTCGGAAGTCTTCTGCCAAAAGGAGAGGAAAGCCGCCGGTCAAAGGCGCTGGCTGGCCAGACCAAAAAATCGAGATTATTGGAGCGGGCCCGACCGCGTCAAAAAAACCCAGCTCTGGCGCAAGAATAATCCGGGAGGCAGCAAGGCAGAGACAACCCACAACCGCCCCCGTAACGAGCCATCTCGGCGGGTCGGGTCGTGAAATAGTGGTTTTCAACCGGTTTCAAGTTGGTCCGCCGCAAAATAGTTTTGTGACGAATCAGTCTGACAACATTGAGTCAAAGGGCTGGCGAGGCGGGGTGCGTTACAAGCCCACATGGCGGCCACCGGCGGATTTCTGCCAACATGGAACAGCACCAACCGGCTGGCCGGGAGGAATCACGAAGCCATGAAACAAAACAGACAGCACACGGCATGAGCCGGGCGAACACAGAGCGTTGGGCGAACTGCGCGGCGGTGTCTGTGCGCATGTCCACGGAGCATCAGCAGTATTCGACGAGCAACCAGATGGACGTGATCCGCGAATACGCCAAGCAGCTGGGATTCACCATCGTCAAGGAGTATTCGGACCAAGGCAAAAGCGGACTGAACATGGAAGGGCGCGATGCGCTTGGCCAAATGCTCCAGGACGTGCAGGAAGGGCGGGCGGAATATGCCGTCATCCTGGTTTATGACGTGAGCCGGTGGGGCCGGTTCCAAAACCCGGACGAGAGCGCCTTTTACGAATATGCCTGCCAACAAGCCGGGGTTTTTGTCCACTATTGCGCGGAGCAATTCGCGAACGACGGCAGCCCGGTGGGCAAAAGCCGGGAAGCCGGCGCAGACCGAGAAAGAAAAGCGCGAGGGAAAATAAATTTAGCAGGCGTTAACAATCTGCGACACCACGACCTAAAGCCAATAAATACGCATATTTACAAGCTTAGGTCGAATCAATGGTTCGAATCCATTTCCTACCACCACTTTCTAAACCTGGGGAAAGCCCCGTTTCCGGCGGTTGTTTCAATGGTAAGCCAATTTTCCTGACGGGCGGTTTTGGGCCAGCGGGAAGGTGAATTCTGGCGCGGCCGAAGCCAGGGCAGAACCGAAATTGAGCATCGTTTCATTGCCAGCCGGATCAATCGCAACCGGTTTGATAAACAAGTTCACCGTCGCGCCTTTGACGCCAGCCTTGAAGTTTTGCCACAGGTTGTTGCCCGCATCCTTTCGTTTTACCGAGGTCACGGTGATTTCCATTTTGGCCGGCCCGGCCTGGCGGTGGAAAGTCAGGGTGCTGACACGCGCCACATTTTCGTTGCGGATCCGGAAGGTGCCGCCGGCATAATAAACATCGTGGAGATCAATGGACACGGGGCTGGCCCGGCCATGGCTGTTAAACCGCAGTTGGACTTCCGTGACGGTCGGAACGTGGTTGGTCACGGCTCCCGTCACCTGGATGCTGACGTTGCCGGCACCGGCGATATTGATGGCACCGAGTTGATGGGGCAGCGCACCGCCATTTTTGAGCTCCTGCTCGTGTTCGTGGATTTTCGCCGCATGGTCAAAAATATTTTGCTGGTGGCCCTCGCCGGCGAACTCAAATTCGCACGTCACCAGGAAGGAACTGGCCGTGAAAGACCGCGTGGCGGCTACGATGCGCGCGCATTGCGTGTTGCCGGCACTTTCGACGACGGCGACCGGCTCCAGCGAAATCAGCGGCACGAAATACATGAACTCGGCCACAGGATTTTTCGGCGATTCACCGTGGCCCAAATTCAAGTGGAGCGTCGGCCCGGTCGCGTTGGTCCCGATTATTCCAGCGGACGGCGACCATGGGTTTTCGATGTTTGCGCCGAGGCTGGCAAAGGTTGAGAAGTTCAACAACCAGAGCGCAACCGGGTAAAAGAGAATCAGTTGAAAGCGGGCCGCCATGTGGCCGCCGAGGCTAAAGCGATTGGTTCGGCGCGGCAATCCAAATTCCCTCCGC
>CABDZO010000388.1_pt1 | contig 9397 bp, 8 predicted proteins | sample 3132221 | NCBI WGS metagenome assembly CABDZO01 (sample SAMEA5534340, study PRJEB31848) | metagenome | biome: tundra; feature: field; material: soil | place: USA | collected 2013-05 | depth 0.45 m | reverse complement strand
CATATCTTCGATTATCCGTTTTATTACTTCAACATCAGATCCAACGCCGCCAACCGGGTTACGAAGTTCTTGGGAAGTTCTTGGCTGCCGAGCAATAAACTCGATTTTAACCGGCGTCAGCCATGGAGTCGCGGGCCAGGGTGAGATCTGAGACGGCGACTTTGACTTATTGATGATCCATATGAATCTTTCAGATCTGGTGTTGACGCATATTGCGTCGACTTCCGATGCCACCATCATGGCCGAATTCCTTGCGTTTTTTGCCGTCGCCGGAATTTCGATTTCAGCTTTTTCAAACCGGTTCTTGTTCGGCAACAAGGACATGGATTCCGATGCGCTCTTTGAGACCGTTGAAAAAAGCATATTTGCCTTTCTGGTCTTCTTGCTGGCGATTACGCTGAGTGACGTGCGCGCTAATTTCAGCAAGGCTCAAGACAGTGTCATCAATGAATCTCTTGAGTTGCGACAGTACATCTTTCTCTTGGATTTGCAGCCGAGCGTCTTCACGCAGCTTCAGAAGAAGCAGCTGGAAAGATACGTCAAAGCTGTGGTTGCGGATGAATGGAGTTCGTTAGCGCAAGCTAATCCCCTGCTGTCTGGCGAGGCCGAGAAAGCTGTCGTCGACTTGCGCAATTCAGTGCAAAAGAGCGTGCAGGAATCCGGAATGTCGTCCTATTCGGACCACATCCTGAACTCCTTAGCCAAACTGGAAAATTCCCGACTCCTGAGATACCAGCTTGCCACCGCTTCGTTGCCACGGGTATTCTGGCTCTATATCGCCGTTCTGATGTTGCTGGGCAGCGTCATGGTGGGACGCACCAAACTGGATGGGCGACGCGCGGCTGTTCTCGGAGCCTATTTCGGAGTCTTGGGGATGGTCGTCGGGTTGATCATGATTCTGGATCAGCCTTTCAGGGGAGAGACCAGCATCTCAAGCGAACCCCTTCGCAGGGTGATTGAGCAGATGGCCGCAGCCAGGTAAGCAGTCTGGCGCCGAAGCCGTGAGCCACGGCGGGCAAATAAAATATAAACGGGTCAGTCCTAACTTTTCCTTCACGCGACGGCTGAAACTTTCCGTGCGGCTGTCAGCGCGACCGGCTGCCGTGGTTCTGGTTCTTCTTCACCGTCGCCGCGTTGCTGCTTTCGGCGATGGACCGCTACCACATCGTCTCCCAATTCAAACAGCACGAGCGCGTCGTCATCATTGACCCCGCCCGCGACCCCGAAGCCGTAAAGCCAAATTCGGGAAAATCCCAACGGGATTTTGATCATCCAGCCCAGCGTTGCCGCGTCAGCGGCTACGCTGGGTCGAAGGTCCAACCCATTGTTTCAACCCTGAAAAGGTTGAATCAACCGCCGATCTTAAATTCGACGAACGGTATGTTTGGGATTGATGCAACCCTTTCAGGGTTTTTGATTTTTTTGGGATGCTGACCCAAGGTAGCTCGTTCCTCGCAACCTTGGGCTGGATGATGGCAATCCCTTCGGGATTTCGGAGGCCAGGGATTTGCACATTCAACCGGCCGAACTCGCAACAATGGCTTTTCTCGAACGCAATCCAAAGGACTTCGACAATGCCGATTTGATTCCTATTCATGGCTGGCAGGTCTATTGACGCTTTCAACTATATTCAATAGCTCATCCGGTCGAGCTTCACCTTGCCCCGGAAAATCCAGTAGATGCTCACGGTGTAGGCCAGCACGACCGGAATGCCGATGCCCGCGATGACGAGCATGATGCCCAGTGTCTTCGGCGAGGACGCGGCGTTGTAGATCGTCAGGCTGTTTTCGGGATTCGGCAGGCTGTAAATCATGTTCGGAAAAATGTTCAGCGCGAACAACGCCATGAGCGTCACGATGGCGGCGCACGACGAGAGGAACGCGCGGCCGTCGTTGCCGTGATGAAATTCGCGCGGGATGTTGGCGATGGCCAGCATGTTCGCCAGCGCGACGCTGAACAGCCACGGATTTTCGCGGACGCGCGCTGCCAGGTGCGGCACGAACAGCAGCGTGGCCATCGTGAGGGTCACGGCGCAGATGACGAATAAAATGATGCAGCGCATGGCCCAGACGCGCAGTTTGTCGTGCAGTTCGCCTTCCGTTTTCATCACGCCGTAAATCGCGCCGTGCATCATGAAGAGCGCCACGGTAGTCACGCCGACGAGCAGCGGATACGGTTTCAGCAGGCCAATAAAAGTTCCCGCGAATTCGCCATTCGCATCCACCGGCACGCCCCACGCGATGTTGCCGAGCGCGACGCCGATGAGCAGGCTCGACAGAATGCTGCCAACGGAAAAACTCACGTCCCACATCTGCCGCCACCAGCGCATCGGCTGTTTGCTGCGAAATTCAATCGCCACCGCACGGAAAATCAGCGCCGCCAGCAACAGATAAAACGCGAGGTAAAATCCAGAGAATACCGTCGCATACACGTTCGGAAACGCGGCGAACAGCGCGCCGCCGCCGGTGACGAGCCAGACTTCGTTGCCGTCCCAAACGGGGCCGATGGAATTCAGCATCACGCGCCGTTCTTCATCTTTGTTGGTGAACAGATGCAGCGCGCCGATGCCGAGGTCGAAGCCGTCGAGCATCGCGTAGCCGGTGAACAGCACGCCGACGAGGATGAACCAGATGGTATTTAGATCGAGGTGCATGGCGTGATTTAATTCTTGGTTGGCAGCGCGAGTTTGCCGGACGGAATCAAGTCCGCGTCATCCGGGCCGTGCTGGATTTTGTCGTTGAGCAGATAAATGAAGACGGTGAACAGCAGGGAATAAATCACCGTGAATAAAATCAGCGACGACAAAACGACGTTCGCCTTCACCACGGCGGACAAGCCTTCCGGCGTCCGCATCACGCCATAGACCAGCCACGGCTGACGCCCGACTTCGGCGGCGAACCAGCCGAGTTGATTGGCGAACTGCGGGCCGAGCACGGAGAAAACCAGAAGCCACAACAGCCAGCGGCGTTCAGGCAGCGTGCCTTTGCGGAAATACAAAAAGCCCAGCGACGCGATGGCAATCAGCGTGAAGCCGATGCCCACCATGCCGTGAAAAAATAGGAACGACGCCGTGACCGGCGGACGGTCTTCCGGCTTAAATTCATTCAGCCCGGTGACGGGCGTATGAAAATTGTTGTGCGCGAGAAAGCTCAACAATCCCGGCGCGGCGAGGCCAATCACCTTTTCTTTTTTCTCGTCCACCCAGCCCGCCAGAACCAGCGGGGCGTTGGAAGTCGTGTTGTAAAGTCCCTCGAACGCCGCGAGCTTGGCCGGCTGGTTGCGTGCCACGCCCTGCGCGCTAGTATGGCCGGTGACGGCTTGCAGCAGCGAGGCGACGAGTGCCACGGTCAGGCCGACTTTCAACGATGCGCGGGCGAATTCCAGATGTTTCTGCCTGAGCAAATACCACGCGCTCACGCTGACCACGAGAAATGCTCCCGCACACCACGCGCCGCAAAGAGTGTGAAACAAACGGTCCATCGAGGACGGATTGAAAATGAGCTGCCAGAAGTCGGTGATTTCCGCCCGCGCATGCATTCCTTCGCCGACGATGTGATAACCCGCCGGTGTTTGCATCCAAGAATTCGCCACGATGATCCACACCGCGCTGAAGTGCGCGCCGAGCGCCACCATGCACGTCGCGAAAAAGTGCGTTTTGCGCCCGACCTTGTCCCAGCCGAACAGCAGCACCGCGAGAAAACCAGATTCGAGGAAGAACGCAAAAATGCCTTCCGCCGCCAGCGCGCTGCCGAACACGTCGCCGACGAAGCGCGAATACGACGCCCAGTTCGTGCCGAATTCAAACTCCATCACGATGCCCGTCGCCACGCCGATGGCGAAAGTCAGCGCAAACACGCGCGTCCAGAACCGCGCCATCTGGTGATAGACCGGGTTGCCGGTCTTGAGCCACAAGCCCTCCATGATAACGAGCATGGCACCAAGGCCGATGCTCAATGGCGGATAAATGTAGTGAAACGAAATGGTCGCGCCAAACTGGATTCTGGAAAGGGTCAGGACATCCATAACAGTCTTCTAGTTTCTACTGAAATTGGTTCCTGCCAACCGTTATTTGCTTTTTGGCGAAAGTATTCACCCCGCTGAATTTCAAAAGAAGCCGGTCTGCGGCGGACTAGTTCAATTGTTTCAAAATACTTTCCGCCCGGCCATACGAGCCGAGGTTGAAGGCGTTCGCGTAGCCCAGGCCATTCAACTTTTTTTTCGCCATGCCGCTGCGCATGCCGCTCTGGCAATGCAGCAGCAAGACCTGGTTTTTGTCCGGCACACGGCGCGGCAGGGCGGTTTCAATTTCGCCCAGCGGAAGGTTGAGCGCGGCGGAGAGATGGCCGGAGTTAAATTCGCCGGGGCTGCGCACGTCAATCACCAGTGCGCCATTTTTCAAGTGCGCCAGTGCGTCCTTGGCTGAAATCTGGCCGGCTGTTTTCAGCATAAAAACGACCGCGACGACCGCCGCGATGATTAAAGTAGTTGTCCAATTCATAGTTTTAAAGTCGCTGCCTTTGACTCTCTATCCGAGTTCGCTTCTGGCATTGAGCCGCAGATTGAAAAAAAGTTACAACCCTTGTGCGAACGGGGAAATTTGAAGCGTGATCCGACGGGGCGCGGACTGGGTGAAGTTTGTAAAACTGCGATAAAATCACTTGGCGGGATATTTTTCCTGCCACTTTTTGCGCAAAACGTCGTGCATCCGTTCGCGAAATTGAATCGGCATCGCATACGGCTGGCCGTTTTTGTAGAGCGTGATGGTCTGGCGGATGTTGTCCACGACCACCTGACAGGGGTTGCAACCCGCCATGTGCTGCTCGAATTCCTCGCAGATGGCCGGGTCAATCGTGCCATCCACGTATTCGTTCAACACTGCCAGCATTTCTTCGCACTTCATAACACGTCGCTATTCAAACTGAGCCTCCAATCGGGGAAAGGTTACAAACGTTTTCCGGCAGGTGTTCTGGATTGGTGCGAGCAGTCTCACAATCCTCACTTCGCAACCGGCAGCCCGGCCTTTTCCCAGCCCTTGAAGCCGCCATCGAGGTGGTAAAGGGACTGAAACCGGAGTTTCTTGAACAGCGGCAGCGCCTATGTGCTGCGATTGCCCGACACGCAATAAACAAAGTAGGTCTTGCTTTTGTCGAGACCGGTGAGGCGCTGTTCAAAATCAACGGTGCGAAAATCAAGGTTGGTTGCTTCGGCGATGTGCGCGGCGGTGAATTCCCCCGGTGTGCGGATGTCGAGCGTTACTATTGTTTTGTCGGCGACGAGTTTTTGTGCCTGCCCGGCGTTGACATGCTTCACGGCGAGGTCGGCGGCGTTGGTGACGGTGTTTTCAACCGCACCGGCTCCGCATGCACCCAAAAAAATTGCCAGCACCATGGCCGCCTGCTTCATCAACGGTTTTGTTGCATACATAATTTTGTCAAACGTAGTGCCGAATGCGCAAAGAAGCAACGCGCGGGTTTTAAAGTGTGCGATGGGAAGTGGCGGTCCTCTGCCGCTATTGACTACGTCCGGCGGCGCGCTGACCGCCAGTTCCAGTCGCACCCAGGTTTTTAAATGAAGCGTGCATCGTTCAATGTGGGTGGTCATGGGTTCGGATCACGCGCCGCGCCGGATCGCCGAGCGTGCGCGTGAGTTGTTCGCCAATAGCCTTGAAAACGTTGATATTTATTTTATTTTTCCCAGCGGCTGCCGGTGTTAAAAAATCCCCAAATAAATTTTACATCCTGGAAAAAGCCTCCCGCCGCTGTTGCCGGCGAATTTATTTGCTGAAAAAACCGCGCACCACTTCCGCCACGCGCTGGATTTGCGTGTCGGTCAGTTCGGGATAAATCGGCAGGCTCAAACACTCGCGCGCCGCTTTTTCCGCGACCGGAAAATCGCCCGGCTTGTGACCGAGGCTCGCGTAGCATTTTTGCAGATGCAGCGGCAGCGGATAATGCAGCGCGCAGCCCACGCCATTCGCGTCCAGATGCGCCTTGAGTTCATCGCGGCGCGGATGGCGGACGACGTAAAGATGCCACACACTTTCGGCGAAGCCCGCCTCGCGCGGCAGTTGCAACGGTGTGTCCGCGAGCAATTCCGCGTAACGCCTGGCCACGCGCTGACGTTCGCGCGTCCATTTTTTCAAATGCGGCAGCTTCACGCCCAGCACCGCGCCCTGGATGCCTTCCATGCGATAATTAAAACCCACTTCATCGTGATAATAACGCACGCTCGAACCGTGTTCGCGCAAGGATTTCGCGCGTTTGGCGAATTCAGAATTGTTCGTGACGAGCGCGCCGCCTTCGCCGCACGCGCCGAGATTTTTGCCGGGATAAAAACTGAAACACGAAATTTCGCCAAACGTGCCGATGGTTTTGCCTTTGTATTTCGCACCGTGCGACTGGGCGGCATCCTCGACCAGCGGCAGTTTATGTTTGCGGCAAATTTCCAGAACCGCGTCCACGTCGAACGGCTGCCCGTAAAGATGCACCGGCATCACCGCCTTTGTGCGCGGCGTGATGGCCTTTTCAATCAGCTTCGGATTGATGTTGAACGTCGCGTCGTCAATGTCCACATAAACCGGCTTCGCGCCGACGTAGGAAATCGCCCAACTCGTGGCGACGAACGTGAACGGCGTGGTGATGACCTCGTCGCCCGGCCCGACCTTCAGCAGCAGCATCGCCACATGCAACGCAGACGTGCCGCTGTTGAAACCGATGGCGTATTCCGCGCCGCAGAATTTGGCGAAATCTTTTTCGAACTGCGCCGTGTCCGGGCCGAGGCAGAAGGAGCAGTTGTCAATGGTGCGGGCAATCGCTGCGTCAATTTGCGCGCGCAGCGGTTTGATTTGCGCCTTCAGGTCAAGGTAAGGAATCGGTTCGGCCATAAATTTATCCTGCAAACCTATCCGTCCCGCCGCGCTTTGTGAACTTCAAAGAATGAAAATTGAAACTGGCGTTGCCCCGATTTGGTAGCCCGCCAAACCGAGGCAAAGCTGTTCGCAAAAATAAAATTGCCCAAGCCGTTTTAATTTTGCACCGGCAGCCGCCGCGTCACGCGCGACACGGCCGCCACCATGCCCCAGAGAATTCCAAATGCGATCAGCCCCATTCCCAGCCGCGACGGCCAGCTCACGGCCTTGCTGCTCGTGGCGAAAAGTTAAATCGTCATCGGCCTTCCGCCTTCAGTTTGCAAAACCTGCGTGAAGGAAATCGCCGCCGGAAAATCCACGTCGGCCTCGGATTCCGCCAGCGTGAGGCTGATGCGGCTGGACAGCGCGGCGGGAAGCCAACGATAAGCGCGAGCACGACGGTGAGGAGCAGGAGAACGCCGGTCAAAAACTTCCGGCGGAAACTCTGGGAATCCTGATGATTCGTTCAGCGGGCCGACTTAACCAGACGCCACTTCGAGGTTCAGGATTTCACCCAGCTTGCATTCGGCGTGGACTTCGATCGGACGGCAGCAGACTTCACAATCCGTCGTGAACCGCTGGTTCGCCACGCTCGTGTCAATGACCACCTCGGAGGCCTGGCCGCAGAATGGACATTGGATGGACTCAAAAATTTCCATACGCGGAATCTAACCGCGTCTGCGCAAAGTGCAACGGCTCATTGTTCCGCGTTTTACGATTTGCCACTGCCGCTGGATTCAGAGATAGTATCCCTCCGTTTTTACGGGCTATTTATGAAACCCCAAGTCGAAATCTACGACACGACCCTGCGCGATGGCAGTCAGGGCGAAGGCATCAATTTTTCGGTCGCGGACAAACTGCGCATTGCCGAAAAGCTCGACGCTTTCGGGGTTCATTACATTGAAGGCGGCTGGCCGGGCAGCAATCCCAAGGACATCGAGTTTTTCGCGCAGGCCAAAAAGAAAAAATTCAAGAACGCGAAGCTCGCCGCGTTCGGTTCGACGCGCAAAAAGAACGTGCCGGTCGAACAGGACGATCAGGTTCGTTTGCTCATCGAAGCGGAAACGCCCGTCGTCACGATCTACGGCAAGACTTCCATGCTGCATGTGAAAGAAGTTTTGCGCTGCACGCCGGACGAAAATCTCGCGATGATCGGCGACACCGTGCGTTTCCTGAAAGACCACGGCAAGTTCGTCATCTACGACGCGGAACATTGTTTCGACGGTTACAAGCTCGATCCCGAATACGCCATTGCCACCTGGCAGGCGGCGGAAAAGGCGGGCGCGGATTTCGTGGTGCTGTGCGACACGAACGGCGGTTGTCTGCCAGCGGAAGTCGCGGCGATCACCAAAATCGCTGTGGGCAAGTTGACCTGCAAAGTCGGCATTCACACGCACGACGACATCGGCCTCGGCGTGGCCAATGCGCTGGCGTCAATCGAAGCGGGCGCGGTTCATATGCAAGGCACGATCAACGGTTACGGCGAACGCACCGGCAACTGTAATTTGACAAGCATGATTCCTTGCGTCGCCTTGAAGCTGAAAAAAACTTCGGTGCCTGCGAAGTCGCTGCCGAAGCTCAAGGAACTTTCCCAGTTCGTGGACGAGATCGCGAACTTGCGACACAACCCGCGCCAGCCGTGGGTCGGTTCGGCGGCGTTTGCCCACAAAGGCGGCGCGCATGTCAACGCCGTGCAAAAGCTCACGTCGAGTTACGAGCACATTGATCCGGCGCTGGTGGGCAATGAGAGGAACATTCTCGTCAGCGATCTGGCGGGCCGCAGCAACATCGTGGTGAAGGCGCAGCAACTGGGTCTGAAAGTGACCAACGACACGCCGGAGTTGCGGCAGATTCTTGACACGATCAAACAACGCGAACACGAGGGTTACGAATTTGAAGCTGCCGAGGCTTCGATGGCGTTGCTCATCCGCGGCATCCTGAAGCGGGACACCGAACTCAAGTTCACGGTGGAGAAGTATCACGTCTCCATGCGCCGCGACGCCAAGCAATCCGTTTGCGAAGCGACCGTGCGCGTGCGCGTCGGCAAGAAGGTTCACGACGAAGTTGCTGAAGGTGACGGCCCGGTGAACGCGCTCGACTCCGCGTTGCGTTCCGCGCTTGCGAAATCGTTCCCCAAGCTCAAGCAGGTGACGCTCACCGATTACAAGGTGCGCATTCTCGACGGCGTGGCCGGCACAGCCGCGAAAACGCGCGTGTTGATCCAGTCCACCGACGGCCAACGCGAATGGGGCACCGTCGGCGTGAGCGAAAACATCATTGAAGCCAGCCTCCAAGCGCTCGTGGACTCAATGGAGTTCGCGTTGCTGAAGAAATGAGGGCGAAGACTTGACGCGAATTACGCTAATTAGCGCGAATTTTTCCGAGCCAAAACTCGGGTTGCTTCGAATTGACGGACGGAGGATTGGGTGAACAATGAACCAACAAGCCCATGACACAACCATCCGTCAAGACCCGCCGTAAATTCGATGA
>CABDZO010000386.1_pt1 | contig 9405 bp, 13 predicted proteins | sample 3132221 | NCBI WGS metagenome assembly CABDZO01 (sample SAMEA5534340, study PRJEB31848) | metagenome | biome: tundra; feature: field; material: soil | place: USA | collected 2013-05 | depth 0.45 m | reverse complement strand
CCCATTCGGCGAGTTTCGCCGGATTGCAGGTGTTCTTCACGATGGTTCCCAGAACGTGCAACGCAACGGCGGCTTTGTGCGCGGAGTCTTCCAATCCGCCGGTGGCTCCGGCCGGTGTGCCGAGGGCCGTGCCTTTGGTGGTGACGGCGGTTTCAAAAGCGGTGATGTCCGTATTGAGGGGTTTGAAGGTTGAAGGTTAAACCGACGGTGCCGGCAGAAATGCCGGGACGGTTTTGATTCAGACTTGTTTGTCCGTGTCCGCAGATTTTGGTTTCAGCTTCCGGCAGCGTTCGACGAACAGGAAGAAAACGCCGGGGCCGAAGCAGAGCAGCATCACGGAAATGCCGGTGGCGATGCCCCAGAAGGTTCCGGCGGGCGCGCAGCAATCGTCGCGGCGGCGGACGATGACGTGGCTCGGCACGGCGATGATGAGTTCGAGGATGCTGCCGCGCAGGAGCCAGCGGGTGACGCGTTTGAGGAGCGCGGCGGGTTCGTCGGATTTGGTGGCGCGGCGGAAAATGAACGCCCAGACGAGCCAGAAAATCAGGACAGGAACAAATATGCTTAAGGTGGATTGCCAGTCGGAGGTCTGGACGTTTTGGGTCGGGCTATGATTGATGGTGCTGGCCAGCCAGTTGAACAAACCTTGGAACAAACCTTGCAAATCAAAAATGGCAAAACCACCGTCCTTGAAAATGGCGCAAAGCAGTGACAGCAGCCCGGCCAACAAGAGATTTGCCAAAAAAAAGGCGGTGACGATGACGGGAATTTTCAGCGGGCGGCGCGCGGGCAACCGGCGTTCGGCAATGTTGATGGGCAGCAGGAGCAGCAAGGCCTGTCCGCCGACGAGGATGCCGAGCCAGAGCCAGTAGCCCCAATTGGCATACATGGCCAGCGCGTCTTTGATTCCCATGCTGTCGCTTTTTAATCCCCAATTGCCAAAGGCGACCAGCGCCACTGGCACGGTCAGAACAAGCAGCGCAAGTGCATAAAGGAAGACGGTGAGGATGGCCCAGCGTTTCATAATTTTTGATTAGGTCAGGAAGTTGAACCCCGCGCCAGAAAAATCGGTGCGGAGACGGAGCACGGACACGGCGCGTTGATGAACTCGCGGACAAGCTGTCCGCGCTCCGGGGTGACCGCGCCCGGTAAATTTTATTTTCGCGTCTTGCTAATTTTCCTTTTCACCGGCAAATTCTACGAAACAAAATCAACCACGCGAAAAGAAAAACATGAGCAAAGAGGCAAAACTGGAATTGGACGGTAAAACATTTTCATTTCCGACCGTCGAAGGCAGCGAGGGCGAAAAGGCGGTGGATATTTCGTCGCTCCGCGCGAACACCGGCTACATCACGCTCGACGACGGCTACGGCAACACGGGTTCGTGCGTCAGCAAAATCACGTTCATTGACGGCGACAAGGGAATTCTGCGTTATCGCGGCATTCCGATTGAAGAATTGGCCGAGAAATCCAATTTCATCGAGGTGGCGTATCTGATTATTTACGGTAATTTGCCGAACCGCGCGCAAATTGAAAATTTTTCGGGTTTGCTGACGGAACATTCGTTTCTGCACGAGGACATGAAGTTTCATTTCGAGGGATTTCCGGCGAGCGGACATCCGATGGCGATTTTGTCGGCGATGATCAACGCGGCGAGTTGCTTCGACGAGGAACTCATGCACTGGCAATGGGGCAAGGTCAAGCAATTCGACGTTTATGTGGCGAAGCTGATTTCGCAGGTGCGAACGATCGCGGCGTATTCGTATCGCAAGGCGCACGGACTGCCGCTGATTTATCCGAAGAAAGCCTACAAATACACGGAGAATTTTTTGCACATGCTGTTTTCGTCGCCGTATGAGGATTACGAAATCAAACCGGAGGTGGTGAAGGCGTTGGACTTGATTTTTTTGCTGCACGCGGATCACGAACAAAATTGCTCCACGTCAACGGTGCGCATGGTGGCGTCGAGCCAGGCGAATCTTTTTGCGAGCGCATCGGCGGGTGTGTGCGCGTTGTGGGGGCCGCTGCACGGCGGGGCGAACCAGGCGGTGATCGAAATGCTCCAGGAAATTCACAAGACCGGCGACGACGGCTCGAAATTTGTCGCGGCGGCGAAGGACAAAAACAGCGGCAAAAAACTGATGGGTTTCGGGCATCGCGTTTACAAAAATTACGATCCGCGCGCGAAAATCATCAAGCAAGCATGCGACGAGGTTTTGTCCAAGCTGCAAATCAATGACCCGTTATTGGACATCGCCAAACATCTGGAAGCCGCCGCGCTCAAGGATTCATATTTCGTGGAGCGCAAACTGTATCCGAACGTGGATTTTTACAGCGGCATCATCATGCGCGCGCTGGGAATTCCGATGGAAATGTTTCCGGTGATTTTTGCGATTGGCCGGATGCCCGGCTGGATTGCGAATTACAAGGAAATCATGGAAGACCCGAAGAGCCGCATCAATCGTCCGCGTCAGATTTACATTGGCCGCACGCTCAACAGCTATGTTCCGCTGGATGAGCGGAAATAACTTCGGGTAACCAACTGGTTATTTGTCGTTTGCCCGGTGCGTTAGTGGAATAAAAAATGCTTGTTTTACGCCTTAATGCTCGTGAGTAAAATTTTGGTTATTGATGACGAAGAATGGTTGCGTAAAACGATCCGGATGGCACTGGAGCAGCAGGGTTACGAGGTGATCGAAGCCTCGGACAGCGATGAGGGTGCCGCCAAAGCCCGTGAACTGTTGCCCGACCTCATCCTCTGTGATGTCAACATGAACAAATCGGGGGACGGCTACGCCACGCTCTCAAAATTACGCGAGAACGCCACCACGGCAGCCATTCCGTTTATTCTGATGACCGGCCTGGCGGATTCTGCCGGCATGCGGCACGGCATGGAACTTGGCGCGGATGATTACCTGCCCAAACCGTTCAAGGTGGACGAACTTTATGCGACCGTGAACGCGCGGCTGCGCAAAGTGCAGACCGTGCGCGACGAGGCCGAGAAAAAACTTTCCCTGTTGCGCAGCCAGATTTCCCTGATGTTGCCGCACGAGATGCGCACGCCGCTTAATGGCATCATCTCCAACGCGGAGATGCTCGCCGAATCCGCCGGGTCCCTCGACCCAAAACTTATTGCCGAGATGAGCCGGGAAATCTGCCAGTCGGGCCAGCGACTGGAACGGCTGATTGAAAATTTTCTCATTTACGCCCAGCTCGAACTCATCGGGACCGATGTCCAGAATATCGCCGCGCTGCGTTCCGCCCGGACCAACCGGACGGCGGATCTCGTGCGCGCCGCCGCCACCGCGCAGGCCGAGACGGTTGGTCGTGTGAATGATCTGCTTTTGGAATTGACGGACGCGCCGCTGGCCCTGGCCGAGGATTACTTAAAAAAAATTGTCACCGAACTTGTGCAGAACGCCCTCAAATTTTCCGACCCCGGCACCTCCGTATGCGTGCGCCTCGCGGCGGCGGGCGATGAAATCGAATTTTCCGTGCGCGATTGCGGGCGCGGATTTTCCACCGAGCAGATCCGGCGCATCGGCGCCTACATGCAGTTCGAGCGCAAGATGCAGGACGAGCAGGGCTTCGGCCTTGGTCTGGCCATCGCCAAAAAACTGGTGGAAGTGCATGGCGGCGCGCTCACCGTCGAAAGCAGCAGCGGCGAGGGTTCCACGGTCACCGTCAAGCTGCCCAAGGTCTGAACGGTTTCAGAACGGCAGCCGCAGATAAAGAAAGTTCAACCCGCGCTCCGCCAGCTCCGCCGCCAGAAAAATCAGCGCCAGGGCCAGCACCGGCGCAAAATCCACCTTGCCCAAGCGCAGCGGAATTTTTTTCAACGGCCGCAGCAGTTCTTGCGCGGTCAGCTTCACATAATTCCAGAACGGATGTTTGCCGAAGTAAATGTAACTGCCCAGAATGTGCAGCACCAATAATGCGCCCAGCGGAAATTTCCAGACGAGATAACTGCCCAACCCGATGACCAGCGACTGTTCGATCCGGTGCGCCATCGAAACCGGTTGCGTGGAAATATGCAGCCAGCCAAGCAACCAGCTTGACAGCCACCACAAAACCGCTGTCACCAAAAATGGCAGCAAAAATTTAATCCAGCGCGGCCAGCCGTCCACGCGGCCCAGCGGAATTTTGACGAGCCGATGGACCGGATCCGGGCCTTCCAACACCGAAAGCACCAGCAGCCCGACATAAAAAATTCCCAGCGTCAGCCCGAAGCTTAAAAATGAGAAGGCCAGAATTTGCCAGAAAATGTCGCGGCGGAAGCCGGGCGCGGTCACCCCCAGATTTAGATAAGAAGTTGTGTCGCCGGTTGCCGTTCCAATTTTCCAGTAAAAAAGTGCGCGCAGCACCAACAATCCAGCGATGACCAGCAGCAGATGCCAGCGACGAAGTTTTCGCGGAGCCGCCGGGCGCAGCGTGCCCAGCAGCGTCGCGGGCGTCCGCTTGGCCAGCGGGTCAAACCGGATCGAACGCCAGTTCAGCCACAGCAGCAGCCCGGCGAGGTTCAGGATGAAATCAACGTAGCCCATTGAAAGTGACATGAAACAAGTGTCGGGTGACGAGTGTCAAGCGCGCATGTCCGTCACTTGCCACCCGTCGCGCGCCACATGACATCACATCATCTTCAAAAGCGTGTCCGCCATTTCACTCGGCGTCACGGCGACACCGATGCCGGCGACCTTGAACGCAGAAATTTTCGCCTCGGCAGTGCCTTTGCCGCCGCTGACGATGGCGCCCGCGTGACCCATGCGGCGTCCGGGTGGTGCAGTCGCACCCGCGATGAATCCGGCGACCGGCTTCTTGCAATTCTTTTTGATCCACTCGGCGGCTTCTTCTTCCGCGCTGCCGCCGATTTCGCCAATCATAATGATTCCGTGCGTGTCCAGGTCGTCGTTGAACAATTTTATTACGTCCAAATGCGACGTGCCGTTCACGGGATCGCCACCGATGCCGACGCAAGTGGATTGGCCGACGCCGCGCGAAGTTAATTGCCAGACCGCTTCGTAAGTCAACGTGCCGCTGCGCGAGACCACTCCGATGTGGCCTTTCTTGTGAATGTAACCGGGCGCGATGCCGATACGGCAACCTCCGTGCGAATCTATTCCTTCGCCGGGCGTGACGACGCCGGGACAATTCGGTCCGATGAGCCGCGTCTTGGTGTTGCCTTGCAGCGCGCGCTTCACTTTGACCATGTCCCGGACAGGAATTCCTTCCGTGATGGCGACAATGAGTTCGAGTCCGGCGTCCGCGCCTTCGAGAATCGCATCGGCGGCGAAGGGCGGGGGAACGAACACCGCGCTCGCGGTCGCGCCGGTTTGTTTCACCGCGTCGGCGACGATGTCGAAAATCGGAATCTTCTTGCCGCCGTGCTCGAAGAATTGTCCGCCTTTGCCGGGCGTGACGCCGGCGACGATCTGCGTGCCGTAATCAATGGAGAGTTGCGCATGCTTCGCGCCAAAGCTGCCGGTGATGCCTTGGACGAGAACCTTGGTGTTGGGTTTGACGAGGATGGACATGATTTTTTAGCGGAGTCGGTAGTTCAAATAATTTGGGTCGCGTGCGCCATGCACAATGGCCATGATTTGGATTTCCTGGCCGATGATTCGGTAGTAAATGGAATAAGGCGAGCGCGGAATCCGAACCTTGCGGATGGCCTTGCGCCCGAAGGCGCGCGGAAGTTCCGGCCAGCGGAGGATGACCTCAAATTTTTCGCGGGCGGCCAAAACAAAACGGTCACCCAGCCCGGCTTGTTTTTCATTATACCAGGCACAGGCTTGTTCAAGGTCGCGGTCAGCGTCGGAAGTGACATTGAAGTAAAAACTCATTTCTTGCCGAACCATTTTTGGTCGAATTCCCTCAAAGTCATGCCGCCGGTCGGGTTGGCGTCGTATTCATCGCAACGCCGTTCCAGCTCGGCCAGCAGTTCCGCCGGGATGCCTTCGTCATCTTGGGCAATCACGTCGGGCAACAGAAAATCAATCACCTCGGCTTTTTCTTCCGGCGAAAGCGCAGTCAACTCTTTTTCAAGTGTCGCATTCATGAATAAAAAATTATCACTTCGCCTTCCGCTTGTGAATGCAAATGATGTTGCCATCGGGGTCGTAAATCATCGTCATATGGCAGACGGGCGTGGGCATCGGTTCGATGCGGAACTTCACGTTGTTCGCGCGCAGATGCGCGAGGCGTCGTCAAAATTTTCTACTTCCAGCGCGACGGAGCAGCCGTCGGGACTCGGCTTGAAGGCGGGCCATGAACCGAGCGACAACGCATACGGGCCGAATTCATATTCCAGCCACTGGCCATGTTCCGAATCGTGGACGACCGTGGGTTTCAAGCCCAGGACGCCCTCATAAAATTTCCGCGCCCGCGCCATGTCGGTGATGGCATAGCAACTAAACGCGATTTCGGTGACCTTGAGCACAAATAAATTCAAAGAATTTTCTTCAACGGCGTCAACCGTGACTGCCATTCAACCGGATTTCGCGAGCAATGAAAGACTGAATGAACGACGACCAAATTTTCGTCGAACTCGAAAAAGACCGCGTAGGGGAATTTCCGCATAAGCGCGCGGCGAAAACCGCTCCGCACCGACTGAAAAGTTTCCGGTCGCCGCGCGATGGCGGCGTAAGCGATTTCGAGGTCGAGCAGAAAACGAAATCCGAGGCCGCGTTCTTTGTCTTCATACCAGCCGAAGGCATCATCGGTTTCCTGTATGGCTTCAGGCTGGACGACGCTTCGCATGACGTTTCAAAATCTGCGTCTTGGCCTGCGGCCACGGAATCGCGCGCTGCGGGTTCGTTTGATAAAGGCGGCGGCGGCGCTCCAACTCTTTAATTTGCCAGTCAGGAACGGGCAATTCCTCCGGCTCGGAAGCGACCCGCTCCCACAACTCTTCAACGAGATTCACCCGCTCGGCCACCGTGAGCGAACGGAACTCTTTTTCAATCGTCGTCGTCATGCGGTCAAATTATCATTTGCTCAAAGCCTTAACAACTTTTTGTGCGCGCGCCATGTCGGTGACGGCGTAACAACTGAATGCGATTTCGGTGACTTTGAGCACAAATAAAAAAACTTAAATCGGCGCGACCCAATTTTTTCCAAAAGTTTTTTTGAACTTGAAACATTTCTCTGCAAGCCATTGAAACGCCTGCTCCCAAGTTTTATCGTTGTCAAAATCGAATGGAACGAAGGTGCGAATTCTGCTGGTCTTTCTTTCTGGCAATTCTTGCCAGTCGAGTTTTCCTTCTAGCCCAAGGTCTTTCTCAACCGCGTTCTTCTGCTGATATAATTGAGAAAACAGCTCTTTCGATCTTGGAATGTATAACTCGCAACCGACTTTGTCTTCGCGTGACAATACAGTAAAACACACATGGCAATCTGAACGGCCGATTGCGACATCATACCAATGTTGCGCGGCGGGTTTCCGCAATTTCAATTCTGGATATTGGCTGGATGCAAATTCACGCAATCTTTGCCAGAAATCGAACTGCATTGATTTTGTTTCGCTTTGTTCTCCATCTGCCCCAGTTCCCATGACCGTCTTCTTCCAGTCATTCCGTCGTGATACGACCGAAAATTTCACGACAGCGTCCGAATTACCGATTTGCCACAGTTCTACAACGACTAAAAAAAGTTTAGCTTGTCGTCTGTATGTTCATTGAGCCAAGCAACAGCTTGTTGGTGTTCTTCTCTAGCCTCTCGCACGAGCCAAATGATGAACTCAGCTTCGTGTCCCGCCGCATAAGTGATGAGTTGACCGAGATGACTGTGATCAGTTATTTCGAGTTGGTTCTCAATAATAATTTTTCTACCGGTGTTCTCTTCTCGCGCAAGTATGTCAACATTATACCTGCCCACATTGGCTTCTATTTGGACGAGTTCGATACCAATGCCGATTTCGTCGCTCAAGAGTTCGAGGTTGTCGGGTTCGGATAGCCATTTGGTAAAGTTCCGAGCTTCGTGTATCCAGAGTTGACGCAAATCAACTTTATTCAACTTGGCTATTTTCATTTTGTCAGATTGTCATTTCCCCACGGCCTTGACAACCTTCTGTGCCGCATCGGCCATCGAATCGCCGGTGATGATGGCGACGCCGGATTCGGCCAAAGTTTTTTTGCCGGCGGCGACGTTGTTGCCTTCGAGCCGGACAACGAGCGGGAGTTTCAAGCCGGTTTCCTTCACCGCCGCGACGATGCCGGTGGCGATGACATTGCAATCCATGATGCCGCCGAAAATGTTCACGAGAATTCCCTTCACGTTCGGGTCGCTCAAAATAATCTCGAACGCCGCCGTGACTTGTTCCTTGCTCGCCCCGCCGCCCACGTCGAGGAAGTTCGCCGGACTGCCGCCGAAATGCTGGATGATGTCCATCGTCGCCATCGCCAGCCCCGCGCCGTTCACGAGACACGCGATGCTGCCGTCGAGCTTGATATAATTGAGATTGAACTTGCTCGCCTCTATTTCGAGCGGCGCTTCTTCGTTCAAATCGCGCATCTCCAAAATATCCTTGTGGCGATACAGCGCGTTGTCGTCCAAAGAAATTTTTGCGTCGAGCGCGATGACCGTTTCCTTGCCGTCCGCCAGTTCCACGACGGCGAGCGGATTCAATTCCACCATCGCCGCGTCACATTCCCACCAAGTGTTATAGACGCCGGTGATCAATTTTACTCCGGCGTTGAACAAATCGCCTTTGAGGCCGAGCGCGGCGGAAATTTTGCGCGCCTGAAAAGACATGATGCCGACGGCGGGATCAATGTGCTCCTTGAAAATCTTTTCGGGATGTTTCTCAGCGACCTCCTCGATGTCCATGCCGCCTTCGGTGCTGGCCATGACGAGCGGACGCGAATTCGCGCGGTCGAGCAGCACGGCGAGATAAAATTCCTTTTTGATCTTCGCACCGGCGGCGAGCAGCAACGTCTGCACCTTGCGCCCATCCGCGCCGGTTTGTTTGGTGACGAGCACGTTGCCGAGCATTTTTTCGGCGAACGAAACCGCTTCATCCACCGACGACGCGACTTTCACGCCACCTTGAAAACCGGTTTTAAAAGTTCCCTTGCCGCGTCCGCCCGCATGGATCTGCGATTTGACGACGACGCGCGAACTGCCGCTGGCGACAATTTTATCCGCCGCCGGCCGCACTTCAGCGAGCGATTTGGCGGGGATTTCGAACGGGACGGCGACGCCATATTTGGCGAGCAACTGCTTGGCCTGATATTCGTGAATGTTCATTGCAAAATTGAATCATGAATTAAAAACGATTGCCGCCGGAAATCAACTTTTAACTGCGCCATTTGCCTTGAATCAATCGCGGCGGGCGGGCAACTTGCGCTGCCGTGAACAAATTTTTTGCGCTGCTCATTTTGTTTTGTCTCGCGTTTTGCGCAAAGCCGG
>CABDZO010000376.1_pt1 | contig 9535 bp, 7 predicted proteins | sample 3132221 | NCBI WGS metagenome assembly CABDZO01 (sample SAMEA5534340, study PRJEB31848) | metagenome | biome: tundra; feature: field; material: soil | place: USA | collected 2013-05 | depth 0.45 m | reverse complement strand
GCTTTTACAACCGCCAGCGCACCCATAGCGCGCTCGGCTACTTTTCCCCAGTTGACTTCGAACTCCAAAACAACTAACCAAATGACTCGATTTCACTATCCGTTTTTTCAAAGCAAGCCCACGGCCGTTCACGCCGCCGAAGTAAAATAATTTAGCCACGTTCGGGCTGCGGTGCTCCGCAACTCTTTTTTATTGGGGGACACCGCCAAAACGCCGCTGCGATGTGCCATAACATCTTGGCGACTTGGCGGTGAATACTTTCTCATCCCCCAGCTTCCGCGATCACCAGATTTCGGCGCGCTGCTCCATGGGGCGCCACATCGGACGGCCGGGCTTGATGTCAAAGGCGTCGTAAAATTCCTGCACGTTGAGGAGCGGACCGTAAGCGCGGAATTGTCCGGGCGAATGCGGGTCCACGGTGACGAGCCGCTGCGCTTCAGCATCGCGGACGTTCGTGCGCCAGATCTGCGCGAAGGAGATGAAGAACCTTTGTTCCGGCGTGAAGCCGTCAATCGTCCGGCGCTTCGACGGGTCTTTGGCCAGCGCCCGCTGCAAGGCTTCGTAGGCAATGTGGACGCCGCCGAGGTCGGCCAGATTTTCGCCGAGGGTCAGCTTGCCATTCACAGGCAGACCGGGCAGCGCTTCAAAGGCATTGTATTCGTTCACCACCAATTGCGCGCGGGCATCGAAAGCCTTGGCATCGGCTTCGGTCCACCAGTCGTTGAGATTGCCGTCGGCATCATATTTACGCCCCTGATCATCGTAACCGTGGGTCATCTCGTGACCGATTACCACGCCGATCGCGCCGTAGTTCACGGCGTCATCCATCGTCACGTCAAAAAACGGCGGCTGCAAAATGCCGGCGGGAAAGACGATTTCGTTCTGCTGCGGATTGAAGTAGGCGTTGACGGTCTCCGGGGTCATGTGCCACTCGGTGCGGTCCACCGGTTTGCCCACGCGGGCAATTTCCCGGTGCGACTCGAAAGCGTCCGCGCGACGAACATTGCCAAGCAAGTCGTCCCGCCGGATGACCACCGCCGCGTAATCACGGAATTGATCCGGGTGCCCGATCTTCTGGGTGAAGCGGGTGAACTTGGCCAGGGCTTTGGCGCGCGTGGCGTCGGTCATCCACGGAACTTTTTCAAGCCGGTCGTGAAACACGGCTTTCAAGTTTTCCACCAACTCGTTCATGCGCGCCCGGGCTTCGGGTGGAAAACATTTTTCCACATAGAGCTGGCCGAGGGCTTCGCCGATGCTGCCGTCCAAGACGTGGGCCGCGCGTTTCCAGCGCGGTTCCTGTTCCGGCTGGCCGCTCAACACTTTGCCATAAAAATTAAAATTTTCCTGCTCGAAGGCCGCCGGCAAAAACGGCGCGCTGTCATGCAATACGTGCCAGCGCAGATAAACCTTCCAATCGGCCAGCGGTCGTTCCTGCACGAGCTGGTTCACGGCCGCAAAAAATTCCGGCTGGCCAACAATCTCATAGGCGGGTTCCGCCAGCTGGCGGTCGGCGAAATAGCGGTTCCACAACAGCGCCGGAGTTTTGCCGGCCAGCTCCTGGCCGGTGAACTTATTGTAATTCTTGTTCGGGTCGCGCAGGTCAACGCGCGAGCGGCTCGCCTTGGCCAGTTCGGTTTCAAGTTCAATCACCGTGTCGGCGTGGGCTTCGGCGGCGTCCGGTTTTTCGCCGAGCAGCACGAACATCTTCTGCACATGGTCGCGATATTGTGTGAGCTTGTCCGCAAAACTGTTCTTGAGATAATAGTCGCGATCCGGCAGCGAGAGGCCGCCCTGGCCCAATTCGACCGCGTAAACCGAACTGTTTTTTGAATCCGGTCCAAAGCCCGCATGAAAAATCCCGCCCAGTCCCCGTTGATGAAAATCCGCCAGCAGCGCGAACAGGTCTTTCGTTGATTTGAGGCGGTCAATCTTTTTCAGATCGTCAGCAACGGGCTTGAGGCCAAGCTTTTCAATCCGGTTGGTATCCATGACCGAGGCGAAGAAATCGCCGACCTCGCGCCGGGGCGAAGGCGGGCGAAGCGGTTCTTTTTGGAGCGCCGCAGTGTCGAGGATTTCGTGGATCAAATACCAGTTGCGCTCCGCCAGTTCGGTGAAGGATGCCCAGCGCGATTTGTCGGGCGGCACGGGGTTGTTTTTCAACCATTGCCCGTCGGCGAAATGATAGAAATCCGTGCCGGGATTCACCGAGCGATCCATGTAATCCACCGAAAAGGCCGGCACCCGGGGCGGCGCAACGGCAACCGTGGAATTTGTGGGTGGATGATCCTCCGCCAGAGCGGTGAGGCCGGTGGCGACGCCCAATAAAACAATGATTCGAGAAATTGTAATTTTTTCCATGATGTAATGAACCATGCAATACTACGATTTGGTTGAACACAGTCAAAGCCCAAGGTCGAAGAATGAATTTCCGTGTTTGATCCGGGTTCAATCTGTGGCTAATTGAAAGCCGATGCCAAAGCGTTTTGCCCTGAACCTGCTCCCCTGCCCGCGCTCGCTGAAAATGCGCGCCGGAAAATTTATTTTGCCCAGGCATAAACCGCTGGCCGCAATCAAAGTCGTCCGCACCCAGGCTGCGTCTGCACGACCCGAAGGATACGCGCTGACGATTGACCGCAGCGGCGTGCGGATTGAATTCCGCGAGACGCCGGGTTTGCGCGCGGCGACGGCGACGTTGCGACAATTGCTGCGGCAATATGGTCGCCATCTGCCCTGCCTGAAAATCCGCGACTGGCCGGACTTTGCGCGGCGCGGCGTGATGCTCGACATCTCGCGCGGCCGCGTGCCGAAACTGGAAACCTTGCTTGATCTCGTCGAAAAACTTTCTGATTTCAAAATCAACGAGTTGCAACTTTACACCGAGCATACGTTCGCCTATCGCCAATACAAATCCGTCTGGCAAAGCTGGGGCGCGCTGACCGGCAAGGAAATCCGCCAACTTGACGCACGCTGCCGCGAACTCGGCATTGACCTTGTGCCGAATCAAAATTCTTTCGGCCATCTGCGCTATTTTCTGGAAGACTCGCGCCTGAAAAAACTCGCCGAGATTCCCGAACCTTACGAGGCCGAGACGAAAGACTTTCTCCGCCGCCCGACCACGCTCGCCCCGAATCATCCCGGCACCCTGCCCTTTGTGCGCGGGCTTTACGATGAACTGCTCCCGAATTTTTCCAGCGAGTTCTTCAACATTGGCGGCGACGAGACTTGGGACTTGGGTCGCGGCCAAACTAAAAAACTTTGCGACACCAAAGGCAAAGGGCGAGTGTATCTGGATTTTCTAAAAAAGATTCAGCGCGAAGTTTCCGGCCGGAAAAAGCGAATGATGTTCTGGGGCGACATCATTTTGAAATACCCGAAGTTAATCCGAGAGTTGGCAAAGCTTTCTCGTAGCAGCCGACGTGAGTCGGCTCAATTTAATCAGAGCGGACTCACGTCCGCTGCTACCGCCGAGATCGTCGCGCTGAATTGGGGTTACGAAGCAGATCATCCGTTTGAAAAGGAAGCCGCGCAATTTGCGAAGGCAAAAATTCCATTTTACGTCTGCCCCGGCACTTCGACTTGGCAAACGCTCATCGGCAAACATGACAACGCGCTCGCCAACCTTCGCGCCGCCGCCAAAGCCGGGAAAAAGTTTAGGGCGATCGGTTTTCTCAACACGGATTGGGGCGACGGCGGGCATCCGCAGCCGCTGGCCATAAGCTGGCCGCTGTTCGCCGCCGGCGCAGCACTGGCATGGAATTCAAAAGCGTTGGTCGAACAAAATCTCATGGCCGTCTTGAGCCGCGATGTGTTTGAAGATCCGACCGGCAACGTTGCGAAGGCCGGATTCAAACTTGGTTTTGCGCATCAGAAACTTGGCGTGAAGGCGTTGAATGAAACGCCGCTCGGCACGGTCATCGCCGCGCCAAAGCCGGAAGACCGCGAACTGTTTTGCCGCAACGGATTAAAATGGTTCGCCAAAATTCCGACGAAGAAAATTCTGGCGGCGTTGAAGGAAATTCAGAAACAACGGGCAGTCTTGCTGCGTGCGAAACCAAGTTCGGATTCAGGAAAAATTCTGGCGGTGGAACTGGATTTGGCGGCGCGGATGGCGGAGCAGTCGTGCAAATTCATGTTGTGGCAGCAGGCGGTCGCCGCTGGAAAAAAGTCAGTGGCAAAACTGTTGGTGCAGCAAGGCGTCCGCGAATTGCAGAAATTGGAAAAGGATTTCAATGCGTATTGGCCGGCGCGAAACAAAGCGACGACAAGACACTGTTCGCCGTTTTTGCGGTGGCGGATTCAGAATTATCAAATCTCGTAGGAATCGAGGTGACGAGACTTAAATTTGAAAATCAGAAACTCCTCAAGTCGTCTCCTACATTCTTCATTTGTTTTTCACGTCCCACGCGTCGCGCAGGCCGTCGCCGAGGAAGTTCAGCGCGAGCAGAGTCGTCACCAGCATGCCGCCAGGAAAAACGATCAGCCACCAGTAGATACGGATGGGATTGATTTGCGAAACGCCTTCGGCAATCAGAGTTCCCCAGCTTGCCATCGGCGGCTGCACACCGAGGCCGAGGTAGCTTAAAAAAGATTCGTAGAGGATGATTGCGGGCACGGTTAACGCAACGTAGGTGATGGCGACGCCGAAAATGTTTGGGATGATGTGACGGAATAAAATATGCCGAGTGCTCGCGCCGAGGGCGCGGCTGGCCTCGACAAAGGCGCGCGACCGCAGCGACAGCACCTGACCACGAACAATCCGCGCCATGGTGAGCCACGAAATCGCGCCCAACCCGACGAAGAGCAGGATAACGCGCAAAGCACTGGCCGCAGCGGGCGATGACTGGACAAGCTGCGATTGCTTGAGCGATTCGCCGAGCGTCGTCAACAGCACGATAACGAAAATGATTGAAGGCAGTGAATAAAGAATGTCCACAATGCGCATCAACGCGCTGTCCACGCGGCCACCAACATAGCCTGCCACGGAACCCCAAAGAACACCGATGACCAGGCTCACGCCAGCGCCGACAATGCCGACCAATAGTGAAATTTGCGCGCCGAACAGCACCCGCGAAAAAATATCGCGCCCGTGGACGTCGGTGCCGAACCAGTGGTGGGCGTCCGGCGCGGTGAATTGCGCGTCGGAAAGCTGGTCGGGGTTGTGCAGCAACGCAAAACCGCCACCGACAATTTTTAGCAAAACCGGCCACGCGATGATGGCGACGATCAATGAAACCAGATACCACGCGCTCAAAACTGCGGCGCGGTTTTTTTTGAACCGCCGCCACGCGCGCTGGCCGGGCGAAAGATGTTGTTGCGCAGGCTCACTCATATTTCACACGCGGGTCGAGCAAGGTGTAGGCGAAGTCCACGACCAGATTCAGCCCGATGAGCAGCAGCGCGTAAAGCAGCGCGAGGTCAACGGTCATCATGTAATCTGAATTCAAGGAGCTGTTGATGAAATAAACGCCGATGCCGGGAATCTGGAAAATATTTTCAATGACGAACGAACCGGTCAGTAGATCGGCGAGCATCGGCCCGGCATAGGAAACGACCGGCAGCAGCGCGATGCGGAAGGCGTGCTTGAAAAGCAGGCTGATTTCGCCCAGGCCTTTGGCGCGGGCGGCGGTGACAAATTCAGATTGCGCGGCGCCCAGCATTCCTTCGCGCATGAGCCGCGCAACTTTTCCCACGAAATAGGAGCCGAGGGCAATCGTCGGTAAAATCATGTGCCACGGCGATTCCCAGAGCGCGACGGGCAGCCATTTTAATTTAATCGCGAAGACTAAAATTAAAACCGGCGCGATGACAAAACCGGGAATACAGACGGTGACGAGCGCAAGAAAACTGCCGAGGTAATCGGGCCAATGTCCGCGCCGGGCCGCCGAGAAAAACCCCAGGGGAATGCCAACGACCATGGCGAATCCAAACGCCAGCGAACCCAGCGTCATGGAGACCGGCAGGCCTTGGGCGATGATGTCGCTGACATTGTGGTTGCGGTATTTGGTGGAGGCGTTCCAACTGGCCGGAGCGTGCTGCCAGGTGCCTTGCGGATCTTTTTCCCACACCAGACCGAAGTAGCGCAGGTATTGTTTCCAGAGCGGTTCGTCCAGATGATACAACGCTTGCAGATGCCGCTCGATTTCCGGCGAGGCGGGCTTGCGTTCGCGGTCGAACGGGCCGCCCGGCGCGAGATGCACGAGAATAAACGCCAGCGCGCTGATGACGATCAGCAGCGGAACCGCAAAGGCAATGCGTTTTAGGAAATACATCTAAGGCCGGGTTTTGATTTTTCGAATCGCTTGCAACGGATGTTCGTCAATCAGGTTTTGCCAGATGCCCTGCACTTTGTTGGTGTCGAAATAATTTATGCCGACGTAAAAATAAAGCGGAATGATGGGAACCTCATCGCGCACCAGCAGGGTTTCGGCCTGCTGGAAAATTTTTTCACGCTGGCGCACATCGGTCTGTGCGTTCGCCGCCCGGATTAAGGCATCGTAACGATCATTCTTCCAGCCCGTGCGGTTGTTGCCGTCGCCGCTGGTGAACATGCCCAGAAAAGTATTGGCGTCGTCGTAATCACCGATCCAGCTGGAACGCGAAAGCTGGTAATCCAACCGCGACTGGCAGCCCCAGAAAACCTTGGTCTCAACCTGCCGCAGATCCATCTGGATGCCCAGTTCGTCGCGCCACATCTGCTGCAATTCAACCGCGATGTTCTCGTGGATTTTATCGCCGCCACCTGCAGCGGCATTGAAAAGATATTCAATGTGCGGAAAGCCTTTGCCGCCCGGATAGCCGGCTTCGGCCAGGAGCTTTCTGGCCAGTTCGGGGTCGTGCCCCAGACCTGCGGGCGAGGTGTAATTCACCGTGCCAGCGGGCACCAGATGCGACGCGGGCAATTCGCCAGCCTTCGTGATTTTTCTGACGATGCGCTCCTTGTCAACAGCCAGCGCGAGCGCGCGACGAACCCGCGCGTCGTCAAACGGTTTGTGCGTGACGTTGAAGCGCACGAAATAGGTGCCGAGATAATTGAACGCGTGGAAATCAGCCCGCTTGACCAGCACATCCGCCAGATGCGCTGGCACGAGTTCCTTGTCCCAGACGATGTCCGCCTGACCGCGTTCGTAAAGGTTCAACGCCGTATTGGCGGAGCCGACCGGCAGGATGTCAATAATCTCCGATTGGGTGTTGGTCGCATCCCAGTAACGGGGATTTTTTATCAGACGAATCTTGTCGTTGAGCCGCCAGATGGCGAGTTCGAACGCCCCACTGCTCGGCAAAGGCCGCGCCATCAACCAACGGTCGCCATATTTTTCAATCGTCCGGCGCGGCACCACCGACAGCGTCGGAAACGCGCACAGGTCGAGAAAAAATGCCGTGGGGGATTTCAATTCGACGCGCACAGTGAGTTTGTCCGGCGCGCGGACGCCCACCAACGACGGGTCTTTGATCTGGCCGGCGTTGAATTCTTCCGCGTTCCGGATGTAAAAAAGCTGGCCCGCATAGTCACAGGCGGTTTTCGGATCCAGCGCCCGCAGCCACGAATAAACCACGTCATCGGCGGTGATGGCTTCGCCCGTGGACCAGAGCAGGTTCGTGCGGAGGTGAAAGGTGTAAATTTTTCCGTCCGGAGAAATTTCCCAAGTTTGGGCCAGACCGGGAACGGGCCGGGCGGTCTGCGGATCCAGCCGGGTCAAACCTTCAAACAATCCCTGGACGACGCGCAGGTCAGCCTGGGCAACAACTATGGCGGGATCAAGCGACTCCGGTTCGGCCCCGTTGATGATGGTCAAGTCCGCCGGTGGTTCCTGCCGGGAACAACCCGCTGCCAGCGCCAGCACCGCCGCGAAAAAGAAAAAACGCGCCAGCGGAAAAATCCAGCGGGCGCGTCCGGGAAAACGCATGGTTTATTTTGCCGCGTTGGTCGCGGGTGCAGGAATAGACTCCGGCGTGGTTGAGAGCAGCTTGGTGGCCGGTTGCGGCGCGGCTGGCGGCGGTTGTTGAACCGGCGCTGGCATGGACGACTGCCTCTGTTTTTGCTGGACCCCCTTGGCAAAAGCCGCCGTGTCATTTTTATCGTTGTGATACTTGTCCTGCAAATGGCCGGCTACCAACGCCAGGCCAATGAAAGTGACCGTCGCCCATTTGGTGATCTTGGTCAGGGCGTTGCCGGAGCCGGAGCCGAACAGCGCGTCCGCCGCGCCCGACCCGAATGCGATGCCGGCACCCGCATCTTTCTTCGGCAACTGCACCAGCACGAGGAAAATCAGCAACAGACAGTTGATGACCAGTAAAATTATCAAAACGCCAACGATGAAACTCATAAATTTATACTAGATGGAATTTTTGATGATGTCAGCAAAACTTCTTGCTTCGAGCGCCGCGCCGCCGACGAGCGCGCCGTCCACGTCCGGCTGGCTCATCAGTTCTTTCGCGTTGTTCGGCTTCACGCTGCCGCCATATTGGATGCGGACTTTCCTGGCGACGGCTTCGTCAAAAATCTTCACGAGTTGCGCACGGATGAATGCGTGTGCGTCCTGTGCCTGTTGCGTCGTCGCCGTCTTGCCGGTGCCGATGGCCCAGACGGGTTCGTAAGCGATGACCGTTTCCACCATCTGCTCTTTGGTCAGTCCGGCGAGACTGCCGCGCACCTGCGTTTCCAAAACTTTTTCCATCTGGCCACCTTCGCGTTCGGCCAGAGTTTCGCCAACGCAGACAATCGGCTTGAGCGAGGCCGCGTGTGCCGCCGCCGCTTTCCTGGCGATGAGCGCGTCGGATTCCTTTTGGAACTGGCGGCGTTCGCTGTGGCCGAGGATGACGTAGCGCACGGAAAATTCCTTCAACATTCCCGCGCAGGTTTCGCCGGTGAACGCGCCGAAATTATTTTCGCTCATGTTCTGCGCGCCGAGCCGGATATTGGAATCAAGAATCGCCTTCGACACCGATTCCAGCGCGGTGAACGGCGGGCAGACCACGATGTCCACCTCCTTCACGCCCAAAAGGTCACGCTTCAGGTCGTCCACCAAGGCCAACGCCTCGGCGACGGTTTTGTTCATCTTCCAGTTTCCGGCAATGATTAATTTACTTTTTTTGTTCATTTGAAATTTTACAGAAGTTAAAAATTATTTTTCCGACAACGCTGCCACCCCCGGCAGAACCGCGCCTTCCAAAAATTCCAGGCTCGCGCCGCCGCCGGTGCTCATGAACGTCACCTTGTCACCGAGCTTGGCCTTGTTCAATGCCTTCACGCTGTCGCCGCCGCCGATGATGCTCTTCGCGCCGTGCTTTTGCGTCGCGTCCACCACGGCCTGCGCCACGGCATTTGTGCCGGCAGCGAACCGCGCGTCCTCGAACAAACCCATCGGGCCGTTCCACAAAATCGTTTTCGCCTTGAGCACTTCGGCGGCATACGCCTTGACCGTTGCGGGACCGATGTCGAGGCCGGCGGCGTCATCGGGGCAATTCAGGTCCGAACTGGTGCGCGGATTCTGCCATTCGATCACCGGCTTGCCTTTCTTGTCGAGCTTGTCGGTTT
>CABDZO010000374.1_pt1 | contig 9587 bp, 10 predicted proteins | sample 3132221 | NCBI WGS metagenome assembly CABDZO01 (sample SAMEA5534340, study PRJEB31848) | metagenome | biome: tundra; feature: field; material: soil | place: USA | collected 2013-05 | depth 0.45 m | reverse complement strand
TAAAGAAGGCGCGATCGCCGCCGCCAAACGCTCGATCGAACTCGCGATCAAAGCCAACGACACCGGCTATGTGAAGATGAACGAAGACCTCATCTCCAGCTTGAAATGATAACGACGGTTACCTTCTCACAAATCAAAACGTCTAGCGAAAAACCACAACCATGAAAACACTATGAATAAACTTAAATCCATCCTGATTATCACTGCCATCAGCCTTTGTGCCTTGCCGTTGATGGCCCAAAGACAGCGCGTCAGTCCGCATGAAACCATCAGTTCGACCATTGATGGCGACAAGGTCACACTTGTCTATGGGCGTCCTTATTCCAAGAATCCCAAGACCGGTGAAATCCGCAAGATCTGGGGAACACTGGTGCCGTTCGGCAAGGTCTGGCGCACGGGCGCCGACGAGGCAACCCTGCTCACCACGGAACAGCCGATCGTGCTGGGCGGGACGGAAATTCCGTCCGGCACCTACTCGTTGTTCACCGTGCCTGCCGCCGACGGCACCGCGAAGCTGATCGTCAACAAGAAAACCGGCCAGTGGGGAATTCCCTACAAGGAGCAGAGTGAAGCGACGAATGAACTGGCGCGGATCGACCTGAAGAAGGACACGCTGGATAAGACGGTGGACCAGTTCACGATGGCGATTCAACCGAATCCGTCCGGCGGCGGCACGCTGCAAATGATGTGGGAAACCACCCAGTATTCGGTGCCGTTTACCATCAAGAAATAGCGCCGCCCGGAGGTCATCTTTTATCATCAATCCAGCTGCGACCGTGACTGCCTCCTGGCCGGTCGCAGCAAATTTTATCCGGCGGACAGCGCATATGACGGGAATAATTCCATTCAAACGACTGGAACGGCGCCTGCGCCGGCCCGTTCAACTTGCCGCCGCGAGTCTCTGCCTGCTGGCCGGTTTTCCCGGCCGGGCCGCCGAAACGCCGACTGCGCCTGCCATTTTGCAAGACCTGCGCAGCTTTCGCGAAATGGGCAGCGTGCTCTACATCGCGGCACATCCTGACGACGAAAACACACAACTCATCGCCTATCTTGCGCGTGGCCGGAATTATCGCACCGCCTACCTTTCGGTAACGCGCGGGGACGGTGGACAAAATGTTCTCGGCCCTGAATTGGGGGAAAAGCTTGGCGTGGCGCGCACCGAGGAATTGCTCGCCGCCCGCCGCCTCGACGGTGGCCGCCAATTTTTCACCCGCGCGATTGATTTTGGATTTTCCAAAGACTATCGCGAGACGCTCAACATTTGGGACCGGCAGCAGGTGTTGTCCGACATCGTTCGCGTCATCCGCGAATTTCATCCCGACGTGGTCATCAATCGCTTTTCCACCCAGCCGGGCGGCACGCACGGACACCACACCGCGTCAGCAGTTTTGGGTCTCGAAGCCTTCAAGCTCGCCGGTGATCCCAAGGCATTTCCCGAACAACAACTGGCTCCGTGGCAGCCTAGGCGCATTCTTGTGAACGGTCGCGGCGGAAACAATGCGGGCGATATCCGAATGGAAATCAGCGGCAACGATCCGGTGCTGGGAATTTCGTTCGGCGAACTTGCCGGTCGCAGCCGCGCGATGCACAAGACCCAAGGCTTCGGCAATTTTGGTGGCGGCGGTGGCGGCGGCGCGCGAACCGAATCGTTTCAACTGCTCGCCGGCGAATCCGCGACGAACGATATCTTGGATGGCGTTGACACGACTTGGAGCCGCGTGTCCGGCGGCGCGGAAATCGGAAAACTGGCCGATGAAGTCATCGCCCAATTCAATCCGCAGGATGTCGCCGCGAGCGTGCCGGCGTTGCTGAAACTGCGAAGCCAACTGGCCGCGCTGCCGGCAAAAGATTCCGTTGTCGCGGAAAAACGCGCGCAGCTTGATCACATTTTGCAAGCCTGTCTCGGTCTCGAAATTGAAACCACGATTGCGCAGACCGAAGTCGTGCCGGGCGAGAAAATGGAGCTTCATCATTCGGCGGTTGTCCGTTCCAGCATTCCGGTCCGCTGGGTGGGGACGTGTCACCCTGGCATCAAGGAAGAATTCACTTCCACCGCTGCGGTCAATCTCACTTCCAATCAACCTTCGAGCCGGGCCGAGACAGCAACGCTTCCGGCCAGCACGCCGTTGAGCCAGCCGTATTGGCTGCGTGAAGACGGAACGCCGGGGATGTTTCGCGTGGATGATGCTTCGCTGATTGGCACACCAGAAAATCCGCCTGCATTTCCCGTCGAACAGGTTTTTGAAGTCGGCGGCCAGACGCTCGTGATTCCTGACGAGTCGGTGCAAGTCATCACCAATTCCGCGAACATCGAAATCCGCCGCAAGCTGGACGTGATTCCGCCTGTCTCGCTGAAATTCGCCTCGGACGTTGCGCTGTTTTCTCCCGGCACAGCGCATCCGGTCGAAGTGGAAATTGTCGCGGCACGCGCCGGTTCCACAGGCACTCTGCAATTGGAAGCGCCCGCCGGTTGGAAAATTTCACCGGCAAAACAAGAGTTTCATCTCGCCGCCGTGGGCGAGCGGGCGCAGTTAAAATTTACCATCACCGCACCGGCACAGGCCACGACGGCAAAAATTATTGCCAGCGCAGAAATCGGCGGCGTGCGTTATCGCAACCAGCGCGAGGAGATTTCTTATCCGCACATTCCACGGCAATTGCTCCAGCCGCTGGTGAGCTTGAAAGCTGTCAGCCTTGATCTCGCGATCCGTGGAAAAAAAGTCGGCTACCTTCCCGGCGCCGGCGACAGCGTGGCCGAAAATTTGAAGCAAATGGGATACGAAGTGACATCTCTCACCGGCGCAGACCTGACAACGAATCGGCTGGCTGATTTTGATGCCGTGGTCATCGGTATTCGCGCATTCAACACTCGCACCGATCTCGTCGAACATTTGCCCGCGCTTTTCGCTTTTGTTGAAGCGGGCGGCAATGTCATCGCGCAATACAATCGGCCCGGTAACGATTTGAAAACCGCCCAGCTTGCGCCCTACAGCCTGCGGCTGTCAGGAGATCGCGTGACGGATGAAAATGCCACGATGACATTTCTCGCGCCGGACCATCCGGCGTTGAACACGCCGAACAAAATCACGCAAGCGGATTTTGACGGCTGGGTGCAGGAGCGCGGCATTTATTTTCCCAACCAATGGGACGAACACTTCACGCCGATCCTCGCGTGCAACGATCCCGGCGAGTCGCCGCTGAAAGGCGGACTGCTGGTTGCTCAATATGGCAAAGGCTATTTCGTTTACACCGCCCTCGTTTTTTTTCGCGAACTTCCTGCCGGTATGCCGGGGGCTTACCGCCTGTTTGCCAATTTAATTTCCCTCGGCAAATGAAGCCGCCGTCGCCCGATCCAGCCACCGACGACAAATCTCCCGGCGTGCCGGGCTTCCGCACTTGGCGTGGCGTTTACCTTTTTGTGTTCGCCTTTTTTGTGGTGGTCGTGGTGCTGCTTACTTTGTTCTCACGACTGTTTGCATGAACGAATTCGACTGGATTGTGCTGCTCGTGACCATGGTCGGCATCGCCGCCTACGGGGCGTGGCACACCCGCCACACCGACCACCTCGACACTTATCTCAAGGGCAGCAAGACCATGCGCTGGGGCACCATCGGCATTTCGGTGATGGCCACACAGGCCAGCGCGATCACGTTTCTCTCCATCCCCGGCCAGGGTTTTGAAAGCGGGATAGGTTTCGTGCAAAATTATTTTGGCCTGCCGCTCGCGCTCATCATCGTGTGCGCCGTCTTCCTGCCGATCTACCGCAAGCTCGGGGTTTACACCGCCTACGAATTTCTCGGCCAGCGCTTCGACGCCAAGACCCGGCTGCTCGGCGCTGCCCTCTTTCTTCTGCAACGCGGCCTTGCTGCTGGCGTCACCATTTACGCGCCGGCCATCATCCTCGCGACCGTGCTGGGCTGGCGGCTGGATCTGACGATCATCGCCACGGGTCTGCTCGTGATTATCTACACCGTAACCGGCGGCAGTGAAGCCGTGAGCCTCACGCAAAAATGGCAGATGGGCGTCATCTTTGGCGGCATGGTCACGGCGTTTATGATTCTTCTCTCACGACTCCCCGACGGCCTCGGCTTCGGTGGTGCGGCGCACATCGCGGGGGCGATGGGCAAACTTGAGGCCGTTGATTTCTCGTTCAATCCCGACAAACGTTACACGCTCTGGACCGGACTGTTTGGCGGGTTTTTTCTTTCGCTCTCCTACTTCGGCACCGACCAGTCACAGGTGCAACGCTACATCGGCGGTGCCGCGCTGCGCGAAGGACGGCTGGGACTGGTATTCAATGCGCTGCTCAAAATTCCCATGCAGTTTTTCATCCTGCTGCTAGGCGCCCTGCTGTTTGTCTTCTATCAATTCCAACCCGCACCCGTCTTTTACAACCGCGTCGAATGGCAGCAGCACGCCACCGGTTCAAACGCCGTAATCTTCCGCGCACTGGAAGAAAAAAACACCGCGCTGCACGTCGTGAAGCAGGAGAAAATCCGCGCCTGGCTCGACGCCCGGAACCACGCCGACACCGTCAACGAACCCGCCGCGCGCGCCGCCATGCTGGAGGCCCAGGCCGCAACCGAAGCCGTGCGCAATGAGGCCAAGGCCGCGCTCGCCGCCGCCGATCCGCTCGCCAAGACCAAAGATTCCGACTACGTCTTCATCGGCTTCATCCTCGACCAGTTGCCACATGGCGTGATCGGCCTGCTCATCGCTGTGATGATCGCCGCGGCTCTTGGCTCAAAGTCTGGCGAACTCAATGCGCTCGGCACGACGACGACCATTGACCTCTGGCGACACTTCCGTCCGCTCGCCGCACACGACGAGGCGCGTAACGTCCGCGCCGCGAAATGGTTCACCGCGTTCTGGGGATTTGTCGCCATCGCCTTCGCGCTCTTCGCCGGCTTTGCCGAAAATCTCATTGAGGCCATCAACATCATCGGTTCGATTTTCTATGGCGTGGTGCTGGGAATTTTTCTCGTGGCGTTTTTTCTGAAGCGCGTTGGCGGCACGGCGGTGTTTTGGGCGGCGGTCATCGCGCAGACGCTCATCTTTGCGCTCTATTTTTTGCGCCACCGCTTCCCGGCGCTCGATATTTCCTATCTCTGGTATAACCTCATCGGCTGCGCGGGCTGCGTGCTGTTCAGCCTGGTGATTCAAATCGCAATCGGTCGCAACGTGCGGCCCACGAAAGTATGAGATGAATGCCGTAATCCAAGATCGTGGTGGCAGGCGTCCCGCCTGCCGTAGAGCCGTGGCGTCCCGCCCGGCGGAAAAAACGCGCGGAAAGCCAGAGGCCATCGAATGTTTTTGCACCGTTGAAATAATCGGGCGTCGTTTCCGGGCGGCTGGACGCCGCCCTTTACGTCAGGCTGGACGCCTGACGCCACCATGAGCGCGTCACCCGTCATTTGCTTCGGACAACAGCCATGCGGATTTTTTCCGCGACGCTTTCTCGTTGCAAAAATCCAGACGGCGCGGCGGCTGCAATCTGAAATCGGCGGCGAGATTGTTTTCTTCTGTCACGACAGCGACCACGATCCGCGCGAAACCCAGACCATCCTGCGCCATCGCAAAACCAACGAACCGGCGTTGCTCAATTTTGCGTTCGCAAACAAAATCCAGCGGAAGTTTTCCCCGCTTCATCTCAAGCGCATTCCCGCCGGTTGGCAACACAAGACCGAACTTCAGTTGCCGAACTACGTTGAACATTCCTTGATTGATCTTTTCAAAGGCGTGTCCGCCGCCAACGTCGCCGACTTTTGTCTGGAGATGTATCGCCGCTTGGGTTTGCTCGATGGCGTTCGCGTAGCGCGTTCGAGCGACCCGGCTTTTCGCAAAGCCGCCTGTGACGTGCCGGAATTTTTCGTGGACGTTCCGCACGAAGGCGAAATTGTCCGTGCCCGATTTACTGGTGACGCATTAAAGTTGCACGAGGGCGGTGATTCCTTTGTGACCTTGCCGCTGACGAATTTCACGAAGGAGCAAATCAGCCCGACGCGCGACACGCGGCTGCGTTGGATGCAATCCGTTTTGCACTGCACGCATTACGTTGCCGGGGTAGGCGAACAAGCTTACCTTCACCAAAAAGAAGCACCCGAAATCACTTTTGTCAGTCGCGATACCATTGACCGATCCGATGAAGCCTACACTGAAATCAAAAACTAAACTCGCGCCGCTGCTGGCCTTCGGCGCGCATCCCGACGACATCGAATTCGGTTGCGGCGGTGTGATTGCGCGCGAAACCCGCGCAGGTCGTGCGGCGCACTTTGTCATTTGTTCGCGCGGCGAAGCCGGAACTTCCGGCACGCCCAAGCAACGAGTGGCCGAAGCAAAAAAATCCGCCGCACTGCTCGGTGCAACGGTTGAATTCATTGAACTCGATGGGGATGCTCACCTCGAAGTCCGCGCCGCTCACGCCATCAAATTGGCTGGCATTCTGCGCCGTGTGCGACCAAGCATCGTGCTTGCGCCGAGCTTGGTTGAGAACCAACACCCCGACCACGCCAAGCTGGGAAGAATTGTGCGAGATGCCGCGCGGCTTGCCCGTTATGGCGGCTTGAAGGAACTGCGCCGCTCGCCTCCACACGCGATTGACCAACTTTTCTTTTACGCGGTTACGCCCGAAGCCGAGCCGCGTGACATTTCGCCGGTGCTCATTGATAGTTCCGCTCCTGAAATTCTCACGGCTTGGACGTCCGCGATGGAAACACACGCGTCGCAAACCCGCGCCCGGAATTATGTTGAACTACAACTCATTCGCGCGCGTTTGCTGGGCGTCCGCGCAGGTATCAGTCACGCCATCGCGTTGTTTCCGAACGATCCGCTCGTCGTTGATTCGCTGGCGCAATTGAGCCGGGGCGCACGACGTTTTTGACATGACTTCCGGCAGACCACTGAAAATCGGCATCACTTGTTATCCTTCCGTCGGTGGGAGCGGCATCCTCGCCTCCGCACTAGGCGAGGAGTTGGCGCTGCGCGGGCATGAAGTGCATTTCATCAGTTACGAGCGTCCGTTCCGAATGCCGGCGAATGCCCCGCGAGTGTATTTCCACCCGGTGGTGATTAACGATTACGGGTTGTTCAAATATCCCGATTACACTTTGCCGCTTTCCGTAAAAATGGCCGAAGTGAGTCGCGATCATCGGTTGGACGTGCTTCACGTTCATTATGCCGTGCCGCATGCGACGGCGGCGATTCTTGCTCGTTCGATGCTCCCGCCGGAACAACAGCCGCGCGTGGTCACGACGTTGCACGGGACGGACACCACGCTGCTTGGCGCTGATCCGGGTTATGGACCGGCCATTCATCACGCATTGACCCACTCCGATGCCGTCACGGTCGTATCTGATTTTCTGAAACAGGAGACGCAGCGAGTGCTTGGCTTTGACGGGCCGATGGAGGTCATCCATAATTTCTTTACGCCACGTCAACCGCGCCGCTCACGTGAAGAAGTGCGTCGGGAATTGGGAGTGAAGAACGAAGTGTTGATTCTCCATTCCTCCAATCTGCGCCCGCTAAAGCGAATTGATTTGTTGCTTGAAACGGTTGCCCGCATCCGTCCGCGCGACACATTCAAGCTCGTCATCCTTGCCGGTGAAAGCTTCGCGCCGTTTGCCAGCGACGTGCGTCGGCTCGGTCTGAAAAATCACATAGTTGTCCGTGAGAAGGTCAATGACATCGAAGATTATCTGCAAGCCGCCGACATCGGTCTGTTCACGTCGGAAACGGAAAGCTTTTGCCTGAGCATTCTCGAAGCGATGTTTTTTGCCTGCCCGAGCGTTGCGCGTCGCGTCGGCGGAATTCCGGAAGTGATCGAGAATAACGTGACGGGGATTCTGTCCGCCGCCGATGATGCGGATGCGCTGGCGTGCGCAGTTGAAAGTTTGATTAAAGATTCAGCGCGTCGGGTTGCGATGGGCCGCGCCGCCCGGCAACGCGCCCTTGAACTGTTTTCCGCGGCAATCGTCGTGCCGCGTTACGAGGCGCTTTATCGGCGGGTGTGCGAATGTCGCCCAAAAGCCTGAACTTCAAGCACCGCGTGCGCATCGCCAAGGGCAGCGGCGTGAGCGTGACGGAACTGAACACGATGCTGAACAAATTCGGCGAGATGCAGCAGATGATGATGAAGATAGGCAAGTTTTCGAAAATGATGGGCAAAATGGGAGGCGGTTTGCCGGGAATGTTGCGAAGGTGATTCTTAACCAAGATGCCAGCATGGACTGTTGACACCGCGTAGTTGCGGAATAGCATTAGGCTCGTGAGTTTCACTGATTCAATATATCCGCTCGTCTCCAACAACGATGCCTCGTTCAAAGACTTTTTGCGTATCTATAAGGAATCCATAGCGGTTCGAGAACGAAAATCAGAAGCCCAAATCTCTGCAATGCTCACTCGGTGTGATTACCAGATACTCCTAATAAAAAGGAATGATTTAATTGTCGGATTCAGCATATTTTTCGTCCCTCTCAAAGAATCATTTTGTCTTTTGGAGTATATGGCGGTTGATGCAGCATATCGGAACTCTGGACTTGGCCGACAACTATTTCTGCAAAGTGTCGATTATATTTTCTCAAAAATCGGACATATTCTTGTGCTTCTGGAAGTGGATTCAGATCGCGAACTCTCGGCCGATCAGCCGATCAGAAGAAGAAGGCAGCAGTTCTACCGACGACTTAATTGTCTCCGAATTGACCAACTGCCTTACATTCTTCCCCTTCCTGGGGAGGGCTCGCCGCCGCAAATGGATCTAATGATTTATTTTCAGGGTGGTGTGCCAGTTATTGGTAAAATACAATTACAGCACTGGTTAAAGCTGATATATCGTGAAGTTTATGATTGCTCGGACGACGACCCCCGGATAACAAAAATGCTGAAAGCTGTAACTGACCCTATAAGGATATCGTGAGGATATCATTTCCAAAATGAAAATATGAAAAAAAATTTTTTAAGCCCTGATTTCATCCCTATGTGGACGGCCATTAACACGATTGCGGCGACTTGTAGCATGATTGCCTTGATTACAACTGTTTACTTATCAAGCAACGCCATGCGGGATTCCATGAAAACTTTCAATCAAAATTTTGAGACATCGAATTATACTGAACTGGACTCCATGTATTTTGAATTGTTGAAATTGGCATTGGAGAAGCCATATCTTACCCATCCAGCCGCGCTGAAGGACGCCAAGCAACTACAAGAGTATGACATTTACGCCAACATGGTGTGGAACTTCATCGAAACAATTACTGATCGGTGCAATGATAATAAAAAACTGGAAGCAACGTGGTATCCAGTTGTAGATGCACTGAATCGTTTGCACAGAAATTGGTTTGACGACCCCAAGAACAAGCACAAGTTCAAAGATGCATTCCGTGAATACATTGTTCAAGACAGATACAAACCTTGGACAGTTGCGGGCGCGTGATTAAATGCGCAATAAAATTAAAAATGGCGAGCTCCCAAAATCCGCCTCTACAGTAGTTTTAATTCGGCAAAGGCCCGCCCATATTGATTTTGTGCTTCAAGCAATAAGCTCCGTTGTCCACATATTTTTGCGCCCACCATTTCAATCCGGCGCGTTC
>CABDZO010000359.1_pt1 | contig 10063 bp, 6 predicted proteins | sample 3132221 | NCBI WGS metagenome assembly CABDZO01 (sample SAMEA5534340, study PRJEB31848) | metagenome | biome: tundra; feature: field; material: soil | place: USA | collected 2013-05 | depth 0.45 m | reverse complement strand
GATAATTGATGGCCCACAAAATTCCCGCCGCCGCCGCAAGCGCCGAGCCGAGCGCGAAGGTGAACGAGATGACGACATCGGTGTTCACGCCCATGAGCGCGGCGGCTTCGGGATTGAAAGAGACGGCGCGCATGGCGGTGCCGATCTTGGTTTTCAAAACAATGAACCGCAGCGCGAGCAGCAGCAGCAACGTCACGGAGATAACGACGATTTGATTACTATTGAAACTTAAATTGCCGATGTGCGTGACAGAAAAGTTCGGAAGGATTTCCGGAAATTTTTTGGGCGCAGCGCCGAAGACGAACTGCCCGGTGTATTCGAGAAAAAGTGAAACGCCGATGGCGGTGATCAGCACCGTGAGTTTTGGTTGTTTCCGTAACGGACGATACGCAAACCGTTCAATGATTACACCAAGCGCGGCGCAGACGGCCATGGAGACTCCCATGACAACGAGCGCGCCGGCAATCGAAGGCATGGGAAGAACGGCGGCAATTTTCGGCGCGAGATAAAATCCGGCGAACGCGCCGAGCATGAAGATGTCGCCGTGAGCGAAATTGATGAACCGCAGGATGCCATAGACCATCGTGTAGCCGAGCGCGATGAGCGCGAGAATGGAACCGAGCGCCAGGCCGTTGATGAGCTGTTGGAAAAACTCGCTCACGGCGCGACGGTTTCGACGTATTTGAACGTGCCGTTTTTGATGGCCAAAATCACGGCGGGCTTGGAGGCGTTGCGGTTGGCGTCCATCGTGAGGTTGCCGGTGACACCAGGAAAATCTTTTTCAGCGGCGAGCGCGTCGCGGACTTTTGCACCGTCGGTTGAACCCGTTTTTTTCATCGCGTCGGCCAGAATCATCACCGAATCGTAGCCGAGCGCGGCCATCGCATCGGGGGTTTCGTTAAATTTTTGTTTGTATTGCTTCACGAAATTTTGCACCGCCGGCGACGTGTCTTCCGGTGAAAAGTGGGTTGAAAAATAATCGCCTTCCAGCGCTGCGCCGCCGATGGGGACGAGCGAGGAGGATTCCCACCCGTCGCCGCCGAAAATCGGCACGGTGAGGCCAAGCTGTTTCGCCTGCAACGCGATCAGCCCGACTTCGGTGTAGTAGCCGGGAACAAAAATGCCGTCGGGATTCGATGCTTTGATGGACGTGAGCTGCGCATTGAAATCCTTGTCGCCGCCGCTGTAATTTTGTTCCACCGCAATCTTGCCGCCGCCCACGACCAGGCCTGCCTTGAAAAATTTCGCCAGCCCGACGCTGTAATCGCTTTTTACATCGGTCAGCAAGGCGACCTTTTGCAGCTTGAGCGTCTTGCGCGCGAAATTGGCCATGACCGTGCCTTGAAACGGATCAATGAAACACACGCGGAAAATGTAATCGCCGGCTTCGGTGACTTTCGGATTCGTGGACGCGGGCGAGATCATCGGGATTTTATTCTGCTGGCAGATGGGCGCGGCTTCGAGCGAACGCGACGACGCGACTTCGCCAAGGATCGCCACCACGCCGTCGCTCGAAATCAATTTCCGCACGACCGTCGCCGACTGGCCGGCCTGCGACTGGTTGTCCTCGGTGAGCAGTTGAATTTTTTTACCCAGCACGCCGCCGCTGGCGTTGAGTTCGTCCACGGCAAGCTGCGTGCCTTTGTGCGACGACTGGCCGAACGTGGCCTCGCTGCCGGTCAACGAGGCATACTCGCCGACCTTGATGGTTTCGCCGCCAGACTGGTCGGCGGGCTTGTTGCAGCCGGTGAGAAAAAGTGAAACCGCCACGGCGGCCAGAAATTGTCCACGCCAGATTTTCATATTTGCTCCAAAGGTTTGCATTGTGATTTTTGCGCGCCGCCCACGCGCTCACGGCAGGCTAGATAATCCGCTGGCGGCTTTCAACCTTGTTTCTGGCGCGACAATTCTGGACAAGCTGGGAACCGGGGAAAGCCGCACACCGCCCAGCCTCACAAATTCATTTGACAGCTTCGCCGTTCTTACCTACCGTTCGGTAAGTTATTTTATGGCCAAGCCTGTGAACCATTCCGACACCCGGCAGCAACTGCTGCGCGCCGCGCTCAAACATTTTGCCAACTGCGGCTACGCGGCCACGTCGGTGCAGCATATCGTGGACGACGCCAAGTTGTCCAAGCCGGCGCTGTATTATCATTTCGAGGACAAGGCCGGGCTGTTCCAGGCGCTCGTGCATGAGGCGCACGACGAGCGTTATCGCATGCTGTGCCAGGCGGCGGAAAACAACGCCGGCATCCGCGCGCAGCTTGAAGCCATTCTCACCGCGCTGTTCGCCTACTTCCGTAAGAACCGCGAACTGATGCGGATTTCCTTCGCCACCATGTTCGCCGCGCCGGGCGAAGTGCCGAAGGACGCGGCTTGCACGGAAAAATGCGGGCGCAATTTTGAATTCGTCCATTCGCTCATGAAGCTTGCGCAAAAGAACGGCGAACTGGACAGTCATTTTGACAGCCAGGAACTGGCCTTCGGCTTTTATGGGACGGCCAATTTTTATCTCGTCGGCCATCTCGTCTGCGAGGATTGCCAGCCGGATCAGTTGACAGCGAAACGGATTGTGGAATTGTTTCTGGCCGGTGCCGGCCCGAAGCCGGTTGGTTTTAAGCAGCAAACCAAAGGAAAAAAATGACACGGAAATTATTCATCGGAATCGTGATTGTATTGGTGGTAGGCGGCGGACTGGCGGCGGTGAAAACCATGCAGATCAAAAGCATGATCGCCGCCGGCGCGTCCTTCGCTCCGCCCCCGGAAACCATCGCGTCCGCCGTGGCGCGCGAGGAAAAATGGCCGGACACCATCCCGGCCGTCGGCTCGGTGAATGCGGCGCAAGGCGTGACCGTCGCCCCGGAAATCGCCGGCACGGTCAGCGAAATCGCTTTTGAATCCGGGGCCACGGTGAAGCTGGGCGACTTGCTGGTGAAGCTGGACACGGCATCGGAAGAGGCGCAGTTGCGGTCGGCGGAAGCGCAGGTTGATCTGGCAAAACTGATCCGGGAACGCACGCAAAAATTGCGCGCGGACAACACCGTTTCGCAATCTGAACTCGATCAAGCCGACGCGACGCTGAAACAAAATCAGGCGAATGCCGACGCCATCCGCGCGACGATTGACAAGAAAACCATCCGTGCGCCGTTCGCCGGCCGGCTGGGCATCCGGCTCGTGAATCTCGGTGAGCGGCTCGACGCCGGCAAGGGCATCGTCTCGCTGCAATCGCTCTCGCCGTTGTTCGTGGATTTTTCGCTGCCGCAGCAGGAACTGGCCCGGCTCCAGACCGGCCTCAAGGTCAGCGCGGTTTCCGACACTTATCCCGACCAGGTTTTTGAAGGCGAACTGACCGTCATCAGCCCGGATCTCGACGCCGTCACCCGCAGCGTCCGTTTGCGTGCGAAATTTAAAAATGCGGATGAACGGCTCCGCGCCGGCATGTTCGTCCGCGTCTCCGTGGTTTTACCCGAAGCGAAACCGGTGCTGGCGATTCCCGCCACGGCCATCTTGAGCGCGCCGTTTGGCGACGCGGTTTTTGTCATCACGGGCAGCACCAATCTGGTGGTGCAGCAGAAATTCATCCGCACGGGCCGCATGCACGGCGATTTCATCAGTGTGGAAAGCGGCTTGAAAGCCGGTGACCGCGTGGTGTCCGACGGTATTTTCAAATTGCGCAACGGCATGAGCGTCGAGGAGAACAACGAGACCACGCCGAAGGCGTCGCAAAATCCCAACCCGCCGAACAGCTAAACCGCCGCCATGAAATCTTTCACGGATCTTTTCATCCGCCGGCCGGTGCTGGCCACGGTGGTGAGCCTGATCATTTTGATCGCGGGCTTGCAGGCCATCCGTTCGCTCAACATCCGGCAATATCCCCACAGCGAAAACGCGACGGTCACGGTGACGACGGTTTATATCGGCGCGAGCGCGAACCTCGTGCGCGGCTTCGTTACGCAGCCGCTCGAACGCGCCATCGCGGCGGCGGACGGGATTGATTACATGGAATCGGCCAGCAAACTAAGTGTTTCCATCATCACCGTGCATCTGCGGCTGAATTATGATTCCAAAAAGGCGCTCGGCGAAATCAGTTCCAAGGTGGACCAGGTGCGCAACGACCTGCCGCCGGAGGCGGAAATTCCCGCGCTCACCATCGCCACCGCCGATTCGCAGTTTGCCTCGGCCTATTTGAGTTTTACGTCGGACATCCTGGAGGCGAACCAGATCACGGACTATCTCGTGCGCGTCGTGCAGCCGCGCCTGACTGCGCTGGAAGGCGTGCAAAAGGCGGACATTCTGGGCGGCCGCACGTTTGCGATGCGCATCTGGTTGAAGTCCGACCGGCTGGCGGCGTTCAACATCAGTCCGAGCGAAGTGCGCACGGCGCTCGCGGCGAACAATTTTCTTTCCGCCGTCGGCCAGACGAAAGGTTCGCTCATGCAGGTCAACCTGACGGCGAACACGGACTTGCGTTCCGTTGAAGAATTCAAAAACCTCGTCGTCCGCCAGAGCGGCGACCAACTGGTGCGCTTGAGCGACGTGGCCGACGTGGTGCTCGGCGCGGAAGATTACAATTCCGAAGTGCGATTCAGCGGCGAACGCGCGGTGTTCATGGGCATCTCGGCTTTGCCGAATGCGAACGCGCTGGATGTCGTGAAGCGGGTGCGCGTGGAAATGGCCGCCATCCAAAAAGACCTGCCCACCGGCCTCACGGCACGCGTGGCGTATGACGCGACCAAATATATTTCCGACGCGCTGCACGAAGCGGTGAAGACGCTGGTCATGACGCTGGCCATCGTGTCGGTCGTGATTTTTCTGTTCCTCGGCTCGTTCCGTTCGGTGCTGATCCCGCTGGTGGCGATTCCGCTCTCGCTCATCGGCGCGGTTTTCCTGATGCAGACGCTCGGCTTCACGCTGAACCTGCTCACGCTGCTGGCCATCGTGCTGGCCGTGGGCCTGGTCGTGGACGATGCCATTGTCATCGTCGAAAACGTGGAACGCCACGTCCGCGAAGGTAAAACGCCCATCGAGGCGGCCTTGCTCGGCGCACGCGAACTCATCGGGCCGGTAATCGCCATGACGATCACGCTGGCGGCGGTTTATGCGCCGATTGCGTTTCAAGGCGGCTTGACCGGTTCGTTGTTCCGCGAATTCGCGTTGACGCTGGCGGGCGCGGTGCTCATTTCGGGCATTGTGGCGCTGACGCTGTCGCCGGTGATGGCGTCGCGGCTGTTGAGCCACGACCGTGAGGATCACGGGCTGGCCGGACGCATCAACCGTGGTTTCGACCGGCTGAAAAACTTTTACGGCCGCGTGCTGGACTGGACGCTCGCACGGCGGCCGATGGTTTACACGGTCTGGATCGGGCTGTCGTTGCTGGCCATTCCGATGGGCCTAATGGCTTGGAAGGCGAAAGAGCCTGCGCCGATGGAAGATCAAGGTGTGATTTTTGGCGTGGTGGAAACGCCGCCGGACGCGACCATCGAACAAACTTCATTTTATGCGGACGTGGCCGGGCGCTCGTTTGCCCAGGTGCCGGAAGAAGAGCAGATTTTTCAACTGACCCAGCCGGACTTCGGCTTCAGCGGCCTGGTGCTCAAGCCGTGGGGCGAACGGAAGCGGACGGTTTTTAAGATTGTGCCGGAAGTGCAGGCGGTGGCAAACCGGATCCCTGGCATCAGTCTGCACATGGTTACGCCGCCGCCGCTGCCAACCGGCGGCGAAAATTTTCCGATGAACCTCGTGCTGTCCGCCACCGCCGAGCCGGCGGAAATCCTGAAGTTCGCAAAGCAGTTGCAGTTGATCTGTGCGACCAACGGCATGTTCGCCTTTCCGCCGATGATTGACACGAAGGTGGACCAGCCGGAAATCGAACTCGTGATTGACCGCGACAAGGTTGCCGCGCTCGGCCTCAACATGCAGTCGGTCGGCTCGGATTTGGGTGCGCTCGTCGGCGGCAATTATGTGAACCGTTTCGATTTATCGGGCCGCAGCTACAAGGTCATTCCGCAAATCGAACGCGGCGCGCGGCTGAACGCGGAACAGTTGGAAAATACCTACGTCAAAGGGCCGGGCAAGCAGCTCATTCCTGTCAGCACGTTCGCCCATCTGGTCAAGCACACCACGCCGCGCGCTTTGAACCGGTTCCAGCAGTTGAATTCCGTCAAGCTCAGCGGCGTCGCCATCGTGCCGCTGGACACCGCGTTGAAATTTTTGGAAACGGAATGCGCAAAAACTTTGCCGAGCGGCTACAAGCTGGATTACACGGGCGACTCGCGGTTTCTGCGCGTGGAAGGCGACCAGTTTCTCCCGGCGTTCGCGCTCGCGGTCGTCCTGATCATCCTGGTGCTGGCCGCGCAGTTCAACAGCTTCCGCGATCCGTTCATCATCATCCTCGGCTCGGTGCCGCTGGCGATTTTCGGCGCGCTCATCTTTTGTTTCCTGAAAATGCCCAACCCGAACATCCCGTTCTGGACGAACGGCTGGACCACGTCCATGAACATCTATTCCGAAGTCGGCTTGATCACGCTCGTCGGCCTCATCTCCAAAAACGGCATTCTCATCGTGGAATTTGCCAACCAGTTCCAGCGCCAGGGCCGCCCGAAAATGCAGGCCATCCGCGCCGCCGCCATGCTGCGGCTGCGCCCGGTGCTGATGACCAGCGTGGCCACCATCGCCGGCAACTTTCCGCTCACGCTCGTCACCGGCGCTGGCGCGGCGGCGCGCAACTCCATCGGCATCGTGCTCGTCAGCGGTATGACCATCGGCACGTTTTTCACCCTGCTCGTCGTGCCGTCCATCTACATTTTAATCGCCAAGGATCACGGTGGGGAAACACCAAAAGACACGGGGAAACTGGAACATGCCCATGAATGAAAATCCAACCAGCGCCGGTCTGCCGCCCGCAGCAAACAGTGACGGCAAAACTTCTTTCAACTGGAGTTCGCCGCTGTTTGTCTGGCCGGCGGCGCTCGCGCTCGCGGTGCTGCTGTTTTTCGGGCTGGATTATTTCATCACCGCGCTGACGCACGAATCCACTGACGACGCATTCATCGCCGGCCACATCGTTTCCATTGCGCCGCGAATTGCCGGACAGGTTTCCGCCGTTCACATTTTGGACAACCAACTGGTTCACTCGAACGATTTGCTTTTGGAAATTGACCCGGCGGATTATGCGATGACCGTTGCGCAGAAAACCACGGCGGCGGAATCGCAAAACGCGAATTACAAAACCATCGTCGCGGCTTATGAATTGATGCAGGCGAAAGTCAAGACTGCCGAGGCCGCCGTGCGCATGGCCAAAGCGGACGCGGAGGCGGCGGAATCCACGGGCAAAAAAGCGCAGGCGGATTTCGAGCGCGCCCAGGATTTGCTGAAACAAAACACGCTTTCAAAGCAGGAATTCGACGTCGCGCAGGCCGCGAACACCAAGGCGCAGGCCGATGGAAAATCCGCCTTGGAAAACACCGCCGAGCAATCGTCAAAAGTGGACGAGGCCGACCGGACGCTCGCCGCCGCGCGCGAGGGAGCCGGCATGGCGCTCGCGCAATGGCGGGAAGCGCAGACCAACGTGGCCCTGGCGAATTTGACCCTGTCCTACGCGAAAATTTCCGCGCCCGCCGACGGGCGCGTCACGCGCAAGGCCGTCGAGGCGGGCGACTACGTTCAAGCCGGCCAGCAGTTGATGTCCATCGTGCCGGTGGAAGTCTGGGTGGTGGCGAACTTCAAGGAATCGCAGTTGAAAAAAATGCAGACGAACCAGCCGGTGCGCGTGGCGATTGACGCGCTGGGCGGCAAAACTTTTCGCGCTCATGTGGACAGCGTGCAAGCGGGCAGCGGCGCGCAATTCAGTTTGCTGCCGCCGGAAAATGCGACCGGCAATTTTGTGAAGGTCGTCCAGCGCGTGCCGGTGAAAATTATTTTTGACGAGCCATTGCCTGCCGGCCACACGATCGGCCCCGGACTTTCCGTGACCGCGCGGGTTCGCGTCAGTCCGGTCAGCGTGCCGGATTTTGCGACCGCGCTGGCCGCAATTATTCTGGCATTCGTAGCGGCGATTTTGTTTCGATTCATTTTGAGCCGGAAGACCAACGGCAACGGCCAATAATTTTAATCCATGCCCGATAGTGGACATCAACAGGACTGGCGTCCGCGGCACAGCCCGTGGCTGGTCGCGGTGGGCGTGATGCTGGCGACGTTCATGCAGGTGCTGGACACGTCCATCGCCAACATCGCGCTGCCGCACATCGCCGGCAGCCTCTCGGCGGCGACCGACCAGGCGACGTGGGTGCTGACGAGCTATCTCGTGGCCAACGCCATCATCCTGCCGATGACCGGCTGGCTGGGAAATCATTTTGGCCGGAAGCGGGTGCTGATTTCGTGCATCGGGATGTTCATGTTCGCGTCGGCGTTGTGCGGCATGGCGGTGAACCTGCCGATGCTGATTCTGGCGCGCATTTTGCAGGGCGCGGGCGGCGGCGCGATGGTGCCCATCGCCCAGGCGATTTTGCTGGAAAGCTTTCCGGTCGCCAAACGCGGCGTGGCGATGGCGACGTTTTCACTGGCCGTGATTGTGGCGCCGATCATCGGCCCGACGCTCGGCGGCTGGATCACGGACAATTATTCATGGCGCTGGATTTTTTACATCAATCTGCCGGTCGGCCTGCTGGCGATGTTCCTAGCGGAGTGGCTCGTGGAAGACCCGCCCTACATCAGGCGCAACGTCAAGGCGGCGATTGATTTCGTCGGGTTCGGCCTGCTGGCGGTCTGGCTGGCGACGCTGCAAATCGTTTTGGACAAGGGTCAGGAGGCGGACTGGCTGGGCGCGGTCTGGATCCGCTGGTTCATTGGCGTTTCCGTTGCCGCCATGATCGCCTTCATCGTTTGGGAATTCCGGGTGAAGGATCCGCTAGTGAACTTGCGGATTTTGCGGAGCCGGAATTTCGCCACTGGCCTGATGTTGATGACGGTCATCGGCATCATCCTTTACGGCACGACGGCGGAACTGCCGCTGTTTCTGCAAACGCTGATGGGCTATCCGGCCTTGCAAGCAGGCTACACGATGAGTCCGCGCGGCGTAGCGGCGTTCGTAACGACATTTTTCGTGGGGTGGCTGGTCGGGCGCATTCCGCTGCGCTGGCTGTTGTGTTTTGGGTTTTCGATGCTGAGCTTGTCCGCCTTTCTGTTGAGCGACATCAATCTTCAGGTGAGCATGGCCAGCGTCATTTTTCCGACGGTGCTGAACGGCGTGGCCATCAGTTTCATTTTCGTGCCGTTGACGACGGCGACCATGAGCCAGTTGCGGCAGCAGGAAATCGGGAGCGGCACCGGCCTTTACAATCTCATGCTCAATATCGGCGGGAGCATCGGCATCGCGCTCGTCACCACGCTGGTCGCGCGCGGCGCGCAGGCGCATCAGGCGCTCATGGTCGGGCATCTGACGCCAACCGATCCCGTGTTCGCGCAGCGGCTCGCCGCCGCGCAACACGCGCTGGCGCAGCAGACCGATCCCGTGACGGCCGCGCACCAGTCTTACGCGCTGATTTACGCCACGTTGAACGCGCAGGCGCATTTGTGGGCGTTTGTGGACACGTTCCGCGTGTTCGGGTTGATGGTGCTGTGCTGCCTGCCGCTGATTTTTCTTTTCAAACGCGTGCAATACGCCAAAAAGTCCGCTGCCGTCGCCCATTAAAAATCAACCGTCTATCTTCGCCAATGCGAGCGTGGTGATTTCGCGTGCGCGCTCGTCCGTCGCCGCCTCGGCGTAACAACGAAATTCCGGCGCGTTGCCGGACGGACGCAGGTGGATGACTTCCTCGTTTGCAAAGGTAATCCGCATACCGTCCGTGCGGTCGAGCTTCGCCACGCGACCGCAAATTTCACCGAACATTTTTTCAATTGCCGACTTGTCGGCGGTCTCTGAACCAGAATTAAACCGTGCAAGAATCGCCGCGCTTTTCTCGGTCGCAAAATTTTTCAGACGGTCGCTCGCCGTGAACCGCGCGGGCAAACTGGCCGCGAGTTCAGAAACTTTTTCACCCTGCCGTTTCGCCAGCAATAAAATTCC
>CABDZO010000344.1_pt1 | contig 10375 bp, 14 predicted proteins | sample 3132221 | NCBI WGS metagenome assembly CABDZO01 (sample SAMEA5534340, study PRJEB31848) | metagenome | biome: tundra; feature: field; material: soil | place: USA | collected 2013-05 | depth 0.45 m | reverse complement strand
GACATCAATTTTCACCTGCGCCCGCGCATCGCCGAGCCGCATGATGGCACCGTCACCGTAGGCTTTGGTGATGGAGGAAATCGCGGCTTCGAGTTCGCGTTCGCGGGCGGCGGCGGCTTTGTTTTCCACGGCGGCGGCAGGTTTTTCGATGGCTTTTGGCGGCATAAAATCAGGTGTTTTGGTTGAAAATCCGAAGGGTGAGATTAGCGAAACGCTCTTGAATAGTCAAACGCCGATGCCCGGCGACGGCAAAGCCGCATTAATTTTTCCCGCCGCTTTTCACCGCCAGCCACGCCCAGCCCGCCAGAAAACTCAAACCGCCAACCGGCGTCACCGCACCGAGCCAGCGCGCGTTTGTCATCGCCAGCAGATAAAGCGAGCCGGAGAAGATCAAGATGCCCGCGAGAAAACTCCACCATGCGAACGCCGGAAACGGTTTTCGTTCCGCGAGCAGAAACAGCATCGCCGCGTGGATGAAATGGTAGAACACCGCCTTGTCCCAGATTATCGCCGTGCCGTTGTGTCCGAGCAGATCCTTCAGCGCGTGCGCCCCGAACGCGCCCAGCGCCACGGCGAGAAATCCCGCCGCCGCCGCGATGCGCGTGGCTGTGGCCGGATTCATTTCGGTTCCGCCGCCGCCGCCGCGCGCTGCTGCAACTCGCGTTCGAGGAAGGTGTCCTCCGGCGCGGTCGCCCACGCGGTGAACCAGATGTCACCGAGCAGTTGCCCGCTCTTCACGAGCTGGCCTTCGAGAAATGCGCGGCCTTCGGCACCGGCGTCGCCCTTGTTCGACAGTTTGCCGTCCCGGTCCATTTTATAGAGCGGCTCCACCAACTGGTTGTTTTCCACCACGAAATTCACCGCCGTGTGGAAAATTCCGTCGGGATCGGACACTGCCGAAATTTTTTCCGCCGGATGAATTTTCGCGGACAATTTTTTCACGTCAATGCCGCCGGTCTTTTTGAAAAAACCGCCGTCAATCCACGCATGGATGCCAAACGAGGTCGAGTAATGGTTCGGGTTGTCATTCGTCGTCCAGCCGTGGTGATACATCGTCGTGTGCAGCGGCTGGCTCGCGTCGCCGACGAAATGCCCCATCACGCCCATCACATAAACGATGTCCTGCTTCGCGTTGGCGATTTCCGCCGGCGTGCCGCCGAATTTTTCCAGCGCGGCGAGCGTGGCAAAGCCGGACTGCAATTTTTGGTAATTCTCCGTGACTGCCCACGGCAGAAAACCGCTCAACTCGCGCGTGTGGTCTGAATCTTTGGCCGGATCAATCGCCGGAAATTTTTCCGGGTGCGCCGCCCGCGCCTTGACGATGTCCGCCACAAAATCATAACGCAACGGCGGCAGCGTCGCCGGCGTCAGGCCGTAAAGTTTCAAATCCTCCATGTCCAGGTAATGATCCGGCCCGCTCACATGGCCGAGCGCGAGGCCCGTGCCGTTTTTCAAGCTGGTTTCATTGCGCCAGCGGTCGGCCTCGCCCGCGAGAAAGGCGATGCGGTCGCGCGTCGCCGGCCCCAGCGCGAACGCCGGAAAATTCGTCGGCAGCGACGCCAGCGCCAGTTCGTTGACCGCGTGATGACCTTCGTAATCCCACGCGGCGGCGTTGAAAACCAGTGCGCCGAGCGCCGTGACAACCGCAAGCAATTTTGTCGTCATAAAATTTTCCTTAATTCATTTTAGGCTAAAGCAGCAGCAGGCGATTGCAAAACAGAATCCGCCGCCAGCTTCCTAATCGTAATCATCATCGTAATCTTAATCCATTCCGCGCAGCGATTAAGGTTAAGAGCAGGATTGTTATTACGACGGCAACAAAATTCGTGTTCCTTCGCGCCCATTCGTGGTTCAATTTTCCGCGTGACCATCATCACCGATGAACCTTGCACCGGCTACGCGCGCGCCGGGCATCCCGAACGCCCGCAACGCATCACGGTCACGGTCGAACGGCTGAAAAGCCAGACGGAACTGCCGCTCGCCTGGGCTGCCCCGACCCACGCAAACGACGAACAAATCCTCCGCGCCCACTCGCCCGCAATGCTCGCCCGCCTCGCCGTGCCGGAAGATTTCGACGCCGACACGCCCTTCTTTGAAAACATTTCCGGTTACGCGCGCGCATCCGTTGCCGCCGCGCTCGACGCTTTGAAACTTGCCCGCGCCGGCAAAAATGTTTTCAGCCTCATGCGCCCGCCCGGCCATCACGCCACGCGCGAAAAATCAATGGGCTTTTGCTACTTGAACAACATCGCCATCGCCGTGCTTGAAGCTCTTGCGACTGGAACAAAACGCGTCGCTGTTTTTGATTTTGACGTGCATCACGGCAACGGCACGGAGGATATTTTGTTGAACCGGCCCGGCCTCGAATTTTTTTCCGTCCACCAACATCCCGCGTATCCCAACACCGGCGCACAAAATCACGGGCGCAACTGTTTCAATTACCCCGTTGCGCCGTCCGCGACTCGCGAAGTCTATCGCGCCGCGCTCATGCAAGCGCTCGGCGACCTGAAACATTTCCGGCCCGACCTCGTCGCCGTGTCCGCCGGATTTGACGCCTACGCCCGCGACCCGCTGGCCGACGGCACGCTGCTCGCGGAAGATTTTCACTGGCTCGGCCAGACACTGCGCGCACTGAACGTGCCGCTGTTCAGTCTGCTTGAAGGCGGTTACAGCCGCGATTTGCCGGAACTGATTTTCGCCTATCTCAAAGGCGTGGAAGGAAAATAAAATTGCCGCGACAATCTGTTGACGAAAGTTGAACGCGGGTAATAATTGCTGCGTTGGCAAATAAATCCATGCTCCGAAACGACCAGTCCGTTCTTGAACTCGGTTTTTCTCCCCGGCTCAGTTTTGAAACCGAGGGCGTGAGATACTCCGGGAGCAAGCGTTCGGTCATTCCCAAAATCCACGAGCTGATCCATGTGCTGCCCATCCGGTCGGTCTTGGATGCTTTTGCTGGAACAACGCGCGTTTCGCAGTATTTCAAATCCGCCGGTTACGATGTTCACTGCAACGACATCGCGGCGTATTCAACAGTTTTTGGCCGGTGTTACTTGGAGAATTGCGACGTTGAGAGACCCGGACTGGACGAGAAAATTAAATTCCTCAATCACCTGAAACCCGTGGACGGCTATTTCACCGCGCACTTTGGCGGCGAAGATGATGGCGCGGGTCTGGTAAAAGCGGCGGACGGAAAAAAGAAACCGTTTCTCCTCAAGAACACCCGCAAGCTGGACGCCGTCCGCGACCAGATTGATAAAATTGCCGAAGATAAAATTGAACACGCCATCTTGCTGACTTCTTTGATCAATGCGCTCGACCAGGTCGAAAACACGCTGGGTCATCAGGTCGCGTATTTGTCCAAATGGGCGCCCCGCGCGTATTCGGATTTTGTTTTGCGCCGCCCGCGCCTCCTGGCTGGTGATGGTTCTTATCGCGTGACCCGGATGGATGCGCGCAAGATTTCCGACCGTTGCGACCTGGCGTATTTCGACCCGCCTTACAACACCAACAACACGCACACGCCGACAACCCGCGTCCGCTACGCCAGCTATTATCACTTCTGGACAACCGTGGTTTTGAATGACCGCCCGCAATCGGTTGGCGCGTCGAACCGCCGCCTTGATTGCTCCTCGGACACCTTGCCCGGAGCCATTTCAAAATACGAAAGCACCAAATACGAACAGGTTCTTGAAGAGATTGATCAACTGATTTCCGGCGTGGATGCCCGCTACATTTTATTTTCCTACTCCAACAAAGGGAAAGTGGGGATTGAAGATTTGGAGAAATTGTTTGCGCGCTACAAAGTGCTGGCCGTCGAAAAATTTTCGCACCGCGAAAACGTCCAAAAACTGCTGACCTCCAACCGTGAATGGCTCGGCGACCAGTCGGCCAATTTTGAGTATCTGTTTCTTGTCGAAAAATCCCTGCCGCGATCTGCCGGAACTGATTTTTGCGTATCTCAAGGGCGTGGAAGGAAAATGACTGCGGCTCGACCAGAAAAACAAAAATGTGAGAGCATAATTCCAATGCCACCACCATTGAATATTTACGGCAATAGGGGGATACGGGGCTTACTCAAGTAATCGCGGGGCACGAATGAAGCACGCTCCAAAAAAGGCATGCGTCGCCACGAAGCGCAACGGCACGGCTTGTCAGGCCGCCGTGTTGCCGGGGTCGCACGTCGGCCATGAAACCGCGTCCGTCTCGCGCAACTACACCAAAATTGACGACACCGCCTAGTGCGCCGCCGTCAACAAACTGCCGGATATCACGAAATGAATAAAAGCCATGCAAATTAGAAAGCCATTGCGTTACAAATCGGAATGCGAGCCTGTTTTTGAGGACGTGAAGCGTCATTTCGGTGACAGGCTGCCACCGGAATGGAAGGACGTGGTTTATGCCGCTTGTTATCCTCAGCTTTTGAATGTGACGGATATGTTATTTGACCAGAAGCTTGATTCTACGGGAAAGATTGAGTTATTCGAGAACCCAGGGTTCACGAATTTTAGGAAGTGCTTTGCGCATGAGCCTGATTTGACAGGGGAAATCTGGTGTTACACGCGTAAATGTTGTGCCAGATATGATGCCGGGAAAAAACACAAGACAAAGGCGGGTCTGATTCGCGCCATCTTGTTACGCAGTTGGAATGCCAAACTGATAAATGAAAATGGAACATATCGGAGTAAGACCTTGCAGGAGGCAAGACAACTACTCGACGGAAATCCGCAGCGGTTGAAGGTCAAAAAGGTCTGCGAATTGATTGACAAGGAGATCGCTGATTGGATAACCCGTGACTATTGTAAAACCCGTGACTATCACTGGAAAGTCAGTAGAGCCGACGTTGAAAAAGCCCGCGTTTCAATAAGCAAAATCTCCGCCGCCAAACGAAAAAATGAGCGGCAATTCTTCGGTTTGAACTCTTTGTAGATTCTCACTACCCGTGTTTTAGTTATCACAGATAAAACTGTGAAAGCTAAAATTGAAACTGCGACAACCGCGTCGGTGGAAATTCCGCCGCGCACCACCAGCATCAATCCTGCGCAGATCGAATTGCTGCTGTTCGCCGACTTGATACTCGGCCAAGCCCGGCGGCTCGAAAACTTGGCGACTTGGCGGGACGTGCTTCAGCGATATTTCAACGCGCCATCGGCAGGCGAACATCTAGGCATGGCCGCAATGTTGCGCAACATCCAAGCTTTGCGGTTCGCCGGGATTGAACCCGATGTTAGTTTTTTTAATGTTTGGCTCGTGGCTGAAAGTCACGCGGAAACTATCTTTGATACGGACCCAGAGTTGAATGAATTGTCCGCCAAAATCCGCGCCATTGGAAAGCGCGAAGGTTTGTCCGGGTTGGACGAATTTATTCCAGACCATCCCGAAACGCCAGCGGACTGGAAAGCCATGAACGATCAATGGCATGACCGTTTTCAGGAAGTCGAGAAAATCAAAGACGACCGGATCATCGGCTGGCTGCGTCGCCACGGCGAAACCGACATGGCAGACCTGTATTTGAACGACCGCGCCGCCTTTGACCGCCGCCGCGAGGCCGGACGCCACATTCTTTTCGGTTCGTTGCCTGACATAAACGCAGACATCGGAGAGGGGGCCACCGGGCTTACTCAAGTAATCACAGAGGACAAATGAAACACGCCGCCAAAAAATCATGTGCCGCCACGAAAGGCGACGGCACAGCCTGCGGCGCTGCCGCGTTGCCGGGTTCGCAGTTCTGTTTTTTCCACGATCCAGCCAAAGCCGCCGCGAGACGACAGGCGCAATCGGCTGGCGGACTGGCGAACAAAATGGCGACGCTGCCCGCCGACGCGCCGGACGTGAAAGTTGAGAACGGCGCGGACGTGGTAAAACTTCTTTCCGAGACCATCAATCAGGTGCGGCGCGGCGAAATTGACCCGCGTGTCGCCAACGCGGTTGGATATTTGAGCAACATCGTGTTGAGTGCCACCGGCCAGCGCGAACTGGAAAACCGGCTCGCCGAACTGGAAACCCTGGTCAAAAACCGGCGGCAATCAGCGTGAACCCGCCGGATAATTTTTATGATGACGACCACGGCACACAAACGCCTCGACGAGATTGAGACGCATCTGACGCCGAAGGAATGGGCCATCCGGCTGGTGGATGAAATGCGGAAATATCCCGACCCGCTGGCACACCTGAAGGCGCTGGCTAAACTGCCCCTGCACGAACTGCCGGTGCAACGACCGTTTTACGCTTTTGAGAAACAGGCCGGCGAACAATATCCCGGCGACAACCCGGACGACATCCGCGCCAGACATCGCCTGACGGACGCGCTGTGGAACGAGTTTCACACGCTAAAGCTGCTGATCCGGCAGGTTGATCAAACCATGCAGCGCAAAGTTGAAACCATCAGCTTGCAGGCCGCGCTGCAGTTGTCCGCGCTTCACGCCCTGATTCTGGAGGACGCCTTGGCGAACACGGCCAAACCCGCCGTCGCATTCACGGAATTGGGCAATCGTGAAACCCCGCTTGCAGAATGGAGTCACGAATACACCGCGCTGCTCCAGGATTTTTACGCGCACCGCGCCGCCGTTGAATTGATTCAGAGCGGTCATTTCGCCGGGCATTCGATCTTTTACCCGGAACTGGAAGCCGAGTTGACGGAAGCGGCGCGGATAATTGAAAGCGCTGTCGTCACGGCCAACGACTACTTGAACTGCCGGGCAATGCGTGCCGGTGCAGGCACAAATGGGGGCGCGGCTGAAAATAATCTGGCCATCGGCCTTGAATCCATCAAAGCCGGTGCCAACGGTCAACGGGCTGCCGCCATCGCCGAGAAATGGCAGCACGACGCCAGCCATGAAGCCATTGAATCGGACGAGGAGCGCTGGGAGCCGTCCCGGGAAGAATTTGGAGCAATCGGATCGGCGATTGGCAACGGCTGTTGACAGATATACCTACGAAGAAATTCAGTGCAAATCGGTATAAGCCTTAACTTGCTTTTCAATTTCATATTTTTGCATATCGTATTGGTCGGGCCATTGGTTCACGGCAGATGTTTTAATTTGATTATACACTCCTTGCGGAACACCCGTAGCAGATGATGCTGTGATAACCCAATTGTAAGCCTCGGTTTGTTGATCAATCTCATATTTTTGCATCTCGTAATCGTTTGGCCATTTTTTTTCTGCGTAAGCTCTAATTGAACGAGAGATATCTGAAACGGCTGACCGGTTTTGCGCCCTCGTTTCTAACTGTTGGGCTGCAAATGCTCGTTGCTGCTGCGCAAGTTCTTGCTGACGCGCTTTCTTCTGATTCTCGGCCTCGTCGGCGGCTTGCGCGGCCTGCGGGTCATAGCCGATTTTCTGCAATAAATCTTCTGGCAGCGAATCCAAGCGCAGCGTTCCCATTGCACCGCCCGGAGTTTTGTAAATGAATTTGTTCGGCATCAATTTCACCAGCACAGCGTTGGTAAAAACTACCCCGGCGGAATTTGTCACCGTGAAGGGCGTAAGCAAATTGGCGTTGGTCACATAACCGGAACTATCTGTATTTGTTCGGGCGAAGCTGGACGGCTTTTCGGTCGTAAATACCGCGTTCACAGAACCTGCCCACCAACCCGATATTAGTTTGACAAACTCCACATGATCACCACGGATTGCCGCAGTTGGCTGGGCTGTTATGTCGTTCATGTCTATCACATTGATGTCCGCTCCTTTGTTTAACAAAATCTTGACCGCTTTTGTTTGGCCTTTATCTGCCGCAAACATCAGGGCATTCCAGCCAAAATTATCTTTCGCGTTGATGTCGGCTCCCTTGTCCAACAGAATGTTGACCATATTTGTTTTATCCCCTGCTACGGCAAACATCAGGGCTGTCCAGCCAAGATCATCTTGCACGTTGATGTCCGCCCCTTTGTCCAACAAAAGTCTGACAGTATCTATCTGGCCTTTCGCTGCCGCGAATAGCAAAGCTGTCATGCCGTTGGTATCTTTCGCGTTTATATCGACACCCTTGTCCAATAATAATTTGACAGTATTTGTTTCGCCTCCACCAGCTGCACCCATTAGGGCTGTCCAGCCGTCATTGGCTTTGACGTTTATTTCAGCACCCTTGTCCAACAAAAGTCTGGTCATATCCGCATAACCTCTGCTCGCCGCTTTTATCAAGGCCGTCGCACCATGTGTATCTTTCGCATTTATATTAACCCCTTTGTTCAATAACACCTTGACGGTCTCAACATCATTAGTCGTTGCTGCATTAAATAGCTGCCTTGAATCAGTATTGTGTGGATTCGTTTGGGCGAGCGAAACAACACAACTCGCAAGGAGGGACACGATGATTGTTTTCATTTTACTTTTCGGTGTTGGCGCGGATGTGGACTATTTGCGGTTCTGTATTGCCTTTATCTCTGCGTCGTATTCGGCTATGCTACGTGCAGCTTCTTCATCCAAGTCTTTTTTCCAATCGTAGGAACAATGAAGTTCCGTGTTGCCATCGTAACTGGTATCTAAATTAAATTTGAAAGGCACGTTGGTTACGCTGACTCCGCCAACGGAATTTATGTATTCCGCTTTAACATTACCCTTCCAACCATTGGGAAATTTGTAATCTCCGTGGTCATCCACATAGGCATGGATGACCCGTCTAAAACCAATGATGTGATTGCTTGCCTCGGCAAGCATCATTGGCTCCGCTTCATCAGAAAATTCACGCCATGTCTTTTCCTTCGGACCAACCGCCTTCTTTGCGGTCCACAAAGCGATTACAAGCATGACAGCGATTATGCCAAAAAGCGAATACATGGCGAGGGACGGGGGAGCTTTGAAGGTTACGACTGCGCCAAATTCGGGCTTGGCCGACTCCGGTGCTGGTTCCGATTTGCGGTGGATCGGAATGAATGGCTCGTTGCAATCCGGGCAGTTAATCAGTTCGCCGAGCAGCGCTTTGCCGCCGCTCATTGGGCGTTTGCACTTGGGACAATCAAAATGGATTTCGTCCGGCTCGCTTTTCATAGTTCGTCATTATGGTTATCCAACCCGCCTAAATCGTGTGAACTTCACACACATTCGACGCCCGAACCCGGTAAAAGTCAAGCGTGTGGAAAACACACGCCATGAAGAAAACCAGCAAAGCGACGAAAAAGAACATCATTGGCGCACGAGTGCGGGAAGCCCGGTTGAAACGCAAACCCGCCGTGAGCCAAGACGATTTGGCCGGGAAGCTCGCTGGGCAAGGCGTCATCATGGACAGGACGGCGGTTTCACGGATTGAAAACCAATCCCGCTACGCGATGGACTACGAAGCCGCCGCCATCGCCCGCGCTTTGAAAGTTTCCGTCGCGTGGCTGTTTGGCGAAACCCGCTGAATCAGTTCGCCATCGGCAACGCCTGCGGGAAACGGGCAATTTGGCTTCCGTGAATTGCAACATATTCCTCGCAATCGCCAGCAGGAAGCGGGAGATTAAATTCGTTATGAGATCGCCACAACGCGCCGCGCCAAAGAAGCCCGACTACCCGGCAGAAACGCCCGGCAGCCGGCTGGCCGCCAAAGCGCGCAAGCTGGCGAACAAGCTCACGCCGGAACAGCGCCGGGAACATTTCAACGGGGCAATGGCGATGATTTATGGCGGCGCAAAAGAAGCAACTCTCGCTCGACACTAACTTCATCTTCGATCTCGCCGGAGACAAAGACTTCGCCCACGAGTTTCGGGAGATTTTCCAGAGCAAAGGTTACGCCTTGGTTTTGCCGCCCACGGCGGCGCACGAATTGCATTTAATTTTCACTCACGGCGACAGCGCAGCGGAACGGGAACTGGCGCGGACGGCGTTGACCCGCCTGCTGCAATGGGGCATCCGTCCCTTTGACTTGGACTCGACAGCGGAGGCCATTCCCGCGCAGGAGCAAACCGGGTTGCGGTCGCCGAAGACATTGTCCACGCGGCTGACGTGCGGCCAGAATTTGTATTCCAGCAGGCTCTTCGCCGGAAACGCCGCCTTGAGTTTGCCGGGAAGTTAAAAATTATTCTTGCGTCATTGACTTGTTCTGGCTGAACTTGCTCATCAGTCAAACTATCAGATAATCTATGTCAAAAAATCCACTCCTCTTGCTTCTGATTCTGGCGATAAGCTCCGGCTGCGCTTCGGCGCAAACGCTAACAGGCGCGCCCTCGCCGATCATTTCCATTGTCACTGCCCCGGCACCTGGCCAGGCGGCGGAACATGGCTTGGAGAAAATTATTGCAGCGTTGAAAGACAAGCAGGTCTCATTTGAAACTGCCAATACGTTGGACGCTGCCAAAGGCAAAATGCTAATCGTGGCGGGTCTGGCAAACGGTGACGGATTTGCCGCGACTTTACTAAAACTTTCCCGCCCATCTGTTCCAACAAATGCGGAGGCG
>CABDZO010000333.1_pt1 | contig 10680 bp, 5 predicted proteins | sample 3132221 | NCBI WGS metagenome assembly CABDZO01 (sample SAMEA5534340, study PRJEB31848) | metagenome | biome: tundra; feature: field; material: soil | place: USA | collected 2013-05 | depth 0.45 m | reverse complement strand
CTGTAAGTTGTTGTGGAAAAATTCGCGTCGCGTTTGGCGAAGCTGTCCGTGACGTTTTTATTTTTCCAGTCGAAGGAAATTTTCTTCGCCTCCTTGTTGCGGTTCAACACGCACATCGCCCAATCGCCGTCGGTCAGGGGCTTGAACCAGGTTTCCACGCCGTCTTTGGCCGAGTATTTGAAACCCTGAACGCCGAGCTTGTCCTGATTCACCGCGATGGCTTCCGGGTTGGTCAGAATTTCGCGCGTCTCGGCGCTCATGGTTTTCATGTCATTTCCGGCGATCAACGGCGCGGCCAACATGCACCACATGGAGAAGTGCGCACGCTCCTCGTTCACCGGCATGCCGTTGCCGACTTCGAGCATGTCGGGATCGTTCCAATGGCCCGGCCCGGCGTATTCGCGCAGGCCGTCCTGCTTGTCGAGAATCTGCAACACGCCAAAATCTTTCCAAGAGCCGTGATCAAAGATGCAGTCGAAACAATTGTAGATATCGCCCGTCGTGCGCCAGAGATGGCCGATGTCCTTGGCCCAGAGCCACGGCTTCGTGTCGCCCCATTCGCACAGGCTGAAAACAATCGGACGCCCGGCGGTAGCGAGGCCATCGCGCATCGTCTTGTAAGTTTCCTCGGAGTTGGCCGTGCCGTGTTCGCACCAGTCGTATTTCAAAAAGTCCACGCCCCACGAGGCGTAGGTGAGCGCGTCCTGAAATTCATGGCCGCGTCCGCCGGGAAAGCCCGCGCAGGTTTTCGTTCCGGCGCAATTGTGGATGCCGAATTTGAAGCCCTTCGCGTGCAGATAATCGCCGAGCGCCTTCATGCCGCTGGGAAATTTTTTCGGGTCGGCAACGATATTTCCCTGCTTGTCGCGGTTCATCGCCTCCCAGCAATCATCCACGACGACGTAAATGTAACCGGCGTCCCTCATGCCGTTGGTCGCCATCGCGTCGGCGGTTTCGCGGATCAATTGTTCATTGATGTTGCCCGCGAACTTGTTCCAACTGTTCCAGCCCATCGGTGGCGTGAGGGCGAGTCCGGTGAATTTTTGTGCGTGGACGTTGACGCCGACAAAAGCCGCCAGCGCCAGCAGAATGGCTGTGATTTTTTTCATGGTTGAAAACAAGAATAACGGATTGCGGCCATCAGTCATGTCATCAAAATCGCCGACAGCAGCAAAAATCATTCAACTGCCGACGACCTGATTCAACCGGCGCATCGTTTCCAGACTGGCGCGCGTCGCGTGATATGGGCCTTTCCATTCGCTGACCTTCGGCAGTTTTTTGTCGGGTCGTCCGTCAGGGTTGATGCGCCAGAACCATTCGCCGTGGACGTGGTCAACGAGATTTTCATCTATGAATTTCCAGGCTTGCAACGCGGCGGCAAAAAAAGCCTTGTCGCCCGAAAGCTCAAACGCATTCAAGAAACCGACAAGTGCTTCTGCCTGCGGCCAGCACTCGCGGCCCGCATCAACGATCCGGCCATCGCGCCCTTCGTAGCACAGTCCGCCATCCGCGCCGAAACCTTCGTTGAAAACCGCCTCGGCCATTTGCAACGACACGGCGCGGACACGCTCCAGCAAATTCGCATCACCCATTTCCTCCGCCGCCTCGCACAGCAGCCAGCTCGCCTCGATGTCGTGGCCGAACGTGTAAGTGTCCGAGCGGATGTCCCATTGTTCGTTGAAAAAGTGGTGCAGATGTTTTGTGCGCGCGTCAAGAATGCGCGTCAGAAAAATTTCGATCAACTCGCGCAGCCGTGTCGCCACGCGCGGCTCCGGCCACACGCGGAAAAGATTCGTGTAGGCTTCGAGAACATGCAGATGATTGTTCATGGACTTCTTTTCGTTCATGTCCTTGTCGCTCAAGCGCGCGTCCGCACCGGCTTCCGACCAGTCACGATTGCAAACTTCGATGTAGCCGCCGAACTTCGCGTCGTTCGCGTGGCTTTCAATCAATTCAAACAACTCCTTCGCCCGCGCCAGTGCCGCCCAACTGCCGAAGGCACGATGAAATTCCGTCAGCGCGTAAATGTAAAACGCCTGGCCATAGGTTTTCTTCGAATCGTCAATGACCTTGCCCTGGTCATCCAGCCGCCAGAACGCGCCGCCGTGTTCCGCATCCCAGAATTTGTTCATCACGAAATCAAACGCGCGTTCCGTCATCTCAAAATAAACCGGCTCTGGCCGGACGCGGTGCACCGCCGAAAACGTCCACAGAATCCGGCTGTTCACGATGAGACCTTTGGGCTGCGAACGGTCGGGCTTCAGGTCGTTCGACAGCCACGCCATCCAGCCGCCGTTTTTCTGGTCGAGCGCCGGGCCGCACCAGAACGGCAGATAATGCCCGAACAGATGTTCGCTGACTTGCGCGGAAAACGCTTCCAATTCGGCGGGCTTGATCATTTGGACAACGCTGGGTGTGAAATTTCCACGCGGCCAACCTGCGTTTCGCCGGTGAGTTCAAGCTTCAAAAAGTTTCCGCCGCGAATTTTTTCCGCATGAAACAAAACCGGTTTCCAGTAGCCGTATTCGCCCGCGCCGTGAAAATAAATTTCCTTCTGCGCAGCCACGTCGTGAAAAGTCTGGCCGTCGTCGGAAACGGAAAATTTTACGGCGCTCTCGGCTTTCGGAAAAAAAACGGACACGCGGAAACTTTGAACCGCAGTCGGCAACTGATAAATCAACACATCGCCCGCACCTCCGGCGGTGCGATGTGCGTCCTCCTTGGCGGAGCGGCAGTCGCGATTCGTGATTTTCCAATCACCGCGCTGCCAATGGGTTTTTGAAAGGTTCGCGAGTTCGTCCACGAGCGTCGCATTTTTCACTTTCACCGGGCCGACGATGTTGGACGGCTCGGAAATGCCCGATTCATTTTGGGCGCGGACGCGATAAAACCATTTGCCCGCCGGAACATTTTCATCGGCGAACTGCGGGCGGTATTGCGTGAACGCCTCGTCAACATGATTGGCGAGGATTTGCCAGTCGCCGTCGCGCTTCGCCGAGCGCTCGACTTGATAACCGGTCGCGCCGACCGAGCCTTGCCACGAAATCGCGGCAGCATCGGCAATCGGCAAAAGTTTCGGCGGCGCGGGAATGGCAACCGGCGGCACCGGCAAGCCGCGAATAGCAAAGGCGTTTGAGCGGACGAGGTTCAGCAATTTTGTTTCGTCGTAAGGTTCGCCGAGCGCCGAACCCGGCCAGTGAAACGCTTTGTAAAGATTGCCGCCGTAAGGTTCGCTGTGCCAGTAGAAGCCGCCATCGCGGTTGCGGAAACGCAAGCTCCAAAGCAATCCGCCCGCCGCGCTGCCGTCGCCGATGGCTTGCATCGCCTCGGACATTTGTGCTGTGCTGACGAAACCGAATTCGCCGACGACGTAAGGTTTTTTTCCTTTGGCCTTGTCCGCATTGGCGCGGATGAGTTCGGCAAAAGATTTTTTCACGCCGGGATAATGATGCGTCGTCACGATGTCCACGGCGGGAATCTCCAGCGATTCGTCGCGCAGCACGGAAGTGTTGAAGCCGTCCATCACCAGATGATTCGTGTCCAGGCTTTTAATGTAACCGGCGATCTCGCGCGTCCACGCGGCGGGCGAAGAAATTTCATTCCCGGTTTCCCAGCAGAGAACCGCCTTGTCGTCGCAATAACGAACGCCAGTGATTATATTCGTGCGCGTCAGAATGAAACGAATCGTCTGCTCGAAGTCGGCGATGAGCTGCGGATCGGTCCAAAAATCGTCCTTCGATTTCCCGCGAAAGCCCGCGTATTCGGCGCGCCCACCCATCCACGGCCAGTTGTCCATCAGCGGAATGATGAGCCGGACGCCGGTGCGATTGGCGGCGGCGAGAACTTCATCCAACGTGCGAAACGCGGCTTCGTTGAATTTGCCGGGCGCGAGAACGTGACGCGGCGTGCCGGGCGCATCGTTGGTGCGTTGCACGCTGATGACATAGGTGCGCGCGACCGTTCCGCCCATCTGCGCGATAGTGGCGAGCGCGTCGTGGATTTCAAATTTGTCCGGCAGCCGCCACGGGTTTTCTTCGGCGAACGGCACGTTGTCCTCGACGAGCAGCAGATTTGGAATGTTGAACGAAATGAAGCGGAACGGTTTCTCGCCGTCCATCAATTGATCGCCGCGCACAGTGATGAATTTGTTGAGCGCAGGTTCAGCCTGCGCCGTAAAAGATGCGGGCAACATCAGAAATGCCGCCCAGAGCAGAAGAGATTTTTTCACAGAAAGATTTTGGATTAATTAATTTGTGGCCGGCGCTTTTTCCAGCTTGTCATACCAGTTGAATTTCAAAAATGTGGAAGTCGCGACCAGCAGGACAAAAATTCCGCCGACCCAGTTCCAGTCGCGAAGCACGATGTAAATGGGCAGCGTGACGAGGGTCATTTGCCAGACGATGCCGACGACGACGTTGATGCAGTCGCGCCCAAAATCACCATTGGGCTGAAACGTCGAATCTTCCTGCATGACTTTGGCCCGGATCGGCCCCCAAAAACCCCAAGGCCGGACATTCTTGTAAAACTTTTCCAGCGTGTCCTCGTCTTCCGGCTTGCTCATCAATGTTCCCAGCAGGCAACCGATGATGGAGATAACAAGAATAATGGGAAAGGTGTAGAGTGCGTTGACGCTGTGGCCTTCAAATTTTTCTATCAGCGCAGGCACAATCATGGCGCTGACAATACCCGCCAGCATTCCGTAGAAGTAGCCGTAACCGTTGAACCGCCACCAAATCCATTTGAGCACGTTGGCCATGACGTAGCCGCCATACAGCGCGCCAACAATCCACATCATCACGTCCGTGATGCGGTTGGTCAGCAGGCCGGCGACGATGCCGACGGCGAGCACCACCACCGACCAGATACGGCTCAAGCGCACTTGCGTGTGCGGCGTTGAATCTGGATTGATGAAGCGTTTATAAATGTCATTGACGATGTAGGCGGGCGCGGCATTGAGCGTGGCCGCGAAATTGGACATGAACGCCGCGAGCAACCCCGCCAGCAAAAGCCCGACGACACCGACCGGAAGGTATTGCAACACGGATGGCAGCAGTTCTTCAAAATCCGGTTTCGCCATGCCGTGCAGTTGCGGCATGAAAAAAACTAGCGCCATGACCGTAAGCCCGGCGATCATGAGGTAACGGGGGAACATCAAAACGACATTGACCATCCCGCTCATCAAGGACGCTTCCCGCGTGTTGCGCGTGGCCAAAATCCGCTGCATGTCATAATTCGGCGCCGGCCCGGCCACGCTGGCCAGCACGCCTTTGAAAAACATCAGGCCGAAAAGAATGCCGAACCATTCGTTCCCGTCCTGTTTGATGGCGTCATTGGCCTGCGGCAAAATGTTGCTCCAATCCAAATCGAGTTTCCAGCCGAAGAAAGGATTTGCCCAACCCGCCGGCACCGCCGCCTGGATCATTTCCGGCGACACTTTATACATGGCCACCACGCCGATGATGATCGCCGTCACCGTCAAAATGGTGAACTGCATCACTTCCGTAATGACCACGCTGACCATGCCGCCTTTGATGGCGTAAAGCGAAGTCAGCCCCATGATGATGGCCGCGTAAATGTTGGCGTCGGTGACCATGCCGGTCGTGTTGCTGGTGAAATGCCACGGCAACATCACCGCTGCGAATTTGCCGATGCCTTTGAACATATAGGCGAGCATGCCGACGACATTGACGAGCGCGAAAAGCACCACGCTCAAATGCGCCAGATTGGCACCGGTGCCGCGCCCAAAACGGGTCTGAATCCACTCCGCGCCGGTCAGAACGTTGGAACGCCGCAGCCACGCGCTCACGAAGACCATCAGGAAAATCTGGTTGAAGGTCGGCCAGACCCACGGCATCCAGATGCTTTTCAAGCCGTAGATGAACAACACATACACCAGCCACATCGTCCCGGAAATATCGAACATGCCCGACGCGTTGGAAACGCCCAGCATATACCACGGCAGCTTTCTCCCGCCAAGAAAGTAAGAGTTGAGGTCCTTCGACCCGCGCCGTGCGACCCAAATACCGACAGAAATCGCGGTTAAAAAATAAATCAAGATTATGGCAACATCAATGGCGTGTAATTTCATAGCGGCTGTTTATGGTTAGTGATTGCGCGAAACTTCGGACAAAATAATGCTGGTTGGGCGCAGAACGGGCGGCCTGGCGCGATAATGTCAGACCCTCCTTCATTTTCGAGCGCATTTAAGTCTTCAATTTTGATAACCGTTGCGGATGTCTTAAACAAACACGCTGACATTTTGAATCTCCTGCGCCGATCTCACTTCATCATTTCTGCGAGCGTGCCTTCCATCGCATCGGCCCAGATTTGATAGCCCTTTTCATTGGGATGAAGCAGGTCGGGAAAAATATCGCGCGAGAGTGTTCCGTCGGGTTTCAGAAATTTCGCGCCGAGGTCGAGAAATTTCACCATCTTCCCGTCATCCAGTTTCGCGAGTCCGGCATTGACCTCCTTGAGCTGCACGCGAACCGGATCGTTTGTCTGTCCGCGCGGAAAAACGGCGAGCAACAACACTTTGCTTTCCGGCAATTTAACGCGCAGGTCTTTGACAATCGCGGTCACGCCCTCGATGATTTCGGGCGGCGAGTTGCGCGGCTGGCCGTTGTCCTCGTTGCCGGTGTTGTTCGTGCCGATGAGCAGGACGACGACTTTGGGGCTGATGTTTTCGAGTTCGCCGTTTTCAATCCGCCAGAGAACGTTCTGGATGCGATCCCAGCCGATGCCGAAGTTCGCCGCGTGGCGTGGCGTGTAAAGTTGCGGCCAGATTTTGCTGCCGCCGTTGCCCCACCGCCAGCCGTCGGTAATGGAATCGCCAATGAACAAAAGGTCAATGCCGCCCTTTTTTGCCTCGGCGACATTGGCTTCATGCCGCGAAATCCAGTTGGTCGGGAAATCGCGCGGCACTGGGATAAGCGAGGAATTTTCTGCGCGAACTTGGAATGAAAATAAAACGGCCAGCCAGAAAGCGGTAAACGGAATTTTCATTCGTTGGAAAATTTTATCAGTGCGAACTGCCCACAGGCATATGGGTGTATTTGGCGACGGCCTGCGCGCGGGAGCGGACGTGCAATTTTTCGTAAATGCGGCGGATGTAGGTGTTGACGGTCTGCACGCTGATCTTGAGCAGCTCGGCGATTTCCTTGTAGAGATAGCCGCGCGCGAGCAGTTCAATTACTTCGCGTTCGCGTGGCGAGAGGTCGTTCGTGCCGGCGATTTCACTTTCGTTCCGGCGAAAAGACTGGACGACTTTGCGCGCAATCTGGCTGCTCATCGGCGAGCCACCGGCGTGAACATCTTTGAGCGCCTCCAAAAGTTCATTACGCCGCATCTGTTTCAACAGGTAGCCGGACGCGCCGGCGGACAGAGCATTGAAAATGTGGTTAGCGTCTTCGTAAACCGTGACCATGACGAATTGCGTGTCGGGCAGGCGCGGCTTCAATTTACGAACACATTCGATGCCGTTCATGCCGGGCAAATTGATGTCGAAGAGGACGACGGAAGGTTTTTCGTGTGGCAGTTTGGCGAGCGCGGTCTCGGCGTCGTCAAATTCACCGACGCAGCGGAAGCCGTCGGCATTGCGGATCCAGCCGGCGAGGATTTCCCGCGCTGGCACGTCGTCTTCCACGATGGCTACTGCGATGCTCACAGAATTTTTAGGCTTGGACATATCTTAAGCTCGTGCCACGTCAAAGTCTTGTCACGTTAATTGATGACATGTTTAAATTTTTACACGTTTTTGCGCGCAGCGGCCGGGACGGAAACAAAAAAATTGATTTCGGTGCCAGCGCCAAGCGCGCTTTGAATCTCGCAGCGTCCGCCGATTTTTCCCAGTCGTTGCCTCATGTTTTTTAAGCCATTGCCGCGGCCGGGGCGCGTGGACACGGTGGCGGGTTCAAAACCTTTGCCGTTGTCGCGCACGGCCAGATGGAAACCAGCGGCGTCGGTCGCGAGGAAAACGGAAACTTCATCGGCGCCGGAATGTTTGACGACGTTGTGCAATGCTTCCTTGAAAGCGAGGAAGACATTATGGCGCATCTCGGCGGTGATGGGCCAGTGCGGCAAATGCAACGGCACGTCGAGGCGGCAGCGGATGTTGATGGAGACGAGGTATTCCTGCGCGAAATTTCCAAGGTAGCTGGCCAGACTGTCCAGCGTGTCGTGCTGCGGGTTAACGGCCCAGACGATTTCGTCCATCGAGCGCGTCAGTTCGCGCGAGGTGTTGTAAATGCGTTCGAGCTGCGCGGCTTGCGCGGGATTTTCGAGTTCGCCTGGCGCGGACTGGCTTAAGAGCGAGATGCGCGTGAGATTCGCGCCGAGGTGGTCGTGGATGTCCTTGGCGATGCGGGTGCGCTCGCGTTCGAGGGCTTGCTGCCGTTCGATGCGTTCCAGTTTGAGCCGCATGCGGCGGCGCGTGATGAACAAAACAATTCCAACCACCAGCGCGATGGCCGCCAGCACGGCGAGCGCGTGAAACCACCACGTCTGCCAGAAATGCGGCAGCACGATGAGCGAGAGCGTCGCGCCGGTTTCGTTCCAGACGCCGTCGCTGTTGCAGGCGCGGACGTGAAAATTGTAACTGCCCGGTGGAATGTAGCTGTATTCCGCGACGCGTTTGTTGTTGGCCGCGTCCACCCAGTCTTTCTCCCAGCCTTCGAGCCGGTATTGGAATTGCATTTTTTCCGGCGCGACAAAACTCAAGCCGGTATAGTGAAATTCAAACCGTTGCAGCCCCGGCGGAATTTTCAACGGCGACTGGCCGTCCGGATTTTGCGCAAGCATGTGGCCGCTGGCAACGATATCCTCGATGACCACGGGCGGCGGTAACTGGTTTACCTTCGCGTCATCGGGATTCACGATGACCAGTCCTTTGCTCGTGGGAAAACAAATCCGTCCGTCCGCGAGTTTGCAGGCGGCGGGCTGCAATCCGCCTGAACATTCGAGCGAAGGCAGGCCATCGCCCTTGCCGTAGGCGAGGCAATTGACGGAAGCAATTTTGCCGTCGGCGCAATCGGCCAGCGCCTTTTGGGAAACGCGGAAAATGCCGTTGTGGGAACTGATCCAGAAATTACCGTGACTGTCCTCCTCGATGCCGCAGATGAAATTATTCGGCAATCCCTCCGCCGTGGTGATTTTGGCGAAGTGACCGTCTTTGAACCGGGCAAGGCCGCTGCCATAAGTGCCGATCCACAACGCGCCGTCCGCGCCCAAGCGCAGGCATTGGACATAATCGCTCGAAAGTCCGTCGCTTTTGAGGAATTGCTCCAGCCGGCCATTTTTTAAACGACCCAGCCCGCCGCCCAACATTCCGAACCAGATCGTGCCTTCGCGGTCTTGCACGATGGTCCGCACGTCCGGCACTTTCAAACCGTCCTTTTCGCCGAACCATTTCACCGCGCCATTTTCGTAACGGAGCAACCCGCTCGCCGTGCCGATCCACGTCACGCCGTCGGACGCTTGCAGGATCGCGGGCATTGGGACGTTGACATTTTCCAGGCCGGGCGGCACGACGAAGTGTTCGCCTTGCTGCATGAACATTCCGCCGCCCCAGGTGCCGGCCCACATCCGGCCTTGGGAATCTTCGGAGACGCACCAGACAAATAAATTTGAAAACCCGGCGCTTTCGCCAAAATGTTTCCATTCGTTGTCGAGAAAACGATAAAGCCCCGCGCCTTCGCTCCCGACCCAGATGGCGCCGTCCCGCGAAGTTGACGCAGACAAAACCACGCGCTCCTGCCAATGGTCGGGCGCATCGAGCGTTTCAATTTTCCCCGGACGCAACGCGATCAGGCCAACGCTGCCGGCACCCACCCACAACGTCCCTTCGCGATCCTCGTGCAAGCAACGAATCCAGTCGTTGGGAAAACCATTGGCGTGGTTGAAATGCAACACCGTGCGGTTGGAAAAAAGCAGATACAGCCCGTCGCTCGACGTGCCCATCGCCAGCGCGCCCGACTTGGTTTCCAGCATCGCCACGACGGTGGCGTTGCAGGGATTCGTGCCGCGATTTTCCGACACGGCATGACCATTCCATTTCGCCACCTGCCCGTCGCTCACGATCCACAACCCGCCATCGCGGCTGGAGCAGAGGCCCAGCACATAACCGCCAACGCCATTGGAATCATTGGTGTTGGTCAGCATCGTCAGCCGGCCATTCTCCAGCGCGGCAAGCTGGCCGCCGCTCGTCACCCACAATTTGCCATGGCCATCCTGCGCCAACTCCGCCACGCCGTCGTTGTTCGGCAACGCGCACGTCGCGCCATCGCGGGCGCGCACCAGGGTTCCTTCCTCGTTCAACATCCAGATGTCGCCGTCCTGGTCCGCACCGATGGCGGAAATTTTCCGTCGCACGCCCGTCTCGTGGACAGCGAGCGACTCAAATTGCCCATCGCGATAACGCGTCAGATCGCCGCGTTCATGGCCGATCCACAAGGCTCCTTGCGCATCCTCAAACAAACTTGTGACCCGGTCGCTCTGCAATCCCGGCGTGCTGGCGCTGTTGAAGACCGTGAAGCGCACGCCGTCGAACCGCACCAACCCGCCGTAGGTGCCGATCCAGAGATAGCCATCGCGCGTCTGCACGACCGCCGCCACGGCGTTGTCCGGCAAACCGTTCTCCGTCTTCCATGAACGCGGAAAATAATTCGGCAGCTCCGGTTCGCC
>CABDZO010000322.1_pt1 | contig 10750 bp, 7 predicted proteins | sample 3132221 | NCBI WGS metagenome assembly CABDZO01 (sample SAMEA5534340, study PRJEB31848) | metagenome | biome: tundra; feature: field; material: soil | place: USA | collected 2013-05 | depth 0.45 m | reverse complement strand
CAAAAACGGATTTCGGAAAAATCTTGGAACGAAAAAGTGAATTCATATTTCCGGCGGTCATTGCTGCAACACGACAACCGTGTCAATCGAATCAAGCGGTTTGGCCGGCAATTGAATCGTCGTATTGTCGTGACCGCTCGGCCCGAAAGTATTGAATATATTTTGCTCTATAAAAAGCGGCTGTTTTTTTGAATCGGCCAATAAATAGACGCTGTTCTGTTTCAGAATTTCGTTAATAACCAGCTTGCCGTCCTTCGGCCAGTCAAAAATGTGCAGATAAAGTTTGCCGCCTTTTTTCGTGACACGACCCCACGACGGTTGCGTTTTCAACGGACTCGCCGTCGTGCCGTAAATCGCCTCGCCGTTCACCTTCATCCACGCGCCGACGTCGCGCAGGTCATTCACTCCGCCCTGCGGAATCACGCCCGCGCCCGTCGGCCCCACGTTGAGCAGATAATTTCCGCCCTTGCTCACGATGTCCACAAGGTTGCGGATCACCGTCGTCGCGGGTTTCCACTTTTCATCGCCCTTGAAATAACCCCAGTGGCCATTGAGCGTCATGCACGTTTCCCACGGCTTGATGTCGCCCGCGCCGGGAATTTTTTGTTCCTGCACGCCGTAATCGCCGAGGCCGTGACCGACGCGCGAATTGATGATGCAATCTGGCTGCAACTTGTGAATGAGGTCAACGAGTTCCTGGCTTTCAGCGGCAGAAATTTTCTCCGGCGTGTCAAACCACAGCACCGCAATCGGACCGTAGTGCGTCAGCAATTCCGTAATTTGCGGCTTAACTTTTCGCTCAAAGTAGTGGGCGAAAACTTTGTTGGTCTCGACCGGATAATCCCAGGTGTTGCTGCGGTAACCGTCGCGCGTCGGCACGTCCGGGTCTTCCCAATCGCGACCGAGCGAATAATAAACCCCAAATTTCAAACCTTGTTTGCGACAGGCATCCGCCAGTTCCTTGATCGGATCGCGCTTCCACGGCGTGCGCTTGACGATGTTGTAATCGCTGCTCTGGCTGTCGAACATCGCAAAGCCGTCGTGATGCTTCGACGTTATGACCATGTATTTCATGCCGGCATTTTTGGCGATGCCCGCCCATTCGTCGGCGTTGAAACTCGTCGGGTTGAAGTCGTTCGCGATTTTCGCGTATTCGGCGAGCGGAATTTGCAAATGCCGCATCATATGCTCGCTGCTGCCGTTCGTGCCTTTGTAAAAACAGCCGTCCTGCGCATACAATCCCCAGTGAATGAACATTCCGAAGCGCGCATCGCTCCACCACGCAAGCCGTTGCGCGGCAGCGGCGTCCGTGACCGTTTTCAGCGGCGTGTCCACCGGCGCATCGGGAATCGGAATGTCCGCCGCCCGGCTGTTCAACGCCACCAAAACTGCGGCGACGAAAACGAAAGTAAAATTTATCTTTTTCATCATATTGAAACTTTAGCCATACACAGAGGATGTTATCAAAGTTTGCCCTCACCCTGACCCTCTCCCATCCGACGGGAGAGGGAACAGCCACCGGACGCTTTTGATTACTTCAATTGCACGTCCGGCAAATCCCGACGCACAACATCCCACAAAGACGGCGAACCATTCTCCCTCTCCCATCGGATGGGAGAGGGCCGGGGTGAGGGTCAATTAGCTGCTCACTTTGGCGAAATTAAAAAATTAGATTTCCGGTGCGCCCTGGATTTTCAGGACAACCGTCGAGGAAATCTTGTCCGGCGCATTTTTCGGAACGGAAACCGTCACGCCATCAGCGCCATTCGACGCGGATAATTTTTTATGCCACCCAAGGAAACCCGGCTTCAAAAGATACGCTTTGGCGATTTTATTTTTCAAGCCGGGCACGACCAGTTTGCCGTCCTTCGGCCAGTCAAACACATGCAGATAAAGCGTCGTGCCGTGCGGCGTGACTTTCTTGGTGCAGCGGCCCCAGGCGAGCTGGGCAAACGGACTGGCCGTCGTGCCGTAAATCGCCTTGCCGTTCACTTTCATCCACGCACCTACTGCTTGCAGGCGCTCCACGGATGGTCCGGGAATCAAACCTTCGCTGGTCGGCCCGACGTTGAGCAAATAATTTCCGCCCTTGCTGGCGATGTCCACGAGGTTGCGGATGAGCGTCTCGGTGGGTTTCCAGTTGTTGTCATACGAGCGGAAGCCCCAGGTTTTGTTCATCGTCATGCAGGCTTCCCAATCCTTGCCGGGAATGCCGGTGGCGGGAATGGTCTGCTCCGGCGTGGAGAAATCGCCGGTGGCCTTCTTGGAATCGAGCCGGTTGTTGACCACCATCTTCGGCTGCAACTTGAGCAGCGGCAGAATTTTTTCCACACGCTCGCTGTTCATGCCCACCGGCGTGTCAAACCACAATTCGGCAACGTCGCCATAATTGGAGAGAATTTCCTTCAACTGTGGCACGGCGACCTTGTCAATGTAATCGTCCATGCTGCCTGCTTGCGCGGCGTCCCAGTGGTTTTGCTTGTCCACGACGGGTTGCCCGGTGCGACTGCCCGCCGCCGCACCGCCAGGATGATTCCAGTCCTGCGCCTGCGAATAATAAAAGCCAAGTTTGATGCCGGCCTTCTTGCAAGCAACGGCCAACTCCGCGAGCGGATCACGCTTGAACGGCGTCGCGTCATAAATGTTGAACGGATCGGCCTGCGAATGAAACATCGCGAATCCGTCGTGATGCTTGGAAGTGATGACGATATATTTCATGCCCGCGATCTTCGCGATTTTCACCCACTCGTCGGCGTTGAACTTGACCGGGTTGAACTGCGTCGCAAATTTCTGGTAGTCGGCGAGCGGAATCCGGCCACGGTTCATGATCCATTCCGCGCCGCTGGCCGTCACGTTGGTGCCGTTCCAAACTCCGGCGGGCACGGAATACACGCCCCAATGGATGAACATCCCGAACCGCGCCACGCGCCACCATTGCATCCGCGCGTCGTGCGACGCGCCGAAATCGCGGTTCCAAGCCTGCCAGTCGGGATTGTTCGTCTCCGGCTTGGCGGAATAGGTGAACGACGGCGCCGATTCGTTCGTAGTGGCGGCGGGCGCGCTCGTGATCAAAAGCGAAACGCCGAGCATAGCCAGTGACAAGCGGAACAGAGAAGTGAGGTGGTTTTTCATAAAGGTGTTTGCTAAAGTCAATGGTGATGGCACCGCGCACCTGGTCAAGGTTTCCTGACCTGAACGTTTGTTCAATGGCTGCCGTGCGCAGCCGTCTTTAACTTGGTGCAGTTCACCGTATGAAAAATCATCACGCAAAAATTTCGCTTTTATTGTCCGTGTTATTTTTTTCCATTGCGACAACCTTGCCGGCTGCGCCTGCGTTTAATGTCGCCGCAATTGACCGCGAACGCATTCTCAAGGCCGCCGCCGACGCGCTGAAACAGGAGCCGATCACAATCATAAAATTCCGCGCGCAGTTGAGCGAAGGCGGCCCGAACGATTTTTATTCCAACGGCGATTACTGGTGGCCGAATCCAAACACGACCAACGGCCTGCCTTACGTCCAGCGCGACGGCCAGACGAATCCGGAAAACTTCACCGCGCACCGGCAGGCTGTCCGGCAGTTGAGCGACGCCGTCGCCGCGCTCGGCGCGGCCTACAAAATCACCGGCGACGACCGGTTCACAAAAAAATCCGCCGGGTTGCTGCGTGTGTTTTTTCTCGACGGAAAAACGCGGATGAATCCCAGTCTGCAATACGCGCAGGCCATTCCGGGCGTTTCGCGCGGTCGCGGCGTCGGCATCATTGACACGTTGCACATCGTGGAGATTCCGAAAGCCGTTGAGGCGATGGGAAAATCGCCCGCGTTTTCGCCGGAAATTTTGAACGGATTGAAACAATGGTTTGCCGATTACACCATCTGGATGCGGACGAGCAAGAACGGCAATGATGAAGCCAATGCAGGCAATAATCACGCCGTGGCTTACTGGCTGCAAATCGCGGTGTTCGCACAATTCACCGGCGACGAAACGAATCTCGCCGAATGCCGCCGCCGGTTCACGGAGGTTTTTGTTCCGAAGCAAATGACGAACGATGGTAGCTTCCCCGCCGAGTTGAAGCGCACGAAGCCTTACGGCTATTCCATCTTCCAGCTCGATAACATGGTCACGCTCTGCCAGGTGCTCTCGACGCCGGAAAATGATTTGTGGAATTTCACCTTGCCGGACGGGCGCAGCATCCACAAGGCGGTCGAGTTCATGTATCCATATCTCGCCGACAAATCCACCTGGCCGCGCAAGCCGGACGTGATGGCGTGGGATGGCTGGCCCGCGCGGCAGCCGAGCCTGCTGTTCGCCGGACTCGCATTCAATGAGCAAAAATATCTCGACCTCTGGAAGAAATTTCCCGCCGACCCGGCGAATGAGGAAGTCCGCCGCAACATCGCCATCACACAGCCGGTTTTATGGATTTCAAATTCCAACACAGACCAATGAACCAAGCGCCAAGCTCCAGAGAAGCTTCAACCGCCAATTCTTCAAACGATCGCTCGCAGCTTTTGGAACTTGGTTCTTGAAGATTCTCTGGAACTTGGAAGTTGGAGCTTGGTTCTTTCCCACTCATTCCGCCGAAAATTTTGTGAAACCAGAAATTAAAAAATGAAAACCAAAACCGTCTCCGCAACACGTTTCCTCTCCGCGCTCGCGCTCAGTGCGCTGCTATTTTCAACCGCCGCCAGTGCCGCCGATTCGCCTGAAATCCGCACGCCCGCCACGCCGCCAGCGCCGCGCATCAACGGCCCGGCCATTTTCGGCGTTCGTCCCGATCATCCGTTTCTTTATCACATTCCCGCGACCGGCGATCGGCCGATGGTATTTTCCGCCGACAAGCTGCCCGCCGGTTTGACACTCGATTCCAAGACCGGCGACATCACCGGAACGATTCACAAAAAAGGCGAATACAAAGTTATGTTGCACGCGAAAAATTCCCTCGGCACGAGCGACAAGAAATTCAAGATCGTCGGCGGCGAAACCATCGCGCTCACGCCGCCGCTGGGCTGGAACAGTTGGAATCATTATGCCGGGCGCGTCACCGGCGACATCATTCTCCAGAATGCGAAGGCCATGGCGGATTCCGGCCTCATCAATCACGGCTGGAATTACATGAACATTGACGACACCTGGCAGGGCGCGCGCGGCGGGCAGTTCAATGGCATCCAAGGCAACGAAAAATTTCCCGACATGAAAGTCTTGTGCGACGGCGTCCACGCGCTCGGTTTGAAGATCGGAATTTATTCGACGCCGTGGACGACTTCGTATGCGACGCACATCGGCGGCAGCGCGGAAAATCCCGAAGGCACCTGGGAAAAACCCACGGGCAAGAAGGTCGTGAACAAAAAAACTCTGCCGTGGGCCATCGGCAAATATCATTTCGCCACGAACGACGCGCAGCAATGGGCCGCGTGGGAATTCGATTATTTGAAATATGACTGGAATCCGAATGAGCTTCCGGAAACACAGGAAATGTATGACGCGCTCCGTCACAGTGGTCGCGACATCATCTACAGTTTATCGAACAACACGCCGTTCACCAATGCGCCCGCATTGTCGAAGCTCGCGAATTGCTGGCGCACCAGCGGTGATATCAAGGCCAACTGGAATTCCATGAGCAGCAAAGGTTTTGGCGAGGACAAATGGCTGCCTTACTCAAGCCCCGGTCACTGGAACGATCCCGACATGCTGGAAATCGCGACTAAGGAAAAAAATCAGCCCGGCCTCACGCCGGACGAGGAATACACGCATATCACCCTTTGGTGCCTGGTTTCCGCGCCCTTGCTGCTGGCCAACGATTTTAGCGAATTAAATCCATTCACGCTGAACCTTTTGGAAAACGACGAAGTGCTCGCGGTCAATCAGGACGCGCTCGGCAAACAGGCGAGCAGCATCGTCAAGGACGGCGACGTGAGAATCTTTGCCAAAGATCTGGCGGATGGCTCAAAGGCCGTCGGACTCTTCAACGCCGGCACCAATGGAACGATGACCGTGACCGTGAAATGGTCGGACTTGAAAATTCATGGCTCGCGGGAAGTCCGCGACCTGTGGCGGCAAAAAGATCTGGGCAAGTTCAAAGGTGAATTCTCCCTGCCCGTCGCCCCACACAGCGCGGAACTCGTGAAAATTTTGCCGTGAAAAAACTGCTCGTTCCAGTTCTGGCCGGAGTTTTTTTTCTGGCTGGAATTTCGTCGGCAGCGGAATCGCCCGTCACGATTTCCGTGGACGCCAAAAATCCCGGCGCAACCATCGCGCCGGATTTTTCCGGGTTGAGCTTTGAAGTTTCAATCCTTTTGCCGAACGAAAACGGTGTTCACTACTTCCGCCCGGACAATCTGCCGCTCATCAAATTATTTCACACGCTCGGCATCAAAAATCTTCGCATCGGCGGCAACACCTCCGACCGCGACGTAAAAAAACTGCCAGGCGAAGCCGATCTCGACAGCCTGTTCGCGTTCGCCAAAGCTGCAAATGTAAAAGTCATTGACTGTCTGCGCCTGCACAACGGCGATCCGCAGGCCGACGCCGCGACGACAAAATACATCATGGATCGCTATGCGCCGCTCGTGGATTCTTTTTCCATCGGCCAGGAGCCGAGCGCGTATCCCGTCGAGAAAAAAGACAACCGCCCCGCCACGGAACGCATGGGCGTGGCGGTGGAAAAATATCAGTATTCAGCTTACGCCGCCGATTGGAAAAAATTTGCGGACGTCATCATCGCCGCCGTTCCGGACGTTAAATTTTGCGGGCCGAGCGTCCACAACAACGCCGACTGGGCGCGGAAGTTCATGGCCGACTTCGGACATTCCAACCATGTCGCACTGATTACCGAACATCTTTACGCTGGTGGTGCTGGCGGCAAAGTTCCGACGCCTGAAATCGGACGCGACCGGATGCTGTCGGATGAATTCACCGGCAAGTATCAAAAACTGCACGACGGTTTTGTGCCGCTGGCGATTTCCAACGGCCTGCCGTATCGGCTTGAAGAAGTGAACAATTATTTCAATGGCGGCGCGACGAACGTGAGCAACACCTTCGCTTCCGCGTTGTGGGGATTGGATTTCATGTATTGGTGGGCGGCGCACGGCGCGGCGGGACTCAACTTCCACACCGGCGACCGCGTAGCCGCCGGCAACACGCTCCAGCCGTCGAAATACACCGCCTTTTTTTCCACGACCAACGGGTATCTCATCCGTCCACTCGGTTATGGCATCAAGGCGTTTGATCTGGGCAGTCACGGAAAATTTATTTCGGCGACGATTTCAAATCCCGACAATCTCAACTTGAGCGCCTACGCCGTTTTGGGCGACGACAAAAATCTTTATCTCACCATCATCAACAAGGAACACGGCGCGACGGCGCGCGATGCGAAAATTTCTATCAATCAAAACAGCGCGGGCTTCATGCACGGGCAAATAATTTTTTTAACTGCGCCGAATAATGACGTTACGGCTACTTCCGGCGAAACTCTTGGCGACGCTCCAATTCAAAACGACGGAAGCTGGAGCGGAACGTGGAAACCTTTGGGCGAACCGATGGTGCATAATTTAGCAGACGGCGTGTTTTTCGTGAATATTCCCGCTGCCAGCGCCGCGATTCTAAAACTGTCTGCAAATTGATTTCACTTCGCAGCCGGCAGTTGCGCCATTTTCAAATAGAGCCGCGCGGAACTGCCGGCAAAATCCCCGGCCTTGTAAAATTTCAAGCCGTCCTTGAGTTTGCTTTCAGGATAGTCGGCGGCGGCGCGCAATAAAAGTTCGCGCAGTTCATTGCGGTTCGGGTTGTGGATTTGTTTGTAAGGCCACTCGCGTTTCGGGTCGGCAAATTGCGCCATGAATTCCCTAAATTCGTTCGTGTATTTCGCGTGGTGCGCGGTTCTTTGCTTTGAAAGTCGCGGAGCAACGATTGGAAATTAGCCGGCTTCGCAGTGCCTGGTGTCGGCAAATAAAATGAATTCATCCCGCGCTGGTCGCGCCGAAGCGGAGCGCAGGCGGAAGGGACATGAAATGGAGGTAGCGTTCGACCGGTGAGCGACAGCATCGTCCACGCAACAATGAACTGCGTCTGCGGCACAGACAGCGCCTTCCGCAGAAGAGCAAGCGGCGATTTCTCGACCCGGAGCATCATCCGCATCGGGACGAGCAGCGGTTTCTGCGGGGCGAGATGCGGATTTTCAGGGATTACCGCGATTTTTGGCAGGTTCCAAGCCTATAGGGCGACAGATTTTTTAAAACACAAAGGCGCAAAGGCGCGAAGCGACGGATGGAAATTGGTCCGGCACAATGTGCCGGGTTTATCGCCCAAAATGAAATCGTCCTGCCGCCGTCGCGCCGTAGCGGCGCTTCCGCCTTCGTTTCCTTCGGCGCGACAAGTTGGCGCGTCGCGTAGGCGGAAAGGGACGATGGAATCCGCCGTGAATTTTCCATCGTCCCGCCGGGACGGATGAGTTTATTCGATCAGCAACCAACCGTCTTGTGGCTGGCTCATTTCCAGCATCGCTCCGCGACTTGTTTGGGCTACTTCACTTTTTCCACCCGCTTATGCCGCAGACGACGCGCTGACGCTTTTGCGAATTCACAGAAGGACATTATACAACTCGCGGGCGGCGTGTAAAATGGTTTGCAACGCGAGCTAAAGGAAAATGCTATTTCACTTTGTCAACAACCAACATTTCAATCGGCATATTTGTAGGAACAAGTTCGAGACCGAGTTGGTCGAGCAATGCTTGTTTCAAATTATCATGCTGTGAATCATCTCGATTCCATTTGAGATCAACATCGAAATTCTGAGTGAGGCCAGTTCCGTCAATTATGGGAATCTGGAAGCAGCTTCCAAGAAAGCTGGATAAGTTGGCAAGGGGGCTGTTCCTGCCTAGGAACCGATCTGAATTCTCGATTAATTGGGTTGGTTGCGAACTGGCCGGCTTCAAACCCGGCGCGTCGGCGTTTCGAATGGTCAGCAGTAAGACATCTGTTTCTCGCATTTCCCGCTTTACCTTCAAACTGAATTTCCTTTCGATTTCCCGCTGCAACGCCTCAGCAGAACCTTCGGAAAGATTGGCAATGAAATCATAATTGCCGGATGGAAGCTGGACTTTGCATAAGGTGCGTGCCCAGTTGACCCCATACGCGTGGGGGAAAATACTCGATAACGGCTGACCTATGCCCATCACTTTGCCATCAACCAACCCCATTCCTCCCGGAGGAAACTTTGCGGGGACAATCCTGACTTGAGGTGGGACTTGGTTCAGTATCTTCGCGCTCCACTGCGGAACTTCCCACGAATATATTCTGTGTTCCTGGATTTCCTTGACGGTGATGGTTGTCGTTCCGGCGGCGAGTAGCACGCCCACGAAAACCACGGTTGCAGTTTTTACTTTTGACCATGCCATAATTTTCAATGCTCCTTTGATGAGGGTTAAGGTTGAACCGCTGGCCACCGCACCTTTGGCCACCGCGATGGCCGTCACGGCCTTTGCCAGAGTCACGGGCGCGGCTTGAACGGAGTTGGCGGAAATCGCCCCGGCAAGGATGGCCGTGGTCGAACTCACGCCGCGTTTCGTGAAAAATTTCCGCAGCTTTTCCAGCGCGCGGTTCACGCGCATTTTCGCCGCGTCCTCGCTCGCACCCAGCGCCACGCCAACTTCCGCAAAAGTTTTGTTTTCAAAAAATCGCAGCACCAGCGCGTCGTGATCTTTTTGTCCGAGTTGTCCCATCGCGCCATCCAGCAGCGGCGCGATTTGATTCCAAGTTTCCGCCGGTTCGTTCGCGGCTTCGTTCAAAATGGATTGCATGTGCGCCTCCTGTTCGCGACGTTGCCGCCGCCGTTGAATGGTCAGTGCATTGGCGCCCGCGTATCGCGCCGTGCGGCAAAGCCAGCCGGGCAAAATGGTCTGCGGGCCGAGCGCGTCCGCCTTGCGCGCCAGAATGATGAACACCGCCTGCGTGATTTCCCCGGCCAGATGCGGGTCGCGCACCGACCGCAGCGCGACGGAATAAACCAGATTGACGTGGCGCGAGACGAGCGCGGCGAACGCCTCCTCGGAATTGCGCTTGGCATATTCCCGCAGCAAGGTCAGGTCGTCATTCAGCATTTCACTCATATCATTTACGCCGACGCGAAAAGGTAACAGATTATTTTTTGTGACGGGCGATTTTATCCGGCTAATGCAAAACGCGCGGTAAGGTTCGATTCTAATGAGCGAATTCTCATTTATTTTGAAAAGAATTATTGCGCACGAAAATAAAATGAGTAAAAAATGAGTGAACGCAGGCTTATCCGCCGCACCATTACCAGAAAATAATGCCGACCGCCAATCAGATCAGTCAGACGCCTCCGGGCGCACCGTTGAAACAGGGGCTTTACGACCCGCAGTTTGAGCACGACTCCTGCGGCATCGGTTTCGTCGTCAACATGAAGGGCAAAAAGTCCCATCAACTGGTGACGGACGGATTGCGGGTGCTCATGAACCTCGACCATCGCGGCGCGGTCGGCTGCGAGGCGAACACCGGCGACGGCGCGGGCATCCTCATCCAGACGCCGCATGAATTTCTCGTCAAGGTGACGGCGAAGCTCGGCTTCAAGCTGCCGGCGCCCGGCGAATACGGCGTGGGCATGTTGTTCCTGCCGCAAAATCCGCTGAAGCGCAACGGTGTCAAGACCGCGTTCGCCAAAATTGTTTCCGCCGAGGGCCAGACGCTGCTCGGCTGGCGCGATGTGCCGACGGATAATTCTTCGCTCGGCAAAAC
>CABDZO010000316.1_pt1 | contig 10902 bp, 8 predicted proteins | sample 3132221 | NCBI WGS metagenome assembly CABDZO01 (sample SAMEA5534340, study PRJEB31848) | metagenome | biome: tundra; feature: field; material: soil | place: USA | collected 2013-05 | depth 0.45 m | reverse complement strand
ACGAACGGAGTGATTGCTCCCACCGTCGCATAAACTGTGTTTGCAATGCCCAAAAGCATAATTGCAGCCAGCAGATTGCAAAGAATGCGGATGAAGGATTTCAATGATTTCATCTTTCTTGGATTAGCCACCTCGGCGGATAGCTCCGACCTCAGCCCGCACGCTGTTCACGGTGCTGACGGGTCAGGTTTGGTTTCGCCTGACTTGGCTGAATCGGCTGTCCAGACGGCGCGGATTGCGTCCTCGTCGCCCAACCCGGTGGGAACTGCGGCGCTGGGATTGTTGGCAAAATACCATTGCGTATCGGGCGACCTCGCCGTGCGGCCCCCGGGCATTTGGAGAAAGGCATTGGTATCCGTCTGCCGCACCCAATCCCAGGCGTATTGCAGCCAGTTGGAGCGGTATTGTTTGCTCTGATGCGCGAACCAGGTGATTTCATCATAGCCCCAGACCCAGTTGAATTCACCGGTCGCATTCGGCTGTCCGGGATGTTTGCTGACGCCATAATTGTCGAGTTCCACGAGATAAGGCAGGTGCTCGCACTTCCAACCGCTGAAAGTAAGGCCGCCCTTGCTCTTACCATAGATGCCGTCGGAAAATCCCAACTTCAAACTCGCTTCCTGCGGCTTGTCGGAAACTTCCATGACGCGCAACGGGAACGCATTGAAATCCAGGAGCGGCCGTCCATTCCGCATCAGACCACCGGTAGGAACGTGGCCGTTCAACAACACCATGTGGCGCCGGGCGTTCTTGGCTGCGTGCGCCCGGACCAAGGTGAACAGGCGTTCCCAATGGGCGTTTTCGCGGTCGTTTTTGTTCATGATTTCCACCTGCCCGAAATGGATTCCTTCAAAGCCGATGTCTATGTAGGTCGCCGCCTGATAATAGAACCAAAGCTGGGTTTCAATCCGGCTCTCGTCTGGAACTTGCGCGTTCCGGCCCATGGACCGGCGCTGTTCTGGCGCGGCATAGATCATATTGGTGTAAATAAAATTCCTTTTCTCCACCGGCTGGTCCAGGGCGACGAACACCCAATCTGGAATCGGAATCTCCTCCACTCCGGGACTTACGGTTTCAAAAACGCAGGCTTCCAGAATCAAATCAGGATCGGCGGCACGGGCTTTGGGAACTTGCTGCTTCGCCCGTTCGATATTGCGCAGGAAATTGGCCTCGCCATTCCATAGGCAGAGGCTTCGCCCGATATACTTTGCCCCGATGCTCTTGATCATTCGAATGTTGTCATCGAGGTCGCCCCGGCCATTGAAGACCCCTTCCATCGAGATGGATCGGGACAGGTAATTTTCCAGGACTTCCCGCGAAATCGTCTTGTCAAAATGATAATCCCTGGAACGCGCGGTCACTGGTGCGGACAGCGTTTCGGCGGCAGTCACTTTGTGTTCGCTGAACGAAAGACCAGCAGCGAGACATATCGCCACCAACCCACAGGGCCGCTTGAAGATTTTGAGAGAGTAGTTTTTCATAATTGTGACTTTCGAGACCAGCAACTGGAATGTGTAATCTATTTTATCATTGGTTAGTTGTTCGAAACAAGCTCCGCATTCAAACGTGTGGCTTCGCCGGGCTTGACCGACAGCGTCGCCGTTTTTTCTCCGTAACGCACCGTGCAAGAACCACCATTGCGGTTGCTGATTTCCGCCGACTGAAGCTTTCCGTTCTTCCATTCCATGCTCACTTCAAATCCGCCGCGAGCACGCAGTCCCTTGGCGCCCAGATCAGACAGCACAAACCCTTTGAAGCCCCACTCTTCGCGCAGCACTTTGTTCAGCAGCCAGGGATTTGCGACGCAGGGAACACCGTCAATGTCGTGATACGCCACCATGACGCCCATGGCATTTCCCGCGCGGATGGCAGGCTCAAACGATTTGAGCATCACAGTGCGGACTTCTCTTTCGCCGGCATGAACCGGAGACATATTCAGCCCGCTCTCCGGACTGCCGTGCGCTGCGAAGTGCTTGGGCTCGGCGATGACCGTGTGATCCGTGGCGAGGGAATCGCCTTGCATTCCCCGAACGTAAGCCAGTCCAAATACTCCCGTCAGATAAGGATCCTCGCCAAAATCTTCCTCGACCCGCCCCCAGCGCGGATCACGGGCAACGTCCAGCACGGGAGCAAGTATCATATCCCTAAAATTGCGGCATTTCTTCCGTCATGGGCGACTGGCCGCGCACCATGCGCGAAGCCCGGCCCACCAACTTCAGATAAAAATCGCTGGGCAGCCCTTCGTAAGTCACAAATTGCGAAGCGCCTACGGGTGGATCGTCAGTGCATTTGAAGATGGCTGTTCCCTCGTCCACTTCGTCAAACATCGCCTGATAAACCATCGTGACCCCGACTTTCTTGGCTTCAACGTATTGCGCCCAGAGAAATTTGCCCTTGAGACGAGGGATTTGATTAAGCGGAGATCGGGAATTCATGTTGTGCCAGCTAAAGCCGGGAAAGACGACGGGCAGAAACTCCTTGCCCCGTTCCTGGCACCATTGCAAATCCGGCTTCAGGGTTTTCTCGGCGTATTCAACCGCCTGGGCAGGGTTCGTATAACGACCAACCGTCCACGGGCTGACGATGTCCGCTTTGAGTATCAACTCGTGCATGACTTCATTGGTGACGCAGTCGCGATCGAGCGTTCGCCAATGCGTGGGCACGCCCAACATGACTGTGCAACCGCCATAACGCGGATCATCCTTGAGAAACTTCACCAACTCCAATCCCTCGGTCACCGTGTAATTCCGGCGGTCGTTGAAACCAAAGCCCCAAACGGCGACCACAGGTTTGCCGGCATGATGCAGGTAGGCCGGGTCCTTGGTGATCCGCATCCGATCCACCAGCAACTTCCAATCGTCCATCACCCGTTGCATCTGCCCGCCGCCCAGGCCGGACAAATCGTACATGACGGCGTAAGTTCGCCCGTAAAGATTGGCCCCTTCGCGACAATGATCCAGCACAACGTTGACGTGCCGGAGACCTTTTGTATTTGCGGTCTGATTGATAAAGCGCTGCACGAACACGCCATCGAGGCCGTAATCCTTCATCCATTGGAAATGGTGCAGAACGGTTTTGCGGTTGAACGAACTGAAGACTTCGGCCTTTCGTCCATCCGCATGAAGGAAAGGCGTGGCGTAACGTTCGTCCGGATCCAGTTCGCTGACATCGGGCCAAAGGTCAATTTTGCAACTGCCCGGTTCGAATTTGTTTCGCCATTGCCAATGAGTCCAACCTCGCCCGGCGCCGTCTCCCTCGGCGGCAAACCACCCTTGATATCCACACATTACCTTCCCGGTGAGCGTGCGTGTATCCACGCCGGGACGGCTCTCGCCACTGAAGGGGAGCATGGTGCGTTCGATAACTGCCTGGCGACCCATCGTGTTTGGGTCGCCCCAATCCTGATTTGTGAACACGCTCAGGGAATTGATGGAGGCGGAAAGTTTGTTGCCGGTGCATCCGCTCTGGGCTGCGAGCAATAACGCGGTCAGCGAAATAAGGCCACAGACTTTTCTTAGAGTTTTAATTAATTCGTAATTCATGACCACAGTCAGTAAGGATTTAAAAATTCGAAACTTTCATGCTGTCATCATCTGGCAGTAAAAGAAGATGGAATTTCCGCCGGCGCTGATCCCCAACTTGTGTTCGGCTCCGCGCCCATCTCCAATTCCAACCGACCACCAGCCACAATTTCATCATACCGCAGCCAGGCGCGCTCTAATGGTTGCCCATTCAATTTTGCCCGTTGGATGTAAATGTTCTTTGCGGAATTATTGCGCGCAATGACGGAAAAGGTTTTCCCTTTGTGATAATTCGGGTCCAACCGGATGGTCGCTTTTTGAAACAGAGGACTGCCGATGATATAAATCCCATCCACCGGCGAAACGGGATGGAATCCGATCGCACTTAGAATGTACCAAGCCGACATCTGGCCGACGTCTTCATTGCCGCAAAGCCCTTTCAGCCCAGGACCGTAGGCGTGATCCATGATAAAGCGCGACCACTTTTGTGTGAGCCACGGCTTGCCGGCATACGCAAAGAGATAGGGGACATGATGAACCGGTTCGTTGGCATGATTGTAATAGTTATTCCACTTGAAACTGGCGGGGGTCTTCTCAAAAAAATCTGTCAAGTAACTCAAAAAATAATCCTTCCTCATGAGGTTGATCAATCCTGATACATCCTGCGGCACGAACCAACCCTGCTGGTAAGGATTGCTCTCAACGCAGCCTTGACCTTGGGTCGTAGCGCCTTTCCATGGTGTCCAGGATCCGTCCCGGTTTTTGGCGTGCATGTTGCCCACGGACGAATCGTAAATGTTCCGATAATTCATGGACCGCTGAATCAGCCGTTGGGCGTCGTTTGTTTTGCCCAGCGCCTGGGCGAATCGTCCGGCGCAGTAATCGAAATAGGCATTTTCCAAAGTCTGGGAAATTCTGCCTGGCACAAAACCGAGTTCTTCATAGTCCAGCCGGCCATCCCGTCCGCTTTTGGCGTCATCATCAACGGTCTTTCGGCAAAGTTCATAAGCCCTTTGTATGTCATAACCGCGAATGCCTTTTAGGTAAGCTTCGGCAAACACCGACACCGCAGGGTCGCCCACCATGCAGCCGGATTCAGCCCCCACAATTTCCCAACGCGCCAGATAACCATTGCCGCTCAATTCCGCCTGCTGCATCAGCGAATTGATGGTGTCGTTGACAACATCGGGTCGAATGATCGTCAGCAACGGATACTGACTGCGAAATACATCCCAGCCGCTAAAAATGGTCCGATAGGTAAAGCCGCTGGTTTGATGTGTCTGGCCGTCCGCACCGGTGTAAAGCCCGTTCACATCCGAAAAGGCGCGGGGATCAATCATCGAATGGTAAAGCGCCGTGGCAAAAGCTTCCCGTTGCGCTTCCGTTTCACCTTCAATCATTACACCTGCCAGCGCCTTTTCCCACAAAGCGTGCGCCTGCTTGCGAACCGTTTCAAAATTCCAATTCCCGATGTCATGTTTGAGGTTGGCTCGCGCCCCTTCCACGCTGACAAAAGAAATACCTGATTTAACCAGCACCTGTTCGCCGTCTTTCGTTGAAAATTCCGTGAAAACCCCCAAATGATCGCCTTCCATTTCCCGGCAATTGTCCAGCACTTTGGCCGCCGCCACCACTTTCCGATACCGCGAACTTCCGACATCCTCCAGTTTTCTTGTCCAACCGGCGGGAATTTCAGCGGACCAGATGCCAAACTTTTTGAGTGGCTTGCTGAATTGCGCGGAAAAATAAACCATGTAATTTGCCTTGCCCGCGCCATTGCCCCAACCACCGCCTTCCGGCGGACATTTCATCCAGCCTTCAATCGTGTGGTCACCTACCACCTTCACATATTGGCGCGTGGACGTTCCGCCAATGCGCCGCGCCAAATCAATTTGGATGCGGGATTGGTCGGATTGCGGAAAAGTGAAACGCAGTATTCCCGCGCGCGGAGCGGCAGTCATCTCCGCGCGAATCTTGTAATCATCCAGCGTCACCGCATAATAACCTGCTTTTACCACTTCCGTCTCGTGATGAAACCGCGATCTGAAACCATCTTCCGCTCCGTTGTTGCCGCGCTCTGTTTTAAACTGGCCCGTCGTGGGCATGATTTGGAAGTTTCCAAAATCGCCATACCAGCCAACTCCGCTCATGTGAGTAAAGCTGAAACCTTCGATGCTCTTGTGTTCCCATGAATAGCCCGGTCCATTGTCGCCACCGGTAATTGTATCGGGACTAAGTTGAACCAATCCAAACGGCGTCGCCGCTCCAGGAAATGTTTTACCCTCGCCATATTCTGCGCTTGTGCTTGCGCCAATCAACGGATTGATACTGTCCACGAGCGGTTGGGCTTGAACGGAGGCAGGCACATTTAATCCAAACAGTGCAAGACTCGCGCAAACCTTCAGACCTGCGAGCCGGACTGCGAAAATTGGCCGGGAAAATATCCTCAGGGCTTCAAACATGATTTAAATTGTCGTAATAAGTCAGGAATTTCATGCCAGACTCTACTTAATCTCATCGAGATTGGCATTCAAACGGATTGTTATAGGGTTTCTGCGTTTCATTGGTTAATGGTGTGACTGTGGTAATCTAGCTGGAACCCGGCTTCAATACCATCCCCTAAAGCGGGGATAGCTGCTTTTTGCCGGCAACCGAACCATTCACCAGTTCAACCTAAAATCCGCAGTTGAGGTTCAACCAGTTGGGGTTGGAGCGGGTTGAGCGAGCCATTCGAGCGGATCATCGGTGGTTATGGCGACAGGGCGGCGCTGTTCGTCGTCCATGGACCGGTTACACTGGTTGATTCGATCAAAGAGCCAGCCGACCAAGTCAATACCACATTGGCGCCAGATGGACTGATGCTCAACGTGAGCGGCTGGAAGGCAAGTTGTGTTACTTCGCTTCCATCCAAGGCATAGTTGTAATAACGCACGTCGTAGAGGGATCCCCTGATGTTCGAGTCTTCCTGGATGACGCCGGCCGTGGCTGGACTGTTCTTGCCACCCAATAACAGCGCATACTGTGACGCCAAGCCCATCGGTCCGAAGTCATTGCCTATTTCCAGAGATATTACTCCGTCCACATACAACCGGCGGACGCCAAATAAACCGTCCCAAGTGGCGGCGTAATGATGCCACTGGCCGTCGTTTTTATTGATGTTGTCACGGACGTCGTCGGCACCGCTGGTGTTGCGGAGCGTGAAGCCAACAGGGATAGTGCCATCTGTTCCACCGCTCTCTGGGCGATGGCCGTTTTCCGGTGTGAACCGGACGATCCAAGCCCAAAAGTTTGGGATGAAAGACGGCCATCCAGTTTGTAACCGGCTAATCATGTTTTGAAGGATGTTGAGGAAGCCAGGCATATGGCATCCCCGTTTTAGGGGATGTTGGTGGGCGGCATTTGTTTACATAATTAGTCATTATCGTTACAACTACCTTTCCGAGCCATATTTAAAACATGAAACATTTTTTACCATTCATCGCCCTGCTCGCCGCATTGGCCACCCTGCCCTTCAAGGTTTCTGGTGAAGACATTTCGGCTTCGGGGTGGCGGCTTGCTGGTTGTGTGATTCCCTACGGCAAAGGCGAGATTGTGTTTTATTCTCTGCCCCAACTTGTGACCAGCTTGCAACCGGGCAATTACGCGACCCATCCGGCCGTCGCCCAACGCCTGCTTGGCAACGCCCTTCGGCCCACACCTTAAACGACTTGAATCAAATTAAATCAAAGTGCGGTGCCGCAATCAGACATTGACCAATCTATGAAGCCAAAAATTGTTTCTCTCTTTTTTATTTTGGGGACGATGGTTTTGTCCGCGCAGGAAAACCATTTCACAGCGGCGAATGACGTGACGTGGAATTCCCTGGGCACGAACGAAAATAACTCGATGCCCCTCGGCAATGGCGACATCGCGCTTAATGTTTGGACGGAACAGAACGGAGACATTGTTCTGCTGGTCGCCAAGTCGGATGCCTGGAGCGAGAATGGTCAATTGCTCAAGTTAGGGCGAGTTCGCGTGAAGCTGACGCCGAATCCATTTATCTCGCCCGCCGCCGTAACACAAATTCTAAAGCTGGAAACCGGCGAAATTCAGATTCAGAGCGGCAAGAGCATCGCACACATTTGGGTGGATGCAAATCATCCGGTTGTCCATCTGGAAGTTCAGTCCGAACAGCCCATTCAACTGGAAGCGAAATCGGAAGTGTGGCGCTCAAAAACTTATCACCTCAATCAGAATGCGGTTTCACGGGCGGGTTTTTTCGAATGGGGCAACAATCCGGACGGCCTCACCTTTGATCCCGACACAATTTTTCCGGCGCAAACTGACCGGGTCTCTTGGTGCCACTTCAATTCCAACAGCATCTATCCGCTGGTTTTTGAACGTGAGCATTTGGAATCGCTTCTGCCAAAATATCCAGATCCGTTGCTTCATCGTTGTTTCGGAGTGACCATGAAAGGCCCCGGCTTGGCGAGCAGCGACAACCAAACGCTGAAATCAACCGGCGCTTCCAAATCACTTCGGCTTGACCTTTATGCGCTTACTCAACAAGCCGATACCCCGGAAGCGTGGCAAGCCGCTTTGAAAAAAGTGGTCGCTTCAACCGATGCCGTCAAAATCAATGCGGCGCGGAAAGCTCATCGGAAATGGTGGACGGAATTTTGGGACCGGAGCTGGGTTCATGTTAGCGGCACACCTGACGCCGACAAGGTTTCCCAAAGTTATGCCATCCAGCGCTACATGACGGCGTGTGCGGGGCGCGGTGCGCAGCCGATCAAGTTCAACGGTTCACTCTTCACCGTCGGGCATGATCTTCCAGCAGGCACAAGCTCTTCCGAGAATAATCATGATCCCGATTATCGGGCTTGGGGCAATTCTTTCTGGAATCAAAATACCCGTTTGATGTATTGGCCGCTGATGGCCACAGGCGATAACGACCTCCTTGCGCCGTGGTTCAACATGTATGTTCAGGCATTGCCTCTGGCTAAAGATCGGACCCAGTTATATTTTCATCATGGCGGCGGCGCGTTCATCGAGACGATATACTTTTGGGGACTGCCCAATGTGGGCGATTTCGGATGGAACAATAAAGGACCTGAATTGCAGAGCGAATGGATGCGCTATCATGTTCAGGGTGGCTTGGAAGTTCTGTCCCAAATGTTGGATCGCTATGATTATACTCAGGATGCTGATTTTGTCCGGAACTCCCTGCTCCCGATGGCCGATGCTACGATCACATATTACAATGAGCATTGGCGACGTGGTCCTGACGGCAAGATTCTCATGGAGCCGGCTCAGGCGATAGAGACCTACCAAAAAACTGCCGCCAATCCGACGCCGGATATCGCGGGCTTGATGAGTGTCCTGCCGCGCCTGCTCAACCTTCCGCCCGAATTGGCCAGCGAAGCTCAAAGGAATCTGTGGACCAAAGTTCTAAAGGATCTTCCGCCGCTTCCAATGGGCACGACCGCCAAAGGCAAGTTGCCGCCCAAGGGACAGGGCGACCCGGATGGAAAACGCGTGATTCTGCCGGCGCAGAAATACGGCGAGCCAAAAAATCATGAAAATCCCGAACTTTATGCAGTGTTCCCCTACCCGCTTTATGGCATGGGCAAGCCTGATTTGGCGATGGCAAGAGATACTTACAAGGCGCGTATTTATCCGTTTGCAAAATGCTGGGGACAGGACGGAATTCAGGCGGCTTTATTGGGACTCACCGCTGAAGCAAAAAAAGGTTTAATCGAAGAATTCACCTCTTACGGAAATCAGCAATTCCAATGGTTCTGGTCAAAAAACAGCGACTGGATTCCCGACATGGACAACGGCGGTGCCGGAATGTCCACGCTCCAACTTATGGTTTTGCAATGCGATGGCAAAAGCATCCAAATTTTGCCCGCCTGGCCTGACGATTGGACGGCTGATTTCAAATTGCACGCCCCTTACCAAACCACTGTTAAGGGTCATGTCGAGCATGGGAAGGTCACTGGATTGAAAGTCGTTCCCGCCGATAGAACCAAAGATGTTGTCTTGGTCCACCCGCAAACAAATTAGCAGGCTGTTGAAATACGGCTGAATTTTCATCTCGGCAATTTTTCATGGGTTTGATTTTCAAAATTCGGCGTGGGAACGGTGGTAACGGCTGTCCCAACTGTGGCCAACTGCCGGGCACGTGGCTCGCGGAGTGTTCCGCTCGTCGCCCGCACCGGGTTTTTGGCCCGGTTCCCGGCGGCGTTTCATGCCGCCGCCCCCAGTCGCGCCAGCCGCAGCAGGTGGTAAGTGCCCGCCACGAAGTAGCCCCAAGCCTGCGTCCGTTCCAATCCCCGATACCGGCTTCGCCGCAGTCCGCCCACCGTCTTGATCCAGCCAATAATCTCTTCCACCCGTTTCCGAATCCGCTGGCTCGTCGTGTAACTCGTCTGCTGAGTCGTCCGCCCGTCCAGTCCCATGAAGCGGTATGAAGGACGCCGCGAAGGGTATGCCGTCATCGTCACGGTGGCTGTGCCGCGTGATCCGCATCAACGAGTGCGCGGCGGTGGTCATTATGAACCGGCCCGTCCGGGATTTTAAGACCCGCTTTGACAAGCCTGTTCGTCTCCAGCCGCCGGACGTTCCATCCATTTGAGTTTTCACTCCCGCTTCAGTGAGGCGCAGAAAATTAAAAGTTTTCTAAACTTTTGCTCGACAAAAAAAAATCGGCGGTTTCAAATCATTCACGGCATGGGCAAAAAAATCAAACGCATCGGAATCCTCACCGCCGGCGGCGACAGCCCCGGCCTCAACGCCGCCATCCGTGGCGTCGGCAAAACTTGCCTGACCCACTACGGCATGGAGATCATCGGTTTCCGCGACGGCTTTCGCGGCCTTGTCGAAAACCGCCGGGTGAAACTCGACCGCTCCACGCTCGCGGGAATTCTCACCGTCGGCGGCACCATCCTTGGCACCAGCCGCGACAAGCCGCACCGCATGGTCATTGACGGACGCACGCGCGACATGACCGAGACCATCGTCGCCAATTACAAGAAATGGGGACTCGATTGCATCGTCTGCCTCGGCGGCGGCGGCACGCAGAAAAATGCCCTGCGCCTGCACGAAGCCGGTCTCAATGTCATCACGCTGCCCAAGACGATTGACAACGACGTCGCCATGACCGACACGTCTTTTGGTTTTGCCACCGCGATGGACATTGCCACTGAAACCATTGACCGCCTGCACAGCACCGCGCACAGCCATCATCGCATCATCGTCGCGGAAATCATGGGCCATCGCGCGGGCTGGCTCACGCTTGGTTCCGGCATCGCGGGTGGCGCGGATGTGATTTTGATTCCGGAAATTCCTTACAACGTTGAAAAAATTTCCGAAGCCATCAAACGTCGCAACCGGAGTG
>CABDZO010000312.1_pt1 | contig 10923 bp, 16 predicted proteins | sample 3132221 | NCBI WGS metagenome assembly CABDZO01 (sample SAMEA5534340, study PRJEB31848) | metagenome | biome: tundra; feature: field; material: soil | place: USA | collected 2013-05 | depth 0.45 m | reverse complement strand
TGTGAACCTGCATGACGCCAAAGTGATTGGCCTCGACGGCGGCGTGCAAGGCAGCCGCAGTCTCGCTCACAGTTTTCTTAGTAGATAATTTGATTAGCATAGGTTTACTTTCTTGGTTAAGCGTTTACTTCACGGGCGGGTCGTGAACGCACGACTACTTCTTGGACAGCTTGCTAATCACAACGACCAGCAGGACCACCACCGCTACGCCGATCACCGTCCAAAGCCACATTCCTCCGCCCGTCCATCCACCCATCCATCCGTTAGTTTGGTTCATCATGTTGTTTTTCGTTTTTCGTTTTTGTTCGGTGTTAGCTGTCCGGCTGACAGCGTGTTTGAGAAATCGGTTTCACCGCGATCGGCTATTGTTGCTCGTATTTCGCTTGGACTTCCTTGATCTTGTCTTCGGCGGCTTTCTTTTCTTTGGGTGTGACCATGGCCAGCATTTTATCCACCGCAGCTTTCCGGCGGACGCTGCTGTCGTAAATCAAAAACTCAACGATCTGTTTGGCCTCTGTATGGTTGATGTTGGAGCCGGGCTTGCGCCACATGCGATTGACAATACCTTCCCATTCGTCAGGTAGCGCGTGGTGGTCGGAATTGATGGTGTGGTTGAGGTGGTGGCATTGCGCACACTTCTCCGTGAACAGCGGGTAGCTGTCCTGCCCGGCCTTGGGATAGGCGGAAACGTCAATCGTGGCCGGGCCGGCCTCCATCTGGGTGCTGCCCATCTTCATGCTGGTCATCGGTGCCTCTCCGGCTTGAGCCGTTAACACACCTAGACAGGCATTCGCGAAAATCACAACCAGCCACCGCAAACTCCAACAACTCTTCATTGTTCGTCGAGGTATTGTTATTCCTTCGTTATCCGCGAGCATGGCTTGATCTTGCTCCGGCTGGGGCGGCTTCGCTATGGGGTATAACCCTGCCGTGGATTTCATCGGCAATCATCAGATTTGGGGTTGACTCATTTGGACATCTGCTGGTGTTCGCCACTTGTCATTGGCTGCATCCCGCCGCCGCTGCTGGTCGTCGAGCAGCCGCTCGCGAACGCCAAGGCGACCGCGAGTCCCAAACAAAGGCTGATTTTAGTGAGGAGGTTGTGTTTCATTTTCATAACTGTGGCTTTCATTTCGCTGTGCTGTGTTTGTTTCGTTATTGAAGGATGGGTGGAGGTTGCGTTGCCATTTGCACCGCAACCTCCGTGAACAAGTTTAATTCACTTTTGTTCCATGCCGGATGTCGGGCCGGACCCCTTCTTCATCAAACAGCAGGAGACGTCCTCGCTGCCACACATTTTGCAGGTGTGAACTAACACGTCTTTGGCCTGCTTGCCCACGCCCTTGGTCACAAGTTTGGTGTCGCAACTGGAGCAGAGGTGAGTCCCCACGGTTTTCAACTCATCCGGCGTGGCGGCGTGCTGGCTTTTTACCGCGACTTGCGTGTAAGTGTCCTTGCACTTCGGGCAGGACATCACGATGGTGTCGCCCGCAGCAATTTTTTGGACGTCCTCCACCGTCTGGATTTTCATGAGCTTTTGGCCTCCCTTCATCTCCTGCGCCTGCGCCGAACTGGGCAGCCAGGCCAACGCGGCGACGGCCAGGCTGGTAATGAGGATGGTTTTGCAGACTGTCTTTGCGGTTTTCATTTTGTTTCCTTTAATTTGGTTTTTCATCGTTGTTCTAATCGGAGCAAACGGATGTGTTTGCCCGAAATTTGTTGCCGGACATCCATAAATGCTGCGCCGACGGGGGCGGCTTCGCTATGGGGTAAAACCCCACCGTGGATTATGGAGGGACACCGCCCGCCGAAAACGTCTGTCCGTCAAGTTCGGCGGAGAGCCGTCGCTTCGTCCACGGTCATTCCGCAGATGAGGTCTTTGGTGACGGATATCGCTTCTTTCAGCAGAGTGGTTGGCTTCAAGGTATCGGCCCCCATCTCCATGCGGTCGCTTGCGCGCATCGAGAAGTCGCCGTAGCGGGCCGCGAGGGCGACGCCGCCCGCGAGCATCGCAAGGGTCAGGAACGTCGCGGCCAGCTTGCTCGCGGCGGAGACGCTGTGGCGGAGGCGGGCTCGTGCTTCGCCGCCCATTCCGTGCTTTAGCCCGCGCTTCACGAGCCACCAATTCACTGGGTATGTCGTCACCGTGCCGACCACGAACGCGAGCGACATCGTCCCCCAAAAGCGGATCGAACTCGGTTCCATCGCGCTCATGTCTCGCGACATCAGGATGACCATGACCGGGATCATCCCGGCCATCACTGCATTCATCGAAAGCGTCTCGGCGAGCAAAGTGCCCTTCACCGCGCGCCGGTAACTGCCATCGAAGCTCGGCTTCATGCAGAGCGCCTGAAATACGAACAGCCCCACGACGAACCCGGCGACATATTCAACAATGACCTCCAGGCTCATCGGCAACCGCAGCCAGCTCGTGACAACCGCGGCGAGGAGAATGCCCGTGGCGTCGCCAGCCACGCAGTGGATTGTTGATTCGACGGATTGTTCCCAGAGCGGCGGCTCGGACGGCTCGGGCGTCTCCCGCGCGGATGCGCGGTGCCGGAACCAGTAGATAACCAGCGCGAACACGCCGGTATAAAGCGTGACCAGCACCCAGCCCCATCTCATCGTCTTCATCGCCAGCGAATTCTCCTTCTGTGCCGGCCCGCCTTTGAATTGATCGTAAGCGACGTAAGCGACGCAGAGAGCGGTGAGCGCGAACCAAATCCACAAAACGACGTCGATAAGTGGGTGACCGCTCGAAGGTGTTTCCATCATCGCGCTCCTTTCATCGCCGCGTGGCTAAACGGCTCGATGCTGAAGGGAATTGTTCTCATCGGCTTTGAATTGGTTTTTGCCATCGTCATCTCTGTAAATTGTTCCATTGTCGGCGGGATGGCCGGCAATAGATGGTCGTTATTAATTCTTCAGTTTCCGGCATTCTTCAGCGCACTTGCGACAGGCTTTGGCGCATTGCTGACAATGCTCCGCTTTACATTTGGCGCATTCATCGCCGCATGCCTGACAAATCTCGGCGCATAACGCGCAGAGTTTCGCGGCATACTTTGAGCCGCGTGACATGAATTGAGCGGCCAGACTGCAAATATCCGCGCAGTCGCGGTCCAATTCGATGCACCGCGCCATCGGTTTGATGTCTTGTTCGTGCAAGCATGACGACGCGCAATTTTCGCACGCGGTCACGCACTCGTTACAGGCTTCGATACAACTTTCGTTTTGTGGCATAACTTTTCTTTTCCTTTTTTGTTTTGTTTGTTTTGTTTTGTTTTTTCTGTTCCTGCGAACGACAGGTTCGCAAATTTATTTCTGGCTACGGTCGCCTGGCTGGTGCGTGCGGATGTTAACCACAACAGCCGCCCGGCTTTTCCTCGGGGTTTGCGCCGGCGGGCGTGGACAGAAACTTTTGCCGACAGTGGTCGCTGCAAAAGTAGAACGTCTTTCCATCGCGTTTGGCGTGGAGAGCAGAGGCTTCGTCCACGTTCATTCCGCAGACGGGGTCTTTGGTCATGGATTTCGATTCTTTCATTGTTTTGTTTCTTTCTTGGTCGTTGTCATTGCACTTTTTCAATGCGGTCGTAATGAAGAATGGCTGTCCCGGCCATTTCTCTTAGTTTTTCTACCGAGATGATTTCAATGCGACCGCGATCGAGCCGGAGGAGGCCCTTGTCCTGGAGTTCTCGTGTGACCCGAATGGCGGATTCAATGGTGGAGCCGGCCAGTTCCGCCAAGGTGGCGCGCGTCTCGGGAATGACCAGTCCGAACTTTTCGTGAAGTCGAAGAAGCCAGGTCACGATCCGAACCGTTAAATTTTCAAGCGCCAGACTGCGAACGGCCATCGACTGGCAGAGCTTCAGACAGGTATCTTCGAGCAAGGCGCGTTGCAGGGCGGAGTTGGCGGACATTTCTTCAATGAGAACGGCAAAAGGGAACGCCATGATGCGAGATGTCTTGAGGGTGATGGCGGTCGCGGGCTGAACGGGGTTTTCGTGATAAACCACCGCCCAAAAAATCTCACCGCTCAGAGTAATGTCCACCAGCAAGACCTGTCCGCGAGTAGTGTGGCGGACGAGTTTCACCTCGCCTTCCAACACCAGCCACACGGTTCGGGCAGGCTCGCCTTCGCGGCAGATCGTTTGTCCCGCCTTCAGGGTCCGTAGTTGGGACTGCTTCAGAAGATTGTCCCAACTGAACTGCCGCCGGATGCGCGAGAAAACCGGGTGCCGCCGGAGAGTCAGTTGGATGGTCTCCGATAGTCCGGTTTTTCCGCCCTGATGTTTTGCAGTCGTCATGAGATGGCTTTATCGGATCATTCCCGCGTAATCGTATCCTGGGCTAACGAGTGACTTGGGCTGCCGACCGAACTTCACTGTAAGCGGAAAGGAGATGCCCATGTATGATTTAGCGCATATTCTTTTGTTTTATTTTTCTGTTCCTGCGAACGACAGGTTCGCAAATTCATTTCTGGCTACGGCCGCCTGGCTCGTGCGCGGATGTTATCCGGTTGCGGCGGCGATTCGATACGCCGTCAGTGTTGATGTGTCTGTCATGCGTGGGGTTGGTTCAGGCGCAGCACGACTAACGCGCGTTGATGATTTCGGTGATGGGGCTTGGCGGCGCGTGGCGGGTGAAGCACTTGCAGGACGCGCCGCCACAGGTGACTTGCTCGCCGCAACCACCAGCACCGCGTTCGCCGTGCCGAACGGATTCGGGATAAGCTCTGTCGCAGTCAGGTCGTCCACCCACTCTCCGTCCACCACGAACCGGTATTCGTAGCGTCCGGACGGCAGCGTGAGTTCCTTCGCCCACTTTCCATCGTTCAGCCGAATCATCGGCGTGACGCTCGGATGCCAGTCGTTGAACGAACCGGCGATGCCGACCTCCTGCGCATCGGGTCGCGCCAGTTCCAGGCACACGCACTGCGAGCCGCCGCAGATGTCGGACTGTTTGGTTTTGTTTTTCGCGTTCACAGGTCGGTCAGACTTGGTGTTGACTCATTTGGGCAACATCATCTGGTGTTCGCCGCCTTTCATTGGCTTCATTTGATCGCCGGTGCTGGTGTTTGTCGTGCAGCCGCTCGCGAACGCCAAGACGACCGCGAGTCCCAAACCGAGGCTGATTTTACTGAGGAGGTTGTGTTTCGTTTTCATAACTGTGTCTTTCTTTCTACTTGTTGAGTTTTTGTCCGTTGTTTCTATTACTACCCCGCCCAGCGCAAAATCCCGCAAAATTTCCGCCGGAATTTTCAATGAACGCTTCTGCCCGCACCGCGCAAAAAACACCACCGGAAAACGAGAGCAGGGATTGAAAACGGCTCAAATCTGATGAGGGGAGCGGGAGATCGGGTTTGGCATGTCAGTTGCGTCCGTCACGTTCATGCGGCTTTTTTACAGCGCACTTTGGTTTTGCTTCGCGGTCATCGGCGGCGCGCACGCGGCGTCATCATCTCCCGCGAACGCCATTCCTTTTGAATATTGCGAAGGCCTGTTGTGGGTGCAGATTCAGATTCCGCAGTCGGCCCATCCGTTGAATTTTCTTTTTGATACCGGCGCCGAAGTCAGCGTCATCAATGCCGACACCGCCGCAGTGCTTGGTCTTTCTGCCGGGGAAAAAATTCACGTGCAGGGCGTGCAGGCGGCCACGACCGGTCATTGGCCCGTCAGATTGGCGGCGAAGGCGGGGAACGTGGATCTGCCTTCGAAATACTTGTCGCTGGATTTGAGTCGGCTCGCGCATTCATGCAGCCGTCCGCTGGATGGATTGCTCGGAGCCGACTTCATTCAAGGAAAGGTGGTGGAAATTGATTTCCAGTCTCACCTGATTCGTTTCCGCGAACAGATTTTCCCCGCAAAATCGGATGTTGATTTACCATTGAAGGCTTCCGGCAAATGCTTCTGCGTGTCCGTCCGCGTTAACAACGGGCAATCACAATGGGTGCGATTGGATACCGGGTGCGCCACGGCGTTGCAATGGGTGACTGCCGACGCGGAAGTTCGCGCCCAATCGGCAATCCCTGCAATCGGGCTTGCCGGACTCGCCATTCCTCAAACTCAAACAACAGTTTCCTTGGGTGGAAAACAATTTGACCAGGTTCCCACCGGCCTCCATCGCCATGCCATTTTCGCCGGTGAATCCGGGCTGCTGGGCAATGGCCTGTTGAACCGCTTCAAGACGGTGACGATTGACACGAAATCAGCACGTCTCGTCTTGAGTCCAATGTAGTCTGCCAACGTGCCATTGAACAGCGGAATCTTGGCCAGCCAACTCTTCGTGGGATTGGCCGTGCGCTCGCGGAATACAAGCATGCTGAACGTTTCGACTTTTGATAATGTTACCGCATCCGGCTGGGCATTCCTTCCTGCCATACCAACCGGATTGAATTCCACCATCGGCAACGGTCAAGTGAGTTTGACTTGGGCGGCTTCCGACCTCGCCACAAGTTACAATCTCAAACGCGCATCCAGTTCCGGTGGAAGCTACACGCTCATCGCATCAAATCTCACCACGACTGGTTTTCTAAACACGAATCTCGTCAACGGGACGACGTATTATTACGTAGTCAGCGCAGTCAACGCCGCCGATGAAAGCGGCAATTCCGATGAAGAGGCCGCCACTCCGAACGTATTGCCCGCGACGCCCACCGGTTGGTCAGCCATTCCGGGAGATAGTCTGGTGACGTTGAGTTGGGCCGCTGCTTCCGGCGCGAGCAGCTATGCCATCAAACGTTCGACGACCTCGGGCGGGCCGTATGATCTTATTTCGGCAGATCCGACTACCCCGGCATACGCCGATGGCAGCGTGAATAACGGAATGATATATTATTTTGTAGTGTCTGCGGTGAATTCGGCGGGAGAAAGTGCGAACTCCGCTGAAGTCAGTGCTCGATCCGTGTCATCAGTTCCGCCGCAACTCAATTTTTTACTGAACGGCAACATACTTCAATTTGACTGGCTGGCGATTGCAGATGCAGACGAATTCGCCCGACACCGGCCTCGGCACGAATTGGGTGGGCGTGACCAATTCAACAGTCACCAATCAGTTAATAGTTCCGTTCAGTGCAACCAACGGCAGCGTTTTCTTCCGGCTTGTTTATCCATGATTCCGCACGAATCGTGTTGAACAAGGCGGACACTAACTGCAACAATCAACTTACAATTATCGAACCAACAATATGACAAGTCAGAGAATCCAAATCCTGCAATTGGTTGCTCCTTTCCTGGCGATAATCCAATTGAGTGCGACCATTCATTTGCGTGGGGCGGAAGTCGCCACTGCCGAAATGGCATCTTCACCACCTCGCCCGCCGGAACCAGCCGTGCGTGTTCCGAAAACGAGCATGGGCATCACACAACTCTCCAACGAAAAGCTGGATTGGTTCCTCGACGCTAAATTCGGCATGTTCATCCATTGGGGTCTGTATTCTGGAGTGGGTCGTGGTGAATGGGTTATGCAAAATGAAGGAATCTCCCCGGAAAAATATCGTCAATACGCATATTCTGAAAGCGGTGAAGCCTACTTTGACGCCGCCGACTATCACCCGGAAGCGTGGGCGCAGCTTGCCAAGGACGCGGGCATGAAATGGATGTGCCTCACCACGCGGCACCACGATGGGTTCTGCCTGTTCGACAGTCCTCATCCCAATGCCTTCACCAGCATGCAAACCTTGCACCGCGACTTGGTCGCGAAATATGTCAAGGCCTGCCGCGAGGCGGGCTTGAAAGTCGGCATCTATTATTCGCCGCTTAGTTGGCGCTATCCCGGCTACTACGATGTGACCGGCACCAACTGTCTCCCCAATAAATTCGGGTATCAGACGGACCCTTCCCATGTGGAAAACGCTCGCCTGATGAAGGAGGAAAACTATGTCAACGTCAAAAAGCTTCTGACGGCCTACGGCAAGATCGACCATATTTACTGGGATGGCGGTTGGCTGGGCCAAAAGGGTTCCGACGCCTCCGCAGCTTTTTTTCATGAGCCGGGGAAGTATCTCGACCCGGCGAATCGCTGGCCAATTCCCAAGGAACATCAGGATCTCGAAGAGGGCACCGGCAAGGCGCTTGGGATCATGGGCATGGTGCGAAAGTATCAGCCCGACGCGATCACCAACCTTCGTTACGGCTGGATGGGCGACATCATCGAGGAAGAAGGTCCTCGTGAGACGACGGGGAAGATTCGTAATAGTGAGATTTGTGATAAGAATCTGACCATTCAGAACGGGGGCTGGGGCTACAACGCGAAATCCATCGCGGATGGCAACGTGATGACGCTCGACCAGTTGGTGCGCTACATGGCCAACTGCGTCGTTCGTAACATGACGTTTCTGCTTAACGTGACCCCCGACCGGCACGGCGTGATTCCCGAATTGGAACAGAAACGCCTGAAGGAAATGGGCGCATGGATGGCCAAAATGGGTGACGCGATCTACGGCACCCGGGGCGGACCGTGGGAACCCGTTGACCGGCAATACGGTTATTGCTACAAGGGATCCACCGTCTTCGTACATCTCTTGAAGGATTATCCCGGAAAGACCTTCGAGATGCCGCCCCTTGGAAAACTGCGCGTCAAGAAAGTTTACGAGGTTTATACTGGCAAGCCTCTTCCCTTTGAGGGTGACAGCAGTGTCACCATCCGCGACCTTGATCGGACATCCTCGCCTGCGGATTCTGTGGTCGCCGTCGTATATGACGACGAGATCCGGCGCGTCTGGGGGAAATAAAATGAAACCTTCCCAAATATTTCGGTCTCGTTACCGCAACTATTTTTTACTTGGCATCATCACCGTCTTGGCCGTTCTGCAAGCTCGCTGCGCTGAATGGCAATGGTCCGTGCCAATGGGCAATGGCCGCGCGTTCCTCTGGATTCCACCGAACTGCAAGCAGGTCCGCGCGGTTGTGGTCGGACAGAACAACATGATCGAACAGGGAATTCTCGAACATCCCATCTTTCGCAAGACGCTGGCCGACGAAAATATCGCTGAAGTTTTTATCGCGCCGCCGTTTGATTTTGTTTTTCAGTTCGACAAGGACGCCGGCGAACGTTTCAATGACATGATGAAACGTCTCGCTTCGGTGTCCGGTTATTCGGAACTGGAGTTGGCCGCACTTGTTCCACTCGGCCATTCCGCCTGCGCGACTTTTCCGTGGAATTTCGCCGCGTGGAATCCGGGCCGCACACTCGCGGTTTTGTCCGTCCACGGCGATGCACCGCTTACGAAACTGACCGGCAGCGGACGCCCAAGTCCTGATTGGGGAGATCGCAACATTGATGGCGTTCCCGGCCTGATGGTCATGGCTGAATATGAATGGGGTGATGTCCGGCTGACGCCGGCATTGGATTTCCGAAACAAACATCCGCAAACGCCGCTGGCGATGCTGGCCGAACCCGGCAACGGCCATTTCAATTATTCCGATGACTTGGTGAAGTATCTGGCGATGTTCATTCGCAAAGCGGCTGAAGCGCGGCTGCCGGATTTGAAAACAAAACGCGGAGACGCAGAGAACGCGGAGAAGCGCGGAGAAGACATTGGGAAAAAATCTTTGCGTCTCTCTGCGGACTCTGCGCCTCTGCGTTTATCCGAAACCTCCGCGCTCAAGCCAATTGATCCTGCGCAAGGCTGGCTGGTGGAACGCTGGCATTTGAACCAACCGCGCACCGTCAAGCCCGCGCCATTTGCAAAATACTCCGGCGATTCAAAGGAAGCGTTCTGGTGTTTCGACAAGGAGGTGGCTCTGGCAACGCGAAACTATCTGGCCGATCAGCCCGGCAAACTGCCACAGCTCTTGAGCATCACCGACGGCCAGACGCCGGTGGAAAAAGGATGTGGCGAACCGGTCACGCCGCGATTCATCCCGATGGAAGATGGAGTCACCTTTCATTTGAAGACGTCATTTCTTGATGTCGTGAGCCACAACGGGAACGCGGCGCGATGGGCTTATCTTCCGGCCGGCTCTCCGTTGGGACACGCCACCGGTGGCGGGCCGATTGTGCTGCATAAGATTGTCGGCCCGGCGATTCAGACCGGCGCGGACACATTTCAATATAGTATGAACCGGATAAATTCGACTGAAGACCAGCGTAACTCCGATATTTGGGTTTGGGCCAGTCATCCCGGCGACGCGAAATACAAAAGCATCGTGCAACAGGCGATGATCCGTGTGCCGCCGTTCACCGAAGGCGCAGAGCAACACATCGCGTTTCCCGAAATTCCCGACCAGAAAGCGGGAACGAAATCCATCCAGCTCAAGGCCACCTCTGATTCAGGCCGCAAAGTTTATTATTACATCCGCGAAGGCCCGGCGGAAATTGAAGGCGATGTTTTGAAGTTCACCAAGATTCCGCCACGCGCAAAATTTCCCGTGAAAATAGCCGTCGTCGCTTGGCAGCTTGGCAGCGACAGCGATCCGAAACTAAAAATCACCACACCAGTCGAACGGGAATTTTTCATAATCAAATAAAATGGTTTTCGTCTTTAACGCTATGAAATTAAAACTCAACATCCGTTTTTTTACTGGTTTCCTGGTTCACGCAACTCTGATCTTTGGGCTGATGATCGTCAGCGGTTGCGCTACTGCTCAATTAATCCAGCCTACCGCAGTCTGGCCGGATGATCGCGGCAAACACATTCAGGCGCACGGCGGCGGCATCATCAAGCTCGCCGATACTTATTACTGGTTCGGCGAAGATCGTGCGAGGGACAATGAGCGCGGTCGGCGTTACGTGAGTTGTTATTGGTCCACAGACCTCGCGCATTGGACGTTTCGCAATCAGGTTCTCAAGCTCGCCGACCCGGAGAATTTCGGACGCGGCTGGGTGCTGGAACGTCCCAAAGTTTTTTTCAACGCGAAGACGAAAAAGTTCGTGATGTATATGCACATTGACGGGCCGTTGCCGGGACAGAACGGGGGCTACGGC
>CABDZO010000311.1_pt1 | contig 10948 bp, 10 predicted proteins | sample 3132221 | NCBI WGS metagenome assembly CABDZO01 (sample SAMEA5534340, study PRJEB31848) | metagenome | biome: tundra; feature: field; material: soil | place: USA | collected 2013-05 | depth 0.45 m | reverse complement strand
ATAACAAACATTGTGCATCTATATTTACATGCTTATCCGGTTGGTTGACAAAACCGCTATTATCTGCAAACAAATTGCGGTTCACTTCAGCTTGTTGAATTTGCCGACCAGTTTGCGCACGGCTGAACGCGGAAAGATTCGCGGCGCGGACACGAGAATTTTATTGGTGGCTCCCGGCACGCAAATGCAGTGGTTGCGGCGAAAGGCGCGATGACCAGCCAAGGCAACGTCGGCAGCGGACATTTTTGAAGATTGAACTTCGTGCGTGCGATTGCCACGAGCAACTTTGGAAAAGTTCGATTCCGTCGGCCCCGGACAAAGCACCGAAACGGAAATGCCGCTGCCGCGCAATTCCTCGCCCAGCGCTTCCGTGAACGACTGCACGAACGCCTTGCTGGCGTAGTAAATCGCCATGTTCGGGCCGGGCAAAAATCCCGCCACCGAACCGACGTTCAAAATGCCGCCGCGCTTGCGCCGAACCATGCCGGGCAGAAAAAGTCCGGTCAATGCGACGAGCGCGGTGACGTTGACCTGGATGATTTCCAACTGGCGAGGCAGGGGCAGTTCGGCGAACGCGCCGTGCAGACCGAAGCCCGCATTGTTCACCAGCACGTCCACGGTGATGCCTCCCCTGCCCGTCTGTTCAAAAATTTCCCGCGCGGATTCCGGCTTTGCCAGGTCCGCCGTCAAAACGTGGACTTCAATTTGATGTTCGCGCCGAAGTTCTGCCGCGAGTTTTTCCAGCGCCGCCGTGTTGCGCGCGACGAGCACGAGATTGGATTTGTCCGCTGCAAAACATCTGGCCAGTTCCAGCCCAATGCCGGACGACGCGCCGGTGATTAAAACCGTTTCTTTCATAATCAGGTAGGAGCCGAGGTGACGAGGCTCAAATTCATTTGGTTTCCGATGATTTAGTTAGAGACTCCTTACGTCGTCTCCTGCTTTTTTAACGAGCCGTTAATAAATTATTGATTGCCCCAGCCGAACCGTCTGGTGATCGGCCAATAGACGAAGAAGGATTTGCCGATGACATTCTTGGCCGGAAACGATCCCCAGGTGCGCGAGTCGGAACTATTGCAGGTGTTGTCGCCCATGACCATGTAGGAATCATCCGGGTTGTTGAAAACGGTTTCCGCGTCGGGAAAATTTGGCGCCAGGTTCGGATAAAGCCCGTAGGTTGACGCCACCGTGCCGTTGACATGGCCGGAGTATTCGCTTTCGTGCGGTGGTTTATTGGGATTGAAGCCATAGACATTTTCAAAGTGCGGCGTCGAGGCATCCAGCCGCTGGCCGTTGATGAGGAGATGCCGGTCGTTGCCGATCTGCACGCGTTCGCCGGGCTTCACCACCATGCGCTTGATGTAAAATTGATCCTGCGGGAGTCCTTGGATGCCTTTGGTTTCAAACACGATGATTTCGCCGCGTTCAGGCTTGCGGAAATTGTAAGTGAGCCGGTCCACGAACAGGTGGTCGCCCGTGCTGACCTTCATCATTTTCACGATGTCATCGCCCTTGTGATAAACATGGCTTGGATCGAGGCCGGCGCGGTGGACGAGATCGGCTTCACCGTAGTCCGGCGGAAACCACATCGTCTGCTCCACGCCGCCGATGGAAAATGTCTGGGAAAGGTTGAAGATTAAAAAACGGTTCATGGGGCTGATTTTTTCAATCATCCCGTCGGCCTGCGCGACGACGTGAACGTAGGAATTTCCCGCGAACCAATCCTTGACGCGCTCCCAGCCGGTCGGAATTTGGATCGCATCGCGCAGATTAATCTGCTCGCGAACGTCGGCTTGCAGCTTCGCCTTGTTCTCCTGCCAAAGGTTGACCTTCGTAAAATCAGGAACGGACGTTACCCCGTAAAGCGTCGGCTGCATCGAGCCGGTGGGAATCTTGAACGGCTGTAAAAAGAAGGTGCGGATGCCCATCGCCACGGCGAGCGCGACGAGCAGCACCTCCACATTTTCGCGCCACGCGGCGTGCGGATACGGCTTGAGCCATTTCTCCGCCGCGAACTGAAGCTCCTCCGTCTTGATGTTGATGCGACCTTTGTGACCTTCCTTAATCGCCGCGCTCAATTCATCCAGCTTCAACTGCACCGCGCCAACGGCCTGCGGTTGAAGAATGTCGCGCTGCGCCGTCAGCAAACGGACGTAATGCTTCTTCACCGCACATGCTTCGCGGACAGCTTTGGAAAACAGCCATTTGAAAATCATCATGATAATTTCGAGTTGCGAATTTCGATTGTCGAATTACAGACAGCAATCTTGAATAAGAAGTTCATTTGAAAATCGAAATTCTTCATTCGTCAGTTCTCTCACGACTTCAACACCGCGATGAAAGCCTCCTGCGGGATGTCCACGTTGCCGATGGATTTCATGCGTTTCTTGCCTTCTTTTTGTTTCTCCAGCAGCTTGCGTTTGCGCGACACGTCGCCGCCGTAACATTTTGCCGTCACGTCTTTGCGGAACGCGCTCACGATTTCGGACGCGACAATCTTCCCGCCGATGGCCGCCTGGATTTTCACCTGAAATTGCTGGCGCGGGATGACCTCTTTCAACTTTTCGGCCAGCGTGCGTCCCCTGCCCTCTGCCTTGCTGCGATGCACGACGCACGAAAATGCGTCCATCGGTTCGGTGTTCACAAGCATGTCGAGCTTCACCATGTCCGATTCCATATCGCCGTCGAACTCATAATCCATCGAGCCGAAACCGCGCGTCATGCTTTTGATGCGGTCGTGAAAATCAATCAGGATTTCGTTGAGCGGCAGACGGCTGGTGAGCATCACACGTCGTGCATCCAAAGTTTCTGTGTGGTCAATGGCGCCGCGTTTTTCCGAAATCAGCGCCATCAGGTCGCCGATGTTTTCGTTGGGACAAATCACGAACGCCTTCACCATCGGCTCTTCAATCTTGGCGATGTGGCTGGGGTCAGGCATGAACACCGGATTATCCACTTGCTTCATCGTGCCGTCGTTCATCGTGACTTTGTAAATGACGCTCGGATACGTCGCAATGATGTCCATGCCGTATTCGCGGCGCAGCCGCTCCTGCACGATTTCCAGATGCAACAAGCCGAGGAAGCCGCAACGAAAACCAAAGCCCAGCGCCAGGGAACTTTCCGGCGAATAAACAAACGCCGAATCATTCAACTGCAATTTGGCCATGCTCGCTTTCAACGCTTCGTAGTCCGCCGTGTTGATCGGATAAATGCCGCTGAACACCATCGGATGAATCTCCTTGAAGCCCGGCAGCACGCCGGATGGATTCCGCGAATCCGTGATCGTATCGCCCATCTTCGCTTCTTTCGGCGACTTGATGTTCGCGGTGAAATAACCCGTCTCGCCGACTTCCAGTTTTTCGCGCGGGTAAGGTTTCGGATTGAAGCTGCCGACTTCCTTCACCTCGACCGTTTTGCCGGAGTGCAGCAGTTTCACCATTTGACCAGCCTTTAATTCGCCGTTGAAAACGCGCACGTGCGTGACCACGCCTTTGTAAGTGTCGAAATAAGAATCAAAGCCCAGCGCCTGCAATGACACTGCGCCCGTCGGCTTCGGTGCCGGAATGCGTTCGACGATGGCTTCCAGAATGTCCTCAATGCCGATGCCTTCTTTCGCGCTCGCGAGCATGGCGGTTTCGGCGGGAATCGCCAGAATGTCTTCGAGCTGCGACTTGGCTTGCGCGATGTCCGCGTGCGGCAGATCAATTTTATTGATCACCGGAATGATCGTGAGATTTTGCTTCATCGCCAGATGCACGTTGGCGACCGTCTGCGCCTCGACACCTTGCGCCGCGTCAATGATGAGCAACGCGCCTTCGCACGCGCTCAAGCTGCGCGAGACTTCGTAGGAAAAATCCACATGGCCGGGCGTGTCAATCAGGTTCAGCTCGTAAGTCTCGCCGTTCTTGGCCGTGTAAAGCATCGTGACCGGATGCGCCTTGATGGTGATGCCGCGCTCGCGTTCCAGATCCATCGAATCAAGCAGTTGCGCCTCCATGTCACGTGTGGCGATGGTGCCAGTGCGATGCAGCAAACGATCCGAAAGCGTGGTTTTCCCGTGATCAATGTGGGCAATGATGCTGAAATTTCTTATGTGTGCGGCGTCCATCCGTGTTTCCTAAAATCTTAATCGTAATCTTAATCCCGGATTTCAAATTGCGAATCCGAGCGCAACAGGATAATCGGAAAGCGATTGAAGAAAAGGAAATTCCCTCCCCTGCCCTGTTCCCCGGCTTTAGAACTGACGGAGAATGAAAACAAAACCGCTGGAACGATTTTCTCATTCCGGTTTTTGCGTGAGGAACAATGGTGGCCGGGTGCAAAGACTGGCCGTCCGCAAGAACCTTCACGGCCCGCGCCGACAAAAGAACCGGTGAAATAGTCACGGACAATCTGCTCGCTCCGCCCAACACTTTGCCCGAAGACTTTTGCAAAATGACACCGGGTTCGTTCTCAATGTCCGAGTGGTTTGACCTGCCGATTTTGATTACAAAACGCCGTCACCGCCGCCGACTAGCAAATAGACGCGCTGGTCTATGACCTTTATGGTTTGACCGAAAAAGAAATCAAACTCGTGGAGGACAGCCAAATTGAATCACCCAAAGCGCAACGTGAAGCCAAGCCGGAAAAACAGACGGATTTGATTTAACAAAGATTTTTCCCGACGCCAGCGTTGACCTCGTTTATCTCGCCGCCGTTTTTCCTTCTCGCTACGGATTGGTCACGCGTCACTGCTTCACTTTCCCACGACGAGAATATCCAGCATGGCCGGACCGTTGTTGTTGCCACCGCGTCCGCCACGCTGGTTGCCGTTGGGCTGGTTCGTGCCTGCCGGAGAAGTTGCAGCGGCGACTTGCGGAGTTGCGGCTGCGGTCGTCGCATTTGCGGTGGCTGCCGCCGGAGGCGTCGCGGGTCGTTCCGTGGTGATCAAAATGATTTGATTGTTCTTGGTGTCGAGCGTGCAGGTTTTGGCGCGCGATTTGGTTTGCACGGTCTGTTCCACTTCAAAACTGGTCGGGCTGACTTCCTTGATGATGGTCAATGTGCCGTCGCCCTGCGAACTGAAGGCTTCCATGGTGGCGGGATTGAATCCGCCGCCGTCCGTGCCATTGCCGATGGGCAGAGTGGCGAGGATTTTTCCGTCATCGGCATTAAGGATAACGCAGGTGGCCGGTTCGTGGCACATGGCGAAAAGAATATGGTTTTTCGCGTCGAGACCGAGGCCGCCCGGCCCGCCGCCTTTTCCGCCGAGGTCGTAGTGCGCCGTCACCTTGAGCGTTTTCACGTCCACGACCGCGATGTTGTTCTTGTCTTCGATGTCAACATACAGATGACCCTGACCGTCGCTTTGTGCTTGTTCCGGCGCGCCGCCGAGGTCAATCGTGCCGACGATGGAACCGTCCTTGCCGTCAATCACCGTGGCGTTCGGCGCGCTGTGGCTGAAAACGTAAATGCGCTCCGTCAGCGGTTCAAAGAGAATGCCGTCGGGGCGGCCTTGCACGTCAATGGTCTTGATGGTTTCCAGCGTCTTGGAATCCCACATGACGACGGGACTGCTGCTGCTGAAACCGTGGTGCGACTTGGGGTCAACCGCCGCGCCGCGCGCACGGGCATTGGTGATGGAGCCAGCCGATTTGAGCGTGTCGAGGTCGAAGACGAGAACCTGGTTGCCGCGCGGAACATAAAGCCGGCGGGCATCGTTGTCGGCATAGACATAATCAATCCCGCCCGCGCCCATCGTTTGGGCCGTATTGACAATCCTGTAAGGATTGGCGGCAGAAGCGGTTTGAGCCAGACCGCCGACGGCGAACATGCCGATGCCAGCGACAAACAAGAAGCGTGATAGATGATTAAGGTGGTTCATGGTGGTAAATGGTTATTGTCGGATAAAGGACGCCGGAAAGCGCGCTTGGTTACGAAGAAAGGCGAGGGCAGCGACTGCGCCGCGAAGATTATTCTGACGCCAGCGTTGACCTGGTTTATCCCGCCGTTCAATGCCAACCCTGCGCCTTGACTTTCAATCGAACCGGTTAAATCGCAGAGACCATCAACTATTGATTGGTGCTTGCCGGCATATTGGTGTTCATACCCGGCACAGTGTTCACACTGTTGATTGCAGGCATATTCGTATTCATATCCGGCAAACTGTTGGTTCCTGGCATATTGGTGGTTCCGCTGATCGTGCCGCTGACATCGCTCATACGTGAATTGGTGGATTGCGTATCGGTTGAATTGCTTGGACTGTTTTGATTGCAGCCCACCAGCGCGAATGCAGCCAGAATTGGAATTGCTAACATTGGAATTATTGATTTCATAGGCTTATTTTTCGTTGTTGTTGTTCATATTTATTACCGCCAGCGTGATGGCAAAAACATTCCGGCGGCCATTCAGTTCATTAAAGCTACGGCGTGCCCCAGCCTTCGCCATGGGGTATAACCCTACCGCCTGATCGTGCCGCCTGCGTGGGCGAAGTGCTTGTGCACGGCCACCATAAAAGCTCCGTCAGGGACGAAAGCCACTCCGTCGCGGCGAAGACCCGCCGTTCAATTCCAATGCGGATTACAATGCCCTGTTCCACGAGGTTTTCATGGCCCGCAATCTCACCGTGCTTAAACCAAGACGGCCTTGTTCGCTTTCAGATATTTCTCAATGGTTTTTATGCCACTGCAGGAGTTGGCGACGCGGACGGCGTTGGGCTTGCCCAGTTTGTAATGCACCAGCAGTTTGCCAACCATTTCCACTTGAAGATTCGCTTCCGCCATGCGCCAGAGTTGGCCGGCTTCCAGTGGTTGCGGACGAATACGGCGGGTCGGCTTAATTTTTATCATGCCTAATCTTGCGCCTTAATTTGCAATTAAACCACTTAAATTAGATGCGATCGAAGAGCAGATAATTTGCCGGCCAAAACAGCAATTCGGCTTTTTCCCGCTATGCTTTCATCAGCACGGCGTTACTTTTTTTCAGATATTTCTCAATGGTTTTTGTTGCATTGCACGAATTGGCGACGCGGACGGCGTTGGGCTACTTTGCCAGCAGCTTGCGGAACGATTGCAATTCCTTCACCCGTTTCGCGTCCGGTTTGGGATAACTCATCTTCAAGTCCTTGAGCGTTTCGAGGACGATGCGGGAAATGATCAGCCGCGCATTCAGTTTGTCGTCGGCGGGAACGACGAACCACGGCGCGTTGGCCGTGCTGGTGGCGTTCAGGCACGCTTCATAAGCCTTCCTGTAATCTTTCCAGCGCGCCCGCTCCGCGATGTCGAACTGGCTGAACTTCCAGTTCTTGTGCGGGTCTTCGATGCGCTTGAGAAACCGCCGGCGCTGTTCCTCCTTGGACAGATGCAGGAAAAATTTGACCACGCGCGTGCCGTTGCGATGCAGATGTTTTTCCAGCTCCGTGATGGAATGATACCGCCTTTCCCAGATTTGTTTGTCGTGGAGCAATTCATCCGGGATGTCTTCCGCCTGCAAAATCTCCGGATGCACCCGCGCAATCAGCACTTCCTCATAATAAGAACGGTTGAAGATGCCGATGCGCCCGCGTTCCGGCAGGCAACGGGTCGTGCGCCAGAGAAAATCGTGCGCCAGCTCCTCGGCGCTGGGATGTTTGAAGCTGAATACCTGGCAGCCCTGCGGATTGACGCCGGACATCACATGCTTGATCGCCCCGTCCTTGCCGGCGGCATCCATCGCCTGAAAAATCAGCAGCACCGCATAACGGTTATAGGCGTAAAGATGATTCTGCCGCTCGCTCAATTCTTGGATGTGCTCCGCGAGTTTCTTTTGATAGTCCGCCTCCGATTTGTAAAATGCCTTCACCTTCGTCGGCCATTGGTTGAGCCTGACCGCGTCGCCCTCGCGAACGCGGAATTCCTTGGGTGAGATTTTCATGTCCACAGTCTGCCTCTGCCCTGCGGTTGAAGAAAGGGAAATTAAGCCGGCAACACACTCAAACCTTGTTGTCCTCGCCCATGATCTCCACCGCCCTCGCTTCGTCATCTGAGTAAACAAATATTTCAATCATCGGTGCCATGCCGGAATAGCCACCCATGACTTCCGTGATCGGCATCATCTGGCGCATGGCCGTGTCATCGCGGTTGATTTCAAAACGGAGGCCTTCCTCTTCCAATCGTTTCAACAACCATTCTGCGTTTGCAACGCTGAATTTTCCCAGACTGCGGAAGCCCGGCAACTCCGCCGCCGTCAAACTTTCCGGTTGAGGGAGCAATGCTTTGTCAAACAACGGTTCCGTCGGTCCGCCAGTGACAACTCCTTTGACATCCGCAGTGATGAACTCCATGCACCAAACACCCGAAACCTGCGACATGGACACACTGCCGCCGCCAGGAATCCGAACGCTCACCGGCCTGATAATCCAAGTGCCTTGGGCACGGTTCACATTCAGAAACTCGCCTTCATAAGCAATCAACGGATGCGGCACGTCTCGCTCGCAAGGTTGACTTTCCGCCAGCAATTGCTCGCGTAATGTCATCATGCGGCCATCTGGCGTGGCGACGTAACAAATGGGCATCTGCTTTTTGAAATCTATTCTTGGGAAACCAAAATATCCGTCAATCGTGCCGTTGCCCGGCATCCCGTTGGGAGGGTCTTCGTTGACCAAGCCGGTGAAATGTCCCATCCAGCCCTGCTCCAATCTAAGTGTGAAAGGAACGACCTTCCTTCCAGCCTGACCTTCATGCGTATCAAAACCGTAGGCACCACGCCAGACACCGTTGATTTTTTTCCGGTCAATAGCCGGGCCGGACAATGATTCCCCATCCATGACACATACTGTGGCATCGTCAGGATATTCCTTCCCGCAATATGGACATTTTTTCATGTTACTGATGTCATTGGCTCTTCGGCATATGTTTGCGCCATTAAACAGACGTCAGGATGGTTTGACGAGGGCAATGATTCATAAAATAATCAGAAATCGATTGAAGAAAAGGAAATTAAGCCGCTGAAGAATAGTTGTGCGGCATGAATCCAACCGGCAAAATCATTTCTTTGCTTTTGCGGTCAGGGCTGATTCCAACGCGCTGGCAAGTTTATGGCCAAGCGCATCCGTGTCCGTGACCAGAATGATTCCCGTATCACCGTCCACCAGCACCGGACAGGGAATGGCGTGGACGCCGTATTGCACCGCGACCGCCGCCTTCCAATAAAGTCCGTCATAGATTTGCGGCCAGGTCATGTTGTTGTCCTTGATGAATTGCAAAAGCGCCGGCCCGTGCATCGGCTGGTCAAGGCTCACGCTTAACACTTCAAATCCCTTGGCATGATACTGGTTGTAAGTGGCGACCAGTTTGGGAAGTTCCGCCCGGCACGGCGGACACCACGTTGCCCAGAAATCCAGCAGCACCACCTTGCCTTTGTAATCATCGGGAAAATTGACCGGCTTGCCGTCGACCGTCTTGGTGTGAAACGCAAAAGCCTTTTGCCCGGTGGCAATCGCCGACCGCTTTTGGTTGGGATCACCCGCCCTGGCGATGGCCACGCCGAGTAAAACATTGATGACAAGGACGGACAGCCGCAGGAAGCGATTCCCTAGTTTTGTAGTTTTCATGATTGGAAAATAATCTTTGGTGCCAAGGATACAATCGAAATTAATTATCGTCAGGGCTGAACCTATTCATTGTCCGGCTGTTTTTTGTTCAGCCGCCGAAGGCCGAGTATTTCTTCACGCCGCGCCGCCACATGAAGCGCGCGAAGACGTAGGCGGCCAGCACCCAGATAAATTGGATGGCCAGCCCCCGCCACATTGCCGATCCGGCCACGCGCCCCAGATAAATGCTGATGGGAAAATAAAGCTGATACGGGAACGGCGTGAGAAACAGGATCTGTTTGAGCAGCGGCGGCAGCACATCCAGCGGAAAAAGATGGCCGCTGGCGAGGTATTCAAACGCGAACAGGATGAAGATGAAGGTGGAGATTTCCAGCAGCCAGAACGCGAGCATGGCCATGGCGTAGGAGATGAAAAATTGCAGCAGCGCGGTCAGCACCAGCGAGACGGGAAACGCGAACGTGGCGGCGAGGCTGGCCGGCGGCAAAACATATTGCCGGAAACAGAAAATAAAAACGGCCAGCGGCACGCTCGCCATCGCCACGAACGCGATGCGGCCGGAAAAAAAGAGGCAGAGCCGATACCAGAGATAGTCCACGGGCTTGAGCAGGAACTGGCTGATGTTGCCTTCGCGGATGTCGGCGGCGATCTGCCAGTCGTCTTCGTTCACCGCCGTCAGCACGTCCACGACGGCGACGAGCAGGTAATAAAAAATCATGCCGGCCTCGGTGAAGCCGGACTTGTCGCCGGCGCCGGGGTTATGTGCGTAAATCGTCCGCCAGAGCGACACCATCGCAAACAGCGGGATGAAGCTGAACAGCGTCCGCGTGAGGTAGTTGAACCGATACGCGAGGTTGTTTTGCAAGCCGATGTTGATGACGTGCCAGTATTTTTTCATGCGCCGAACGCGCAGAATTTAACCGCACGCGGGCAAATCGCGAACATGAATGTGCGGGCGGGGCGAAAAAAATTTGTTTGCCGTGGGCGCGGCAACAATTTAACATTCCAGAATGTCGCCGGCAGGAGGCTGGTGAAAAATTAAGGGACCACTTTTAATCCATTATTTAATACATGAATAAACCTCTTTCGGGCGCAGAACTCAATGAACTGGTGTCCGGTTTGCACAAACTTTCCCGCAATCTTTGGTGGAGCTGGAACCAGGAGGCCCAGGACTTCTTCTACGAACTCTCGCCGCGCGGCTGGCAGAACATGTTTCACAACGCCGTGGCCGTGCTCCGCGAAGTCTCCGAGCAGGAACTTCGCGCTCGCCTGCAGGATGTGCACTTCGCCGCCCGCGTCCGCGCGGTCTTGAGCGACTTTCAAAATTATCTGGGCGACCAGAAAACCTGGTGTCACTTGCACGCCGCCCGGCTGCATCAGCAT
>CABDZO010000310.1_pt1 | contig 10975 bp, 7 predicted proteins | sample 3132221 | NCBI WGS metagenome assembly CABDZO01 (sample SAMEA5534340, study PRJEB31848) | metagenome | biome: tundra; feature: field; material: soil | place: USA | collected 2013-05 | depth 0.45 m | reverse complement strand
TCGCGGAACAAGGAGCGGATTTCTTTTTGCGTGCGGCCAAGCGCGTAATGCTCCAGCGCGCTGGAGAACGAAAACAGAAACAGCAGCGTCGCGCCTTCCACCCACGCACCAATGCTGGCCGCGCCGACGGCGACGGCGAGCATGAGAAAATGCACGTCAATGGCGCGTTGCTGCAGGCGTTCCCAAACTTCATGCACGGTGAACCACGCGCCCGTGATGTAAGCCGCGATGAAGCTGGCAACGGAGAGCGTCGGCAGGTCGAATTTGCCGAGGAGATAACCACTCAAGCCGAACACGCCGCACAGAATCGCGGCGGCGAGTTGCGGTTTCCATTCGTCAATGCCGTGTTCGTCTTCGGGCAACTCGATTTGACGCGGGACGACTTTGGGAAACGGGATGTCGCGCCAGCGCCAGAATTTCGGTGCGGTCGGACAGGTGACCCGCGCGATGGTCGTCACGTCGCCGTCGCGCTGGATGGTGATGCGTTTTTGCTCGGCGGCGGACAATGGGGATTCGCAGGTGGCACAATCATTCTTGCCGCTCAACAGCGAACAGGCGCGGCTGACGTCCGCCGCGTGAGCCGACTGGATTTTTTGGGTGACGCGCTCGGTAAGCTTTTCGACATCAACCCGGCCCAGCGTGGCGACGGAAATTTTTTCATGCGCGGGATCAATCGTCACCGCCTCCAGCGACGGCTCTTCGGCGAGCGTGTCGGCGACGGAGCGTGCAATGCAGGCTTCGGCGCGGCGCGCGGAACTTATGGCTGGCACTGAACTCATCGCCTGATTTGTAACACAAGGGAATTTATCGCACGAAGCAAAATTTATTTTTTTCTGGACTTAAATGAAGTTTTTCCGCATTTCAGAAGCTGAAACTTATCCACCCAACATGAAAAAATTATTCTTGATTCTATCACTGGCGGTTCTGGCCCTCGGCATCGTCCCGGCAAACGCACAATTCGGTCCGCCCGGAGGCGGCTCGCGCGGACCAAGCTTCGGCGGTGCCACGGGCAAATTATTCGGCGACAACCAGTCGTTCAGCGCCACGCTGGAATTTCAAACCACCGACCCGTCCAGCAATGCCATCACCATGCCCGGCAAAATCAGCTTTGACGCCGGCAAATCGCGATTTGAAATGAACATGACCGAGGTCAAAGGCGGTCAGATGCCGCCCGATGCCGCCGCGCAAATGAAATCCATGGGCATGGACACGATGGTTTCCTTGTCGCGCCCGGACAAGAAGACGGTTTATCTCATCTATCCCGGATTGCAGAGCTATGTGGAAAATCCGATGCCGGAGAAAGCCGCAGCCACTGGTGATGATTTCAAAATCGAGACCACGGAAGCCGGCAAGGAAACCGTGGAGGGCCACGGCTGCGTGAAAAACCAGGTGGTCGTGACGGACAAAGACGGCAAGAAACATGAATCCACCGTCTGGAACGCCACCGACCTGAAAAAATTCCCCGTGAAAATCGTGACCAGCGAACAAGGCCAGAACTCCACGATGCTGTTCAAAAAAATCTCGTTCGACAAACCCGCCGCCAGCAACTTTGAAGTCCCCGCCGGCTTCCAGAAATACGACAATATGCAGACCATGATGCAGCAGCAGATGATGAAGAAAATGGGCGGTGGAATGCCCATGCCGCCGGGTCAATAATCCGGTCGGCGTAAAAAACGAAGGCTGGCGTTGAGCCAGCCTTTTTTGTTTTTACGAACTGTGACCTCGGAAAATTATCCGAGCAAGATTTTTACCTTCGCGAGCGCTTCGTCCAGCCTGCTCGCGTCCTTGCCGCCGCCGCGCGCGTTGTCCGGCTTGCCGCCGCCTTTGCCGCCGACAATCGGCGCGATGGTTTGAATAATTTTTCCGGCGTGAACTTTCGCGGTGAAATCGGAAGTCACCGCCGCAACCATTGAAACCGCGCCACTGCTCGCGCCGCCGAGAACAATCACGCCCTTGAATTGCGACTTCAACGAATCCGCCACGGTTTGCAGCGTATCGCCGTCCGCATCGCCGAGATTCGCGATGATGGCCGGAACGCCGAGCACCGTCTCGGCCTTGGCCAGCAATTCCTTCGCCCGGCCCGCCGCTTCCCTTTGATTGGCCGTCCGCAAGGACTTCTCCAATTCCTTCTGGTGCGCGAGCAAGGCTTCAACTTTTTTCTCCAGTTCACCAACGGGCGAATTGATCTTGCCCGCGATGCTGCGGATGAGTTGCAACTGCTGGTTCGCGAGATCGTAAGCCGTCAAACCCGCCACCGCTTCAATGCGCCGGACGCCCGCCGCAATCGCACTCTCGCCGACGATACGGAACAAGCCGATTTCGCCGGTCGCGCGCGTGTGCGTGCCGCCGCAAAGTTCCATCGAGTAGCCGTCGAGCTTCCCGGCCCCGCCGCCGATTTGGACGACGCGGACGGTGTCGCCGTATTTGTCGCCGAAGAATTGCATCACGTCCTTGCGGTGCTTCACGTCGGCGTGCGCGACTTCTGTCCACGAGACGCCGGCGTTGTCGAGGATGCGTTCGTTGACGAGCTTCTCGATGTCGGCGACCTGCGCGGGCGTGAGCGGCGCGCTGTTGAAGTCGAAGGTCAACTTGTCCGGCCCGACGAATGAACCTTTCTGCGAAGCCTCTTTGCTCGCGACTTCGTGCAGCGCCCAATGTAAAAGATGCGTGACCGTGTGATGGCGTTGAATCGCATCGCGGCGCACTTTCTCAACGGAAAGTGTGACGCCTGCGCCGACTGCCGGAGCATCGCCGCCCTCGACGAAATGTAAAAATGTGTTGCCGGATTTCTGCGTGTTGACGACGCGCCAGAGCTGGCCGCTGCCGGTCAACTCGCCGGTGTCGCCGACCTGGCCGCCCATCTCGGCGTAAAACGGCGACGTGTCCAGCACGACGGCGGTTTTGTCTTTGACGCTGACGACTTCGAGCACGCGCGCGGGCGATTCCAATTTTTCAAAGCCGACAAATTTTGTCGGCGCCGTCGTTTCGATTTGCGAAAGCGAAATGACTTCCTTTTTCTGCGCGGCGCGGGCGCGGGCGCGCTGCTCTTCCATCAACTTTTCAAAACCGTCCTTGTCCACGGTCAACCCGCGTTCGCGCGCCATCAACTCGGTGAGGTCGAGCGGGAAGCCGTAGGTGTCGTAAAGAACAAATGTTTCCCATCCACCAAATTCACCATCTTTCCATAATTTTACGTCTGCTATCGCCTTTTTAGCGGCCTTGAGAAGTTTTGGGTAATTTTCGATGAACTTTAGGTAGTTTTTTTCTGATGTAGCTGTGTGTCCGGTGAATGCAGAAACAAATGATGCAAACGCTGTAACGGACGAAGCTTCCAAGATAAAGTTGTTTGGCACAAATCCATCCACAAGAACAAATAGTTTTTCTGCATCAACTTCCATTTCATTGAGCCGATTTATCCCGCTTGAAAAACTATCTGGGAGATTATTAAGGCTTTTTTCCAACCGCTCGATGACTTCAGAAAATTCGCCGATGTGCGACTTAAAGTATTTTCGAGTATTCAATGCTGATTCAAAAAGATCCAATCCGTTGTCCAAAGTTCTGTTAAACGCCTCTTCCTCGGTGCGGATGGTTTCCTGCACCTGTTTCTTGCGGGCGCGGATTTCGGGGAAGACGTCGCCCATCGTGTCGGCCAGCACATCCACGAGTTTGTAGAAGAACGGTTCGCGGAAGCCGAGCGTGCGTCCGTAACGCACGGCGCGGCGCAGGATGCGGCGCAAAACGTAGTTGCGGTCGTTGTTGCCGGGCTGGATGCCGTCGGCAATCGCGAACGAGAGCGTGCGGATGTGGTCGGCGATCACCCGGAATGCAATATCCGTAGCGATGGTTTCCAGGTCTGTCGCCACCACGCTGTGAGTCTCCGGCAGGGAATGACCAGCCTTCGGCAACGGTTCCGGAGCCTTCGGCGACGATTCCCGAAGGCTTGCCAACGGTTCACTAGCCTTCGGCGACGGTTGCGGAAGGTTCGGCAACGGTTCACCAGCCTTCAGCGACGGTTGCGGAAGGTTCGGCAACGATCCGCTAACCTTCGGCAATGGTTGCGAAAGGTTATTTTCCGGTTGATTTGCACTATTTTGAGACACTGGAAGAGTGCTTTTATAGGTTTTCCCGCTCATTTTCTCCAAAACATCGAAAATGGGGCGGAAAATGTCGGTCTCGTAGTTGGAAATCTTGGCGTTGGCGAAGTCCGTCAGGTTTTTGGTGCCCTGAATGATGCTGGTGACGCGCTCGAAACCCATGCCAGTATCCACATGCTGCGCCGGGAGCGGGGTGAAGGTGCCGTCGGGATTGGCGTTGAACTGGATGAAGACGAGATTCCAGATTTCGATGCAGCGGGCGTCGCCTTGGTTGACGAGCGAACCTTTAGTATCGCCGTCAGGCGTGAGGTCAACGTGAAGTTCGCTGCACGGGCCGCAGGGGCCGGTTTCGCCCATCATCCAGAAGTTGTCTTTCTTGTTGCCGTGAACGATGTGAATTTTCGGATCGAGTCCGGCAGCGCGAAATTTTTCCGCCCAGAAACTCCACGCTTCCTGATCGAATTCGCTCGGATCGTTTTTCGTTTTGTCGGGATTGTAAACGGTGGCGTAAAGGCGTTGCGGCGGAAATTTCCAGATGCCGACGACGAGTTCCCACGCCCAATCAATCGCTTCCTTTTTGAAATAATCGCCGAAACTCCAGTTGCCGAGCATCTCGAAAAACGTGTGGTGATAGGTGTCGAGGCCGACGTCGTCGAGGTCGTTGTGCTTGCCGCCGGCGCGGATGCACTTCTGCGTGTCCGCCGCGCGACCGGGCGTGTAAGGACATTTAGTTTGTCCAAGAAAAATCGGGACGAACTGGTTCATGCCGGCGTTCGTGAACAAAAGGTTCGGCGAATCGGGCATGAGCGAGGACGACGAGACAATGGTATGCTGCTTCGACTTGAAGAAGTCGAGAAACGACTGGCGGATTTGGGTGCTGGTCATCACGGTCAATTCAAAATTAAAAATTAAAAATGTAAAATTGCCGCAAGCGAGCGCAACGAATGCTTGAATTTCTTTCGCGACACGGCGCAAAGATTAGTCAAAACGAGCCATGCAAGGCGAGTTGGAAGTTTGGCTAGTGCAATTTTCTGGCAACGGCCATGAAGTCAATTATGGACAAAGGAAGCAATTCAGCGGAACATTGAGCAACAATTAACGCCCATGCTAACCGGCAAAGAACTCATATTAGCGACGAAACCCTACGCGGCGGATTCCACGGCGAAAAGCTGGTGGGTCGTCCTTTCCACGGCGTTTCTGCTGGTGGTTGCGATTGCGGGAACGCTGCCGCAGATTGCCGGGATTCATTTCCCCCTGGCCGGGCGAATCGCCTGCAGCATTTTCACCGGGCTGCTCCTGCTGCGGCTGTTTGTGATTTACCACGACCAACAGCATCACGCCATTCTGTCCAAATCCCGGCTGGCTGAAAGTTTTATGAGAGTTTTCGGCATCCTGTCGTTAAGCCCCAGCAGCATCTGGCGCAGCTCGCACAACTACCATCACAAACACAACTCCAAACTCCGCAGTGCGCATATCGGCTCCTATCCGGTCATGACCAAGGCCGAGTATTTGAGGTCATCCAAGGCCACGCGCTTTGAGTATCTGTTCATGCGTCATCCGCTGACCATCTTGTTCGGGTATCTTTTCGTTTTTCTTTGGGGAATGTGCATCTATCCGTTCTTCAATAATCCGCGCGAACATTACGATTGTTTGATCGCCACCGTGGTTCACGCCGCGATTGCGACGGTGCTGGTTTATTTCTTTGGCTGGCCGGCGTTGTTCCTGACGCTGATTATTCCGCACTTCATCGGCAGCGCCATCGGGTCTTATCTATTTTACGCGCAACACAACTTTCCGGGCGTTTCTTTTTTTGACCGGCACGGCTGGGCTTACGAAAAAGCTGCGCTGGAATCCTCCAGCTTTATGAAAACCGGCCCCATCATGGCTTGGTTCACGGCCAACATCGGCTACCATCACATCCATCACTTGAACGCCCGCGTCCCCTTCTATCGCCTGCCGGAAGTTCTCAACGCCATCCACGAACTGGCGAAACCCAAGACCACTTCGCTGCATCCGCTGGACATCATCCGCTGTCTGCGCTTGAAAGTCTGGGATGTCGAGGCGCAACAGATGATCAGCCTCCGGAACCTTTGACCGGCGCTCAAAAAATCTGGTCATCTGGCCGGAGAAATTCATCCAAAACCAATCGGAGAAACCAGAAATTTCCGCCCGCTCCCGCCGCCACTCAACCCATCACACTATGACTTTCACTGCCTCTCAAATTGCGGAACAACTCCGGGGCGAAGTCCTCGGCGACGGCGCGGTTGAACTGACCGGTTTCACCTCCGCCGACCACGCGCGTCCCGGCGACCTCACCTTTGCCGAAAAAGAAACTTACTTCGCCGCCGCCGAGCAAAGCCAGGCTTCGGCCATCCTCGTCTCTGGCGAATTTACTTCGGCAACTAAAGTTCTCATCCGCGTGCCGAATGCGCGGGTAGCCGTGGCCAAATTGCTGCCCATCTTTTTCCCGCCGGATCAACAACTGCCCGGCATTCATCCGAGCGCGAACATCGCCATCTCGGCGCAGATTGATCCCACTGCGCACATCGGACCAAACTGTGTCATCGGGGCGCGCGTAAAAATCGGGGCGCACTCCGCATTGCTCGGCGGCAACCACATTGGCCGCGACTGCCAGCTCGGCGACGACGTTTGCCTGTTTCCGAATGTCGTCATCTACGCGAAATGCCAGATCGGAAATCGCGTCGCCATTCACGCCGGCACGGTCATCGGCTCGGACGGCTACGGCTATGTGTTCGACGAAGGACGCCATCGCAAAATGCTGCAAATCGGCAACGTCATCATTCACGACGACGTGGAAATCGGCGCGAACACGGCCATTGATCGCGCCGCGCTCGGCGCGACCGTTATCGGTCAGGGCACGAAGATTGACAACCTTGTTCACATCGCGCACAACGTGGTCATCGGGCGGAATTGTCTGGTCATGGGTCAGGTGGGTTTCGCCGGCAGCACGCGGCTGGGAGATTATTGCGTCATCGCCTCGCAGTCGGGAATTGCCGGCCATTTGAAACTCGGAAACCAAGCCACGGTCGGCGCGAAGTCCGGTGTCATGCGGGACGTTCCAGACAAAGGAACGGTGCTCGGCATTCCCGCGATGCCCGACAAACAGACCAAACGCCAGATAATCGCGCTGCAACAGTTGCCGGAATTGATCCGCCGCACGCGCGAACTGGAAAAGCAGGTGGTCGAACTCCAAGCCAGAACCGGTGGTTGAAAATCGCCCGGGGAAAACCGGGAGCCATGCGGCAAGAGTTTAATTAAACTCCCGCCCAAATTTGAACGCAAGCTTTTGCCGGTGAAAAATAAAAATATTTCCGAAAATTTCACTTGAGAAAAAACCGCCGGCAGACAATATATAAGACGTGATACAGACGTTCTTTTAAAATCAGATTTCCCTGCTTTGTTCGTGATTCGCAACAAATCCTTGAACCGTAAGTTAAACGATCACGGGGCGAGTTGCGGTGGTGGCCGGCACGCCTTCACTGGAAGCCGAAAACAACCGCGCGAGTCCCATATGTAGCAATACATGTTCAAAGGATCAGTTACACACGGCAATGGCGGGGGTTCTTTCAGATGCCAAACAAAGCCCGCCAACTCGGCGGGCTTTTTTGTTTTGGGCAAACCATTTCCCGATGTTAATTTCAATCCATGGCGCGCGATGATTTGTTTACTGCTCCGGTTGAAACCAAACCGGAAGCCGCCGTTGCGCCCGGTTTTTTCAAAAGCCAGCCGCTCGCCGCACGGATGCGCCCGCGCCACCTCGACGAATACGCCGGACAAACCCATATGCTCGCGCCCGGCCAGCTTCTTCGCCGGGCCATCGAAGCCGACCGCATCCAGTCGCTCATCTTTTACGGCCCGCCCGGCACCGGCAAAACTTCGCTCGCGCAAATCATCGCCCGCCAGACCAAAAGCAAATTTGAACGCTTGAGCGGCGTCGAGTCCAACGTCGCCGACATGCGGCGCGTGTTGTCCGCCGCCACCAACCGCCTTGAAAACACCGGCCAACCGACCATTCTTTTCATTGACGAAATCCATCGCTTCAACAAGGCGCAGCAGGACGTTTTGCTGCCCGACGTTGAGAGCGGCGTCATCAAGCTCATCGGCGCGACCACGCACAACCCGTTTTTCTTCGTCAACTCGCCGCTCGTCTCGCGCTCGCAGATTTTTGAACTGCGCCCGCTGACCGAAGATGAATTATTTTCACTGTTGCAACGCGCGCTGACCGACGCCGAACGAGGTCTCGGCTTCATGAAAATTTCGGCGGATGAAAACGCCCTGCGCCATCTCGCCAAAATCTCCGACGGCGACGCGCGCAAGGCTCTCAACTCACTGGAAATCGCCGCACTCACGACGGCGCCGGCTGCCGATGGCGTCGTCCGCATTACGCTAAAAGTTGCCGAGCAGAGCATCCAGAAAAAGGCCGTGGTTTATGATGGTGATGGCGACGCGCATTACGACACGATTTCCGCGTTCATCAAATCCATGCGCGGCAGCGACGCCGACGCCGCGCTTTACTGGCTCGCAAAAATGATCCACGCCGGCGAAGACCCGCGTTTCATCGCCCGACGGATCATCATTTGCGCCGCCGAAGATGTCGGCCTCGCCGATCCAATGGCGCTGGTGCTGGCGAACGCCGCACTGGCCGCCTCGGAATTTGTCGGCTGGCCGGAAGCACGGATTCCATTGGCCGAGGCGACGATTTACATCGCGACGGCGAACAAGAGCAACAGCGCGATTTGCGCAATTGACGCCGCGCTGGAAGATGTCCGTTCCGGCCGCACGCTGGCTGTGCCGGAACATTTGCGCGACGGACATTATTCCGGCGCGAAAAAACTCGGCCACGGCGTCGGCTACGAATACGCGTACGATGGAAAAGATCATTTTGTCGCGCAGGATTATCTGGGCGCGGGCAAAATTTACTACGAACCGACCGAGCAAGGCGTGGAAAAGAAAATCAAGGAGCGCGTCGAAAAATGGCGCGCGGAATTTTCCAAGTTGCGCGGAGAAAAAAAATGACCGCGCAAAATCTAAAAGCCGAACTGCGTTCAATGATCCGCACCGCGCTGGAAAGAATTTCCCCGGCGGTGCGGACGGTGGAATCGGAAGAATTGTGCGCGCGCCTGAAGCTGCAGTTGCCGAGCGCAGGCACCGTCTTGTTTTTTGCGCCGCTGCCCAATGAGATTGACGTGTGGCCGCTGCTCGAAGAATCGGTGAAGGCGGGAAAAACCGTGGCGCTGCCGTGGTTCAATCCAACCACGCAAACCTACCTGGCGCGGCGCGTGAAAAATCCGGCGGATGAAATTGTAACGGGAAAATTTGGCGTGCGCGAACCGGCTTCAAACTGCGCGGAAATCCCGCTGGAACATTTTGATCTGGTGCTGGTGCCGGGGGCGGCTTTTGATCTGCAGGGAAACCGCTTGGGTCGTGGCAAAGGTTTTTACGACCGGCTGCTGGAAAAAATCAGCGGCATCAAATGCGGCGTTGGTTACGACTTCCAGTTGCTGGAAAAAATCCCGGCCGAACCGCACGATGCCAGGGTGAATTTTATCTTTACGCCGTCACGTTGCGTGCGCCGGAAAGTTTAGCGGTGCTGTAAATCCATTCCGCCCATGCCATTTTCCCAGTTCTGCGGGGTGTTCCACGGACGAACGGAGGCATTGTCGGGTTCGGTGCTGGCGCAACCAGAAATACCCGCCGCCAAGGCCGCCAGGGCCAGAAGCAAAATGAATTGCGCGGCGCGAAGTTTCATTTCAGATGGCCGGATGTGCCGGGCTGACCTCGTCGCCTTCAACCGGCTCGCCCAGTTTCCAGCCCGGAACGATGTTGGCGATGGAACGGTCTTTTTGGACGCTGCGGACGATGACTTTGGCCACGAGCTTGCCGTCGCGGCTGACCAGCATTTCTCCATCCGGGAGAACGCCTTGATCATCGCCAATGTTGAGAACGACAAAATCCCATTTGGGATCCACCACCAAAATTTTCCCGTGAAGGTTGGCCCGCAACATCACAAAGGCGTTGGTGCCTTCATATCTGTCCAAGCGGGTTTGCAACCGGGCTTTCTCGTGTTCCAACACGGTTTTCTCGCCGTTGATGGCCTCGATTTCAGACCGCGCATCTTTCAAAGTTTTGTTTAGTTTGACGATCTGTTCGGGACTCAAGCCGGTGGCTTTGAAGGAAGCCAGTTCGTTTTGCGCATCGTCGCGTTCCTGAGTGGCCCTGGCGAGTTTGACGAATAATTCATCGGCGCGTTTCTTTTGGACTTCGGCAAGAGCCACTTGCTTGTCGCGGTCGGTTTTGGTTTCGGCCAGATCCGACTGGCTCTTGGTCAGATCACTTTGGGTCTTGGCCAATTTGGTCTTGGTGTTGGAGAGGTCGGTCAACGCGGTCACCTTGGCCGAGTGTTCGTCATCGCGCTGTTTGGTGAGGGCGGGAATTTTATCGGCCACCTCAAGATAACTCAAGGTGCCCGCTGCCAAGGCGGCGAGAATGGCCACGAATAAACTGATGCGAAGTAACATGTTTGGTTGCAGTTTTCTTGAGACTAAACCCGGCCGCGCCAAGTGTCAACGCCCTTTGCGTCTTGGCAAAGAAATTATTTCAACGCATCTTCATCCCCAGAACCACTTTTAAAAGATGAAGCTTCGTCACGGCCTGCAGCTCGCCTACTGCACCAACGTCCATCTGCTCGGCACGCTCGACTGGCTCGCCGAAAATTCTCAACTTTGCTCGCATTTGGAAATGGAAACTTACACCTGGGAAGTGCTGCCGCCGGCCTTGAAATCGCAAAACGTCGTTGACCAGCTCGCGGCGGAATACCGCTGGACGCTCGCCCGGCTGGCGGAACGCGGACTGGCCTGGCC
>CABDZO010000307.1_pt1 | contig 11024 bp, 9 predicted proteins | sample 3132221 | NCBI WGS metagenome assembly CABDZO01 (sample SAMEA5534340, study PRJEB31848) | metagenome | biome: tundra; feature: field; material: soil | place: USA | collected 2013-05 | depth 0.45 m | reverse complement strand
AGGGCGTGGCGGATGAAGAAGATGCGCTCGGCGTTGGGCACGCTCAATTTGCGGCTGATGACGTCGCGCGGGAGGATGTCGCGGTCGCCATAGACTTCCGTGCCGATGCGCCACGGCTTTCCATCTCCACCGAGTCCGCTGCGCCCGATTTCGAGGGAACGGAGACATTTCTGGAGAGACTCTTTGAAAGTTCTCCCGATTGCCATTGCCTCACCGACGGATTTCATCTGGGTCGTCAGGGTCGGATCGGCCTGGGGAAATTTTTCAAACGCGAACCGGGGGATTTTTGTCACGACGTAATCAATGCTCGGCTCGAAGCTCGCGGGGGTTTCGCGCGTGATGTCGTTCTTGAGTTCGTCGAGCAGGTAGCCGACGGCGAGTTTGGCGGCGATTTTCGCGATGGGAAAGCCGGTGGCCTTGGACGCGAGCGCGGAGCTGCGGCTGACGCGCGGGTTCATCTCGATGATGACCATGCGGCCGTTGTCGGGGTTAACGCCGAACTGGATGTTCGAGCCGCCGGTCTCGACGCCCACGGCGCGGATGACGGCAAAGCTCTGGTCGCGCATGATCTGAAATTCCTTGTCGGTCAGCGTCTGGATGGGCGCGACGGTAATGCTGTCGCCGGTGTGCACGCCCATGGGATCGAAGTTTTCGATGGAGCAGATGATGACGCAGTTGTCGGCCTTGTCGCGCATGACTTCCATCTCGTATTCCTTCCAGCCGAGGAGGGATTCTTCGATGAGAATCTCGTTCACGGGCGAAAGTTCGATGCCGCCTTTGGCAATGGCTTCAAACTCTTCCTGATTGTAACCGATGCCGCCGCCCGTGCCGCCGAGCGTGAACGCCGGACGGATAATGAGCGGGAAACGGCCAATCTTGTCGGCGACGGCGCGGGCTTCGTCCATATTGTGGGCCGTGCCGGAAATGGGAACGTCGAGGCCGATGCTCAACATGAGGTCTTTGAAAATCTGGCGGTCTTCGCCTTTCTGGATGGCTTCGGCTTTCGCGCCGATCATTTCGACGCCGTGTTTTTCCAGAACGCCGGAGCGATGCAACGACATCGCGGTGTTGAGCGCGGTCTGGCCGCCGAGCGTCGGAAGCAAGACGAGTTTGTGTGGAACTTGTAGTGGCGTCTCGGCAGAGCGCCGCTGATTTTCCAATGAGTTTGCGGCGTTCTGCTGAGACGCCGCTACGCCGGAATCCACAGGAACGCCCATTTTCTTCATCTCTTCCAACTCGCGGACGATGATTTTCTCCACGCATTCCGGCGTGATGGGTTCGATGTAGGTGCGGTCGGCGAACTCGGGGTCGGTCATGATGGTGGCCGGGTTGGAGTTGATGAGGACGACGCGGTAGCCCTCTTCCTTGAGGGCTTTGCAGGCCTGCGTGCCGGAATAATCAAACTCGCATGCCTGGCCGATGATGATCGGACCGGCCCCGATGATGAGGACGCTGTGGATGTCAGTGCGCTTGGGCATATTCTGCGGCCACGGATTGAACACGGATTAAACACGGAGCGAAAGAAAAAAAGCCGCCGTGGTTCAATGGTTCACTGTTGGGCTTCGCCGGTCATCGGCACGAAGCGCACGGGCAACACGGTGCGTTCTTTGAGTTGGTTTCCATGTTTAAGAAAAATTACCAGTTCCTGATTTGAAAGCGGGCCGATGGGAATGACCATCCGCCCGCCGTCCTTGAGCTGCTCGACCAGAGGTTGCGGCACTTGTTCCGGCGCGCAGGTCACGATGATGGCATCGAACGGCGCGGCTTCGGGCCAGCCCGCGTAACCGTCACTTTTGCGCACCTGGACGTTTTTGTAACCAAGCCGTTCCAAATCGGCTGCCGCGCGGAGGGCGAGTGGTTCGATGATTTCAATGGTGCAAATCTCAGCGACGAGTTCGGCGAGCACGGCGGCTTGATAACCCGAACCGGTTCCGATTTCCAGCACGCGGTCGGTTGGTTTCGGGTCAAGCTGTCCGGTCATGAGGGCGACGATGTAAGGTTGGGAGATGGTCTGTCCGTAGCCGATGGGCAGGGGCATGTCCTCGTAGGAGAGCGACCGGCTCAGTTCGGGGACAAACTCGTGTCGTGGCACTTTGCTCATCGCTGCGAGAATGCGTGGAGCCATGCCAGACAACTGCTCCTGCACCATGCGTTTCCGCGCGGCGGCAAAAGGGTCAATATCACTGGACTGCTCGTCCATCGCGTGGGTCTCGTTTTAACGGTTTCGAAAAATCTTGTTCAAAGTAAACTCGACTGACCGCTCTTGGACACTTTAAGGCCAAGCTTCTTGTAATTCAACTCCGTCGCCACGCGGCCTTGCGAGGTGCGGTTCATGGTTTCACTTTCAATTTTTCCGTTTCGGTTCGGTAAAGAAAACAAAATATCTCGAACCGGCAAAACCGATGGGAATCAATAATCCGGCGAGAACAATCCAATTGCGCGCTTCCTGATGCCGGAACATTTCCGCCGCCAGAATGAGGACGGCCAGCGCGAGCAGCGTCAGCGAAATACCGCGATGAAATCGGCGTAATTCGGATTGCAGCCAGGCGTCCAAACGGCTTTCCAATTCGCGCCCGCCATCCGAATCGGTGCAATCTTTTTTGCAGTGGCAGACGTTGCACTTGTGCGCGGGCGCGCGGTAATGCGCGATGCGGCGTTCAAAGTCCGTGTTGGCGCGCGTCAAATGATGGCCGGTGGGACATTCCCAAACGTCGAGCTTGTGTTTGTAGGTAAAACCGGAGTTGCGGAAATGTTCCGAGAGGCGATGGGAATGGCGTGCGAGCCATTCCAGCACCGCCGCCACGCCGACCAGAAACAGCGCGTATGCGCCAGCCAAAATGACCTCGATGTGGACGCCGTGAATCATTCGCCGAATTTTTTGGATTCCTGAATTTCCGTGAACAGCATGCCGTCAGGTTCTTCGCGCGGTGTCTGGATTTTCATGCGGCTCACGCCGAGCCAGCAGAGGTAAAGGATCGGCAACGTGCCGCCGACGATGAACAGCGCGTCGCCGGGCAGCCGCAACCATTCGAGCATCGCGTTGGTATGATTGGACAGAAAATTCAGCGAGCGGGCGTCAAAATAACTCACGCTCACCGAGTGATAAAGTTGAAGCAGCCCCAGCGGAAACAGCGATGCGAAAACCATCCACGCCAAACCGAGGTTGAGCGACCAGAAACTGATCTTGGCCGCGCGGTCGCTCCACAATTTTTCGGGGATCATGTAACGCAGGCAGAACAGCGCGAGGCCGACGGCGAGCATTCCATAAACGCCCATCATCGCCGCGTGCGCGTGATTCGCCGTGAGCGCAGTGCCGATTTCGTAATAGGAAACAATCGGCAGATTGACGAGAAAACCGAAAATGCCCGCGCCGAGAAAATTCCAGAAACCGACCGACGCCAGAAACATCACCGCCCAGAAATGCGGAAACGGCGTGCGCGCCTGCGAACCTTGTTGCGCGCCGAGCTGGAGAAAACTCCACGCTTCGACCGTGAGGAACGTCAACGGAATCACTTCCGCCGCCGAGAAAAATGCGCCGAGCGCCATGTGCATGGCCGGCTCACCGGAGAAATACAAATGGTGCATCGTGCCGATGACGCCGCCCGCCGAATACAACACGATGTCCAGATAAATCAAACGCAACGCCACGCGTTGATGCACGACGCCGAGCAGCACAAAAATGTAGGCGACCATGACGGTCGTGAACAATTCAAGAAAATCCTCGACCCACAAATGCACGACCCAAAACCGCCAGAAATCCGTTGTCGTAAAGTTCGAGTCCGTCCGCGCGAGCAAACCGACGGCGTAAAACGCGGGAATGGCCAGCGACGAAAAGAAAAACAGCCACGGCATGTTGCCCATGTGTTCCATTCGCAGCCGTCCGCGCAGTCCGCGAAGCAAAATGACAACCCAAAAGAACAAACCGATTGTCAGCAAAATTTGCCAGAAGCGGCCGAGGTCGAGGTATTCAAAACCTTGATTGCCGAACCAGGACCAGCCGTTTTGAATCCAACCGCTGATGCCCGCGTATTCGCCGGCGAGACTGCCGAAAACAACAACCGCCAGCGCGCCGAGCAGCGAATAGGAAAGCCAGCTTTGCCCGCGCGGTTCGCGTCCCGTGATCATCGGCACGAGAAAAATTCCCGCCGCCAGAAACGACGTGGCGACCCAGAAAATCGCCAGTTGCAAATGCCAGGTGCGGGCGATGTTGAACGGCAGCACGCGCCCCAAATCGAAGCCGAAAAAGTCTGAAAGCTCCGCGCGATAATGCTGCGTCGCGCCGCCCAAAAGTGTTTGCAGAAAAAACAGCAGCGCCATGACGAAGAAAAACCACGCGCACGAGCGTTGCGCGGGCGTGAGCATCACTTCATCGGGCGGACGGAACAAAATGCGCTGCTCCTCGCGGCCATGCCAGCCGAGAAAATTCCACCGGCCAAAAGCGGCCAGCAACAGGCCGATGCCGCCCAGCAACGCGACGAGCGAAAGCACGCTCCAAAGAATCGTTTCCGCCGTGGCGTGATTGCCGACGAGCGATTCCGGCGGCCAGTTGTTCGTGTAGGAATAATCCTTGTTCGGGCGCAGCGCCGAAGCCGCCCATGCCGACCAACTGAAGAAGGCCGTGAGCTGCCGGATTTTTTCCGGGTCGGTGATGGCGTTGGGACGCAGACCAAATTTGGTCGTGGGTGTTCCAAAAAAACCGGCGTAGTAAGCGGTGAGTTTTTGGAAGGCGTCGGTCTGCGCCGCGCTGTAAATCAAAACGCCGGTCGCGCGGTCGTAACGGTTGGTTTTGAAATCGTCAATCGTTCGCTGCCGCGCCGCGTCCGAAGAAGTTCCTCCATAATAATCAACCGCCATTTCCGCGGCGCGATGCAAATAATCCGCCGTGAAGTCCGGCCCCAGATACGCGCCGTGACCGAAAATCGAGCCGTATTCCATCAATCCGTTTTTAAGAAAAATTTCCTGACCGGCCGTGATGTCCTGCCCGGTGAAAAGAACCTTTCCGTTGGCGTCCACGACTTGGGCCGGAATCGGCGGCTCGTCGGTGTAAGTGCGATACGCGAGCAACCCCATGATGAAAAACCCAAAGAGCATCACGAGCGCAACCGCTTGAATCCACCCTTTGGAAATCAACAAATTTTGTTTTGACGATTCATTCATAGTTTTTTTTTCGCGGGGGGGGTGTTGGATTTTTACTTTAAGCGGGTGGAATTGTCAAAACCTTCCCAAACGGGACTTGAACGGCGGGCAAATTGCCTCCGATGAATTTGACTTTGATCCGCTGGCGTTTGACGGTTCATGCGTTATTGTGAAAGTTGATTCACGTTCGCAGCTTAAAATGTCGCGGGCGCGATTTCCTTGACTTGAGTCAAACCTTTGGCGGCGCGACCTTGCGGTGTGCGGTTCACGGTTTCACTTTCATTTTTTCTGCAGCGGCCAGTTTGCGCTGGTTGGCGTCGAACGTCAGAAAATCCCGGGCACCCAGGTGCAACGCCCTCGCCACATGGAGAACATCAAAACTGCGATGCCCGCCGGCCATCGTGTGGCGTTTGGAAAGTTCCTCGGCGCGGCGAAACACGTCCTGAAAATTGCCCGGCGCAAGCACGGTGACGCCATTTGCCAAATCCGCTTCAAACTGATTCAACGCGGCTTGCGCTTCCGCTGGCGTCATGCCTTCGCGCGGATTGGCGGCGTGCCGGAAACGACGGACGCCGTGCTGGCCATCTGCAAACACCTGCACGCCGCGCGCAACGAACAATTCGGCAACGCGCGCGAGATGCGGAATCTGTTCGAGTCTGCCGTGCGCAATCAAAGCTCGCGCCTGGTCAGCAGCGGCCAGTGCGCCCGCGACGCGCTGACGACCTTGTTGCCGGAGGATTTGCCCGCCGATTTTGCCACGGGAATGCCCGCGCCGCCGGAAACCAAGCCGACAACGTCACGGATTGCTCCCAGAGCGGGATAGGAAAGGCCCGGCCAAAATGCCGGACTCATGGCGACGGCGTGCGCGCGTCCCGGAGAAATTGCGTGTGGCCGTCGAGATAGACGCGGCAACGGCCGCCGGCGTGAATGGTGCGGCCGCTGAATCCAGCGGGCACGGTAGGAACGGTGTTCGGAAAATAAGAATCAACCACGAGTTCGACGTCACTTGCGCCCGTGATGAGGCCGACGGCCGGGTCGTTGGCGGACTGGAGGTCGGAGACGGCCTGCGATTCCGTTTTGCCCCAAAAATCTTCCAAGCCCACCGGATCATCGGGACGATCGAAGCGCCAGGCCCAGTAGTGGCAGAGCGGCGCATTGGTGTCGGTGGAAGTGGTTTGGACGGATTGCACAATGTTGCCGACAGGCGAGTTCATCGCCGCCGGACAGGACCAGACGTTGAAGTTGGGACATTCCGATTGAAAGGTCGTCGCCCCCCAGCCGCCGCGCGGATCGGATGGCGGCCAACTGGTCCAAGGACGATAGCCGCCGGGCAGGCTGGATTTCAAATCGCGCCGGTCGGGAAAATGATCGTTGTGATCGCCCAGATACAACTCAAACCCCAGCCCGATCTGTTTGAGGTTGGAAAGACAAACCGCCTGCTGGCCTTTTTGTTTGGCGCGGCTCAATGCCGGCAGCAGCAGCGCGGCGAGAATCGCAATGATCGCGATGACAACGAGCAATTCAATCAGTGTAAATCCATCATCGTGGCCCCGATTCGGGTGTGAGATTTCAAATCTCATTTTTCAACCGGCTTGGGCAATGCGAACGCGACATAGGCATCTCCATATTCGCTTTGTTTGCCAAGCTTGTTGCCGGTCGCGGTGATGACGACGTATTGGCGGCCGTTCAGTTCATAAGTTGATGGCGGGGCTATTCCGACCCACGGCAGTTTGCCTGACCACAGTTCCGCGCCGGTGTCTTTGTCGAACGCGCGGATTTTTGAATCGCGGGTGCCCGAACAAAAAAGCAAACCGCCGGCGGTGGCGATGGCGCCGCCGTAATTTTCCGTGCCCGTCTTGGGGAAACCTCGCGCCGCGAGTTCCGGGTATTCGCCCAGCGGCACGGACCAGAGGAGTTTGCCGGTGTTCAGATCCAGGCAATTCAGCGTGCCCCACGGCGGTTTGTTGGCGGGATAACCTTCATCATCCAGGAATCGGGGATACCCGGTGAAATTATATCGGGGACGCTCTGACTTGGTTGGCGACTGCGGTGCCGGCTGATCCCGCAGCAGGAGATAATCCAGAAGCGCCGCCAGATTGGTTTCGCTCAGAGTGGCGGCGGGAAAAGCCGGCATGCCGTTCATGCCGGTTCGCACCTGCTTGATTATGTCAGCATCCGAAAGCCGGAACCGCAATCCGCGCAACGGCGGCGCCACGCCGATGCCAAGCCGGTTTGCTCCGTGGCATTGCATGCAGACTGTTTCAAACACCTTCCATCCGGGCGTCTTCGGAACGGACGGATTGTCCGGCGGATCTTCATCGCGGAAAATGGAAATCATCCAGCCGAGATTATTCGCGCTGACATAGAGCCGTCCAGTATCGGAATCAATGCACGCGCCCGACCATTCCGCTCCGCCATCCATGCCAAAATACAAGTTGGGATGACCCAAACTGGGCGGGCGGAAAAATCCGGTCGTGACGCTTTTGAACCGGTTCGCGGCGAATTCCGCCGCTTCCGGAGTCCGGTCCGTCAGATCGGCGGCGGTGAATTCCATTTTGCCAAAGCGTTCCGGCAATTCCGGATCCGGCTGGTAAGGCGCGGTCACTTCACCGGGCAAATCACTCGTGGGTGCCCGCCGCATGCGAAACGGAAAAATCGGTTTGCCCGTCACCCGGTCCAGCAGCAGCGTGTCGCTGTTCTTGGTGGTCACTGCGACTACATCCACCCGTTTGCCATTGCGCGTGATGGTGGCGAGGTTGGGCGGCGCGGTAATGTCCCGGTCCCAGAGATCATGGGGAATTTCCTGAAAATGCCAGAGGCGTTTGCCGGTGCGCGCGTTCAGGGCAATCAGGCAGTTGGCAAAAAGATTGTCGCCGCGATGTGTGACGCCGATGAAATTGGGCTTCGCCCCGCCCGTGGAAATATAGGCAATGCCGCGCACCTCATCCATCGCCATGCCGGTCCAATCGTTCGCCGCATAAGTTTCCGTGTGATCCCAAGTGTCGTAGCCAAATTCGCCAGGGTGCGGCACGGTATGAAAAGTCCAAAGCTGCTTGCCGGAAACCACATCAAATCCCCAGACATCTTTCTCAAATCCAGGCACCACGATGATATGTCCAAAGGTGGCCGGACCAGCCGCCGCCGCGCCAAATTCTCCCTGTGACTGGCCCGGCAGAGCCACACGTCCGCCATTGCCGAATTGCCCGATGAGCTGGCCGTTTTTAGGATTCAGCGCATACAGATATTTGCCCGCGCAAAACATGACGCGCTCGCTGGCAGAAAAACTGCCGGGCCAGAAGATCAATCCGCGAAAAGCCGGACGACTCTGGCCTTCCGGCTTGAAGCGCCACAACTCGCGTCCGCTTTCCGCATTGACGCCCACGACGCACCTGCCCGGCGTGGGCACAATCATCACGTCGCGGACGATAATGGGATTGCACTGAATATTGTTGCTGCCGTCGTTGGAGTGATAAATCCAGGCGACCTGCAGGTTGGTCACATTCTGTCGGTTGATTTGATCCAGCGCCGAATAGCGCATGCCGCCGTTGTCGCCGTGCGACCGCTGCCACGTCAGAAAGGTCTTGCGCTTGGGATAACCGTTTGCGGGCGTCAATTCTTCCGGCTTGGCCGCCGGAATGGTCAGATACAACGGCAGTTTTTCGCGCGCCTGAGCATCTTCAACCGCCCAGTAATTTCGATTGGTGGAAATGCCTGGTGCGGGCGTGGAGCACTCAGAAGTCACCGTTCCGTCTTCGGCAGCCGCAGTGAACATCACGGACACAATAAATAAACCAATCAAGGATTTCATCGTGGTTAAAAAAGTTTCGACTGACTTCCCGTCGCCGGTTTCAAGCCCAGTTTCTTGTAGCTCAACTCCGTCGCCACGCGACCTTGCGAGGTGCGGTTGAGGTAGCCTTCCATGATGAGATACGGCTCATAGACTTCCTCAATCGTGTCCGGTTCCTCGCCGACGGCGACGGCGAGCGAATTCACGCCGACCGGCCCGCCGCCAAATTTCACGATGACGGCTTCGAGGATGCGCTTGTCCATTTCGTCGAGGCCGTTTTCGTCAATCTCCAGCATCGCCAGCGCCTTGTCCGCGACGGCGGCAGTGATGCGGCCATCGTGCCGGACTTGCGCGTAATCGCGGACGCGGCGGAGCAGATTGTTCACGATGCGCGGTGTGCCACGGCTGCGCCGGGCGATTTCATGCGCGCCCGCTGTTTCGATTTCGACATTCAGCAAACGCGCCGAGCGGATGACGATTTTCTGCAAATCTTCGCCGACGTAATAATCCAGCCGCTCGCGCATCCCGAACCGCGTGAGCAACGGCGCAGTGAGCAAACCGCTGCGCGTCGTCGCGCCGATGAGCGTGAAGCGCGGCAGATTCAGGCGCACGCTGCGGGCGTTCGGGCCTTGATCAATGATGATGTCCAATTTGAAATCTTCCATCGCGGGATACAGATATTCCTCGATGGTTTTTTGCAGGCGGTGGATTTCGTCAATGAACAGCACGTCGCCTTCTTCGAGGTTCGTGAGCAGGCCGGCGAGGTCGCTGGCTTTTTCAATCGTCGGGCCGCTGGTGGTCTTGACATTCGCGCCCATCGCCTTCGCGAGGATGTTGGCGATGGTCGTTTTGCCGAGACCGGGCGGGCCGGAAAGCAGGATGTGGTCGAGCGCCTCGCCGCGTTGTTTGGCGGCGGCGACGGCAATTTCCAAACGCTCTTTGACTTTCGGCTGGCCGGTGAAATCGGAAAAGAGCGACGGCCGCAGCGTCATTTCGAGCGCCACGTCAGGCTTGTTCAAGTTGGAAACCGGTCGTTCGGACATCACACCAAGCTTGCGGAAAGTGCCCGGCAGCGGCAAGCATGGTATTTACAAAAATCGGAACCGGTATAAGGTGGCAGCGAAACCAATGCCCCGGAAGCTTTCAACGCCGGGTTTGCAGGTGACGGCCTGGAACATCAGACGGCCGGCGGGAAAGTTTTTTTTCATGGATGCTTTCACGCTGGTTGAATTACTGGTCGTGATCGCCATCATCGCGATTCTGGCGGCGCTGCTTTTGCCGGCGCTGGCCAGCGCCAAGCTGCAGGCGTGGCGCATCCAGTGCGTGAACAATGAGAAACAGATGATCATGGCTTGGACGATTTACTCCGGCGACAACAATGAGAAACTGGTTTTGAACGGAGGCGATGCGGCCACGACCTCCACGCAGGCGCATTTGTGGGTTCACGGCGGCAACCACGGTTCGCCCGACACCCTGACCAACCAGCAATATTTGGTGGGCGCAAATTTTGCGTTGTTCGCCAAAATTCTCCCGTCCGAGCGGATTTACAAATGCCCGGCGGACCGTTCCACCTGGCCGCTGTGGTCATCAAGATTAATCTACGTCGCCGAAGAGCGCAGCTATGCCATGAACTGTTATATCGGAACCGCCGGGACAATTTCTCCGATCAGCATTAACGCCGCCTACAAAACCTACGCAAAAACTTCCCAGTTCATCGCGGACGCGCCGGTCAACCGGTTTGTGTTCATTGATGTCAACCCGGCCAGCATCTGCACACCCGCCTTCGGGGTGGACATGAGCCTGTCGAGCTGGATTCATTACCCTTCGGATTTGCACCGGCAGCGGGGCGTGCTGGCCTTTGCCGACGGCCATGTGGAACCCCATCGCTGGCTGGATCCCAGAACCATGTTGCACCTCGCGGGCGGACAGGCCTACATCCCGCACGGAATTTCCTCGCCCGGCAATCCAGATTTGAACTGGATCGCGGAGCGGACAACTTCAAAAAAATAACCGGGCCGGCGTATTTTTCGCCGCCCGCATCGCCACTATTTTTCAACAGAAATTGCTGGAAAATAAAAAAATGCTGCGGCAATTCGCCAGG
>CABDZO010000303.1_pt1 | contig 11053 bp, 16 predicted proteins | sample 3132221 | NCBI WGS metagenome assembly CABDZO01 (sample SAMEA5534340, study PRJEB31848) | metagenome | biome: tundra; feature: field; material: soil | place: USA | collected 2013-05 | depth 0.45 m | reverse complement strand
TGGGGCGTGAGTCCCACAACTTGTGGCTCGGCACCGTTCACGCGGGGCAACCCACGTTTTCTCCGGAGAGCAGACACCTTATTCGCTTTCATCTCCAGCCATACTGTCTAGGCAGCGTTCGCACACATCACAAAAATATGAAAACAAAAATCGCATCAATCATCGCAGCAGTTATCGGCAGCCTCTGTGCAGCTTTCGTCGTTTATGAACAGTATCAAGCTGTGAGCATCATGGCAGCACTTGGAGTCGTTACATTGCAGTTTGACAGCAGATATTTCTGGTGGCCAGTTTGTGGCGCTGTCACATTTTGGGCGTTGGCCTGTTTCGGATTTATTTGGCACAGGAAGCATCGCCATGACCACGCTGCCTAACAAGTCGCCGGAGCCAACCGCCGTTGGCGCTGTCAGTTCCGCTATCGCGGTTCACGTCGCGAGTCGGCGGTGGTTCAGCTTTTTTCGTTAGGCGTCATTACACCGCTCGTGAAAATCACACTCATCATTGCCAATGTGTTAGCAGCGGTTGCTTTGTATATTCTTGGCGACTTTGCAGTGGCGGCACACCGCACTCATGCTTTTAGTGTTTATCAAGAGCTGAAGTCACAGCACGTTTTAGCCGAGCGGCCAGATTATGATGTGGAGAAGCGATTGGTCACGATTGCAGACAGCGGCGGTTATTATTTGATTTTGTCGCGGGTTGGTGTTGCCGTATGCCTTGCAAATGCTGTAGCCATTGGATTTGTAAGCAGGAGACCGAGACCATGACGCCTAACAAGTCGCCGGAGCCAACCGCCGTTGGCGCTGTCAGTTCCGCTATCGCGGTTCACGTCGCAAGTCGGCGGTGGCTCAGCTTTCTACGTTAGGGTGCATATGAAAGCCATCGCAATATTTCTAGGTTTGTTTTTGTTGGTCTGTGTCGTGTAGGGACAGGGTGTTTGGTTTAGTAATAACGTCACCCATGTTAAGGCTATCAGAGTTGCATCACAGCTAAAGGCTGGCATGTCGGAAGAGATTGTCTCAAACCAGCTTGCGACCATTGGCCTCACAAATTCTATGGGAGTTGGATTTTTTGACACCTGGTGTAGGTATTATGGTTTATCAGATGGCACAGAATTGTGCTTGAGTTATAGATCGAGAGAACTTACTAACAATATTCGGTGGAAGAATGGTGTGTTGTGGGGAGCTTTCATTAAGAGCAATAACGTCAACATTGTATTCATTATACCAACAAATGCACCCTAACAAGTCGCCGGAGCCAACCGCCGTTGGCCCTTTCCGTTCCGCCTTCGCGGTTCACGCCGCGAGTCGGCGGTGGCTCAGCTTTCTACGTTAGGCCACACTCGCGTATGGGCATTTTGTTAGTCATCATTTTTCTAGCGTTGAGCAGTTGGACGCTCGTTGCTTTGTTCCGGCGGTTGCGGCGGCAGCACGTCAGCGCCGGTTGGTGGTTCGCTTTTTCCGTTCTCTGTATTTGCGGCGCTGCACTCGGCGTTTGGTGCGCGTTTTATTGCGAGTATCACGTCGGCTCGCGTTTCCGTGTCGGCAGCTTTCCCCTTCCAGTTGTCTTCTTTCATTTTGAAGACGGCGCTTGGGTAGATTTTCCGGTGCCGGAGTTTCAGGCGTGGGCGGCAGTGTTCACCGACATCATTACCATCATCGCACTCGCCACGTTGCCACTTTGGTTGGTATCTTGGCGGCATCAAAAGTATGAAAGACGTGTGGCCTAACAAGTCGCCGGAGCCAACCGCCGTTGGCGCTGGCAGTTCCGCTGTCGCGGTTCCCGTCGCGAGTCGGCGGTGGCTCAGCTTTCTACGTTAGGCCGCACACGCCATGAGAGCATTCTTGAGCATCTTGGTAATGTTGATAGTGTCACCGGCATTAGCTGAGGCGGCTTTGGTCTGCTTGCAGCCTGGATTTACTGGTGAGCGCGTCGGATTTCTTTCATTCATTGGTTTCTTTCTATTCTCGCTCCCTTTTGTTTTTGTCACCATTCCGCTTTGGCCGACCTATATTCCGGCCATTATTTTCACGCCACTCGTCATGCGCCGAGTGGCGATGCTATACACATTCAGAACTTTGAAGCTGCCAGTTATTCTTGGTATTGCACTTTTGGTCGGAGCCGTGGTCGGTGTTATTATTATGACTTGGCTGATCATCATCGCGGCACGAGATTCTTGGGCTGTCGCTTTGAGTTGGGCTGGTGCGGGCGCTTTTTCTGGCAGCATTACGCTCGCGTTGATTACTTTGATCTATCGTTATGAACCACGTGCGGCCTAACAAGTCGCCGGAGCCAACCGCCGTTGGCGCTTGCCGTTCCGCTATCGCGGTTCACGTCACGAGTCGGCGGTGGCTCAGCTTTCTACGTTAGGCGTCATTCGCACATCACTATGAAACCAAAAGTTATCCTCACAGTTTCAGTCGTCGCCGCACTTGCTATCGGATTTTTGGCTGGCAAGTTTCAGGCATCAAGCTCATGGGCGGAGTTATACACGCGCTACACTTATGAGCGCGATGCGGGCATTGCTGCCGATAATGCTGAAGTGTTGAAGAGCTTGCGAAGCGGTCACGAAGCTAATGGCATGAATCTGTTAGAGCAGTCTTTAGACCTTTCATTGCTCAGCCTTGACCATTGGCCGCGGAAGCAGTGGACACCACCCATTCGCGCCGCAATAATTCAGGTGCGAGCTTATCGAGTCAAGTATCCTTGGGACAAGACACCACCGCAAATGGACGAAAGCGTTCAGAGAGTATTGAAGTGAGAGAGACACATTGTATGACGCCTAACAAGATTAGATGAGAAGGCAGACCGTCGACGCAATGACGCGTTGGTGATATAGTCTGCCTATGAAAAACACCACTAATAAAACCAGTCCTGCTCCGTCCCTCGTTTCCACTTCGTCCGCTGCTGTCGGCAGCGGGTTCACCCTCGGCCTGGATCTCGGTGATCGGCAGCCGTGGTGGTGGCCGGTTGTCCCGCTCGTCCTGTGTGCCGTTTTCGGCACACTCCTGGTCCTGCTGTGAAATTGTTTCTGGCCCCGCCGGCGGAGCGCGAGTTGTCCCAACTCGCAGCGCTCCCGCCAGACCTGGCAACGTGGCATTTTCCGGTCGCGTTTCTGTCTAATCACCCGCTGCGGATTGGGGACAATCCGCGCTCCTCCCTTGGCTCGACGGAGTCTCGCCCCACCGCGTCTCGCCCTGCTATTTTTCATCCGCGTCCATCTGCGTTTATCTGCGGTTAAAACTGCCCCGCCAAAAAATAATTCAAAATAGTTTGTCCGGTTTCAGGTTTGGCGGGCATAAGTAAGTGAATGCAGACACTGGAAGACATGGCGCTGGTGCGGGAATTTGCCGTCCAGCAGTCCGAGACGGCGTTTGAAACGCTCGTGGCGCGGCACCTCGACCTCGTCCATTCCGCCGCCGTGCGGCAGGTGGGCGACGTGCATCTGGCCGAGGAGATCACCCAGGCCGTGTTCCTCATCCTCGCCCGCAAGGCCGCGAGTTTGCGCGCCGGAACCTTTCTCACCGGCTGGCTGTTCAAGACCACCCGCTACGCCGCCGCCGCGGAACTGCGCGCCATCGCCCGGCGGCGGCGGCGCGAAACCGAGGCCCACAACATGACAACTTTGACCGCCGAAACCACGGAGGAAACCGCCTGGCCGCACATCGCCCCGCTGCTGGACGAGGCGCTGGCCCGGCTGAACGAAACCGACCGGCGCGTGCTGCTGCTGCACTATTTCGAGGGGCGCACGCTGGCGGAAACGGGCGCGGCGCTGGCGCTGACCGAGGACGCGGCGCGCAAGCGGGTGACGCGCGGCCTGGACAAGCTGCGGAAATACTTTGTGAAACGCGGCGTGACGCTGACGGCCACGGTGATTGCCGGCGCGGTGGTCGCGAACGCCGTGCAGGCCGCGCCGGTGGGAATGGCGGTGACGGTCACGGCGGCAGCGGCGAAAGGCGCGGCGGTAGGCGGTTCAACTTTAACCATCATCAAAGGAGCATTGAAACTTATGGCATGGACAAAAGCAAAAACGGCAATCGTCGCAGGCGCAATCGTGTTGCTCGCGGCGGGAACAGCGACAGTAGTGGTAAAACACTCAAATATTGACAAAGCCAAACTAGACGGAATAGACGCATACATATCAGACGTTGATATGAAAGACTACGAGAAGGCTCCGCCCATGCTCGTGATACAACCAACGCATTTCGCAAAATTTCATGGCACAACCGCCTCTTCAACTCCAAATAAATTAGCCGGACGAAATCAGACGTTAAAAGATATGCTGATTTTGGCATATAGCACTCGCTCGCCCCGAATTGTTTTTCCTTCTGGTATGCCAACAAACCATTTTGATTTTCTTGTCACTGTCGCCGACCAACCTTACGAGCAATTTAAGGCTGAAACCGCCAAAGAACTGAACTACACCGCGCATAAGGAAACGCGGACTGTGGATGTCCAGTTATTAAAAATTTCTAGCGACAGCTCCGGCAAGTTGAAAGCCGGAGTAAAAGGCAAGGCACCGGAATTAGATTCTAACCACAGGCCAACAATTGCTTTTGATTATCCGAACCATCCGATTTCTGCTTTGGCTAATGCGTTGGAATATCGGTTCAGGATGCCCGTGATTGATCAAACTGGTCTGGCAGGAAACTATTCCATTGTTTTTGACTGGAAATGGAAAGGCGATTGGAACGGAAAAGATCGCGAAGCAAATTTGAACTCACTGAAAAAAACTCTGTCTGATCAACTTGGCTTGGAACTCGTTTCCAGCCGCGAGCCGGTCGAAATGCTCGTCGTCGAAAAGGTGAAATGATTCCAACCCGCCATGAACCAGACCAAACATCCCTTGGAGGAGCAGGGCCAGCCGTGGTGGTGGCCGGTTGTCCTGCTCGTCCTGTGTGCCGTTTTCGGCACCCTCCTGGTCCTGCTATATATCAGTTTGGGGAAAGACAAACTGGGTTTGTCTTTCGCCGGTTCAATATGCAACCCAAAAAACACCGGTTGGCCGCCGGCGGATGCGGTCACGAACTTCTCTAAACCCTTGAAAATGAAAGATTGACTGTTTTTTAAAATCGCCTAAACATTGACCCATGAACCTCAAAAACACAACCGCCACCCGGCGGCCGGGTTAGTGTGAATATATACTGTTAGGCCATCTCGCACATCACACCAAAATTATGAAAACACTACTCGCACTTATTGGATTAGCGACCAGTTGCTTTTTGAGCGGCTGTGCGCACGACGCTACAAGCAAGACCGAGAGCAAGCCAACGGCAGCACCCACGGCCACAGGCACGGTGACAAACGCTGGCACGGCACAGTTGTCTTATCAGTGGCGTCGCAATCCGAACGCAACTTCTGCGACCAATCATTGAGAGTATGCAAGACCGATGGCCTAACAATTCGCCGGAGCCAACCGCCGTTGGCCGCTTTAGTTCCGCCTTCGCGGTTCACGTCACGAGTCGGCGGTGGCTCAGCTTTCTACGTTAGGCTGCTACCACACACACTATGAAAACAATACGAATCATTTCAGTTTTGGTTTTGCTGCTTGTTGCATCTTCGTCGTGTTTTGCCTCGATACAGGTCGAGACCGTTTCTAAAGAGCGAGCCAAGGTTTTGGGAGCTGTGATTAGCGTAAAGATGGTCGGCACAAATCAGGTCGGTATTTGGTTGGAGTTTGCTCCCAAAGGCGAGTTGCAGACCTTTACCTCTGTGAAATTGGAGATTACGTCAGGTGAGCGCAAACTTGTATCGACTAATTTGTCACCATTGAAGCAGACGCCGGATTCTGTGGTGATTTATTTTTCGACCGACCCAACAAATCTGGCCACGAGCACGCTCACCATCGAGGTAAAAGATGGTGGTATTCCGCCGTATGGTTATTATCGGTTTAATGTTGGCGATTTTGTGACGCATGATTCTTTGCATTGAGCCGCAGCCTAACAAGTCGCCGGAGCCAACCGCCGTTGGCGCTGTCAGTTCCGCTATCGCGGTTCGCGTCGTGAGTCGGCGGTGGCTCAGCTTTCTACGTTAGGCTGCTCGGCCACACCGTATGATTTATATGCGCCAGACTTTGTTTTTGATAGGTTGCCTTGTTACTGTTATCGGCGTTCTTGTTGCGTGCTCGTCAACCAGACACGTCAGCGACGGACGCACTCCAGACGAGCAGCGGCACATTGCCGAGGCGTGTTTGAGCATGTTGCATTCATCGTTGACGAATGAGATGGACATCCAGCCTGACGACCCGCGAGTGCCGGAGATCATCCGCGCTTTGCACCCGATTCAGATAGAGATTCAAGGGACGGACGTGGTGATTATGCGTTCAGGCAAGCCAGCAGAGTATCATTTCAGCCGTCGGCCCAGTGACCCGAAGCCTTGGGTTTTATATGTCGCTGGGCAAGGCTACGACGGTCACCAAGAGTTGATTCGATTAGACCATGAATAAGCAGCCTAACAAGTCGCCGGAGCCAACCGCCGTTGGCGCTGGCAGTTCCGCTATCGCGGTTCACGCCGCGAGTCGGCGGTGGCTCAGCTTTCTACGTTAGGCCACTTGACCGCTCTATTGTAAAAATGATGTCAGCTTTTTTTGGTTTTAGCGGTCTGAACGCACTGGATGGAGTGCCGTGGTGGGCTGTGATGATTCCGGTAGTCATCGTGTTATGGCTGGCTTGGTTCATGGGCAGAGACAAAGACTAGATTGCAACGCATTATTTTTGAGTTATGACGAAATCGTGGCCTAACAAGTCGCCGGAGCCAACCGCCGTTGGCGCTTGCCGTTCCGCTGTCGCGGTTCACGTCGCGAGTCGGCGGTGGCTCAGCTTTCTACGTTAGGCGGCATAAGATTTATGACAACACCAGCACCTACATCACCGACACCGAAATCCAAGCTCGTGCCGATTGGCATCCTGTTTATGGTAGTTGTGGTGCTGTTCTGGCTGATTCTCGAAAAACGGCGTAGTCCTACTGAAGGGTTGCCGGAATCAATTGAACAGTATCGTGCGGTTTTGCATCAGCCCGACTTCGGGATGTTTTTCTTGGATTTCTCGCACGCCTTGTCGCCACCCAACAATGACCTGAACCTTGATAATGCCAAGCATTACCTCGATGACCTTTTGGGGCGGAGACACGGGAACCTTGGTTCCACCGAAACCATCGGAAACCTAGTCGCTGATTATTCTGCGGTCGCAAGAAAGCGTATTTCCTTTGGGAGTTCTTGGCTGAAAGTCACCAACGACATTTCGTATGATGATTCAACACCGAGGACGCGCCGCGAGACGCTTGACTTGATCGAGAGCATCCTACGCACAAACGGTGGATTCATTTTTCCCTTAAATCACACAAACTCTGTTTTGCTGACGCAGGAGGATTTGAAAGAACTAAGACACCCAATCCCGAATAGTGCTCATCCATGACCATGATGCCGCCTAACAAGTCGCCGGAGCCAACCGCCGTTGGCGCTGTCAGTTCCGCTATCGCGGTTTACGTCGCGAGTCGGCGGTGGCTCAGCTTTCTACGTTAGGCGTCATGCCACGATTTATGAAATACCACACACCACTCATCACTGCGGCATTGCTCGCATCGTTGCTCACCGGCTGTTCCAAGCATCCACCGGCAGCACCGAAAGTCACCGATTTAGGCGTTGTCGAGGTTTCGGATGGCAGCACGAATCGGATTGATATAGGCGGTGGTAAGGTTTGTGTCGTCAAATCTTTCATCCTCAAAGACCAGAAGGCCACGGTAGATGGCAAAGAGATCGTCCTCAAAGGCCAGAAGGTTGCCTTGATGATAGATATTGAGCAGACAGATGCCAGCGGAGTTGTCCACATTATACCCGGCTCAAACCTTATGGCTTCGCCAGACCAGACGGTCGGGTTTTCAGATGGCGCTATTAGCATTAGCTTGAAACCACACATCAAACAATGACGCCTAACAAGATTGAATGAGAAGGCAGCGTCTGGGCAAATCGTTGATTGAATATGCCCAGGAAAAACCATGTGCCGGGCGTTGACCCAGGTGGCAACGCCTGGCTGAACCAAACAAACAAAAACAAAAAAGCTTTTAATAAAAGACTTGGAATGGACGCTAATCTTGGAGTGATGACAGTCCGGCGACAGAGCCGCCGCAAGGCGAGCCCGATAACAAGATGGTCACGCTCCTCCCTTTGCAAGGACTTCGGATCCAACCGTGAACCGCTCTCGCGAGTGAGTTCGGATGGAAGCGCGATCCTTTCCTGCCTTGCCAACATTGCGCCTTCCAGCCAAAAACATGTGCTGAAATCTTTTGACATGACAGCCTTCTCATGGAAGTCGCCGGAGCCGCCGTTGGCGCTTGCAGTTCCGCTATCGCGGTTCACGTCGCAGGTCGGCGGTGGCTCAGCTTTCTACGTTAGGCGTTTCTAGCACACTTTATGACAATAACCAACAAACCCTATTCACAAAGAAGCGACACAGAAAAGCTCGAATCCAATTGGAGGAAGACACTGGGGCTTTTCGAGCGCGATGAGCATTCTATGGCCATTATTCGTGCTGGCACATGTGCGGAGATAGCCGCCAACATTGTTATCCGCTCCGAATTGGTTCAGAAGCGTCATTTAGAGTCCCAATTTGTGGATTCGTTACTTCGCTGGTCGAACGGACTGGATGGCAAGTTTTCCCATATCATTCTCCCGCTTTTCGATGGCACTCCCCGGCACGCCGCACTCAAAAAAAAACCACCAGGCACTCAAGGCACTCAATGGTTTTCGGAATCAGATAGCACACGGCGGGCATTTTGCTTCCAAGAAGCGCGCCGAGATACTTATCCGCATCACTTATTTAGTTTGCACTGATCTCACGTCACATTATCCCTCAACACCCATACTAAAGAAATTATGACCGAAACGCCTAACAAGTCGCGAGGCCGTGTGAAAACTCCCGGCCAGCGGGCAGGTGGAAGGTTGGGCGGGTGGAAGTTTTATAGTTTCGGAGTTTCCCGGTGGAGCGAAGCGGATGAAGTAACCCGGTGTTAGGGTGAGTTCCCAGAGTTATCGGTTGCCGTTGACCACTTTTTTCGAGCGCCGGCGTTGCCGCCGGGCTTTTAAGCCACCGCCGCCATCAGTTTTTGGAAGCTCACCAGGTTCAACACGCGTTTGAGGTTGTAGGCCAGCGTCGTCAGGCTCCATTCACACTGCACCTTCGCCAGGCCCTTGAGTAAAAAGTGCGTATAACCAAACCACCGCTTGATCGTCCCAAAGGGATGTTCGGCCAGCGTCTTCCTCAATTTGAACTTGTGCGGCTGCGCCCGCATCCGCGCCGCCATCGCTTCCATCAGGTGTTCATTCTCCTCGCGCGTGATGGTCCGGTTGGCCTTGTTCCGTGTGCAGCGGCTCTTTAAGGCGCAGCTTTTGCAGCCGCTGGCCCGGTAGTATCTCAGCTCGCGGCCCAGTTCATAGGTGGCAAACCGATATGTCAACGCCCCGCCCGCCGGACACACATAAACATCCTGCGCGGCGTCATACTTGAACTGGCGCTTGCCATATAATCCCCGCGCCGTGTTCGCGCTGGTGTCGGCCTTGGGAATATAGGGCGTGATCCCGTGTTCGAGACACCGGCTCACTTCCGCCGCGTTGTAGTAGCCCGCGTCCGCCACCACTTCGGTCTGGTTCAAGGCCAGGTTGGCCTTGGCTTCCAGGGCGATATTGGCCAGTTGTTTGAGATCATTCACGTCGTTGGTCACGTCGTCCGCCGCGATGAGCTTGTGCTTGGCGTCCACGGCCAGCTGCGCGTTGTAACCCACGATCGTCCCGTGGGCCGTGGGCATCTTCCGCGTGTCCGGATCCGTCACCGACACCTGCTTCTGTTCCTCGTCCAGCTGCGCCAGCAGTTCCTTGTGCCAGTCCTGCTTCTCCTGCAACGCGGCGATCTTCGCGGCCAGTTCGCTTTTGCTCATGGCCGCCCCGCCCGGCTCGGCGGCATCGGCGGTGTCCAGTTGCTGGAGATACTCCGCCAGCCGGGCATCGGCCCGCGCGATGAGGTCCTGGAGTTTGGCGGCATTAAAATTCTGGTCGCGCGCGTTGACCGCCGCGAACTTGCTGCCGTCAATGGCCAGCAGTTCCCCGCCGAACAGTTCCAGCCGCCGGCACAGCAGGGTGAACTGCCGCGCCACGGCCTTGAGGGGTTTTAAATTATCCTTGCGGAAGTCGGCGATGGTCTTGAAGTCGGGGGTGAGTTTGCCCAGCAGCCAGAGCACTTCGACGTTGCGGTGACATTCGGCCTCCAGCAGCCGGGAGGAACGCACGCGATGCAGATAACCGTAGAGGTAAAGCTTGAGCAGCGCCGCCGGGTCGTAAGGCGGCCGGCCCGTGTTGGCGCAGATGGCCCGGGCGAACCCCAGCGCGTGCAAGTCGAGCGAGCCGACGAAGGCGTCGAGGAAGCGCACGGGGTTTTCGGCCGTGATGTAATCCTCCAGCCGTTCGGGAAAGAGCAGCGTTTGGGACCGGTCCAGACCGGTGCGATGATTCATGCTTGATTAAGACCCCCGGCCGGCGTAAAGGTTTCAAATTATGACGGTCTTTTCACACAGCCTCTCGCCGGAGCCAATCGCCGTTGGCGCTTGCCGTTCCGCTGTCGCGGTTCATGTCACGAGTCGGCGGTGGCTCAGCTTTCTACGTTAGGCGGCTCGCGTTTCTAATAAATTTGCGGATGATGTGTCATATAGATATGAAAAAAATACTCAAAATTGCAGTTCTAGCGTTTCTTGTCATTTCGTCGAGCCATTGCTACGCAGCACGGCTCGTTCGGGGCGTTGCCACCGAGCAAGCGGCACAAGAATTAGGTGTGACGATTCGGTCGGAGGTTATTGCCACGAATCAGATCGGGGTCTGGCTTGAGTTTTCGCCGCACGGCAAGCTCGCACACTTTAGCCACGGTGAGTTGCAGGTGGCTTCTGGTGGTCGGCAGTCTGTCAGCGCCACGCTGGTGATCGCGCGGAGCGGCTGGCACGCGGCCCAGACGACGCAGTGCCTGAATGAAGCTGCCTTTTGCGAATCGTGTCAATTTAACCACGCGCATGGAATCACCAT
>CABDZO010000296.1_pt1 | contig 11174 bp, 9 predicted proteins | sample 3132221 | NCBI WGS metagenome assembly CABDZO01 (sample SAMEA5534340, study PRJEB31848) | metagenome | biome: tundra; feature: field; material: soil | place: USA | collected 2013-05 | depth 0.45 m | reverse complement strand
AAGCAGCCGCAGAGAACTATCCCAAAGCCCGGTTGTTTGGTTTTGACATCAATCACGATCATGTTGCAACAACCGCCAAGTTGTTAAAAGCTTTTGGCGCGGGAAATCGTGCAGTCGTTCGTCAGCAAGATTTTTTTGCCCATGATTGGGATTCTGAACTTCACCGTTTGCGTGGCGATTTGCTTGTCCTTGGGAATCTTCCTTGGGTGACGAATCAAAAAATAGGCAGTCTCAACGGCAGTAATGTTCCGGCAAAGACGAATTTCCAAAATTTTCGCGGCCTTGAAGCGCGAACCGGAAAATCCAATTTTGACATTTCGGAATGGATGCTTATCCAATTGGTGCGTGCGCTGCACGGCCGACGCGCGACGATTGCGATGTTATGCAAGACCGGCACGGCGCGCAAAGTTTTGCGTTATGCCTGGCAAAACGACGGGCGGGTTGCCAAGGCTGCCATTTACACGATTGATGCAAAAGCGCATTTCAACGCTTCGGTGGAAGCCTGCCTGCTGGTTGCACATCTCGGTGAAACTGGCGCTGCTGAAGCAGAAGTGTTTGAAAATTTGCGCTCGCGAACACCTTGCCGCCGACTTGGATTGGCCGGGCAGAATTTGGTGGCCGACATCAAAACGTATCGGCGACTTCGACATCTGGAAGGTCTATGCCCCTATCAATGGCGCTCCGGGGTGAAACATGATTGCTCGTCAGTGATGGAACTCACACCTGACGAGGCTGGTGTTTTCCAAAACAAACTTGGCGAAAATGTTTTGGTCGAATCAGAATCCCGGTATCCGCTCTTGAAATGTTCCGACTTGGCGAATGGAATAAATGTCCCCAAACGATGTGTGCTAGTTACACAGAAGCGTGTTGGCGACGACACGATGGTTCTGGCGGATCGCGTGCCTCGCACATGGACATACTTGAATGGACATCGGGCCAAATTTGATGCGCGAAAAAGTTCGATCTACAATGCCCGCACTCCGTTTGCGATGTTCGGCATTGGCGATTACACATTTGCGCGATGGAAGGTTGCGATTTCCGGCCTGCACCGTCATCCCCGTTTTATCTTCGTTCCGCCGGTCAAAGGAAAACCGGTTCTGTTTGATGATACCTGTTATTTCCTTTCGTTCGACAATGAACAGGAGGCGCGGGTCGTAACTGACATTCTCAACTCCAAACCGTGCCTCGAATTTCTTGAAGCCTTGATTTTTCCTGAGTCCAAACGTCCCATCACGGTTGATGTGCTTGAACGATTAAACCTGACTGCCATTGCCGAAGAAGCAGGCATGTTGACTGGCTGGCAGAATATTCGGCGTGTTAATTATACACAAGCTGGACGAGCGTCACAATTTGAACTTGTGATGGAGGATTCAAAGCTATCAAGAAAAACGCTTCAGGCAAACCCCGTTCGATATAAAATTAGCAAGAAGCTTCAAAACCAATGAGGCTCAACGCCTGCTTGGCCAGCCCGGTTTGAAAGTCAGCGCCATTGGCTGCGGCGCGGCCAATAACACTTGCCATCGGCGGGGACTTTCTTAAAGTGCGGCAGCCACCATCAAAGTTATGTTTTACTCAATGCCATCCGGCGGGTTTGCTTCCAGCATCAATGCAAGCCTGGCGCAGGCTGACGCCACCAATGCACGCTCGGAGGCGCGCGAGGCGAAGACGGAAACGGAGTCGCTGCGCCATGACGTGGAACGGTTGCTGATGATCACGGAGGCGCTGTGGACTTTTTTGAAGAAGGAGCATGGTTATTCGGACGAGGAACTGGCGAACGCGGTGAATGGAATTGACCTGCGCGATGGCCGGCTGGATGGCAGAGCGGAGCAACCCCAGGCGCCGCCCTGTCCAAACTGCGGCAGAATCAATTCCGCCAGGCGCTCCCTTGCAACTACTGCGGGCAGCCGTTGCCGGTGACTTTGTTTGCGAGTTGAACCGGTCGCGCCGGTGACTTCATATTTTGGCGGGCAATAAATCTTGCCATTTGCTACGGATTTCCTAAAGTGTCCGACCGTTTTTTGAATTATGCACATGAATTGTTTTGCCGGAATTTTGGCGCTCACGCCGCCGCCGTCCAATGGACAGCCCGGTTCACAGCCGAATATGTTGGTGTCGTTCGCGCCGATGATTTTGCTGGTCGTCGTTTTCTATTTCATCCTCATCCGCCCGCAGCAGCAGCGCGCGAAGCAGCAGACCAAGATGCTGACGGCGCTCAAGGCGGGCGACAAGGTCGTCACGGCCAGCGGCATCATTGCGGTGGTTATTTCCGTCAAAGACAAGACGGTCAACATCCGTTCCGCTGACGCGAAACTGGAAGTCACCAAGGCGTCCATCACCGAAATCCTCGAATCCGGCACCACAACCGAATCTTAAACGGCCATGAAGCACAATAATCTCGGCAGGTTCATCCTCGTCATCTGCATCATCCTCTGGTCGCTCTACCAGGTTTATCCGCCGACCTCGCGGGATTTGCTGGTGGAATTTTCCAGCCGCGCGCAAAACCAGGACGCCACGTTCAAGGCCATCACCGCGCAGGCGTCCGCCTACCAAAGGGCGGGGACGAATAATGAGTTCACTGCGTTGCAAACGGCCATCGGCACGAATGACATTCAGAGATATTTTTCATTCATCCGCGCGACCAACCAGATTCACCCGAACACTTTCATCTTGAACCGGCTGCAGCGCGAGGCGTCGGGCAAGATCAAGCTCGGCCTGGATTTGCAGGGCGGCACGTCGTTCCTCGTGGAGATGGACACGAACGTCCTGTTCTCGGCGGACAACACGAACGTCGTGCAAACGCAGCGTTCGGACTTGACGCGCGCGGCGCTCTCGCAGGCGATTGAAGTCTTGCGCAAACGCATTGACCGTTTCGGCGTGGCGGAGCCGGTGATTCAATCGGCGGGCGGCAATCGCATTCTCATCCAGCTTCCCGGCCTTTCGCAGTCCGACAAGGAAAGCGCGAAGCAACAGATTCAGAAGACGGCGTATCTGGAATTCCGCATGGTGAAGGACGACAGCGACTCCATCATCGCCAATCACGAACCGGTTCCGCCGGGCTATGTGTTGCTCAAGCACATTGATGTAATGGCGAACAATCAGACGCGCCTGGAACAGGTCATCGTGAAGAAAAGAGCCGAGAACGGTCTTGCGGGCGACATCATCAAAAGCGCGATGGTCTCGCGCGGCAACCTGGGTCAGCCGCAGATCAATTTTACTTTGACCGCCGATGGCGCGACAAAATTCGCCCAGACCACGCGTGAAAATGTCGGCCACCGCATGGCGATTGTTTTGGACGGCGAACTTTATTCCGCGCCGAACATCAACAGCCCGATTGAAACCGGCAGCGGTGAAATCACCGGCAGTTACACCATCGAAGCCGCGACGGAACTCGCGAACGTCCTGCAAAATCCGCTCAAGGCGCCGTTGCACCCTGTTTATTCCAGCGACGTTGACCCGACGCTCGGCAAGGACTCGATTCAGAGCGGCATCAAAGCCTCCTTCTGGGGGGTCATTCTGGTGGCCGGCTTCATGTTGATTTATTACCGCCTCGCCGGTATCGCCGCGAACGTCGCGCTCGTGTTGAACATCGTTATTTTGTTCGGCGTGATGTGTTCCATCGGCACGACGCTTACGTTGCCGGGCATCGCCGGCATGGTGTTGACCGTCGGCATGGCGGTGGACGCGAACGTGCTGATCTACGAACGTATCCGCGAGGAACTGGGCAAGGGCAAGTCACTGCGCGGCGCCATCGAAGCCGGTTACGCCCGCGCGTTCGGGACAATTTTCGATTCGCACGTCACGACGCTCATTTCGTCCGTCATCTTGATTTTCATGGGCACGGGCGAAATCAAGGGCTTCGGTGTCACGCTGACGATTGGTGTGGCCGCGAGCTTGTTCACCGCGCTGGTGGTGACGCGTTTGATTTTCAACTTCATGCTCGACCGCAACCTCATCAAATCGCTGTCCATGATGCATGTCATCAAGAGTTCCAAGGTGGATTTCATGAAGATCGGCAAGCCGCTCGCGCTGGCCACCACGGTGTTCATGCTGGCCTCGCTGGGCTTCGGCATCAGCCGGGGCGAAAAACTGTTCGGCGTGGATTTCCTCGGCGGTGACAGCACAATTTTCAGCTACGCGCAAAAATTAAAAGTTGAAGACATCCGTGATACGCTGGTCACCCTTGGCGAAAAAGATTCGCAGATCCAGTTTCAAAAAGAAATCGGCAGCAGTTCGGAAACCTTGCGCGTGACGACTTCCAGCGGCTCGGCGGACAAAGTCATATCGGTGCTGCAACAGAAATTTCCGTCGGCACAATTCAAGGTCCTCGGCAAGCAGCAGGTCGGTGCCACGGTCGGCAAGGAAATCCAGCGTTCCGCCGTGGTGGCTTCGCTGTTCGCCATGCTGGGCATCCTGTTTTACGTCGCGTTCCGCTATGAATTTTCCTTCGCCGTCGCGGCCATCGTCGCCGTATTGCACGACGTGTTGCTGGCGATTGGCGCTTACTGCATCGCGAACGCCATTTCCGGCCGTCAGTTCAACGCCACGGTCGTCGCGGCGATTCTGACCATCATCGGTTTCTCCATCAACGACAAGATCGTCATCTTCGACCGCATCCGCGAAGACCTGAAGCTTGGCGTGCGCGGTTCGTTCAAGGACATCATCAACCAGGCGCTGAACCAGACGTTGAGCCGCACCATCATCACCAGCGGCACGGTGTTTCTGGCGACCGGCGCGTTGTTCGTGTTCGGCGGCGGCGTCATCAACGACTTCGCGTTCACGTTCCTCATCGGCATCATCACCGGCACCTATTCCTCCATCTACATCGCCAGCGTGCTGGTGCTATGGTGGCACAAAGGCGAACGCCCGAACATCGGCACTTCGCAGGTCACGATGCAAAATGTGACGACGGCGAAGGTTTGATTTTTCTTCATAATCTCAATCTTAATCGTAATCTTACTCGGCTTTCAGATTAAGATTACGATGACGATTAAGATTAAGAACGGAACGGCGGGGGCGGTGCAGTTATGATTGCCCTGATTCTAATCACGCCGTGGCACTGGGCGGGATTCATTGTCTGCGTGCTGGTTTTTCTCGCGTTCGATCTGGGCGTATTTCATCGCCAGGCGCATGTCGTCGGTTTCAAGGAAGCGCTGGCGTGGACGGGCGTCTGGTTCACGCTGGCCATGCTGTTCGGCCTCGTCATCGCGCCGGCGCTGGTGCATGACTGGCAGCTCAAACAAACCGTTGAATTCATCACCGGCTACGTCATCGAGTTTTCGCTCTCGATGGACAACGTATTCGTCATCGCCCTTATCTTCGCCCATTTCGCCATTCCCGACCGCCATCAGCACCGCGTTCTCTTCTGGGGCATCCTCGGCGCACTCATCATGCGCGGCCTGATGATCTGGCTGGGCGTCGAACTCATCCACCGTTTTGAATGGCTGCTCATCGCCTTGGGGGTGTTTCTGGTTTTCTCCGGCCTCAAAATGCTATTCACCCGTGAAAAAGAATCCGATCCCGAGAAGAATATCGCCGTCCGGCTCACGCGAAAATTCTTTCCCGTCAGCACTGAATTTGACGGCCAGAAATTTTTCACCCGGCTGAATGGCCGCCAGGCGCTCACGCCGCTGGCGCTGGTGCTGGTGCTGGTCGAAACCACCGACCTGATTTTTGCACTGGATTCCATTCCCGCCATTTTCGCCGTCACCCGGGATGCGTTCATCGTTTTCACCTCGAACGTCTTTGCGATCCTCGGCCTGCGCTCGTTGTATTTTGTGCTGGCCGGGGCGATCCAGTATTTCCGCTATTTGAAAATCGGATTGTCCATCGTGCTGGTGTTCATCGGCCTGAAAATGGTGCTGCTGAAATACGTTCCCATCCCGACGGCGCTTTCGCTGGGCGTGGTCGTCCTCATCATCGCCGGTTCAATCCTGCTCTCCGTAAAAGCCACCCGCCGCGAAAACGTTTAGCGGTTCGTGGCGCAGACCGGAATGTCGGCGCTACCTTCAGCACAATTTTTATCCGTGCCCATCGGTGCCCATCCGTGGTTAAATCAATTCAATGAAATTCCGCTGGTCGCCCGCGCCGCCACAACCGCTCCTCGCGGAAAAACTCGCCGCGCAATTAAAAATCTCCCCGCTGCTCGGGCAATGCCTGTTGAATCGCGGCCTGAGCGAGCCGCCGGCCATCGAAAAATTCCTCGCGCCGCGCCTCAAAAATCTGGCCGACCCGTTTCTGCTCCCGAACCTGGCCGTGGCCGTTGAACGATTATTACTCGCGCACGAACGCGGCGAACCGCTCGTCATCTTTGGCGATTACGACGTGGACGGCGTGACCTCGACCACGCTGCTGCTGGAAGTTTTACGCCCGCTCGGCTGGCAGGTGGACGCGTATCTGCCGCACCGCATGGACGAAGGCTACGGCTTGAGCCGCGACGGCGTGGAGAACTGCCTGAAAAAATATCCGGTAAAATTATTGCTCGCCGTGGACTGCGGTTCGACCGCCGTGGAAACCATCGCCTGGCTGCGGGAAATTGGCGTGGAAGTCATCGTCCTCGACCACCACCAAGTTTCCAACCCCGCGCCGGAAGCCGTCGCGCTGGTGAATCCGCAGTTAACTCAAAATTCAAAATTAAAAACTCAAAATTTTACGGAGCTTTGTTCCGTCGGCCTCGCGTTCAAGCTCGCGCACGCGCTGGTGAAACGCGGACGCGAAACGGGTCTGCCCGGCGCGGCGGAATTTGATCTGAAACCGCTGCTGGATCTCGTCGCGCTCGGCACGATTGCGGATCTGGTTCCGCTCATTGGCGAAAACCGGATTCTCGTCACCGCCGGCCTGGAATGGTTGAGCACGACGCAACGGCCGGGGATTGTCGCGTTGAAACAAGTTGCGCAGTCGCCGGAAAAACTCGGCACCGTGGATGTCGGCTTTCAACTTGCGCCGCGCTTGAACGCTGCGGGCCGGCTGGAGACCGCCGAGGAATCGCTGCACTTGCTGCTCGCCGAAAGTCTGGAAGAGGCGCTGCCGCTGGCGCAAAATCTCGACGCGCGAAATCGCGAACGCCAGAAGATCGAGCGCGGAATCAGCGACGAGGCCAGTGGCATCGTGCGCTCAAAATTTAATCCGCTGACGGATTTTGTCATCGTCGAGGGACAATTGCTCTGGCACATCGGCGTGGTCGGCATCGTGGCGTCGCGCGTGTTGTCGGAATTTTACCGGCCCACAATCATCATCGGCGGCGAGGGCGAGGCATGGCGCGGTTCGGGCCGCAGCATCGCGGGTTTTGATCTGGCCGCCGCGTTGCGCGAGTGCGACGACCTGCTCATCAAACACGGCGGCCACGCGATGGCGGCGGGCCTGACCATCGCGCCGGACAAAATTGATTTGCTGCGGCAGCGCTTGAATGAACTCGCGCGGCTCAAACTCAAGCCGGAGGATTTGCAACCGCCGTTGCGCCTCGATGCGGAGGCTGGCTTGGGCGAATTCACTTTGGATTCGCTGGCGGAACTGGATCGCCTCAAGCCGGCCGGCATGGGAAATTCCGCCGTGCAATTTTGCGCGCGGAATCTGTCGCACGCGCGCCCGCTCCAGCGCATGGGCGCGAAGAAGCAGCACGTCAAACTTTGGGTGACGGACGATTCGGCGACGCACGAGGCGGTCTGGTGGAACGCGGGCGAAGGTTCGCTGCCGGTCGGGAAATTTGATCTGGCCTTCGCGCCGCAGATCAATGATTACAATGGCAGCCGCACGGTGCAATTGAAAGTGCTGGACTGGAGGAAAGCGGAAAATTGACTTGCCAAAAATCCTGTAATAGGTAAGGTAATTCCGTCTGTCAGATAACTTGACCTTTCGGATCATGGTGAATCTTCAAGTGAACTGGTGAATTCGGTTCAGTGATGATTTGAAACCCGGCGGACGGGAACAGTCGAAAGCGGTTAGTATTGAACAGCCAATCATCAAATGAGCACAAAACTGTTTGTCGGAAATCTTTCCTTCAACACCACTGAAAATGACCTGCAGTCGGCGTTTGCCGCCCACGGAACGGTCGTCGAAGCCAACCTAATGATGGATCGGATGACGAGCCGCTCACGCGGTTTCGCCTTCGTTACCATGTCCACCCCTGAAGAAGCCCAGAAGGCGATTGAAGCCTTGAATGGCGCCCAATTGGACAACCGCGCGTTGACGGTCAACGTCGCGCGTCCGAAAGAAGAACGTCCCCGTGGCGATCGCCCCGGCGGCGGCGACCGGGGTCCGCGTCGTGAATACGGCGGTGGCGGTGGTGGTGGCCGTGAACGTTATTAATTTTCGGAATTAACACGGGCTTGGGCGGCGTCTTTGAAAAACGTCGCCCAAGCCTTTTTGCTAGAAAAATTCAATGGAAGAACACATTGAAGTTGAGGGCAAGATTTTGACGGTTCTGGTCGGGACGATGTTTCGTGTTGAACTCGACAACAAACATCAGGTGCTGGCGACCATTTCCGGCAAGATGCGCAAACGCTTTGTGCGCCTCACGGCCGGCGACCGGGTCAAGATGGAGATGTCGCCTTATGACTTAAACAAGGCGCGCATCGTCTAGCGCATCGGCTAATTTTTTGGTTGAAGGTTTGCTCGCAGGTTGGCGACCTCGACTTTCAACCTGCAACTTTTAACTTTTAACATGACTTCCGCCATCATTGTCGCCGCCGGCAAAGGCACGCGCTTGGGCGCCAACGTGGACAAGCTCTGGCTCGAAGTCGCCGGTCGTCCCGTGCTCGCGCATACCTGGCAAAAATTCAACGACGCGCCGTGCATCCACGAAATCATCCTAGTCGTGCGCGACGGGATGCAGGCACACTTCACGGAACTCGCGGAGAAATTCCAATTTCAAAAAACTTTCCGGCTCGTCATTGGTGGCGCGGAACGGCAGGACTCGGTCTGGAACGGACTCGCCGCGCTTTCGCCAGAAACGGAAATCGTCGCCATTCAAGATGCGGCGCGGCCATGCACGACGGCGGAGTTGATCGCGGCAACGATTGCAGCGGCGCGCGAAACCGGCGCGGCGGTCGCGGCGCAGCCGGTGACGGATACGATCAAGGAGACCGCCGACGGCAAAATTATTTCCCGCACGGTGGACCGCTCAAAACTCTGGTTGGTGCAGACGCCGCAGACGTTTCGCGTGGAAGTCATCCGCCGCGCGATTTTGGCCGCCCGCGAAAAAAATCTGATTCTCACCGATGACACGGCGGCGTGCGAATTGATCGGCCAGCTGGTGCGGCTGGTGAAAAGTGCGACGCCGAATCCCAAGGTCACGGTGCCGGCGGACCTGCCGTTCATCGAATCATTGTTGCGGGAACATCGAACATCGAACATCGAACACCGAACATCTAATGTCGGGTAGCGGAGCATTATTGGATGTTGAGCGTTGGATATTCGATGTTGGCAAATTCAAATTTCTCAAAAACTTTGTGTCTTGATGTCTTCGTGGTAAATTTTTTCCGCATATGAAGCGACGTTTCATTTTTGGTCTGGTGGTGGTGGCCCTGCTGCTGAACCTGGCGGTGGGCGCCAAGATTTATTTGAGCGCGGCCCAGGCGTCGAACAATGACGACAGCGCGCAGCAGAATCTGGAGGTGTTCACGGATGCGATGCAGAAGATCCGCAGCGAATATGTGGACGGCAAGGATTTGAAGTATCAGCAGCTGGTTTATGCCGCGCTCAAGGGCATGGTCGGCAAGCTCGATCCGCACAGCGAATTTCTCGATGAGACCTCGTTCCGGCAGTTGCAGGATGACACGGAAGGGCAGTTCGGCGGACTTGGCCTGGTCGTGGCGATGAAGGATGGTTACGTCATCGTCGTCGCGCCGATGGAGGATGCGCCGGGATTTCGCGCGGGCATTTTGACGGGCGACCGCATCGTCCGCGTTGAGGGCAAAAGTGTGGAGAAGCTGCCGCTTACCGAGGTCGTCAAACAATTGCGCGGCGAACCCGGTTCGTCCGTCAAGCTCGCGGTCGAACGTCCGTCCACCGGCGTGACGAAAAATTACACGCTGCTGCGCGCCGTGATTCAAATGACCATGGTCAAGGATATCAACGGCAAAAAAGAATTTCCGCTGGACGAAAATAAAATCGGCTACCTCCGCATCACGCAGTTCGCTGAGAAGACGGCCGATGAACTCGAATCCGCCTTGGGCAAACTCAAGCGCCAGGGCATGAAGGGACTCATCATCGACCTGCGCTGGAATCCGGGCGGTTTGCTGGAACAGGCCGTGGCGGTCTGCCAGAAATTTCTGCCGCGCGGCCAGCTCGTGGTCTCCACCGAAGGCCGGCGGCTGATGGAAAAATATTTCGCCAAGGGCGACGGCGATGAATTGAAAAATGTTCCCATCGTCGTCCTCGTCAACCTCGGCAGCGCGAGCGCGGCGGAGATTGTCACCGGCTGCCTGCAGGATCTGCATCGTGCGGTGATCCTCGGCGAAAAAACTTTTGGCAAAGGTTCCGTGCAGACGATTTTTCCGCTCGAAGACGGTTCCGCGCTCAAGCTCACGGTGGCGAAGTATTATACGCCGAGCCACAAAGTGATCCATCAACACGGCATCACGCCAGACATTCTCGTGCCGGTGAGCGACGAGGAGGAAGCGGCGATTTTGCTCAAACGCGCGCCCGGTGCCGTCGAGTCGCTCCCGGAAAAAGACCGCGTCCGTGTTTCGGAAATCCGCGATGAGCAAGCCGACCGCGCCGAGGATCTGCTCAAAGGTCTCATTATTTACGACACCCTCAACGGCGTGCCGAAGCCGGAGAAAGTCGCGGCGAAGTAAATTTTGAATTGCGAATTTCAAATCTCGAATGAGCGCGCGGTTACAACCGGATGATTCGTTATTCGCAATTCTGAATTCGTCATTTCCATGACCTTGCTTGCCATCGAAACTTCCTGCGACGAAACCAGCGCCGCCGTGGTGCGCGATGGGAAAATTCTGTCCAACGCCGTCTCCTCGCAGATTCAGCTTCACGCCGAATACGGCGGTGTCGTGCCGGAACTCGCCGCGCGTGAACATCTGAAAAATCTTTTGCCCGTCGCCCGCGCCGCGTTGAGCGAAGCCGGCGTGTCCGTGGAACAGCTCGATGCCGTGGCCGCCACGCAAGGGCCGGGTCTGCCCAACGCGTTGCTCGTCGGCCTCAAAGCCGCGCAGGCGATGGCG
>CABDZO010000294.1_pt1 | contig 11199 bp, 14 predicted proteins | sample 3132221 | NCBI WGS metagenome assembly CABDZO01 (sample SAMEA5534340, study PRJEB31848) | metagenome | biome: tundra; feature: field; material: soil | place: USA | collected 2013-05 | depth 0.45 m | reverse complement strand
TTTTGCCTTTTTCTGTTCCGCACTGTTATACGGTAAGGAGCGCATCCGCAAAATCGGCTCGCGCCAAGTGCCGTTCCTGATTCCGTCCAACAACTCGCCGACGGTGCGGGTCTCAAGTTCCGCAGGTAGTTTGATGTTGAGGCCAAATGAAACAATTTCTGGAATGTCGAATGGCGTATGGGCACTGGTCTGGCTGGTGGCGGTCCGGCTGGTCTCAGCCACACGGGCGGATTGATCGCCTGAAATGGGAATGCGTGGTGACGGTGACTGGGTTAATGTTGTTGTTGGCATAAATTTATTTTGTTTGGGTTTTTCTGACGTGGTTTTTTAACCTCTATAGTGTGCAAATATGTTACGGGGTTCGTCAAACGGCGGTTGTTCACGTTATTTAAATCTCGGCAGGTGTTTTTTTTAACTGGCCGGAATATTGGCTCGCACTTTGGCGACCAAGTCGGGATGTGACCGCCAGTTATCCCATCGTGCCACCTCCTCTTTCAATTCCAGAAGGCGTTGCGGGATTGCGGCGGGATTCCTGACGTCGATGCCTTCGCTTTCGGCGATTTCCATCACCTTGCCGACCTGCAATACTTTGATGCGCACCTTGATGTCCCTGCGTTTATTCGCGACCTTGGCCCCCTCATTACGCCATTGTTGATCCAAGGCGGTATTGACCAACATGTCTTCTTGTTCTGCGGCGGGAAGCGTGCGGAGGGCTTGCTTGGCACTGCGCATCGCCTCGCCAATGATTTCCTCCTGCTCGCCATCCAGCGCAAGCTTGGCACCGTATGTCTGCAATTGTTCATCACCCGGTGCAGATGTGGCAATGGCTGTAGCTTGCCTTTCATCAATTTTTCCGGCCTGCCAGAGCGCATAGAGATTGTCGCTTGCATTCTTACCAAGGTTCCAGCCAGCATGGCCTTTAACGCGGCTCAACAACCCCTTGGATTCAGCTTCTGCCTCCGTCAGATTGTGTGCGTGTTTGAAATAATGAGCGTAGTCCTCAACTTGTCCGTGACCGTCCCGGATGTTCGACTCCGCGTCGAAAATCAATGCATCAGCCAGAGTGAAGCCGTCCCTCTCGCGGACAATTTGCGCCGGGATGGTCTTTTCCCCCATCCGTCTCGCCAGGTCTAGGCGGTGGCGCCCGGTGATAATCACCATGCTACCGTCGCGCCGCAACCAGACCACGATGGGAGCCGTTCCCAGACGCTCATATTCACCCGACAACCGTTCACCGGGCACAACGCCCGTTTTTTGATCAGAGTTTCTCTTAAAATTCTGCAAATCTTCGCTGAACTCGATGTCCCTGACTGGCAGTTCAACCACCCGATACGTGGACACGCTCGCTTTCCGGTTCGCGGGTCTTTTGATTCGCGTGCCGTCAAGCAGCGCAGCGAACTCCCTTTCCGATAACTTCGCCAACGCCTGCGCCGTGGAACTCTCTCTCTTGCTGATGCCGAGGTTGGCAAGAGTAGGTTCTACTGGTAACGTCGTGTTACCGGTAGATTTGTAAGATTTCTGATGCGGCTGCCCCCCCTTGGCACGATCCGTCTGCAACAGCAGTTGGCCGAGCCTGCGTTCGGCTTCAAGCGCGTAGCTGCGGCAATGCTGAACCGCTTTTTCCCCCAAATTCTTTCGCCTCGCCCAGTCGGCGGCGGTCAGTGCCAGCGACTTTAGCTCCTTGGCTTTTTGAATAGTATCTGCCTCTGCGAGCATTTCAGCCGCACGAGAAAATATGATAACGGAATAATTTTCATTCGGTACGACGGCGACGTCGATGACCTCCTTGGCCTCACTCGCGGTTTGGCACTGATCCACCAGCAACCGCGCCTGTTCCAATTTGGCCAGCATGGCGACGCGGCATACTGGACGATGATTATGCGGAACGACGGCGGAAACCGAGCGGCGGCGCGAGTGAACGGCGACGTCGTGCGGTAACGTGACGGGCACTGTTCTCACAGTTCGCCTCCGCCAATGGTTCGACGTCTCAAACTTGCGGATACATCGTCCCACGAGTAAATGACGCGTCGCCCAATCTTAATATGGGGAATGAGCTTCTTTTGCTTCCACCTCGTCAAAGTGCGGCGACAGCATCTGACGCGCGCTAGAATTTCCTTTTCGGTTAAAAACCTGTCGTTATCCGACGGTGCCGATTTATTTGTATTGGGTTCAACTAAATTAATGTTCACAATTATTAGGTTGCGAAAATGATCTAGTGAACTTCGAGAAAAATTGGGTGCCTTTAGATGGGGGTATTTATCATCAACTTCCACCTTCCGTTCTATGGACTATTATTTCGTTAAGAAGATTATGAAATTGAAATCGAATGCCGTCTACGGCGCGTTTATATTTTGTGAATTGGTGTTTTTTTACTCGTATGGAATTATTTGTATTTTCTTCAAACTCTGAAATAATTGGCAACCAATTCTCATGCCTTTCCCGTTGCAATCCTTTTTTGGTTAATAACTTTTTTAGTATTACATATTGATATTTAAACATTTCTACTGCCGTCAGTTTTAAGGTCGGGAGCAAAAGAAAATACTAGATGGCCTTGCCGATGCATACGAAGCGCGTTAATTACGATTCCCTTTTCTATTTCATCTGTCGTGCTTTTCTCATTGAGGTGGGCAAGCGTTTTTAAAGTGATTGGAAAGCAGCGATCATCAGAACTACGTTCGTCCACACCCTTTAAATTACCAGCACTCGCCATCCAATAGTTCCGACAGAACCAAGGGAGATTAACCCAGCTTTTTAATCCGATTTGGCAAAGGCACTTTATCGCTTCTGATTCTTGTCCTAGGTCATCGTCGACCTTGGAATTTATTCCTATATTTTTAGCTCCGACAAGTATGTCGCGGAGTTCTTGTCCATACCAACTTGCACGGTGAAACTTTAATCTTAATTGGCCGATTCGAGGATGTCGGCGGGCAAGTTCGTATAAACATACGATGGATTTAATCTTACCTTCAGGCTTACCTTTCCACCAGTGCGGGCGATCAAACTCGAGGTCGAACGGCGGGCGTAAATGCCATGTGTAAGGTGCTCGTTTGGCCTGCCATTTCTCTTTTGACGATTTGTTTTTTTGTTTTGCGCTCATTGGCGGGAGTCTGGCATTTTTGCTGCGGATAGCGGATTTACATTCTAGGCGGATTTTTTTGGCACCACATTGAACCATTTTTCAGCCTCGGCTTTTGTGGCAAGTCCTCGGTAGTGTACATGAACCATCGTGGGTGAATTACCCGCTTGCGAGGCGGTCATGCTTTCGTTCTGGTGCAAGGCGGAATGGAAGGTCACAAAACCGTGGCGCAATCCGTTCCTGCGTGACGGGATTTTCAGCGATCTGCGCAGCGCAGTAAATGCCGCCGTGTAGCCATTCAATGTCTGTGTCGCAACATTGCCCTTCATATCCCGATAAGGAGCGAGCCACTTTTCCAAGGCCGTACAGATTTCCACCAACCGCCGCTGACGGGTTTTGCTTTTGGATGAGCTGATTTCAATGTGGCCAGCAATCCCGAACACCTCACGCCAATCGAGCCTCAACGCTTCTTGCAGCCGCAGTCCGCCCAACGCTTGCAGAACGATGATGGGACGCATTTGGATGGGGGAATGTTCCAGCAAGGCGCGAAGTTCACTTGGACGGTAGAAATCTATCGGAGCGGTGTCCAGCGGCTCGGCTTGCAAACCATCAGCTTCGAGCAATCGGTGGTTGGCCGCTAGGTAATCACGTTTGACGCACCAGCCGAGAAACATTCGCACCGTCGTCCGTAGATGGTTGCGACTTTTTGCGGATAATGTTGGGTGCGCACCAACGAAGGCGTCAAGGTGGGCTTTCGTGAGGTCTCTCACGGCATTTCCCGGAAACGTATCGGCAAATTCGTTCAACCGCCGCGAGGTGTCCGCAACGTAGGTTGGATTTAACGCCGGGCGTTTACCCGGCTGCGCCAACGCCTTTGGCTTCCGTGCGTCACAAAATTCAATGACGGCTTCTTTTATGTCTTTGCGCTTCACGTTGACGACGGTGCGCAGGTAGCCCTCGACGGATTCGCTTAAAGTGCGCCCTTGGAGTTTGGTGGCGGCTTCGCAATACTCGGAAATGCCAGACAAAAGAGACACGCGGCGTCCAGTGGCTTGGTAGAAGCCTTGCAATCGTTCAAACGCGGCGAGCGCGTCGCGGGATTGAGTGGCGGTAAGCGCGGCGGCCTGTGATCCGTTCGCCAGTTCACGCACGATGCGTTCGGCGGCGGCTTTGGCGTCGGAATAATTGGCGAAGGTCTGCATCCGGCGTTTGCCAGCCGTGACGTAGGCGAGGCGATAATAATTGAATTTTCCGGCAGGGCGGTAGATTTTCGCCTTGCTGGCTCGGTGGCGGATGGTGACTGGAAATTTCACGCGCCGGTCAGGGGGTCTGGCTGTATTTTGTGCAAACTCTGTGCAAATTACCAACGACCCCCCTGTTTTCAAAGGAAAAGTGGTGCCCACGACAGGACTTGAACCTGTATGATGTTACTCACTAGAACCTGAATCTAGCGCGTCTGCCAATTCCGCCACGTGGGCAACGTGATTACCAACAACTTACAACCGATACACCTGTCTGACATTAACATTGGCTAGTGTGACGGCATGCAATCCGCTGACACGGGAAGCCATATCGCCAAGCGCACAGTTGTTAGTCCAAATCAACATCGGTGCGCAGCATACAGCAAGGTCATGGACAAGCGCAAGCGTCCGATTCGCGGCCTATGGGAACGCAACGGGCGTTATTACGCCCAGCTTACCATCGAGGATCAAGTCACAAGCATCAAACAGGTCAAGCGGGTGCCGATGGAAGGGGTCACCCATTCCGGTTTTCCTTCCCGGCAGAACACCGTCGAATCCAGATCCAGCGCGAAGCCGCCGTTGGGACACTAGAGCAATAAGAGCAGCCAGCGCCAGAGCGGCCGCCAGAAGGCCTCGATGTGCCCTTGGGAGAAGCGCAGGAAAAAGTTGCGGATGGTATCATCACTAGGAAAGCTCTCCACCCCCAGCATGGCGTGCAAGACGCGATCCGCCCGCAACCATTCACAGTGAGCGAAACGTTGCGCGCCGACCACCACCGACATCAGAAACGCCGTGAGCGAATACGCCAACGGGATGGCGTTGTTGGCAGCCGGTTCGGCAAACGGCAGATGTTGTTGCACCTCGCGGGCGAAGCCGATCTGCCCCAGAAAGGAAATGAAACTGGCCAGCCCGCCGAAGGGGGAGATGGCCTTGGGCGTTTCGTCCAAAACCAGCTTGGCATCGCCAAAGAGCAGGTAATTTCGGTGCGGGTCGTTTTGTGCAGGGTCGGGTCGGGTTGTTTAAGCATCAATCCCTATGCCCACAGCTCTTGCCGCAAAGCGCCCCTTTTTCCATTTCGGAGTTCGGGCTTAATGCTCTACAGTATTTACAGCCGATGGTTTCCCGGAAACAAAAAGGCGCGGCGAGAAGCCGTTGGCGCGGGCGCGAAAATTATTTCGCCCGTGCAAACGACTTCTCACCGGCCTGTGTCCCCACTTTAATCATTCGCGTTTTCATGCGGCGACGAGTTCGCGGCTGTCGGCGTAGATGCGCGCCTGCCGTTCGGCCTGGCGCACGGCGGCCTCGGTTTTTTCCTCGAACAACGCGGGGAACACGAGCAGCGGGTAGCGCGTGACCCACGCAAGCGCGGCGGCTTCGTTGGCGGCGCGGCGGAGCGGGGCGTTCAGTTCGGGCCGTTCGTCGTCGGCGAGGCGCTCGGCGAGCAAACGGTTTTTGAGCTGCTCGAAATTGCTTTCGAGGTTGGCGCGGAACGGAGCGGGCGGCGCAGGCCGCAGTTCGAACCGCGTTTCGGGGGCGAATCTCGTCGCCATCCGGTTTTTATATGTATTCATTTTTTTGTTTCTTTCTTTGGTTGCTGGTTGTTAAAACAGAAAACCCGCGACTGCCGAGGCAGTCGCGGGTTTTAGAAAAATTTCTGTTTTAGAATTTTATTCCCACGACGCCAATAAGACGGGACGCGCGCTGACAAATGGCCATCCAGCCATTGCCCGGCGTGTGCATCGTTACTTGTTTGGCGAACGTGGTTTTCATTTCGACGTGGTCATTAAACAATAAACGGGGTGGTTTGTCAAATTTTTGGTGAGTCATATTTTTAATCGTCATCCAATCATAATCTGTTCTGTTCCACAGGGCGATTACGATTAAGAGCAAGATTAAGATTAGGATGGCCGAAAATTTCCCCGCTTGTCGGATTCGGCACGAGTGGTAAAGTGGAATTACTTACATGAGCGACAGCAACAAACCTTTGAAGATGGTGACGTGTCCGGGTTGTGACAAGAAGACTTTCATCCCCGGCGACCTGCCGCCATTGGCGACCGAGCAGTGCCGAAATTGCGGCCATGCGATCATGATGCCGATGATGCTGCGGCAGTTTGAGCTGCGCGCCAAGGTCGGCTCCGGCGGCATGGCCATCGTCTATCGCGCGTGGGACACCATGCTGGAACGGTTCGTGGCGGTGAAGTTGATGAAGAAGGAAATTTTGAGCGAACCGAAGTCACTGGAAATGTTCCGGCGCGAAGCCTGTTCCTGCGCCAAACTGAACCACACGAACATCATTCACATCTACACCTTTGACGAATGGGAAGGCGAAAGCTACCTCGTCATGGAACTCGCTGACCAGGGCAGCCTCGACACGCGCATTGAGAAACTTCGCCTGCTGCCGGAACTGCAGGTGCTCGACATCGGCATCAAAATCGCCTCCGCGCTGGACATGGCGTTGAGATACGACCTGCTCCACTGCGACATCAAGCCGGGCAACATTTTATTCAATGCCGACCACGAACCGAAACTGGTGGACTTCGGCCTGGCGCGCAAGACCGACGCGGAGCAGGAATCGGGAGAATTCACGCGCGGCACGCCGTATTACGTCGCGCCGGAAAAAATCAAGCGCGAGCCGGAAACTTTTCTGTCCGACATGTATAGTCTGGGCGCGACGCTTTATCACGCCATGACCGGCCATGTGCCGTTCGATGCGCCCACGCCGGATGAGGTGGTGCAGGCCCATGTTTATACGCTTTTGACCCCGGCCAACCAGGTCGTGCCGGAAATTTCACAGGCCACCAGCGACGCGCTGGGCCGCGCGCTGGCGAAGAATCCCGGCGAACGGTTTTTGAGCTACGATGAATTCATCATGGCGCTGGAAGCCGCCCGCAGTTTGCTGCTGCGTCAGCAGTCGCAGGCACCGGAACAAGCCCAGCAGCCCAAGCGCATGACGGGCTGGTGGAAGCGGTAATAAAAAAAGGCGGACAGGGTTGTCCGCCTTGGGAATTTTATCTTAGCGGCGCGGCATCCACGGCGGTGGCTTTGCCATGAAACGGAAGGCCGGCTTTTTTCGGAGCCGGCGTAGTGGCTTCAGCGGAACCAGATTTCGTGGCGGGTTTGTCTTCCGCGCGGATGGACGCGGGCGCGGCGATGAGCGCCGCCGCAACGAGGGTGAATGTCCAGGAGTTTCAAAAATCACCAGGCACCCTCGGCCAGCAACTGGACGAGTTCGCGGGCAAAATCATTGGCAATCAATGGGAGCGACTGACGTTCGGCGCTGGCCAGATCCGTGCCCACATGAACCAGCGAGAAGGCTTTCAAATCTTTATCCAAAAGCAGTTTGCCGGTGGCGCGTTCACGGACGGTGACGTGCGCGACGAGGCCGACGCGGTAATTCTCCGGGGTGATCACGTCGGTGTTCAGATAACTCAAACCTTCCCGGGCATAGCGGGTGATGACGCCGGTCACGACGATGTCGCCCGGCTGGCTGGTGGCCAGATGAAAGGTGGCATCCGCCTGCAAACGCTGCCGGACGGCTTGCGTGATGGCATCGCCGAGGCGGGGCTGAAGCGTCTGGTTGTTGAATGGCAGGACTTCGACCGATTTGTCACCGGCCACCGCGCCATTGGCCGGGCCGAGATGATAACTCGCGCAGCCGGTGAACGCCGCGGCCGCGAGATAGCAGAAAAATAATTTCAGCGCGCGCATGAGTTTTTAATTGGCCAACGCCAGACGCGGCTTCAAAGTTTCAATGCGCTGCCGGGCCTGGGCGGCGAGCGGCGAACTGGCGTCCAGTTGCAGCACGTCGTTGTAATAGACCACGGCGCCGGCCCATTTGTGGCTTTTCTCGTAGAACTGCGCGACTTCAAAACTGCCGCGCACCTGTTCGGCCTTGAGTTTGACGATGGCTTTTTGAACCTCGGCCACGCGTTTGTCGTCGGGATAAAACGTCATGAAATCCGTGTCGGCCGCGATGGCCTGTGCCGCCGCGCTCTGGTCGTATTCAGCAGTGTCCGCCTGTTTTTGCCAGGCCAGCCCGGCGCGATACATCGCGTCGGCGGCGATTTCCGGCTGGTCATGATAACGGTCGGCGGCGGTTTCGTAAGCCTTCACTGCGGCGGAATAATTTTTTTGTTTTTCGCGCGCGGCCCCGATACGCAATTGCGCGTGCGGGGCGACTTCGCTGTAAGGGCCGTTGCCGACGATTTTTTCGTAAAGTTTCGCGGTCTCATCCATCGAGGAATAAATGGGAATGGTGTTCCACAGCCGGAACCACTCACCGCCGAGGAAGCGGTTGGCGATTTCATATTGGCGCCAGAGGACTTCGGTGTATTCGCCGCTGCGGGGATATTTCCCGATGATTTTCTGGTAGGCATTGAAGGCGGCCTCGTCCTTGTGCCCGGTTTCCAGGCAGCGGCCAACCAGATACGACGCGCGCGGGGCGTAGTCCGACAGCGGCCACACGCGAAGAACGCGGCGGGCGGCGTGCATGGTGATTTTGTAATCGCGGTTGGTGAACGCCTGCTCCGCGACCTCAAGCTGGTCCTTGGCGCGGGTGCGCTGCCACTTGCCGTTTACGCCGAATGATTCGTAATACCAGCCCTCGCCGGGCACATACATCAACGGCGCGGGCGAGCGTGCCGGAAGCAGCACCACCACGACGGCCAACAAAAACCAGAATCCCAACCGGAGTTTCATATGCGGACTTTAGCGGCCAATTTAAATCAAGTCAAAGCCATTCAGCCCCGGTAAATCACCAGCACGCCGTAGTCGGTCAGGATTTTTTGGATGCCCACATCGAAGTGTTCGTAGCCGATGGTGTGGATGCTGACGATGTTGGTCTCGGTGACTTCCTGTAAAAACTCCGAAACTTTTTCGTCAAACAAGTCGTGGCCGTTTTCGATGCAACTGGCGTGGCGGATGGAGTGGCTGCGCAGCCGTTTGCCCGCGCCTTTCTGCACGACCTCCAGCGGCGGCTTGGTTTTGCCAATCAACGATTCCGCCGGCGTGTCATGCACGGGGACTTTCAAATGCAATGCCACTTTCGCCGCCGCCGAGGAGGCGATGGGGCTGGCGGCCGGTGGCGGCGCTTGCGGCGCCGACGGGAGCGAACCGGTGGTCACCTTGCCGCTGGCCGGGATGGTGATGTGTTGACCGCAGGCGGGACACTCGATCTGGGTGCCGGCGCCGGTCTGATCCACGGCAAGTTCCTGATCGCAGTTGGGGCAATTGAAAACGATGTCCATAATTAGAAAGGTTAGTTTCACGCCAGCCTAAATCCGACCCGGCACACAAACCAGAAAAAAATAACGACGCCGGATTCAAGCCGCCTTCTTGCGGAACAATTCCTGCGGGTCAGCCAGGTTTAACTCCGAAAGATCAAGCCCGTTGCCGGGGTCGCGCGCACCCGCGACCGCGAGCTGCGCAGCGATGCGGCCGATGGCGACGCCGGCAAAATACTTCACCACGCCGACGCCGGATTGCGAAGGGAAGATGACGCACAGCAGGCAATGTTCATCAATGTTGGAAACCACCATGCTGACCTGCTCGCCCTGCTGGTAGATACTGTCGAAATTGTTTTCATTCACCAGGCCCGCGATGGTTTGGTTGGCCATGAACGCCCCGGAAGCCAGCGCGCCGATGGTCGTGAAATCCAGGTTTTCCTCGCTGCCCTGATGCGCGATCAGGAATCCGCCCTTGTCAATCACCAGCGCCGCCGTGGCGTCGGCTTGCGTGAGAAATTCAGCCAGCGCGGCATTCAGCCGTTCGATGTCCTCCTCGATGAGTTGGGGCAGAGTGGCCATGTCACGCGGGTTGAGGTTGAGCCTGCGGAGCGCTCTGGTTGATGAATTTCTGGAGCAGCATCCGCGTGATCATGTTCAGACTTTCAAACACGCCTTCGCACTTGTGCGCCGAGGCGCCGAACGCCGGCACCTGCACGTCGCGGTTGTTCAGGAGAAAATCCATGTATTCCACCGGCGCCGCATTCGGCAGGTCGCGCTTGTTGTATTGCAGCACATACGGAATCTCCGCGAGGTTCAGTTTCAACGTGTTCAAATTTTCCACGAGGTTCTGAAAGCTCTCCACGTTCTCCGGCATTTTTTCGTATTGCGAATCCGCCACGAACACGATGCCGTCCACGCCGCGCAAAACCAGTTGCCGCGTCGTGTTGTAAATCACCTGGCCGGGCACGGTGTAAAGCTGGAACTTCGTCTTGAAGCCCTTGATCGTCATCGCCTCGATCGGCAGAAAGTCGAAGAACAGTGTGCGGTCCGAACTCGTCGCCAGCGACACGAGTTTGCCCTTGTTGCCCGCCGTCGTCTGCACATGGTCGTGAACCTGCACGAGGTTCGTCGTCTTGCCGCCCATCGCCGGGCCGTAATAGACGATTTTTACCTGCAACTCTTTCGTCGCTTGATTGATGATGGCCATAAATTTTATTTTTGTTTTTTGCGGTCAATTTCCGCCGCCAGCTTCGCCAGTTCCGCCGAGGGCAATCCCTCGCCCGCCCGTCCGAACGCCGCAAAATAAACCGAGTTCACGCGGAAAATATTCCACGGCACATTGCCCACGGTGAAACTCACGTTGTTCAGCGCGCCCATCCGCAGTTCGCGCGTGCTCTGGTTCACGCGCTCAAAAATCTGCGGCAAAAACGCCGCCAACATATCCGCGTTCAAATCCGCCGGCACCTGGCTCGCCACGCGCAAACCATCCGGCAAGGCGACGACGGCGCCTGCCACTCCCGGCAATTGCGCCGCGCGGAGCACCACTTCCTTCGGGTGCGCCTGCCAGTTCAAGAAATCTGTCTGTGAATTTTCGCCGCGCCGCAAGGCCGCTTCGTCCGCCTGCGGAGCTTCACCTTTTTCGCCCCTGACATAAAAA
>CABDZO010000276.1_pt1 | contig 11607 bp, 10 predicted proteins | sample 3132221 | NCBI WGS metagenome assembly CABDZO01 (sample SAMEA5534340, study PRJEB31848) | metagenome | biome: tundra; feature: field; material: soil | place: USA | collected 2013-05 | depth 0.45 m | reverse complement strand
CCGCCACCACCACTGCTCGAAGAAGAACCAAAGGTGGTCGCACTGACGCTTTCGAGGCCGGAATAGAAGGTATTCGGATCAACTTTGAAGGAGCGTTCAAACATCTGCGGCGATTCGGCTCCCTTGGCTTGAAACACAATGGCAAAATCTTGAATCGTGTATTTGATTGTCCGGTTGTCTCCGGTGATTGGATTTTGCGCCACCATCGTGATGGTGTCGAGCACATCGGCGAGCCGGACATCCGTGAGGGTGAATGTCACCAGAAAAGCTTTCGGGTCAATTACTTCACCGCCCGCAGGCGCACCGCCCGGGGTGGCTCCCGCCGCCGGCGGCAGACCGGTGGCCGGGTCAACCGCGTTGGCTCCGGGAATGCCCGGAAAGCCCGGACCGCCAAAGCCGGCCGTCGGAGCCGCGACCGGCACACCGTCCTGCGCCTGATTGGGGTTGATCAAAAAGTTGATGCCTTTGCGTTCCGGGTCGGAGAGCCTGATTTTTTCGGACAATTGACGAAGCACCTCACTCAACGGCACGCCGTCGTAGGCGACATTGTCAAGATGGATGCGGTTCAGCTTGTCCACGATGGCCTGCCGTCCGGGGCCGGTGTGAACCAGTTTGTTCGTGGCGTAAGGATTGGGAACGGGCAAGATGGCCTGGGAGGTGGGCAACACCCATTGCTTTTCCACCTGCTCCATGCGGGTCTGGGTGCTCAACATGTGTTGGGCGGAGTCGCGGGACAACCGGGCCTGTTTGATGAGGTTAAAATAATAACTGGCACCGGAGTTATCCGGGTCGAGCTTCAGGGCTTGAGCGAGTTTGGCTTCGGCCTCGTCGAGTTTGCCCATCTCATAAAAAAGCTTGCCGTCCTGCATGAGAATGCTCGCAGCCGTTTTTTGCGCGACGGCCTGCGGAATCTTTTCGATGGTTTCCGCATCCGGCATGTGGGGTTTCATGGCCACCAGCATCTGATCGTTTTGTTTTTTGAAGGCGATCGCCGCGTTGTTCTTCGGATCCGCCTTTAAAACTTGATTGATCTGCGTATCGGCCTCGATCAAATCGCCCCGGCTCTGGGCTTGGCGGGCCAGTGCCAGACGGGTGGAAACCACTCCCGCGACGGCCTGCGCGGTTTCCGCGTCAATGCCGGAACCGATTTGCTGCGCCAAGGCGAGTGATTCCTGATATTGTTTGGCGGCCCCAAGGATATCCCCGCGCTGCGCCATGGCCTTGGCGTCGGACAACTTGCCCTGAAGCACAATGGTGTTGGCCTGGTTTAGCACGGCTTGGTTTACGGCCAGCGTGACGGCATTGTCCTGCGCGGTCATGGTGGCAGGCAAGGCCAGCAGGGCGGCGAGTCCGAGAGTAAAGAGGTCGGCTTTTATCATGGCAAAATCAGGTTCGTCTCAAGTCGGGGCATTTCAATAGTAAATATATTTATCAGTTAGGGCGCAAATGGCAAAGAGGTTTTTTTCTGGTTCGACTGGTCGGACAAAATTAATTCACCCCGATTGACTTCAACCACGAGGTAGTCCATGCCGCCGAACGAGACTTTATCACCAATCCGTTTTCCATGGAAAACTTTTTTTTCCAAATCGTAACGAAAATCTGCCGCATAGCCATCCACGCGACGGTAAGGCTTGCCGTTTGAAATGGTCGCCAGTCCACCGCTGTCCGTGAGCTTGAGCACCAACGAATCAGGATTCTCCGGCGCGCCTTTGACCGCGTCCAGCGCAAATATGTCGTTCGGTTTTTCACCAGCTGAGACGAAGCGTTGCTGGTGATTCCGTTTGGCCAGCGTGGGAGCCGCCTGTTTTTCAACGCCGATGGTGTAACGCGCACCCAGCTCGTTGGTCGTGATCGCGTCCAGCGAAAGAATCAGATACAGCGGCGCGATATTGGTGACGATCACCGATGCCACGCCGACGTTGCCCTTGCTTACCTTGATCAGGCTGCCGTCAAGTTTCTTCTGCCATTCCATCGGATTGAACAGTTTGTTGGTCGTCTCCAGATCAAGATTGCCGGACGATTGCAGGCGCGACCTCACGCTCTCTTGAACCGATAGATCAAGGTTTGTTAAAGCTTTAACCGGCGGATTAATATAGCCATTTGCCCGCTCATCCATGGCCTGTTTGTCGGCAGCGATGTAAAACAACATGAAAACCAACGCGCCAATCAACCCCGCCAGAACGAGGCCGAGCAGCATTTTTTCGTAATGTTTTTTGATGAATTCCATTTTAGCGCTGCGGCAAAAGTTTCACCAGTTCCACCTCGACTACCACCAGGAGCAACTGCTCCTTTAAAACCGTCTGTAATCCACCCCTGCCCAGGCCGGGCTGGGGAACTGGTGCCGCCGGTGGTGGCGCAGCAAATTCACCCGGATAACGTCTCCCACCCGGATAACGTCCCGGCGGCAGGCCGCCCGCCGCGTCAACCGGGGCAAAAGCCGCCGGAGCCGTGCCCGCTGGCTGGACGTTGATGGATTTGATGATGAATGTATTCGACGAGGTCGCAAAGCCGGCCATGACCCGCGCCAGTTCCGGCGTGAAACAGCGGAACGTGATGACGTAGGGCGTCACGATCGCCAGATCATTCGTCAGCGGATGTTGGTCAATGTAATCCGACTGTGAACCTTGAGCGTCGTCATCCGAGACGCGGACACGCTGGATGCTGTCAAGCGTGTTGATGCGGGTGGCAAAGAGAATTTCAGATATGGCCTTTACTTCGCCCAGCTGGGTGGCCAGCGGCCCAAGGCTGCCGCCGGCGAATTTCACCAACGGACGTTGCGCGGAAAAGGAAAAATCATATTTCGGCGGCAACGTGACGCCTGAACTCTCGGCCTCGCGTTGCAGCAGATCAATGGTCTTTCGCAGCGCCGACGCAAAAGCTTCGCTGGTGACAGAACGGTTCGCCGGGATGGCGGGAATGGGGCGGAAATAGGCTGCCACCGTTCCAATCCAGGCACGAATCTGCCGCTCCTGCTCCTTGGCGATGGCGGTATTATTAATCTTGCCGTTGCCGGGCGAGGGTTTCTGCTGCGAAAGATTCCCGAGGTTGCCGTAAATCTCGTTGAGCGTCTTCGACGCCTCGAAATTGCGCGACATGCCTTTGTAAATCAAAAAGCCCGCCCCTCCGAGCAGTCCCATAGTAAGGACGCCGCCAATCACAAAAAATAGATTTCGTTTAATCCAGCCCATATCAAAAATTCAACGGGTTGAGCGGCGTCACGTTCACCGTGAACGTAAAGGTGCCGGTGGCTTCATCCGGGAGGATCTGGCCGACGAGCTGGGTCGCCTTCGGGTCAATCAGCGGCGAGGCCTTGATTTCACTCTCCACTGCGAAGGCGATTTCGCTGTTGGCCGACGCGTCAACGCTCGTGAGATTGACGGCGCGGCAGATAAAAGTGATGACACTGTTGGTATTCGCCTGACCGGGTGCCAGCGGTGCGTTTGGTTCCGCAACGGGCGGCGGCGCCTCGGCCGGCGTCAATCTTGTTCGAGGATCAACCCACGCCGGCATCGGACCTCCCGGCATCGGCACGCCGCCATTAACCGTGAGGGTGCCAAGGTCGGGCGCCGAGATCATCTGTTCAATCCAGACGCCCACATCCACATTCGACTTCTGCGCGGACAATTTTTTCTTGATGCCCTCTTCGGAGCGGATGAGGGCGCGGCGCATTTCCGCCGCGAAATCTCCCCAATAATAACGCTGCTGCATCCAGGCGGCGGCCTGTCCCGCCTCTTTCTGCGCCTTCTGCAACCTGCCGTAGGCCTGCTTGAATCTGTCCGACTCGGTGGTGAGCTTGGCAACTTGAGGTTGCAGGCGGTCAACTTCCTTCTCCTTGTTGACCGCCAGTTTTTGAAACATCAGACCGACCGCGCCCGCCACCAGCGCAAGGCTGAACACTGTGGCGATGAGGTAAGGTTTTTTCTGGTTGAACGACTGCCAGCGCAGCGTGCTGTCCGGCATCAAATTCATCTCCACCGGGCAGGTCGCCAGATTGCGCAGGCCAAGACCCACGACCTCACCCAAACTGTGCGCGACGCGCGAAAGCTCTTCCAGATCCACCGCCGGATCAATCTGCACGTTGCGGAACGGATTGAAATACTCGACCGGCACATTCAGTTTTTCCGCAAAAAACTGCGCCGTGTAAGGCATGATGGACGCGCCGCCGGACAAAAATAATCTTTGCGGCGCGGAACCGCCCTGCTGGCCGCGATAAAACTGTATCGTCTGGTTGACCTGGATGTGCAGCTTGGTCATGAACTGGCGCGCAATCTTGGAAATCGCCGCCTGATGCGGGTTGTCCGGCTCCTCGTAGGCACCGCCGAGGCTGACGAAGCCCTCCGCAATCTTGATTTTCTCCGCCTCGTCAAATTTCAACTTCGCCTCGGTCGCAAAATCCTGCGTGATGGCGTTCGCGCCCAGATTGATGCTGCGGGAGAAAACTTTTCCTTTTTCAAAGAACAGCAGGTTGCTCGTCTTCGCGCCGATGTCCAGCAGCATCGTGCAGTCTTCCAAGTCGCCGTAATTATATTTGAAGGCGTTGCACAGCGCGGCGGGCGAGGCGTCGCACAACTGCAATTTCAACTTCGCCTGCTCCGCCACGCGAAAGAGTCCCTCGACGATTTCCGATTTGATGGCGACCAGCAGCACTTCGAGTTCGCCGCTCGCGGCGGAACCGAGAATCTGATAATCCCAGACCACTTCCGAAAGCGGGAACGGAACATTCTGCTGCGCCTCGTATTGGATGATCTGGCCGACCTTGGCCGCGTCCACCGGCGGCAGTTTGACAAACTTGGAAAAGACGTGGAAGCCCGGCGCGCAGACGTTGACGTTTTTGGACTTGAGATTTTTTTCAACGAGAACTTCCTGCAGCGCGGCCAAAATGGTTTTTTCGCGCGTGGCTTCCTGCGAAGCTTCCAGCCCGAGTGGTTTGATGACGAAAGTTTTCAAACGCAAGCCGCCCGCTTCGTTGATTTCAAACTCGGCGAGCTTGAGGCTTCCGGCCCCAAAATCAACGGTCAAAAATGACTTCGTGTTCAGCATGTTGTTTACGTCACGCCACCAGTTAACCGGTTTTTTTTCTAAACGGGTGCTTGGCAGCGCATTTTGATTATGGCAAATCTTCGCACGGGTCAAACACAAATCAAAAAAAAATTGTTCTACCCGTCAAAAAACATTGCTTCCCGGCCGCACCTTTGGCTTTATCCCGCAGTGCCGCAAGCCCACGCCACCAACTCCCGCCGCCGGATGACCGTTCTTTATTCCGGACGCGTGCAGGGCGTCGGCTTCCGCTACACCGCCAAAACCGTCATCACCGGTTTTGAAATCTCCGGCACCGTCCGCAATCTCACCGACGGCCGCGTGGAACTCATCGCCGAAGGCGCGCCCGCTGAACTCGAATCTTTTCGCGCGGCCATCCATGATGCAGGTCTGGCTGGATTTATCCGCGACGAACAGGTAACTTGGGCCGACCCTAAAAATGAATTTCGGGGATTTGAGATCGTTCGCTAGGAAATGAAATACGCCATCATCGCAGACATTCACGGCAATCTGGAAGCTTTCCAGGTCGTGCTGGAAGACATCCGCGCCCAAAACGCCACGCACATCGTCTGCCTCGGCGACGTCGTGGGCTACAACGCCAACCCCAAGGAATGTCTTCAGATCATCCGCGAGATGAACATTCCCTGCGTCAAGGGCAACCACGACGAATACTGCTCCAGCACCGACCACCTCGAAGGTTTCAACCCCCACGCCGCCGAAGCCGTCCACTGGACGCGCGGTCAATTGACTGCGGGAGAAAAACAATGGCTGCGCGATCTCAAATACTCGCGCATGGCCGCCAACTTCACGATGGTTCACGCCACGCTCGATGCGCCGGAGCGCTGGGGTTACGTCTTCGACAAGCTCGCCGCCGCCGCCAGTTTTCCGTATCAAAACACGCAGATGTGTTTCTTCGGCCACACGCACGTCCCCGTTGCGTTTATGCGCGACACCGTTGTGCGCGGCGGCACCTATTCCAAATTCAAAGTTGACCCGGCGAAAAAATATTTCATCAACGTCGGTGCCGTCGGCCAGCCCCGCGACAACAATCCCAAATGCGCCTACGTCATTTACGACATGGACGCCAGCACGATTGAACTCCGCCGCCTCGACTACGACATCGAGACCGCGCAGCGCAAAATCCGCGAAGCCGGCCTGCCCGAACGCCTCGCCGAACGCCTCGCGTATGGGCGGTAAATGAAGAATGAAAATGCCGGATGAAGAATTTCAATTTGCGCCACCCGCGCCATTTTCGTTTCTTCATTCTTCATTCTAAATTCTTCATTTGAAAATCCTCATCCTCAAACCCAGCTCCCTCGGCGACGTCATCCAGGCGCTGCCCGTACTGCGTTTGTTGAAACAGCATTCCCACGACGCGGAAATTTTCTGGTGGATTGATTCTGCGCTCGCACCACTGCTCGAAGGCGATTCCGATTTGGCTGGCATCGTCCGTTTCGAGCGCAAACGCTGGGCCAGACCGCCGCACTGGCCGGAAATGTTTCGCAGCCTCCGCTGGTTGCGCGCGCAAAACTTCGACCTCGTCATTGATTTGCAGTGCCTGCTCCGCAGTGGCACTTTCGCGTGGCTCGCGCGCGGAAAGTTTCTCGTCGGCCTCGACGAAATCCGCGAAGGTGCCTGCGGCTTTTACGACCTCGCCGTGCCGCGCAAATCTTTCCACACGCATGCCGTGGACTGGTATTTGTCCGTGCTGCCGCCGCTCGGCGTGCCCGTTCATAAAAATTTTCAATGGCTGCCCGAACGTCCTGAAATTGCCGCCGCCATAAAGTCAAAATGGCCGGTGGAAAATTCCCGCTGGATTGCGCTCCAGCCCGGCGCGCGCTGGCTGAACAAACGCTGGCCGGTGGAATATTTTTCTCAACTTGTTCATCGGCTCGCCGAAAAATTTCCCGACACCCGCTTCGCCATCATCGGCGACCAGGGCGATCAGCCGCTCGGCGAAATCATTTCGCGCGCCGAACCGTCGCGCTGCCTGAATCTGTGCGGCCAGACTTCGTTGCCGGAGATGGTCGAGTGGCTGCGCGACTGTGATTTGCTCATCACCAACGACACCGGCCCGATGCACGCCGCCGCCGCGCTCGGCAAACCGCTCGTCGCGCTGTTCGGCCCCACCGAACCGCGCCGCACCGGCCCCTACGGCCAGCTCGAAAATGTTTTGCGGATTGATCTCCCTTGCTCGCCTTGCATGAAATCCGATTGTCATTTTGAAAAATCGGAGGAATGTCTCCGCGCGATTCCGCCCGCGCGGGTTTTCGAGCGCGTGCAAAAACTGCTTTTACCGTGCGCTTGACTTGCGGACATGGCCGGACGATTCTCGCCGGCATGAAATCCACCGCCATTTTATTTTGCCTCATCTTTGCGCTTGCAAAAACCGCCGCGCAGGATGTCATTGCGCCGACCAATCACATCGAACTTTTCAACGGCAGGGATTTTTCCGGCTGGACATTTTTCATGAAGGACAACGCCGACCCGGTGCAAACCTGGAGCGTCACCAACGGCGTCATCCATTGCAGCGGTGCGGCGATTGGTTATTTGCGGACGAAACAAAATTTCCAAAATTACACGCTCATCGTCGAATGGCGTTTCGTGAAAGTCGCACCGAAGGCCGACAACACCGGTGTGCTCGTCCACATGCAATTGCCGGACAAAGTCTGGCCGCCATGCATTCAGAATCAAGGCAAGTCCGGCCGGCAAGGCGATTTGATTTTCATGTCCGGCGCGGAATCCAAACAGCACAAAGGCATGGACGCGAACACGCCAGTTCCCATGCGCGGCGAGCCGAACGAAAAACCCGTCGGCGAATGGAACACAAACATGACGATGTGTTCCGGCAACGACGTGAAGGCTTTCATCAACGGCAAAATGCTGAACGAGGCAACTGAATGCACGGTTACCAACGGCGCGGTTGGAATCCAAAGCGAAGGCGCGGAATTTGAAATCCGCAAAATGTTTTTGGAACCGCTGAAATAATTTCAAATTTTCGATTTTCGATTTTCGATTTGCTTCTTCATCCACGCCTTTGCCTCGTCCGGCGTTTGCAATTCATCCGCCAGTTGCAGCTCGCGGATTTCGTGCAGCAACACGCCGAGTTCCCTGCCCGGTCTGATTCCCAGCGCGATCAAATCTTTTCCCGTCAACAGCGGCGGACGGATCGTCGGCTGATGTTTTAATTCCTCCGCCTGCTCCACCAGATAATTGTAATGCTCCAAATCGCCGGATGAACCGAGACAGTCCAGCCGGTGCAATTCCAACTCCAGCGGAAATGTTTCACGCAGCAGCAACCGCCGCAATGTAGCCTTGCGCATCTGCTTCACGTCCTTGAACTGCATGTGGTTTCTGACGCACGCCACAATTTCTTCCATCTGCTTGTTCGGAAAACGCAGACGCGCCAACATCTGTTCCGCCATTTCCGCGCCGACTTTTTCGTGGCCGTAGAAATGGATTTTACCCGTCGCCGCGTCGCGCTCCGCCGTCACCGGCTTGGCGATGTCGTGCAACAACACCGCCCACGGCAGCGACTCGCTCGCACCCGCCGGCATTTTTTCCAGCATCAGGCAAATGTGATTGAACACGCTGCCTTCCGGATGAAAATCCGGCGACTGCTCGCACGCAATCGTCGCCGCGAGTTCCGGCAAAATGTGTTCCAGCAATCCGCTGTCGCGCAGCAAAACCAAGCCGCGCGCGGCAGGCGAGTTGGATTGCTGGATTGCTGGATTATTGGATTTTTGGGTGGAACGAGCATCGCCGTGGGCGCTTTCCCCACCTAGCCATTCATCCATCAATCCATTTATCCGCTCCGCTTGGGGCGGCGCGAACAGCTTGAGGAGTTCATCCCGCACGCGTTCGGCGCTGATGATTTTTATTTTCGGCGCGAGCAATTGGATGGCCGCAAAAGTTTGCGGCTCGATCTCAAAATTCAATTGCGCGGCAAAACGCACCGCGCGCAGCATCCGCAAATGATCCTCGCCAAAGCGTTCCTCCGGTGCGCCGATGGTGCGGATGGTTTTCGCGCGCAAATCTTTTTCACCGCCGACCCAGTCGTGGATTTTTTGCGTGAGCGGATCGTAAAAAAGTCCGTTCACGGTGAAATCCCGGCGCAGCGCATCGGCCTCGGCGTTGGCGAAAATGATTTTTTCCGGGCGACGACCATCCTGGTAATCCGCCTCGGCGCGGAACGTGGCGACCTGAAATTGCTGTTTGTTTTCAACGACGACCATCACGCCGAATTTGCGTCCGACAGCGACGGTGCGTTTGAAAAGTTTCTCGACCTGCTCCGGCTTGGCGTCCGTGGCGATGTCAAAATCCTGCGGCTCGCGACCAAGCAAAAAATCGCGCACACACCCGCCGACCCAGAATGCAGCAAAGCCCGCTTGTTGCAGGCGTTCAACAATTTCTCTGGCGACGGCTCTGGGCAAATCGGGTGTCATTTATGATTTACGAACGAATTACCAGCCAACTCGTCAATCGCAAATCGGAAATCGTAAATTCATTCGTCGCCCCAGATTTTTTTCAGGTGCGCGATGCCGCGCTGGACGGATTCGAGCGGGACTTTGGGGCTTAATTCAAAAACCTTGATGTGCTCCGGTTTCACGAAGGGCTTGAGCGACGCGAAATCTATGTCGCCGCCGCCGGGCGGAAAATGGTCGCGCGCGGGAAATTTCACGTCGTGGATGTGAAAACCGGCGAGCCGGTCGGCGTGCGCGGCGAGATGCTGGACGTGGTTGATGAAGCCGAGGTCCTGCTTGACCTGCGCATGGCCGGTGTCGTGCCAGTAATAAACCTTCGGCGCGGGAAATTCCTCGAGCAGCGACTTGAAGTCGGATTCCACCGGCAGTTCCTCGACGGCCTCGCGGATTTCGATGCCGAACTTGAGGCCGCAAAATTTGGATTCGGTGAGCAGATGGCGCAAAGTTTCGCGGGAGCGGTCGTAGAATTTTTTCTTTTTCGCCTCGCGCGCGGCATTCGCTTCGGCGACAAATTTTTGAAATTTGGGCGTGCCTTTTTCGCCGCGTTCGAGCAGTTCCTTGAGTTTGCCGGTGTAATCTTTCAAGTCCATGCTGCCGAAATGCAGCACGACCAGCGGCGCGCCGACGCGCTGGGCAAAGTCGAGCGTGTTGATGGTGTGCTTGATGGCGAGCTGGTGGTCGCGCTCGCGGTCGGCGGAAAATTCGTAGAGGTTCGGCGACGGGCCGGTGACGCCGACGGGCAGCGGACAGAAATTATGCACGCTGGAAATTTTCATTTCACCGGCGTTGACGGCGTCGAGAATTCCCGGCACAAGGCTCAAGCGGATGCCGTGGCTCAACTCGGCGTATTCAAAGCCGAGGTCGCGGATTTCGCGGAGCATGGCGCGGCCATCGGTGTGGCGCGCGGAGTTCCAACAGGTGGAAAAAGAATACATTTTTGTCGGTTCTGTTCTTAATCTTAATCATCATCGTAATCTTAATCCAACTTCACGATTACGATTACGAGCAAGATTAAGATTAAGACCAAATAAAAAACCGGGCACATCCTAGCGGACACGCCCGGCTGGGGAAATGCAAATCCGGCCTAGTCGTCGGCGTGGCGCGCGGCAAGCATGGCGGAGAAGCGGGCGACTTTTTCCTTGCGACGGCGGACGGCGCTCGGCTTTTCAAATTGCCGGCGGGCACGCACGACCTTGAGCGTGCCTTCGCGGTCGACTTTTTTCTTCAGCCGACGCAACGCACGTTCCACAGGTTCGCCTTTTTTCAGTTTGATCTCTGTCAATGCACTCACTTCCTTTCGGGGGCGGGTGACAACTGCCACGGGCAGTTCCCGCAAAATTTAAGGAACGCGGAGCATAGATTTTTGGCCGGTGAAGTCAATGTTGATTTCATGCGTGACAAGCATCTCCTAATCATAATCGTCATCTTAATCTTAATCCGTCGGTAAAGCTGATTATGATTATGAGTAAGATTAAGATTAAGAAAGGACTATGAAACAAGGTTTGATTCTTCATTCTTCATTCTTCATTCTTCCTTGAAATGAGTCTTCCCGAACATCGTCAGGCGATTGACAAGCTGGACGCGCAGATCGTCCGGGTGCTCAATGACCGCACGCGCCATGTGCTCGCCATCGGCGAAATCAAGCTGGCGGCGGGCGAGGAAATTTATGCGCCGCACCGCGAGCGCGCCGTGCTCGAGCGCGTCTGCGCCCAAAACGCCGGGCCGATCACCAACGAACAGCTCCGCACGATTTACCGCGAAATCATGTCCAGCGCGCTCGCGTTGGAAAAGACCATGACCATCGCGTATTTCGGGCCGGCGGCGACGTTCACGCACCAGGCGGCCATCCAGAAATTCGGCGCAAGCCTGAATTATTCCGCGCAGAAAACCATCGGCGACGTGTTCACCGAGGTCAGCAAGCGCACGGCGGATTATGGCGTGGTGCCGGTGGAAAATTCCACCGAAGGCGTCGTCACGCACACGCTCGATATGTTCGTGGACAGCGATTTGAAGATCGTCTCCCAGATCGTTTTGCGCATCCAGCAATGCCTAATGAGCAACGCGAAGTTGTCGCAAATAAAAAAAC
>CABDZO010000273.1_pt1 | contig 11693 bp, 12 predicted proteins | sample 3132221 | NCBI WGS metagenome assembly CABDZO01 (sample SAMEA5534340, study PRJEB31848) | metagenome | biome: tundra; feature: field; material: soil | place: USA | collected 2013-05 | depth 0.45 m | reverse complement strand
GCCCGCCGAACTGCTGAAAAAACTCGAAACCGTTTTCAGCATCATCCGTCTCGGCAGCGCCAGGCCGACGCGCAAACACGAACTCGGTTTGTTCCTCGGCGGCAAATGGCACACGCTGACTTTCAAAGCGCAGTTCACCGCGACGGACGACCCGATTGAACGCCTCGACGTGACGATTTTGCAGAAGCAGATTCTTGCGCCGCTGTTTGGCATTGACGACCCGCGCACGAGCAAAAAAATCAGTTTCGTCGGCGGCATCCGGGGCACGGCGGAACTGGAGAAGTTGGTGAAGAACGGCGAATATGCCTGCGCGTTCTCGATGTTTCCGACGAGCATTGAAGACCTGATGAGCATCGCCGACGCCGGCGGCATCATGCCGCCCAAGAGTACCTGGTTCGAGCCGAAGCTCCGCGACGCGATGTTCTGCCACCTGATCTGAGCGACTGTTAGTGCGCCGGGGATAAGCGGAAGAAGCGGCTTGGCTCAGTGCTGACGGCTTTAAACACAAAATCAAATGGGACTCCGGAGTTCGTCAACATTGCCAGTGTTGTCCACGAATTCCAGTTGGTGGTTGTCTGAAAAAGGAAGCGGCCATTCGCCACGCCCGGCAAAACCCAATTAAAAACATTGGTCTTGCCGGCGAGCGCCAATTTGAATCGCACTTGTGTCGGTTGAAATAAAACCAGTCCTGCCGGATATACTATCGGCTCATTCGTTGAACCATCAAAACTTGCCCAGGCTTGAAATTGCGATGCATAAAGTTCAGTTTGAAGCGAATTTGGTGGAGACCAATAGTTGAAATAAGTCGGCAGCGCATTGTTTAGCGCAATGACGACGGGTGGCTGTATAACTCCCGGTCCCGCTCCACCCATATTGCCGTTGGCGTCGGCATTGTTATCCCAATTGGTGGTGCCGGTTCTTTGGTAAAAATTCCAGGGGCCAAGATCGCGCGCCGTGAACAGAATGTCGGGCGTGGTGGTGATACGTTTCACCTCCTGATAGTTCGGAAAATCATCCTCGTCGTAGAAAACATCTGTCCACTGGTTGGTGAACGAACGAAATTCTCCGCTCAATATGCTGGCCGGGTGCCGCACGAAGGTGATTTGTTCAATCCCCGGACGATATGCGGAGCGAACCAGCACCGTGTTCGTATTTGCGGCCAACACATCCGACATCAGACTTTCATAGTTAATCTGATTGCCATTGAGCAAGTATCTGAGTCCACCGATATCATCTTGCGAGAGATTGGCTGCATAAAAGCCAACACCAGGAACGAAGTCTGCCACTGTCGAAATATCAATTCCGTAAATTGGGTCAACGGGAAATTCCACCGCGTCGCAGAATGCATTTGTAAACGTCGGGGTTGGTGTGGACTGCAAAATATAGTAAGAAAATAGGTTGCCGTTCACATAAGACGAAGGCTGCGCGGTTGCCGGATCAAAATTCCGCTTGGTCACAATGAAACTGTAATTGCTTCCTGACAATTGGTAATCGCGAATGCAAAAGGTATAACGGTTAGGCGACGCCAGTCCCATATGTTCAAGCACCAAACTCAAAGCCACGGATTTCAAATCGATTAAATTTTCAGCTTGGGCTTCATAATTTACCCGCCAGGCATCTGCCGGATAGTTGGCGAGATTGATAGATGAGGTGGATGGGATTTGATTCAACATTTGGAAAGCGCTTTCCACCGCTGCGACGCCGTTCGAACCAAAGTAATCCACAAACGAACGGTCAAACCCATAAGTGACCACCGGCATGTTCCAACGGTATCCCTCGCCTATATTCATCGGCCCGCCAATGTCGCCCGGCAATTGGTAGCTCTTGGACACATCCATCCAGCTTGCGTAAGGACCAAGCAACGAAAAGGCCCTGGTCTGAGCGGGCAGAAGCATCCACAGCAGAAAGCCACTGAAAAGAATATTCAAGCACTTCCGTCCCGAATGAAAACATCGTTTCTGCATAAGGGAATCAAGTTACCAATTCACTCATGGTTCACAATTGTTTTCAAGCGTTTTACCAGAAGTTGCCGTTGGCGCGACGCAATGTTCTACCGCATGATTTGATTTATGATTTGCGAGATACGATTTACGCAGCTGTTCCATTTTCCAAACCAGCGCGTAAATCGTAAATCGTCATTCGTAAATTCTTTGGTGTCATTCTACATGTTTCATAGTTAATAATTCCGCGTGTCAACCGCCCGTCTGCAACGCAGTCTCCGCGCCACGTTCCTCGGCCTCGCCGCGAACGTCGCGCTGACCATCGCGAAATTTCTCGCGGGCATCTTCGGCCATTCGCAGGCGCTCATCGCCGATGCGGTCGAATCGCTCGCGGACATCTTCAGTTCCATCATCGTCTGGCGCGGCCTCGTCGTCGCCGAGACGCCGGCGGACGACGACCATCCTTACGGCCACGGCAAGGCCGAGCCGCTCGCCGCCGCCAGCGTTTCCGCGATGCTGCTGCTCGCGGCGGGTTTGATTGCGTATCACTCATTGCATGGCATCCTCGCGCCGCGCGTCGCGCCGTCGCCGTGGACTTTGATTATTCTGATCGTCGTCATTGCCGTGAAGGAGACGCTATTCCGCTTCGTGCTGCGCGAATCGGAGACGGTGGCCAGTTCCGCCGTGGAAACGGACGCCTGGCATCATCGCAGCGACGCCATCACCTCGGCGGCGGCGTTCATCGGCATCAGCATCTCGCTTGTCGGCGGCAAAGGCTACGAAGCGGCGGACAACTGGGCGGCGCTCGCGGCGGCGTGCGTCATTGCGTTCAACGGCTGGCGATTGCTCCGCCCGGCGTTCAACGAATTGATGGACCGCTCGCCCGACCGTGAACTCATTGAACAAATCCGCACCGTGGCTGAAACCATTCCCGGCGTGGGCGGCGTAGAAAAATGTTTCGTCCGCAAGATGGGCTACCAATTTTTCGTGGACATGCACGTCGAGGTTGACCCGCAGATGACGGTGGAACGCTCGCACCGCATCGGCCATGAAGTGAAAAACAAAGTGCGCACAGAAATTCCTTCCGTCCGCGATGTGCTCATTCATATCGAGCCGGTTAAGCCGGCAAAAAGCAATTTGCAGCAGACGACGTGAGGAGGTTTTAACCAGATGAAAAAGCAGAAGGTAGAAACGGATTTGAGTCTTGTCACCTCGACTCCTACAACGCATTTCAAAGGCTGGGCCAAGCCGGGAATCGTGCCGCCGGGGCTGGGAGCGCCGGGCACCGTCCCGGCTCGTTGTGAAATCCACCAACCCGCCGGGACGGTGCCCGGCGCTCCGCTGCAAATTGAACCGCACGAAACGCTCGATGCCATCAGTGGACATTTCCGCCTGTTTCAACTGCGCGCCGGCCATCGTTTTTCCACCGACGATATTTTGACGGCGTGGTATGGCACGATTTGGTGTCCGGCGGCGCGCACCGCGCTCGACCTCGACAGCGGCATTGGCACGGTCGGCATGATTTGCGCGTGGCGTCTGCCCGGTGCGCGATTCGTCACCGTTGAGGCGCAAAGTGACAGTGTCGCGCTCGCAAAAAAAACGGCGCGCTACAATGGCGTTGCCGACCGTTACGAAATTCGCGAAGGCGATTTCCGCGCGCCGGAAATTCTTCGCGCCGATGAAAAATTTGATCTCATCACCGGCAGCCCGCCGTATTTTCCGCCGGACGCGGGCGTGAAAAGCGAGCATCCGCAAAAGCTCGCCTGCCGTTTTGAATTGCGCGGAACCGTCGCCGATTATTGCACGACCGCTGCGAAACATCTCGCGCCCGGTGGATTTTTCGCGTGCGTGTTTCCGCACGAACCTGTGCAGCTTGCGCGTGTGGAGGCGGGCGCACGCGAAGCCGGACTCGTCATCGTCCGCAAACGTCCGGTGATTTTCCGCGAAGGTGACCCGCCGTTAATCGCGCTGTTCGGCCTGATGCGCGCGGAGGATTTGCCGGAATGGTTTCGCGGCCAGACGTGGACTGAACCCGATTTGATCATCCGCACGCGCGACGGGAAAATTCACCCGGAGTATTCAGCGGTGAAGCTCGCCATCGGTTTTCCGCCGTGATCGGATTAGAATTTGGATTAAAATTTTTCCCGGCGCGGAAATAAAATTGAAACGTCGGTGCAAAAATTTTCGTCTGTTATGAAGCATGAAAGTTTTTTCCAAAACCAGAGGCCACGCACAGGCGTTCACGTTGATTGAACTGTTGGTGGTCATCGCCATCATTGCGATTCTCGCCGCCATGCTGCTACCGGCGCTGTCCAAGGCCAAACAAAGCGGATACCGGGTGGTGGATTTGAACAATCTCAAGCAGTTCGGCGTCGCCATGAATCTCGTGGCTTCGGACAACAATGACCTCATGCCCTGGCCCAACTGGCTTTCCGGTGAAGCGACCACCCATCAGCAGGGCTGGCTTTATGCGCTTGATCCCAACGCCGGCGGCACGGCGCAATACAAGGTTGAAACCGGCAGTTTTTGGCCGGTGCTGGTAAATCAAAAAATGTATTTTTGTCCGAGTGATGACACCAACAGCGCGTTGTTCAAAATGCGGGGCCAGCAGATTTCCAGCTATGTGATGAACGGCGCCGTCTGTGGCTACAGCCGCGGATTGAACCCGCCGGCGAAATTGGCGCAATTGTCCCCTTCCGGCGTGGCGTTTTGGGAATGTGTCAACAATACGACGAACGAGAACCAGACGCTCTTCAACGACGGCGCGAGCAGCCCCGATGAAAACACCAGCGCCCGGCATGGCAAGGTCGCCATCTTCGGCGCGTTTGACGGTTCGGCCAGATTGATGCGACTCACGGATTGGGCGGGAAAAATGGAGGAGGCCAACCCAAACGAATTGTGGTGCTTCCCCGGCAGCACGAACGGAAGGTAAAAATATGAAATCCTCGAAACCAACCTCCGCTGACCGCGCGTTCACGCTCATCGAACTGCTCGTCGTCATCGCCATCATCGCGATTCTGGCGGCGATGCTGCTGCCCGCGCTGGCCTCGGCCAAGCAGCGCGCGTGGACGATCGCCTGCAATTCCAACCTGCACCAGATCAGTTTGGGCATGACGATGTATGCAGACGATACGCGCGGGCTTTATCCTGAATCGCGTGGCTCCATTCCTTGGAACAACACGAATCCGGACGCGCCGACGAACGGCTGGATGCAGCAGATTTTTCCCTTCGTCCAGAACACGAACATCTATCACTGTCCGGCGAACAAGCTGCTGCCGCAGGCGCAGCAATCGGCGTTCAATTATTTTAACGGCGCGCGTGCCGCCTACATCGCGTCCGACCCAGTCAATCCGCATTTCGATCCGGTTAAAAGCACGCGAATCGCTTTTGGCTCGACCTACGTTCTGTCTGGCGACACGCTGGATTTTAGTCCCGACGACTGTGACAAGGATGATTATTCGCAGAATTGCGTCGGCGGCCCGGCCAATGGAATGCCGTGGGAGGAATGGCAGGCGCACAGCAAGGGTCAAAACATCCTTTTTGCCGACGGCCACGCGAAATGGTATAAAGGCTACAACACAAACGAAATGACCTTCCGCTACGATTCCATGCACGGCTGGGAGTAAAATCTTTAAAATAATCTGTTCCCTTTTCCGTCCGGCGGACATTACTTGGTGAATGTCCGAACTGGATGACCACCAATTGCTCGCGGAATTCGCGCGGGAAAATTCCGAAGCCGCCTTCGCCGCGCTTGTGCAGCGGCACGTCAATCTCGTTTATTCCGTCGCGCTGCAGAGCGTTGGCAACGTCCACGCCGCCGAGGAAATCACGCAGGCGGTCTTCATCATTCTGGCGCGGAAGGCGAAAAGTTTTTCCCGCAAAACGATTTTGTCCGGCTGGCTGTATCAAACGACGCGGCTGACGGCGGCGAATTTTCTGCGTGGCGAGATCCGCCGGCAAAACCGCGAACAGGAGGCGTATATGCAATCAGCTTTGAACGAACCGGAGCCGGATATCTGGCCGCAGATCGCGCCGCTGCTGGACGACGCGCTGGCCAAACTGGGCGGGAAAGACCGTGACGCCATCGTGCTGCGGTTTTTCGAGAACAAAAATCTGCGCGAAGTCGGCACGGCGCTGGGCGCAAGCGAGGACGCGGCGAAAATGCGCGTGAACCGCGCGTTGGAAAAGCTGCGGAAGATTTTCAGCAAACGCGGCGTGACGCTGTCGGCGACGCTGATTGCCGGTGCCATTTCGGCAAATTCCGTGCAAGCCGCGCCGGTGGGCTTGGCGAAAACAATTTCTGTCATCGCGGTTGCCAAAGGCGCGGCGGCGGGCGGTTCAACCTTAACTTTGGTCAAAGGAGCTTTGAAAATTATGGCATGGACAAAAGCGAAAACGGTAATCGTCGCGGGCGTTGTTGTGCTGCTCGCTGCGGGAACAACGACAATCACTGTCAAAGAAATTCAGGAACATCGGACTTATCCATGGCAAATAGCGGGTCAAGATAGCCGCGTATTGGATCGGCAGCCGCCTCAAGTTAGAATCTTATTCAGTAAAGTTAAATATGGAAGTTGGGGAAGGAGCACGGATAAAAATGGCAATGCCAAACTAATGGGGACGGGAGTTTCGGCAGAAACTGTCGTGCTGAATGCTTACGATTTTTCGTATCCAACTCGAGTAGTTGGTTCGGACAAATTGCCGGACGGAAAATTTGACTACATCGCCAGCTTGCCAATGGGAAACGAGGAGGCTTTGCAAAAAGAGGCGAAGAAAAAACTTAGAGTGATTGCCAGAGTTGAAATCAAAGAATCAGACGTTTTACTTCTCAAAATTCTGAATCGCAATGCATCCGGCTTAAAGCAAAGTCGTGAAGACTTTCAAAATGGAGGAGGAAATACACGGGAAGACGGTCCGGGCAGTTGGTCATGTAAAAATTCGTCTCTTTCCAGTTTGGCAGCTTATTTGGAAGAATATCTGCGAACTCCAGTTATTCAACAAACCGGACTTACCAACAGTTTCGATATTAACTTAAAATGGAAACAAGTGAATTGGGGAAATACTAATCCCGATGAATTGAAACAAGCCGTGCTTGACCAACTCGGCCTCGAACTTGTGCCCAGCCGCGAGCCGGTTGAAATGCTCGTGGTCGAAAAGGTGGAATAGTTTTGCATGGCGCGAGCGGTTGAAAATTAACGCTGGACAAAAATCCCCGGCGGATGCGTCATTGGTTGGTTCACCATGAATTTCCTCCGGCGCAAAAAAACTTTGAAACGAATTTCAAATAGCGGTGTCTTATTGAGCATGAATTCACGGCGCGCTCTGACACTCGTTTTGTCATTGATGGCGGGCGCGGTCATGGTCACGCCTGCGGTGTCAGCAACGCGTCGGACTGCCGCCGGTGCGCGCGGGGCGCAAGATTTTCAAAACTTTCACCCACACCCGGCATGACTCTTTCCAGAAAAGAAATTTTTCTCATGGCGCTCGTCCTGGTGCTGGGCGGTTCGTATATCGTTTTTTTCAGCGATTGGTTCAAGCCCAGGTTCATTCGCATCGAACATAGCGTCCGGTCGTCGCGGGAAGGCTGGGCGGGAAGCAATCGCGTTGAGGCGGTCGCCGGAGCCGGAGCCGTCACCTTCGCGCTGCACAAACCATACAAACTCACTTCGGTGCAGGTGGTGCCGCTCGCGGAAATTCAAACCAACAAATATGCGCATCCCGTGTGGCATCTGGTTTCCAAAGAGGGTTCGGTGCCGGCGGATGGGTTTGCGTATGGCTTTCCGCTTCAGGGCATGAGTCCCGCCGTCGCCGGAGTGGAACCGGAACCACTGGAGTCCGGGGTGGATTACCAGTTGCTGGTCGAGGCGGGATCGCTGAAGGGCACCAATGATTTCAAGGTGGAACGGACGTCAAGTTCGAGAAGGTAAAACCAAGCCAAAGGAGGAAACATGAAACTCAAGCGTGATGGTCTTTGCAAAACGGAATGTGAAAAAGCGGGAAACCGAAACCATTCGCCCTGGCAGCACGGCTCCAATCCGTCGCGCCTTTCTTTTCTTGAAAGTCGCATCGGGTTCACGCTCATTGAACTGCTGGTGGTGATCGCGATCATCGGAATTCTTGCCGCCATGCTGTTGCCGGCCCTGACCAAGGCCAAAGGGCAGGCGACCAAGATTTCCTGTGTCAACAATCTTCGCCAACTGGAGCTGGCGATGAAAATATATGTGGACGACAATCAAGGGATGCTTCCGCCGCGCTACGAAGTGAACCGCTGGCCCAGCCGGATCCATGACAGCTTCAAGGATCTCAAGTTGCTCGTGTGCCCCAACGACGGGCCGAATCCCGCAACCTGGGGCGGCCCCCCTCAATATGTGGCCGACAATGCGCCGCGCAGTTACATTTTCAACGGCTGGAACGATTACATGAAAATAACGTTGAGCGACGCTGACATGGCCAGCTACATGGCGGGAACCATGCCAATATCCATCAAGGAAACGGCCATACTGCATCCCTCCGACACGGTCATTCTCGGCGAGAAATTAACGGCCTCGCCGCAATTCTTCATGGATTTGCTGGAGGCGGAAGGCAACGGCGCGGTCGGCAATGATCTCTTTCAATTGGATCGCAGCCGTCATGGGGGCACGGCCGTCAAGAATTCCGGCAGCGGCGGCTCGAACTATGCCTTTGTGGACAGCAGCGTGCGGTTTGTGAAATTCGGCGAAATCCTGGGACCGATAAACCTTTGGGCCGTGACGGATCAAGGCCGGATTGATCTTGCCGTCAAGCCTTGATAGCCCCCTGGTTGAACCGAGGCAGCTTTAGAAAATGAAACAGGCGTTTACCTTGATCGAACTGCTCGTGGTCATCGCCATCATCGGCATTCTGGCGGCGATGCTGCTGCCCGCGTTGAGCGCAGCCAAACAGCGCGCGTGGACCATCAGTTGCAATTCCAATCTGCATCAAATCGGGCTGGGCATGAGAATGTTTGCGGATGACAACAACGAGTTGTATCCCGAATCCGGCTCGACAATTTATTGGGGGTTCACGGACGCCGTCCCGCCGGTTGGATCGGGCAAGGCCAGCTGGTCGGAGCAGGTTTTGTCCTGCGTCGGCAATACGAATGTGTTCAATTGTCCGGGCAATGTGCAATTGCGGTCATCGCTGCAAGGGCCGTTCAATTATTTCAACGGCTGCAATGCGGCGTATGGCGCTGCTCACGGCTTTGCCCCGCTCAAAAGCACCGCGATTTCATTTCCCTCGGCTTTTGTCCTGGGCGGCGACACGGCGGGAACCAAACCCAGCGGCGCCGGATTGCAGTTTGATCCGCAGGACGCGGACAAGGATGATTACACGCAGAATTGCGTGGGCGGCGCGGCGGATCCAGCCATAACGGAATACTGGCAAATTCACAGCAAAGGTCAGAATGTGATGTTCGCCGACGGCCACTCGAAATGGTATAAAGGCTACAACGCCGGTGAAATGACTTTCGGCTACACCACCATGACCAATTGGATCAAGTATTAGTCTCCGTAAATTTCATCCGGCAATTCATTTCCGTTTTGCGTTCTGGGCGGCTCAATTCCAACGGAACAGTGCGCCAACAGGCCTTTGCGCCCTTGCGTGAAAAATTGAAAATAATCTGTTCCCTTTTCCGTCCGGCGGACATAATCCGGCTGTTGGGTCAGCACTTGGATGATGTCCACGACCGAAAACCACCACGTCCCGGTCTTTTCGTCGTAGCGGCGGCGGATTCCGTGCCCCTCAAAAATGGCCGGGTCTTTTTTCATAATGGCGGCAGTAATGGGAGTTTCATGGCAGCAGGCAGGGCACAACCTGCCGGCTGTGGCGGCGGTAGATTTTGAAATCGGCATCGGTGGTCAGCACCACGGGGTCGGGCAGCGTTTCACTCATGCGCACAAGGCAGGCATCGGCCAGGCTCATAGGCACATCGGCGTATTTGGCGCGCAGGTCAAGCACCTGGGGCAATTCATCCGCCAGATTCAAGGCCAGCCGCAGGTGTGCACCGCGCAAAAGCTGGTTGAGGGCGGATATGTGCGGTTCGTGCAGAAGGAAAAGCGCCTCGGAAAGGACGGATTCGCAAGTGAGCCACGGTAACGGCTGGCGGGCGAAGGCTTCCCGCGCCCAGACATGGTGTTCTTCGCGCGGGTCGAGCAGCGCGACCAGCGCCCCGCTGTCAACGATGCAGCTTTTTGGCACGAATGATCTCCGCTAGTTTTTGTTTTTTGGGCGAGCGAAACCGGCGGGGCTGGACGGGAACTTTTGCCGCCCAACCTTCCTCCAAAATGTCGCGTATGCCGCCATCCTTGAGCGGCGGCAGGGTGGGCTGATCCAAACACTCCCTGACAATGTCGGATTTCGACACCCGGCGGGTGAGCGATTCCTGTTCAATTCGTCGGGCTAGAACATCCGGCAATCGAATGGTCAAAGTTTTCATGGATCCACTGTAAGACAAATGCGGCAGTCGTGCAAGACGATTGTTTTCACGCCGTCTCCTCGTTGAGCAGCCGGAGGATTTCGGGTTCGCGATTTTGTCAGCGGTGGACTGCCTGGGCCATCATCCGCTGCCATTTTCAACGGCGAAGTCGCAGAGCCGGTGGTTGCGGAATGAATTCATCGCGTCAAAGTGCGGGCATCGTATTTCAAAAGTGCTGGCGAGCAACCAAAAATCCGACGACGGCCAATCGTTTGCGACGCAAGCGGCGTTGGCCGTTTGGAGAATTAGCCACCGGCGGTTCGTCCGCCTCTGCTCCGCTTCGGCGCGACAACCTACGACGTCCTTTCGCGCGCGAGTTGTCCTGGTGGGTATCGGATTTGAAACCAGATCCGCGAGCGGGGGACGTGGCGCGGTGCTGGTTGCAAATTTGACACGACCAGTCGTTGCTGGGGTGAGCGTTCGCGTGATTGGCATCCGGCTTGGCCTTCAGTCAGTAAGACAGATGACAAACACGGGAACGCGAACGGAGAACTTTTCCCTCCGTCTCCGGCAAGAATGGGCTAAAAAAATTTAGGATTTGTCCGGCATGGAAATCTCAAAGCGAATTGTTCGCAAACCACACAGAACGGGCAGCCAATTTTTCTTCAATCGCCCATTTCAACTTCACCAGTTCCGCCACCACTTGAATCCAAATCTTTTTGTGTGCTGGCCGCACCCCAGCGTTTCAAGCTGACCAAAAGAATACTGATGTCCGCCGGCGAAACCCCGGAAATCCGGGCGGCTTGACCGATGGTGGCCGGACGAATCTTTCCAAATTTTTGCCGCGCTTCGGTGCGCAGACTTGGAACCGTGGAGAAATCGAACGCGGCGGGTATGGCCTTGTCTTCCAGGTTTTTGAACTTTTCGACTTCCAGTTCCTGCCGCTCAATGTATCCGGCATATTTTACCGCAATCTCCACTTGCTGGGTGATTTCTGCGGACAAGGTTTCGTCTTTGTCAGGCAAATCCTTGTAAGTTTTTTCCGGGCGAGAAAGAATCTTGGCCAGCAAATCACTGTTGTTAAATGTTGATTGTAAGCGTTTTAACTCTTTTCCAATCGCTTCGCGCTTGAGTTTGAATTGCTGGTAATTTCGATCTGGCAACAAGCCGATTTCGTGACCGATTTGAGAAAGACGCAAATCAGCATTGTCCTGACGCAACAGCAGCCGGTATTCAGCTCGTGAAGTGAACATCCGGTAAGGCTCGGATGTTCCTTTGGTAACCAAGTCATCAATCAAAACTCCGATATAAGCCTGGTCGCGCCG
>CABDZO010000271.1_pt1 | contig 11712 bp, 9 predicted proteins | sample 3132221 | NCBI WGS metagenome assembly CABDZO01 (sample SAMEA5534340, study PRJEB31848) | metagenome | biome: tundra; feature: field; material: soil | place: USA | collected 2013-05 | depth 0.45 m | reverse complement strand
CCGCGCCAGCCGCTCTTGCCGGTGCCGTATGCGATCTTCGCCAACAGCGCGAGCAACCTGCTCGGCACGCTGCCCGCGAACCGGCTCACCGGCACGCTGCCTGCCAGCGCCTTTGCCGGCTACACCAACACCGTGGCCCTGACCAACGCCGGCAACCTGTTCAATGGTTCGTTCAATGGCGTGTTTTCCGGCAACGGCACTAATCTGCTTAATCTCAACGCCTCCCAGTTAACCGGAGGCACCATCGCCGATGCGCGGCTCACGCCCAACGTCGCGTTGCTCGACCACAACCAGACTTTCACCGGTGCGAATAATTTCACCAGCATCAACACCTTCACCAATCGCGGAAATTATTTTGTCGGCAGTTTCTTTGGCAACGGCCTCGTCGGCTGGATTCCGGTGAGCGGCACTTACACGCAGGCGATGGTGGATGCCGGATATTTGCTGACGAATCCCGGCCTCACCACCGTGCAGTTGCCGCCCGCCGGGCAGTTGACCGTGGGCGACATCGTGCGCATTTCCGGCGCGGGCGCGGGCGGCTGGCTCGTCGCGGAAAATTCCGGCCAGTCCATCCTCGGCAATTTTGCCAGCTACCGCAACAGCTTTCTAGTGGCATTGCCGAACACTGGTGACTATCATGGCGTTGCCGCCTCGGCGGACGTCACCCGGATGTATGCAGTGGGCAACTTTACCGGCGTTTATGCTTCCTCCGATTCCGGTCACACTTGGAGTCCGGTTGGCAACCTCTCTGGTTCTTGGTATTCAATTGCCTGTTCAGCGAATGGAAAAATAATTTTTGCAGAGCCAAGCGGTGCTGGCACTATTTGGAAGTCCACCGATAGTGGTTTGACGTGGGCAAACACTACCTACAGCGCGACCGGGAGTTCCATTGCCTGCACGGCAGACGGAAGCCTAGTCTTTACAGCTAATATCGCTTGTTCCGGTAATGGAACCTATCTTGCAAAGTTGGTTGGCGGTGGCATTTCAGTTTCCACCAATGCTGGTTTAAGCTGGATCAGCATTACTGCACCATCTGCCAGCTTGAGTTGTCTGGCCGTTTCCAGCGATTGCACCCGGCTCGTGGCCGGCGTCACCAACGGCTTGCTCTATGCCTCTGCGAATCGGGGTGCGACGTGGACGCCCATCACTACCACCAACCAGTTTTGGTCTGGCGCGTGGATGTCGGCGGACGGCAGCAAGTTCGCCGCAACCGTCAGCACCATCGGCAGCATCTCTGGCGGCATTTATTACTCCAGCACCAGTGCCCAGCCCAACACCATCAGCACCAATAGCACCATCTGCGGCAGCCAGGGTTCGGCGGTGGAACTGCAATACATCGGCAACGGCAAGTTCATGCCCGTCAGTTCAGCAGGTCTTCTCTGGGCAAATTAAATTTCACCACACTTGATTTGCGCATCGCCGTCAACGCCATCGGCGAAATCGCCGGCAAAACGGCGACGGAAGATTTGCCCGGCTCCATCTTCAGCCAGTTTTGCATTGGGAAATGAATTTGACTGTGTGTGCCTATCGTGGCACGATTCACCCATGCAACGCAGACACGTTTCTTTATCACCGGTCGTTGACCGCGCGATTGACTCCCAAGTGAAGTTGGGGCGTTACAAGGATTTCTCGGCGGCGGTTCAGGATGCGGTTTGGAATTATTTTATCGGGCCGGACTCGCCATTTGAAGAATACGGCGTGTCGCCGAAGGAAGTGGAACGCGCCCACGCAAAAGTTCTGGCCGGAATCAAACGCGAACGCCGCGCGGGAAAACTCAAGCCCTGGCGTCCGTGATTCTTACCCGCTCTTCTTATCAGCGCGCCTTCAAGCGGCTGTCGCCGACGCAACAGACCGCCGTGAATGCGGCGATTGGAAGATTGCCGGACATTTTCGGGCGGCCACATTTGCATTCCGGCGTCGGCATCCGGCCGTTCGGCGGATTTTACGAATGCCGCGTCGGACGCGATTTGCGCGTGCTGTTTGTTTTTGATGAAGGCGATTTTATTCTCGTGACCGCCGGCAATCACGATGCCGTCGCGCGTTTCATCCGCGACAATTCTTGAACGGCATAACGGTGACGGAAGATTTGCCCGGCTCGATCTTCAGCCAGTTTTGTATTGGGGAATAGCTGTTCGAAGCGCGCGAAGACAGAACTGAAATGTTTAACCGGCGTTGGTTACAGCGATTTATTCGGAGCCTTTATTGTTACTCCTTGTTGGTTGTCTTCGCATCCAAGTTATCGTCGAACATCTTTAACTGTGGAGGTGGATATGATCGCCGAGAAGTCAAGTAAACGCCTGTGCTCAAACATCCACCTAAAAGAATAAGAAAGAACCCTACTAAAAGATTAAAGAACGATATAATAATCCCAGCGACAGAGAACACAATCAGCGCGACGAGCGCACTGCTTCGGGCGGTGCTTCGCCCGCTCTGCAAGGTAAGGGTCGTGGCCGCATGAGGTCCAGCGGATGTGTTAACGGTTTCGGGGTCAGTAGCCGCACGTCGAATACGGCCGCCGATAATTCCGCCGGTGATCGCGACATCCTGAACCTCGGTTCCGTCATGGACTATGTTGAACAATGCGCCGTCGCCGGGATCAAGAAATTCAAACCCGATCGCATACCCAGAAACCTCGCCTTGAAATGCGGTTAGTTCGATCCGGTTGGCGGAAGAAGTAGTCTCCAGTATTTGAGCCTCTAAAATCGAAACGCCCTTACGGGCATAAATTACGGGAGGACTGACGCTCGGAATATCTGTCCTTCGGAGCGCCTCATTTCCTGCATTCCAAACCCCCAGTCGCGTAAGTGAGAGTGATTGAACTGCTTTTTCGTTATATAAAACCTTGAGGCCTTCAACTCTTTTAGCTTTGGATGAGATGATTCGGAAGGTTCGTGTGGCGTATGCCAACAGCCTTCTGGGCTTACTGGCTCTGTAAAGAATAAGTGCTAAGACTATACTCGCAAAACCAACGCCCAAACTGACGACACTGACGAGTTCGGGGTTTTGTGCGGCAAATTGTCGAATGGTTTCCCAGATAGTGGTGTTTTTCATTAGCGCCTAATAGTTATTAACTGCAGTTTTTTGGGGTTCATCTCAATTTCATGTTTAAACTATATTTTGGAGGCAAGTTTCTGTCCAGTATGGTTTTTGTTCTTGAAACGACATTGAACACGCATTAGCAAAGGCTGCAAATTTCTTCGTCAACTTTACCAAACTTCCACCGGCCCTTTCGGCACGGGAATTTGTTCGCGTTGGGTTGAAGCCGGCTCGCGCATGAAGGACGCCACCATGGGCGCAGGTTGAAAGCGCAAAAGCAATTCGCCGTTCTCATCCAAGAATTGCTGCCGCCAGCGGATGTAATTTTCCAGCACGTCGTGGAATTCTGCCTTGGTGGAAACGCGCACAACCTGTTTATTGAATTCGTGGCACGGGCCGAAGCGTTTAGAATACCACGGCGCGACTTTGCGGAACATCCGGCAGCCGAGTTCCTCGCCAAAAACTTCCACCATCAAATCCAGATGCCGGTTCATCACCCGCACGCGTTCGGAGAACGGCGGTTCGGGCGGAAGATTGTTTTCAGAATGGAGTGCGGCTGTGTGCGAAGCACCAGCCGCAGCACTTCCGCCATCTCCAACGTGCTGCGGCTGGGTCTGCGACCACAACCGCGCTCCGTTCAAGTATTGCCGCGTCCGCTGGAAAATCCACGGGTCATAAAATGCGCCGCGTCCGATGCTCACGCCCGCACAGCCGGTTTCGTCCAGCATCTTTTTCGCGGCCTGCGGCGTCACGATGTCACCATTGCCGATGACGGGAATTTTTTTTACAGCTTCGACGACTTTGCGGATGCCCGCGAGATTCACCGTGCCGCCGAAACCTTGTTCGCGCGTGCGGCCATGAACAAAAATTGCCGTCACGCCAGCCGCTTCCAGCGCCCGCGCCAAATCTGGCGCGGTCAAATTTTCGTCGTCCCAGCCAAGCCGCATCTTTACGGTCACGGGAATTTTCACGGCGTTGATCATGCCCCGGACGAGCGCGGAAGTTTTGTCGAGTTCGGTCATCATCACTGAGCCGCCGCCGACCTTGCAGACTTTTTTCACGGGACAACCCATGTTGATGTCAATGGAATGAACGCCAATGGATTCAAGGTAAATGGCCGCATCGCGCATTTCTTCGGGAACGCTGCCGAAAAGTTGCACGGCGAGCGGCGCATCGGCGGCGGAAGTTTCAATGAGCTTGAACGCCTTGGGATTTTTTTCGAGGAGCGAGCGGGCGTTGACCAAATCGGTGGTGCAAAGTCCGACGCCGCCGATTTCGCGCACGACGAGGCGGAAGGGCAGGTTGGTGTAACCCGCCAGCGGCGAGAGAAACAGATTGGATTCCAGTTTGAGCGGACCGATTTGCACGCGGGCAGAGTAGGGCAAAGTCGCGCGTTGCGGAAGGCGGAATGGCGTGATAGTATTGCCCACATGTTTGACGACAAATCCAATGCAAACAGCCCCAACGGTGCGCCGAAAAAGTCGCCGGGCAATTTTAAGCCACAGATGTTCACGATGCTCGCCTGGGCGGCCATCATCGGTGTGACCGTGACGGTGTTCATGATGAAAAATCGTTACACCGCCCCGGTCGGCCCATTGAGCCAGTCGGATTTTCTCGACAAATTTGATTCCAACCAGATCGCCAGTGCCAGCATCGCCGTGAACCCGCAGACACTGCCGCTGACGGAAATTGCCGGCACATTTTTCAATTTCAAGACCGACAAGGATGGCAAGGTAACGAAGGAAGAAGTTCCCTTCGTGGTGCGCAATGCGTGGCTCACGCCGGAAATGTTGAACACCCTGACGCGTTCACACAAGATCACCATCGGCGCGCCGAACGTGATGCTGACGCAGCTCATCTGGGGCATTGCGCCGTTCCTGATTTTGGGCGTGCTGTTCTGGTTCTTCTTCATCCGCCAGATTAAAATGGCTGGCAAAGGCGCGTTGAGCTTCGGCAAAAGCAAGGCGCGGATTCTCGCGAAGGATCGCAACAAGACCACGTTCAAAGACGTGGCCGGCGTGGAAGAGGCGATGGAGGAAGTTTCGGAACTCGTCGAATTTCTCAAAGACCCAAAAAAATTTCAGCGCCTCGGCGGACGCATTCCCAAAGGCGTGTTGATGATCGGCCCGCCCGGCACGGGAAAAACCCTTTTGGCAAAAGCCATCGCGGGCGAAGCGGACGCGGCATTCTTCAGCATCAGCGGTTCGGACTTCGTGGAAATGTTCGTCGGCGTCGGCGCGAGCCGGGTGCGCGACATGTTTGAGCAGGCGCGCAAGACCACGCCGTGTTTGATTTTCATTGATGAAATTGATGCCGTCGGCCGCTCGCGCGGCCACGGTCTCGGCGGCGGCAACGACGAACGCGAACAAACTTTGAATGCGTTGCTCGTCGAGATGGACGGCTTCGACACGCAAGAGGGAATCATCATCATCGCGGCGACGAACCGTCCTGACGTGCTGGATCCCGCGTTGCTGCGGCCCGGACGTTTTGATCGTCAGGTCACGGTGAATTTGCCGGACGTGCGCGGTCGCGAAGGCATTTTGAAAGTTCACGCGAAGAATGTGAAGCTCTCGCCGGGAGTGGATTTGTCCATCATCGCGCGCGGCACGCCCGGTTATTCCGGCGCGGAACTCGCCAATCTTTTGAACGAAGCGGCGTTGCTTGCGGCGCGCACAAACAAGAAAGGCGTCGGCCAGCTCGAGCTTGAAGAGGCCCGCGACAAAGTCCGCTGGGGCCGCGAACGCCGCAGCATGGCGATGTCCGACGATGAAAAACGCGCGACGGCGTGGCACGAAGCCGGTCACGCCCTCGTGAATGTTCTGCTCAAGCACACGCATCCGCTGCACAAGGTCACGATCATTCCGCGTGGCCGCGCGCTCGGGGTCACGATGTCGCTGCCGAAGGAAGATATTTTGAATATGCGCCGGAAACAGGCGATTGACACGATCATCATGACGATGGCCGGACGCATCGCCGAGCAATACGTCACCGATGACATTTCCAGCGGCGCCTCCAGCGATATTCAACAGGCCACGTCGCTGGCCAAGGCCATGGTCATGCACTGGGGCATGAGCGACAAACTCGGCCATGTGCTTTACGGTGAAAACCAGGAATACGTCTTCCTGGGCCGCGACATGATGCGCACAAAAGATTACAGCGAGGCGACCGCGCAGGACATTGACTCCGAAGTGAAGCGGATTGTGGAAGAAGGTTTCCAGACCGCCACGGAACTGATCGCGTCTCACCGCGACAAACTGGAACTCATCGCCAACGGCCTGCTCGAATACGAAACGCTCGACGGCTCGCAGGTTGAGGAAATTATCCGCAGTGGAACCTTTACGCCGACCATCAAACCGCCGGCGGATGTCGGGCCGATGATCGGTGCGCCGGCGGGAACGCCGCTGCCGGAAGCCCCGGCGAAACCGACGCCGCCAAAACTGCCCGGACTGGGAACGCCCGCACCCGCGCCGGCAGGCTGAAGTTAAAAATCAGGAGGATTTTTCGAGGCTCTTGAGGTCTTCGGCCAGAAATTGAGCGACGTCCTTGAACCGCGCCAGGTTTTCCGCACTCATGGCCATCAACGTCTGGTGTGCCTCCAGACTTGTCCGGGTAATCTGCTCATGCGAGGGATGGACGGATTCTGGCGTGCTGGTTTTCACATCATCCGGCAACTGGAGCGCGCCGGTGGTCATCCTGAAAAGATGGATCGCGCCGAGATTGTCGAGGAGTTCGGTGACGCGGGCGCTGGCATTGAGCAGCTCGATGCCGCAGCCGTCGGACGAGCCGTTCGGATTGCGCTTCAGGCCAAATCCTGCGAGGACGCCGAGAAAGGTGCTGTCCATCAACACACACTCGGTCAGATCAAGGGTGAAGCGTTCAAATCCTTTTTGCGCCAGTTCATCCAAGAGCGTTTTGAAATCCGGGCTGGACGCGAAATTCGCGCGTCCGGCGATTTTTACGCAAACAAACTTTTTACCGACTAACACTGACAGATTGGCTGATGACATTTTATTCTTTGTCTGATTTTCAAGCTGCAACCGTTGTCGGCGTCACGATTTGCACCAACGCCTGCTGCAACACCAGCACCTCGTCCAGTCCGCTGGACACGAGCCGCTGGTTGCACCGCAGCAGCACGTCCATCGCCCGGACGAGTTCGGCCGAGGAGTATTTTTTGACCTGCGGCAGCGCTTTGTAAAGCACATAAGGATTCAACGCCAGCGGATTGAACCGCCGGTCGCCCGGTAATTTATCGGCCGGAACGCGCTCCAGTTGAGTCTTGAACTGGTTGTAATCCCGCGTATCCTTCAGCCAGCCCTCGCGCAACATTTCCTTGAGCAACAACATCGCGCGCACCTTGCCGATGAGTCCGTAAAGCAGGCCAATCTCCGACTTGTCCTTGTCGAACTTCGTCTCCCACAACTCCTCGTCCAGCCGCTTGAGCAGGGCGGGCAGATTCCGGTCGCCCAGCGCATCGCCGAGCGCAAACGCGCGCGCCGTTTTATTGCGGGAACAGATCGTCGCCACGTCGGCCAGTTCAATTTTTTTCCGGTCGCCGGCGAACAGGCAGATTTTTTCAATTTCACTTTCCAGTTGCCGCGCGTTCGGGCCGACGCGGCTGATGATTTCGGCCAGCGCTTCCTCGGGAATTTCCTTTTTGCGTTCGCGGATCGCCGTTCGCGCTGCAACTTCCGCGCGTTCAAGCCAGTCCTTGTCGTCCGCCGACCACGCCGCGAAAATCTCCACTGTGCCGAGTTTGTCGAGCGTTTTGAAAAAAGTTTTGCGCTTGTCCACCTTGCCCGCGCTAATGAGCAGCCGGACGTTTTGCCATGCGAATTTTTTCAGTTCATCCGCCAGTTCCGCCAGCGTCTCCGTCACCACCGCTGCGGAAGCCGCGCGTTCCTCGCCGAGAAAATTGCAGTCGCGCAGCCAGATGACTTTGCCGGAGCCGAAGAAAGGAAGGGTTTGCAATGATTCGCGAAGTTTTCCAAGCGCTTTCAAAGCATCACCGCTGTTGGCGGCGGTGGCCTCGATGATTTCGTGATCCATGCCGCCCAGTTCGGCGGACCACTTTTCGTAAAGTTGCTTGGCGCGTTGCTTGACGGCGAAATCGTCATCGCCACAGACAAGCGCGAGCGGATTGGACTGCGCAGCGGCCATTTTAGTCAGCTTCAGCCTCGCCGCCCGTGTCGGTGGATTCATTCATCTGCTCCAAGACTTCGCTCATGTCCTCGACCTGTTCAAACAATGCGGCGGAAACGAAGATGGGTTTTTTCTGAGCGACGGCCAGCGCGAGACAGTCGCTCGGCCGCGCGTCAAGTTCCACAATTTTGCGGGCGACCTCGTTTTGCTGCTGCAAGATGATCCGCGCGAAGTAGGTGGAATTTTTCAGGTCGGTGATGATGACGCGCTCGACGCTGATGCCGAAACCCTGAAAAACCCGGTTGATCAAGTCGTGCGTGAGCGGGCGTTCCTTGGGCGTTGCGCGCAGAAACATCCCGATGACCGCGCCCATCTGCGGCTCGACGTTGATGACAAAAACTTTCTTGTCCGTGCCGACGAACAGCGCGCAGCCGCTGTTGGCCGGCATTATTCCCCGGATGTCCACCTTCACCACGTCTTGCTTCATGCCGGAAACTTACGCTTTGGCGCGTGAAAAACAAGTCTGTGTTCAACCTTGGGCCGGATCGTAATTCAGCCACGGCCCGAGCCAGCGTTCCATTTCGGACAAAGATTTGCCTTTGTGCTTGGCGAGATCTTCAATTTGATCCTTACCCAGTTTGCCGACGGCGAAATATTTCGATTCCGGATGCGCGAAATAAAGTCCGCTCACGCTGCTGCCGGGCCACATGGCGAAACTCTCGGTGAGCTTGATGCCGGTGTTTTTCTCGGCGTCCAGCAGGTTCCACAGGATCGCTTTCTCGGTGTGGTCGGGGCACGCCGGATAACCAGCCGCCGGACGGATGCCGCGATACTTCTCTTCGATGAGGTCTGCGGTCGAGAGCTTTTCCGCTTTACCGAAACCCCATTCTTCACGAACGCGCTTGTGCAAAAATTCTGCGAACGCTTCGGCGAGCCGGTCGGCCAAGGCTTCGGCCATGATGGCATTGTAATCGTCATGGTCAGCTTTGAACTTCTCGACAATTTCTTTCAAGCCGATGCCCGAAGTCACCGCAAAAGCTCCTATGTGATCATTCGATATTGGATGTTGGGTGTTGGATGTTGGGTGTTTCGGAGCAATAAAATCCGACAGGCACCAGTTCGGCGTGCCGTCGCCTTTTTCGATTTGCTGGCGTAGGAAATGGAATGTCGTCCGCAGATGCTTGCGCGAGCCGTTGGTGTAAACTTCCACATCGTCGCCGACGGAGTTGGCGGGGAACAATCCATACACCGCGCGGAGTTGGAGTGATTTCTTCGCCACGAATTCGCCGAGCAGCTTCTGCGCATCGGCAAAAAGTTTCCGGGCTTCCTCGCCGTGCTTTTCGTGCTGAAAAATTTTCGGATAAACGCCGCGCAACTCCCAAGTGTGGAAGAACGGCGTCCAGTCAATGAGCGGCACGACTTCCTCCAGCGAAACGTCAAACGTCTGGGAAGCGCACGCCTCTGGCGTGCCGTGTTGGGCGTCGCGCCCAACGCTTCGTAACACTAATTTTTCTTCGCCCGCAGAGTTTGTGTGACGAGAATCCGGCGCGACGCCGGATTCCGCACGCGGGACGCGTGCGCTCCCATCCGAAGAGAGAACGCGCACACCGGTAAAACTCGGCTGCGGCAAATCGTCATACTTCAGCTTCGGCGCGTTGGCGCGGGCTTGCTCCAGCGAGAGCAGTTTCACCTTCGACTCGGCATGCGTGGCGCGGGTTTTTTGGTAATCCTCGCGGAGTTTTTTCACGAACGGTGCTTTGCCATCCTTGCTCAACAGGCTGCTCGTCACCGGCACGGCGCGTGAGGCGTCGAGGACGTGGACGACGGGCTCGCTGTAATGCGGCGCAATCTTAACTGCCGTGTGCGCTTTGCTCGTGGTCGCGCCGCCGATAAGCAGCGGAACTTTGAAGCCGAGGCGTTCCATCTCGCGCGCGATGTGTGTCATCTCGTCGAGCGATGGCGTGATGAGGCCGCTCAAGCCGATGAGGTCGGCATTTTCCAGTTTTGCGCGTTCCAGAATTTTTTCGCACGGAACCATCACGCCCATGTCAATGACTTCGTAGTTGTTGCAGGCGAGCACGACGCCGACGATGTTTTTGCCGATGTCATGCACGTCGCCCTTCACGGTCGCGAGAACGATCTTGCCCTGCGCCTTCACGACTTCGCCGCGCGCCACCATCGCCGCTTTCTCGGCTTCCATGAATGGCGTGAGCCAGGCGACGGCCTTTTTCATCACGCGTGCGGATTTCACAACCTGCGGCAAAAACATTTTGCCCGCGCCGAACAAATCGCCGACCACGCTCATACCGGCCATCAACGGCCCTTCGATGACGGTGAGTGGCTTGCCATATTTCACACGAGCTTCCTCGATGTCGGTATCAATGAAAGCGTCAATGCCTTTGACGAGCGAGTGTGAGAGCCGTTCCTCGACCGTGCCTTTGCGCCATTCTTCCTCGACTTTTTTGTCGGTCGCGGTTGTGCCAGCGCTGGCGGCTTTGAGTTTTTCGCCGTAAGTCACGAGCCGCTCGGTCGCGTCGTGGCGGCGATTGAGCAACACGTCTTCGACGAGTTCCTTCAACTCCGGCTTGATCTCCTCATAAACTTCCAGCATCCCGGCGTTCACGATGCCCATGTCCATGCCGGCTTTGATAGCGTGATATAGAAATGCGCTGTGCATCGCTTCGCGCACGGGATTGTTGCCGCGAAAGCTGAATGAAACATTCGACACACCGCCGCTGACTTTCGCGTGCGGCAAATTGTTTTTGATCCAGCGCGTGGCCTCGATGAAGTCCACGGCGTAGTTGTTGTGCTCCTCAATGCCCGTGCCGACGGTGAGAATGTTAGGATCAAAAATAATGTCCTCGGGCGGAAAGCCCACCTCGTCCACGAGAATGCGATACGCTCGTTCGCAAATACGAATCTTGTCCGCGAGCGTCGCGGCCTGACCTTGTTCATCGAACGCCATGACGACGACTGCCGCGCCATACTTCAGAACTTTGGCGGCGTGTTCGCGGAACTTTGCTTCGCCTTCCTTCATCGAAATGGAATTCACGATGCCTTTGCCTTGAATACATTTCAGGCCGGCTTCGATGACTTCCCACTTGGACGAGTCCACCATGAACGGAACTTTGGCGACTTCCGGTTCGCTGCCGAGCAGCAGGAGAAAGCGCGTCATCGCGGCGACGCCGTCAATCATCCCTTCGTCCATGCAGATGTCTATGATGTTCGCGCCGTTCTCGACCTGCTGGCGCGCAACGCTCACGGCTTCCTCGAATTTTCCTTCCTTGACGAGCTTGGCGAACTTCGGCGAACCCGCGACGTTCGTGCGCTCACCAATCATGATGAACGCGCCGATCTGCTGCGTGAACGGCTGCGAGCCGGAGAGGCGGAGGGGGAGCGCACGCGTCTCGCGTGCTGAATCCGGCGTCGCGCCGGATTCTCGTTCAACTGACTTTTCTTCCTGGGAAGAGTTTGTGGGACGAGGTTGTCGGCGTGACGCCGACAACGGCACGCCGGAGGCGTGCGCTCCCCGGATTT
>CABDZO010000262.1_pt1 | contig 12009 bp, 14 predicted proteins | sample 3132221 | NCBI WGS metagenome assembly CABDZO01 (sample SAMEA5534340, study PRJEB31848) | metagenome | biome: tundra; feature: field; material: soil | place: USA | collected 2013-05 | depth 0.45 m | reverse complement strand
TCCACGGCCCTTGGTGCCGAGAACGATTTTGCCCTTGGCGTCACGCTCCGGCCGCTCGACGGTGATGGTGCGGTAGCCGAAATCCTCGTTCTTGAAAATGCGGCTGATGGGCACGCCATCTTTCTTGGCGTTTTTGCATTTGCCGAAAAGCTGCGTGATTTCCTCGATATGATCGGGACTCAATTCCTTGCGTTTGCTGCCGAGACTTTTCCGCATCTTCTGCCAGAAGCCGCTGGCGTCAATCAACTGCACCTTGCCCCGGCGCGCTTCCGGCTTCCGGTTGCTGACAATCCAGACGTAGGTGCTGATGCCGGTGTTGTAAAACATATCAGTCGGCAGGCCGATGATGGCCTCGACCAGGTCGTTTTCCAGAACGTAGCGGCGGATTTCGCTCTCGCCGCTGCCCGCGCCGCCGGTGAACAACGGCGAGCCATTAAGCACGATGCCGAACCGGCTGCCGCCATCCTTGGCCGGGCGCATCTTGGAAATCAGATGCAGCAGAAACAGCAGCGAGCCGTCGCTGACGCGCGGCAGGCCGGGACCGAACCGGCCATTGAAACCTTGCTCGGCAAATTCCTTGCGGATTTCCTTTTCGATTTTTTTCCATTCCACGCCGAACGGCGGATTGGAAAGCATGTAATCGAAAAGTTTTCCGATCAGGCCGTCGTTGGAAAGCGTGTTGCCGAAAATGATGTTGGCGATGTCCTGGCCCTTGATGAGCATGTCGGCCTTGCAAATGGCGTAGGATTCGGGATTCAACTCCTGCCCATACATGACGAGCCGGGCACCGGGATTAAGGCTGGCAAGATGTTCGCCCGCGACGCTCAACATTCCGCCCGTGCCGGCGGTGGGATCGTAAAGCGACCGCACGACGCCGGGCTTGGTCAAGGCGTCGTCGTCCTCAATGAAAAGGAGATTCACCATGAGCCGGATGGCGTCGCGCGGGGTGAAATGTTCCCCGGCGGTCTCGTTGGAAAGCTCGGCGAATTTGCGGATGAGTTCCTCGAACACCGCGCCCATCTGGTTATTGCTGACGGCGGCGGGGTGGAGGTCAATGTTGGCAAACTTTTCCGTGACGAGATACAGCAGGCCGGCCTTGGCGAGCTTGTCAATCTGGGTGTGGAACTCGAAACTTTCAAAAATGTCGCGCACGGCGGGCGAGAACGCCTGAAGATAGGCGCGCAGATTTTCGCCGATGTGATCCTGATCGCCCATGAGCTTTTTCAGGTCGAGCGGCGAGGTGTTGTAAAAGAGGGTGCCGCTCTTGCGCAACAGGAACGGTTCGGGGTTCACCTTGGCGGCGGTGCGCTTGGCGAGTTCGGCGAGCACGGCGGGCTTGGTTTCCTCCAGCACGCAATCGAGCCGGCGCAACACGGTGAACGGCAGGATGACCTTGCCATATTCCGACTGCTTGTAATCGCCGCGCAACAAATCGGCAACCGACCAGATGAACGATGACAGATTGGGGTCACTCATGCGGATTGGTTTTTAAGAAACTGGCGTGGTCCGGTGGCCGGTATCGTGGATGGTCGGCGTGAAATCATTTAAGCGAAAAAAGATGCGCGAGAAAGCGCGGCGCGGCGAGAGTAAAATGCACTTCTTGCGGAGTCCGTGCCGGTCCGGCCACCGGATTTGAAAACGATTTCAGGCGCGAACAGTGAACACCACTCGCGCGCAGCGGCGTGGTCGTCCGCTGTGCCGCCGATGAGTTCGTGGGGGCCATCGGATTTTTTGACAAGGCGGGCGGTGCCGAAGGCGGTGTGAAGCCGACACTTTTCATTCACAAACGCTGCGATCGCCTGATTGAAACTTTGCCGACGTTGCAACATGATCCGAACCGGCCAGAAGATGTTTTGAAGGTGGATTGCGACGAGGACGAAGATGGAATCGGCGGCGATGATTGCGCGGATGCGCTGCGGTATTTGGTGGCGACGAAATCGCGGACGGTTACGCAACGGAAGTTGCGGGGGTTGTGATTAAATTAAACCGCAGGGGTTCGGATGCGGGCGATGAGCGCGGCCAGCGCGGCCCCGGCATAGGAACCCGCCAGGGCGGCGGCAACCAAAATAAGTATCGTGGGATGGGCCGCTGCGCCGGGTTCAAGAGTCAGATTGAGGATGGCATTGATGAATACCATAAAGTTCAAACACAGGATGATCGGCCAGTCCTGGCGCAGGGCTTGCCGATGGCCGAGGGAAAGGAAAAATTGAGCGATCAGGCAGTAGGCCACCACACTGATGAATCCGGCCATATATCCCAGGGTTTCACCGAAGCCAAAAAAAACAAAAAGGCCGACAATGCTCAGGAGAAAGGCGACCAGACAGCGGCGAAAAATGGGACGACGGGGCAATTTTGCGGTAGGCAGTGAAGCAGTGTTGGTATTCATAACGATCCTAGTTGTTGATGATTATATTTTTGGCTCACGACCTAAATTAACACGCCATTCCCAAACCGGTTAATTGATAATAACGGGCGGAACATTGATGAAAACGATGACGCGGCGGATGCTCTGCGGTATCTGGTGGCGACAAGGTCGCGGGCGATCACGCAACGGAAGTTAAGGGGGTTCTAATTATTATCCATCCATTTATAGTCATAACTTGGCGGCGGCTCATAAAACGCAGAACAGCCGGCAAAGCCTTTCACGCCGTTCCAGTAGATGGTGATATAACTTACATGTCCATCCACGAAGCTCATGACATTCCGGGCATTGTTGAACTGATATGGCTCCTTGCGGTCATGGGAACTCAAACCAAGAATGCCCGACATTTCGCATTCAAGAACCAGCCGGGACGGTTCGCGCACCGAGGAAAACACCTTTTGCGCGGCCCGAGTTGTCGCCGCATCCGGAGCTTCGCCGTTGAAGACATAACTTGAAAAATGCGTCGCGGGCTGCTGACAGAAACATTTTCCGCCCGGCGGTGGGTTCCAGAAGGAAAACAGGGTTTTGATGGCGGGGTCGTCGCAATTAAAATCGTCGGCGGGGCAGACAAACAGTTGGTCGTTGGTCTGGCTGCTGTTCCGGGCGAGATAAGGCAGCACACTTTCCTTGTAGGTCACATAAATGTCCTCCTGGTTGGTGCGAGCGCGCAGGGCATCACTGTGGTCATCGGCATACATATGCACCGCGAGGTTGATCTGGCGGACATGGCTGATGCAGACGGTTCTTTGGGCGACATGTTTGGCCCGGCTGAGCGCAGGCAGAGTCAAGGCGGCCAGTATCGCGATGATGGTGATGACCACCAGAAGTTCCATCAAGGTGAAGCCACGTTTCATAACGGCAGATTCAGATTCTGGCAAAACGCGCGGCGAGCGCGGCTCCGGCATAAGAACACGCCAAGGTGACTGCCGCAAGGCCCAATGCCGGCAGCTTGCCGCCTGCTCCTGGCGCGAAGGTCAAACAGATGACGGCGATCAGGAGCACCATAAAATTAAGATGCAAAATAAGGGGCCAGTCCGAGCGAAGGGCTTGGGGATGGCCGCGCGAAAGGAAATATTGAGCGATCAGGCAGTAGAATCCCGCTCCGATATATCCGGCCCAATCTCCCGGTCCTTCACCCAAGAAAAAAAACACGAAAAGCCCGACCATGCCCAGGAGCAGAGCGACGAACCGACGGGACACAATAGGACGACGGGGCGATTTTGCGGTGGGGAGTGAAGCAGGGTTGATATTCATAACGATCTTAGTGGATGTTCATTTGGTTTTTGGCTTACAACTTAGATTAACACGCCAGCCGCAAATCGGTTAATTGATAAAAAGGGACGGAACATTGATGGAAATGATGGACAATAAATTGACTTGGACGTGCGTGGTGGATTCCAAAGGGCGATGTCCTTTGGCGCGGTCTGGTGCGCGTAACACCAGAAAGTTGCTGGATGCGCGAAACGACCACCGAAGGGCGTTTCGCAAATTTTTTTTTGGGTGGCAAAAACGACACCTCACCCCAGCCCTCTCCCCGAACGAGGCGGAGAGGGAGGGGCGGTCGGCGGTCAATCTTCGTCCGGCATCATCAAGGTGATGGCGGGCTGCGGGTCGTCAATGTCCAGTGCGCCGCAAGTGGCGATGAGTTTGACCAGCCGCGCTGCGCGGTTGTCGTTGCGGACATAAAACGCAACGGGGATGCGAGTGCAAGCTGCACCTGCCGCACCTGGGCGGCTGCGAAGGATTCCGAACGGAGCATCCAGACAATATCCCAAAGGCGTCCGGCTTCGTCTTGGCCGGTCACGCCTTCCGGCACGGTCACGAATGAATCGAAAACTGTGCGCGTGAGGAACACCGGAAATTTGATTCCGGCTTCCTTGGCGGTCTTGGTCACTTCAACTTGCACGCCGTCGGCGACGGCTTGCGCTCTGGTGTAACTGTAAATGACGGGGCCGAAGTCCGTGCCGGACTGGCCATTGTTGTTTTGTGTGTTCATAATTTTTTCAACGGTTAAGGATGGGAATTTCAGACTGTGCGGAAATGCGCTCCAGCTTGGGCGCGGGTTGGATGGTGACGGACTGGCCGAATCTCGGCGTGATGGTGCGCGGCTTCTGGCTAACGGCGACGACGGCGGCGGACTCGGTCACGCGGAGAACTCGGCAGGACTGGCCGGCACCCATCATTTGATTTGCCAGCACTTGACCGTCGCGCCCGTGTGAGCGACCTCACGATCCTGCTCATCAAACCGACCCGCTCCGCTTGCATCCTATTTTGGATTGTGATATAATCGTTAACAAATGGCGAACCAGTGCTGAATGATGGATTAAACGCCCGTTAAAAGTTCTTTGAAAAACCGGCCACGGCCAGACTTGAAGGCCGGTAAGATGGCGGTCTCAAAGGTGATTTTTGCCAAACGAACCCATTTGAGAATCAAACCCAATCCGACTGAATCCAACCTAATCCAACCAATTTTTATCAACGGCCAAGCCGGTTTGTGCCAAAATGGCGCAGATGGTTCTTTTTGAATTGCGGTTTCAAATGATGGGAATGATAACCGGGTGCTGATTTGAATTTCAAACCTTGAATGGGAGCGCGGGGGGTCCTCACTTGCAGCACACCTGCACTGTCCAGCCGCTGCGGATGGGAGACCATCCCCGCTCCGCTGCCACATTAGGATACTAACCAAGCAGTAATTCCGTGACGATACCCAAAACAATCACGGTTAGCGATGTTCAAAGCGCGGACTTGTCCGCGCCGTCCAAAATTATTCCACCGGCAGCAAAATCTGGATGGCCGTGCCACGACCGGCCCGCGACCGGATGCGGATTTGTCCATGATGCGTCTCAATGATGCGTCCGACAATGGCCAGACCGAGGCCGCTGCCCTTGGCTTTGGTCGTCGCCAGAATTGTTTTAAACGCGCGCTGCTGCTGCTCCTCGGTCATGCCGCCGCCAGTATCCTTGAACTCCACCATCACTTGTTCGGACTTGTCGCGGGCGCGAACCACGCGCGACCGGATGGACAACGTGCCGCCGTCGGCCATCGCCTCCGCCGCGTTCAACATCAAATTCAAAAACGCCTGTTCCAGTTGCGGCGCATCGCCCGATACCAGCGGCAGATCCGTTTGCAAATCGCGCACCAGCTTGATGCCTTGGTTCGACAATTTGTGGCGCACGAGCAAACCCAGTTCGTCCACCAGATCATTCAAATTCACCGGCGCAAGTTTTGGTTCCGTCGTTCGCGCGAAATCCAGGATCTGCTCCACAATTTTGTTCAGGTGCTCGATTTTGGATTCGATGATCTGCGCATCTTTGGCGCGTGGATCCTTTGCCTCGAACTTCAGATTCAACGAGTGATACAACAATTTCATCACCGTGAGCGGATTGCGAATTTCGTGGGCGACCTCCGCTGCGAGCAGTCCCAGCGCGGATAATTTTTCGTTCTGCCGCAATTGTTCCTCCACGTCCACGATGCGTTCGTAGAGCCGCGCCTTTTCAATCGCAATGGCCGACAACTCCGCCAGCGCGCTCAAAATCCGGATTTCCTCGTTGGAAAAATTGTAAGGCCGCGCCGTGTAGACGCTCAACGCGCCAATCGTCTGCCCGGCGAAAACCAGCGGCACGCTCAACAGCGAAACCAGGTTTTCACGCCGCGCCAGCTCAACATTTTGATAGCGCGAATCCGCCTGCACATTCGCCACCTGCAACGCTTTTTTGCGCCGCACGACCACGCCGAGCAAACTTTCCCCGACGCCGAGGCGGGGCTTGTTGAGGTAAGCGCCGTCGGCGCCATGGCTCGCGCGCAAATCCAGCCACTCGCGGGTTTCGTCCAGCAGCATCAGCGAACACATCCGCGCCCGCATCAATTCGCAGCCCTCGCGCGTGACGGCGCGCAACGCCTCGTCCAGATTCAAAGTTGAATTGATCGTCCGGCTCACGCTGGAAAGCGACTCGATCAACCTCACTTTCAAACGCAGTTGTTCGTAAAGCCAGGTGTTATGGATCACCTTCGCGGCCTGCAAGCCAAGCTCCTGCAATAGTTCCTGGTCGTCCGCCGAAAACGCATCCACGCGGTCGGAATCCACGTTGATGACGCCGCGCACTTCGCCCTGGACTTCCAGCGGCACGGCGAGTTCGGAGCGCACATCGCGGCGCACGCTGACGTAGCGTTTGTCCTGCGTCACGTCGCCGACGCGCGCCGGTTTGCCGTGCCGCGCCACCCAGCCGGTGATGCCTTCGCCGACGCGCAGTTTTAATTTGCGCGCGACGGACGAAAGATTTTGCGCGGCGTGGATTTCAAGAAAACTGGTTGTGGGATTGATCAGCACCAGCGAACCGCTCGACGCGTGCATCACGCGCACGGCCTCGCTGACGATAAGCTGGAGCGCCTCCTGCGAATCGAGCGTGGAGTGGATGACATTGCTCACCTGATAGAGCAAACTCATCCGCTCCGGCGTCAATTTTGGTTTGGGCAGTTCCTCGCTCACGGAAAAAATTTCATCTGATCCGCGCCGTCAAAATGATGCCGATGAGGGCGAAAATTATATTCGGCAACCACGCCGCGAGCCAGCCCGGCAAAGTTCCGCCGGAGCCGAGCGCCAGGCCGACCATTTGCAAAACAAAAAAAGCGAAGCCAATAAAAATGCTGCCCGCCACGCCGAAAAACAGATTCCGGCGGCCCGGTGCTGCGCCGAACGGAATCGCAATCAGCACCACCACCAGGCACGTCCACGGCGCGGCCAGCCGTCCGTAGTATTTTGTGAAGAAATAATGTCCGTCATCGCCGGACACGTCCGGGTTGTTCCGCAAATACTCCCGCAGTTCCGTCAACGGAATGTCCGCGCCGCGGGAACCGCGCAAGGTATGCGCGTCGCTGAATTTGATTTCGCTCAAAATCTGTTTCGGCGTCTCGTCAAACTCCGGCATGGCCATCAGGTTCGTGGAATAAACCGGGCGCAGCGGACTGTGCGGCCCGGCTTGCGCAAACAGTTGCACATCAAAAAAAATCCAGACGCCATTGGTGCGAACGGCGCGCGATGCCTTCAGCGTCTTCCACGAGCCGTCGGGCAAAGTCCAGTTCACGTTTGGGTTGGACATCGTGGCCGTTGCCGAATCGTATTCACCTAAATGCCAGTGGCGATGGGTGCGAGCGATGTAGAAATCCTTATTAGTTAATCGCGTTTTAACCTTGTTATCATTGGCGTTTTTGACGTAGCGGGACAAAATTTGTTCCGACCAGTCCGCACATTTAGGAACGGCGACTTCATTCAGCAAAAAATAAATTCCACTCGCAGCCAGACCGACGACAAAATACGGCACGCTCAACCGCCACAGACTCACGCCGGCGGAGCGGAGCGCGGTGATTTCGTTGTGCCGCGCGTGGTGCGTAAGCGCGTAGAGCATGGCCAGCAGCAGCGTGATGGGCAGCACCATGACAAAAAATCCCGGCAGCATGGCGGCGGCATATTCCACCGTGTCGAGCAGGTGCAGTTTGCTTTCCTGAATGGTCTCCAGCTCGGTGAAGAAAAAAAACGAAATCCAGAACACAAGGAAACCGCCGAGGCAGAATGCCAGCGGCGTGAGGAGTTCGCGAAAAAGGTATCGGTCGTGCAACCGCATGGCGCCAGATTAAACGTCGCGCGGCGATTCTGCCAACCCAATTGATGCGGGGAAAAATCTTGCTTTCAAACGCGGTTAATCTATTTTCCAACGTCCTCGCTGGGTTGGTAGCTCAGTTGGTAGAGCATTGCCCTTTTAAGGCATTGGTCCGGGGTTCGAATCCCCGCCAACCCACTAGCCTTCGCTTGAACGCAGTGAAAGCGAAGGCTGCCGCGCCGAAACGCAGCGTAGGCGGGCGAACAATCAACCGCGCATGAGCTACGGCCCGGCCAGCCAGTTTCTTTCAGCCACCGCAGAAAAGTTTTTCCATTTTATTTTTTCCCAAGCTGCGTTAGATTCGTTTCATCAAGACTGGGACGCACATCAAATTCTGGGGTGTTCGCGGCTCGATCCCCACGCCGGGACCGGGCACCGTGCGTTACGGCGGCAACACCACCTGCGTGGAAATCCGCTCCGGCGACGAAATTATTCTCCTCGACGGCGGCACCGGCCTCCGCGAACTCGGCCTCGCGCTGATGGCGGAATTCAAAAAGAAACCACTGAACCTCATCTTGCTCATCTCGCACACGCACTGGGATCACATCCAGGGACTGCCGTTTTTTGCGCCCATTTACAATTCCCGCTGCCGCCTGCGGATTCTTGGCTGCGAAGGCGCGCGCAACAGCCTCGTCACCGCGCTTACCGGCCAGATGGAAAGCACCTACTTTCCCGTCCCGTTTTCCAAACTGCCCAGCAACATTGAAATCGAGGAGCTGCGCGATTTTAATTTCGCCATCGGCCCCGTGCTCCTGCGGGCGATGCGCGCGAACCATCCCGGCGTCGCCGTCGGCTACCGGCTGCTGTCGCCCGACGGCTTGATTTGTTTTTTCCCGGACACCGAACCGCGCCCCGGCGGCGGCGACCGCGACATGATTGAATTCATCCGCGACGCCGACGTGTTGATTCTTGATTCACAATACGACCGCGCCGAATACGCCCAGCACACCGGCTGGGGCCACGGCTGCGTGGATGATTCCGTGGCGCTCGCGCTCAAGGCCGGCGTGAAAAAACTCGTCCTCTTCCACCACGACCCCTACCACGACGACAAAAAAATTGATGCCTTCCTGAAACACGCCCGCGCGCTGGTGAAAAAACAAAAGGGTAAATTGAAAGTCGAAGCCGCGCGCGAAGGCATGACCATTCAACTGGGCGGCAAGCGGTGAATTTGAGAATTATTGACAGAAATTGCCAACCTCGATGTCTATTTGTTATGAGAAAGAAATCGACCATGTGGCCCACTCTGGCTCTATTGGGAGTTCTATTGGGGGTTCTTGTGCTCTGTTACGTTAGTTACGGGCCAACCCACCCGACCAAAAAAAGGGGAACCCACATTCAAAGTGTGAATTCCGCACCTAGTGTCTCAATCACTTTGACCAACGCCAACACGGCTACCAACATATTGCCGAGTCCGAGGCAGTGAGCGGCAATTGGTTTCTTCACGTCCTTCGCGCGAAACCTAAACCGGCTTTTCCCCATAATTGATCGCCATCGCGCCGCCGAGCAGATTGATGACGCGAACGTTCGTGAGCTTGAGTTCTCGCATTTTTTCCGCCACGGCCAGTTGCGCCGGATAATGTTTCAGCGATTCCAAAATGTAGGCGTAAGCCGACGCGTGGCCGCAAAACAGCAGTCCGATGAGCGGCACGGACATTTTCAAGTGCGTGAAATAAACCGCGCGCCAGAGCGCATTCGCCGGCTTGCCAAAATCCAGCACGATGAGCCGCGCGCCGGGCCGCGCCACGCGGTGCATTTCGTCCAAACCGCGTTCCCAACTCGTCAGGTTCCGCAAGCCGTAGCCGACGGTGACAACGTCAAAGGAATTTTCAGAAAACGGCAGTTGCTGCGCGTCGCCCTGAAGAAAAATCGGAGGGCGGAAGACGGAAGACAGAGGGCGGAGGGCGGAGGGCGGATTTTTATTCTGGCTTCTGGCTTCTGACTTCTGGCTTCTGTTTTTGGCGACGGCCAACATTTTTTCGCTGAAATCAAGGCCGGTGATTTCCGCGCCGCGTTGGGCGAGCGCGAAGGCGATGTCGCCGGTGCCGCAGCATAAATCGAGTGCGCGGTCGCCATTTTTTATTTGCGCCAGATTCGCGACGCGACGTTTCCAGCAGCGGTGCAGGCCGAAACTCTGGAGGTCGTTCAAAAAATCATAACGCCGGGCGATGCGGGCGAAGAGGTCGTTGACCTTCGCCGCGCGCTGTTCGCCGGAGTCGTAAAAAACATTGCTCACGCGGCGAGTTTAGCGGCGATGCTGGCGCAAGGCAAAGCGCAGAAATTTCTTTGCGCGAGTGGGGGAGGGGCTTTGCTAGTGCGCGATTATTGAAGTTGTATCAGACTGATGTCATGCTTTTGTAGATTTGATTATAAGTGCCGCCCCATCAGGGAAACCCATTCGAAAAATTTTAGCGGTGGTGATAATGAAATCATCATCAAGACCATCTTATTGAAGTTGCAGGCGTGGACTATCAGGTGATCACCGCGATGGATGGCGCGCAAGCCGTGGCCGCCGCCCGCAAGGAAAAACCGGATTTAATTCTGCTGGACATCGGTTTCCCGCCGGACGTGACCAGCATGCAGTGGGATGGTTTTCACATCATGAAATGGTTCCACCGGCTGGACGCGGCCAAAAAAAGTCCGATCAGCAGCAGCACCGGCAGCGAAGATCTCAAGATGAGGAACGCGTCAACAGCTCGGGGGCCCTGACCTGTTTTTAAAAGCCGTTGGAACATGACCAGTTGTTGAAAGTTGTCCGGGCCACGCTGGGTAATTAGGCAAGATCCTTAAAAATCAGGCTTGCCAGCGGCGGCGGCTGGCTTATGATGCCCTGACTCCTGGATGCGAGCGTAGCTCAGTTGGTAGAGCATCACGTTGCCAACGTGAATGTCGAGGGTTCAAATCCCTTCGCTCGCTCCATTTTTTAATTTCCTGTTCGTTTTCGTTTCACACAATTTCCACCGGACATTTCGGCAACGTGCTTTCCCGGTGTTGACGTTCTGCCACAAAAGGAATACTTTTGCCACATGGAAACGGTTACGTTGAAAATGGAGCGCAAGCACATTGCCCTCCTGAAAGAGCAGGCGAAAGCTCTGGGCCGTTCCCAAGCGGCGGTCGTGCGCGATTTGATTGAGCAGCATCTCGCTCAAAAAAAACGCCCGTCGCTGTATGACCGGGCCAAAGACCTTTGCGGCAGTGTGTGCGGCTCGAAAGATTTGTCCACGCGACCAATGACCGGATATGGCCGCGACTAAAATTCTTCTGGATTCAGGTCCGCTCGTCGGTTTCGTGAGCGGGACAGACCAGCATCATCGCTGGACGGCGGAAATTTGGAACAGCCTTTACGAGCCGTTGTGGACTTGCGAGACGGTTTTGTCGGAAGCGATTTTTCTTTTGCAATCAGACGGAGTTTCCATTGATACCTTGTTGGAACTTTTCGAGCGTGGACTTGTGAAAATGGATTTTAATGTGTCGGCGCATCAACCCGACGTGTGGCAACTCCTTCGCAAATACGCCGACCAGCCGATGAGTCTGGCCGATGCGTGTCTCGTTCGCATGGCGGAATTAAGCGGGCATTGTCAGGTGTTCACGACGGACAAGGATTTTTTGGTTTATCGGCGCAAAGGGCGGCACGTTATTCCGTTGCTCGCGCCGTTCGACAGTTGACAGAGCAATTTCACACAATTTCCACCGGACATTTCGGCAGCGCGTCAAGAAACGCCTGGCCGTATTGCTTCGTCAAAATCCGGTTGTCCAAAACGACGATGATGCCGGTGTCGGTTTTGGTTCGGATCAAACGGCCGACGCCCTGACGGAATTTCAGAATCGCTTCCGGCAACGAAAATTCGCCGAAGGAATTTCCGCCGCGCGCTTCAATCGCCTCCAGCCGCGCCTCGATGAGCGGATGATCCGGCACCGCGAACGGCAGTCGCGTGA
>CABDZO010000253.1_pt1 | contig 12345 bp, 8 predicted proteins | sample 3132221 | NCBI WGS metagenome assembly CABDZO01 (sample SAMEA5534340, study PRJEB31848) | metagenome | biome: tundra; feature: field; material: soil | place: USA | collected 2013-05 | depth 0.45 m | reverse complement strand
TTTGTCTCGTGCCGCGTGCCAGAAACGGATGACTTCAACGACTTTAATTTCATCCTTCACCCGGTAGAAAATCCGATATGGCTTAAAAATGATTTCGCAGATGTTTTCGTCGTTTTGTTCGGAAACAACGCTGCATGGCTGGGAAACAGGATTCCATGGCAGCCGGACAACATTGCCCGGCTGACTTTTATCTTTCCATGGCAGGCCGACTGGATTCCACGGCAGAAAATCAGGACGGCACGGCTGGCGGATTTCGCCCAAGCAATCGGCGAGGCGGGTGAGCGGCGGGAAAAGAAATTCGACGAGCGCGTTGGCAGCGCGAGATAGGCGGCAGTTACCTCAACTGGCAGACCTAAGCTCATGGGAGTGCAACGTTTTTACACGCGCCGTTCACTCGCGTCAACGAATTTTTTCCAAAAAATGGTTCGTGGGTGCATCTCGACATCGCCACACCGATGCGGTGAGAAAAATTATTTGCCGAGGAACTCTTTCAGCTTCGGCTCCATGGCGGCGGCCCAGATGTTGTAGCCGTGTTCGTTCGGATGAAGATAGTCGGACATCACTGATTTGGAAATCGAGCCGTCGTTTTCAATCAACTGCGAGCCGAAGTCCAAGTAGAAAATATTTTTCCCGTCGTCGAGTCTGGCGAGCGCCTGGTTGACTTGCAGAATTTTTCCGCGTTGCACGCTGAAAGTTTTTCCGCGCGGGAAAATGCTTAAAAGAATTATTTTCGTGTCCGGCTGGCGCGTGCGGATTTGCTGAACGATGGCCTGCACGCCCGCAAGAATGTCGTCTTCAGTGTCGTTGGAATTATTCGTGCCGATCATCACGATGGCGACCCGGGCTTTGACGCCCTCAAGCTGGCCGTTTTCAAAACGCCAGAGGACGTGCTGGGTGCGGTCGCCGCCCACGCCGAAGTTGAGGCACTTGCGCGAACCGTAATAATTCTGCCAGACATTTTTGCCGGCGCCTTCCCAGCCTTGCGTGATGGAATCGCCGATGAATTCGAGGTCGTAGTCGCCGGGATTTTCCCGGGCGCGCTGGAGCACGAGGCTCTGCCGGTTGGTGATGCTGCCGGTGCGCGGGACGGGAATGACCGCCGTGTTGGTGTGAATCATCGGCTCAATGGCGGGCGCATTGGTGGCAGATCCATTTGTTTGGGCTGACAACGAGAATGGCAGCAATAAAATCGCGGTGGCGAGCGTGAGGATTTGTTTGGTGAATTTCATGTTGTGAAAAAGATGCGAGGTTGCGCGGGCAAGGTCAATTCTCTTGTCGCGGCGGCTTGACGAACGCTGCCAGCAGAAAATTGTTGGAAAAATGTTGTCCGGTTTTGGCGGAAACCGGCATTTATAGGTGAATGCAAGCAATGGACGACCTCGCCCTGCTGCGCGAATACGCCGCGCGCAATTCCGAAGCCGCCTTCGAGACGCTGGTTTCGCGGCGCGTCGGCTTCGTCTATGCGGCGGCATTGCGGCAGGTGCGCGATCCGCATCTGGCCGATGAAATCACGCAGGCCGTATTTATCATCCTCGCGCAAAAGGCCGGACGGATTTCGGACAAAACGATTCTGGCGGGCTGGCTATTCAAAACCACGCGCTTCGCCGCCATCGCGCAAACGCGCGAACTTGTGAAACGTCAGCAACGTGAACTGGAGGTGCAAATGCAAACTGAACTTCAATCCGCCGCGCCCGATCCGCTCTGGGAAAAAATGTCGCCGCTGCTCGACGAAGCGCTGGCATCGCTCGGCGAAACCGACCGGCAAGCCGTGCTGCTACGTTTCTTTGAGAACAAAAGCCTCGCGGAAGTCGGCAGCCATTTGGGCACGGGCGAAGACACCGCACGCAAACGCGTCAGCCGCGCGCTGGAAAAACTGCATCGCTATTTCAACCAGCGCGGTGTGAGTTCGACCACGGCCATCATTGCCGGGGCGATGTCCGCCAACTCCGTTCAAGCCGCGCCGGTGGCGCTGGCAAACTCTGTGACCGCCGTGGCGATTGCCAAAGGCGCGGCGGCCAGCGGTTCAACCTTAACCCTCATCAAAGGAGCATTGAAAATTATGGCATGGACAAAAGCAAAAACGGCAATCGTAGTGAGTTTAGGCGTGTTACTCGCTGCGGGAACAACGACTGTGACTGTCAAAGAGATTCAAGAACATCGAACCTACCCATGGGAAGTTCCCAGTTGGGATTTTTCAATGGTGGATAAAGTGTCACCTCAAGTTCGAATTGTTCCAACAAAGTTTTTCAAAGGCGGATGGGGAATCCAAGGGGAGAAGACCATAGGGATATCCTTTAGACGGGTGGAAATTTTACGGACGGCCAAAGGATGGCCAAGTTCGGCTCGAATGGTTTTGCCGTCCAATTTGCCGACGGACAGGTATGATTTTATCGCCAACTTGCCCAATGGATCAAAAGAAGCCTTGGAGTTGCTCGTTAAAAAGAAATTTGGCTTGATCGGTAAAGTTGAAACACGGGAAACGGACGTTATGCTTTTGCAGATAAAATACCCTGGAGCTTCGGGCCTAAAACCAGACACCACTTCACAGGCAACGCAACGTAATGGGTTGGGAATGTTTTCAGTCGTTAACCAGCCGACTTCCACCTTAACTTCTTTTCTTGAAAACTATTTTCAAATTCCAGTGATGGACCAAACAGGATTGAATGGGAGCTTTGATATGAATCTCAAGTGGCAGGACAATTGGCAAAATCGAAATACTGAAGGCTTAAAGCAAGCTCTCGTTGATCAACTCGGCCTCGAACTTGTTCCCACCAATATGCCGATTGAGATGCTGGTGGTGGAGAAAGTGAAGTAGGTCATTGGTCTGGGGAGCGCGCCCGCCCCGGGCGCAGCCGACGACGCCCTCGTCGTCGGCCTTGGCGCGACTTGCCGGTTGACCGCATGGCTCACGCCGGAAGTGGTTTTTACCGCCGGAAAGAAGGCTGATTGTCCAAAAAATGGCCCGCAACCCCCTTAAAAACTCCGCACAGATGGGAAAATGCCCGCACAGATGGACTTTTCGTCGCACAGAACGAATTTCGTCCGCACAGACTGGAAGTTGGCCCGCACCGACCGGCCAATGGCTCGCACAGACCGATTTTACTCCGCACAGATGGGAAAATGCCCGCACAGAACGATTTTCGTCCGCACGGCATCGCCGCTGGCCCGCACAGGTCAATTTTTCGTCGCACAGAACGATTTCAAGGGTGCGCGGATGAAATTGGAGCTGCCGGGGTCAATTACCCGACTAATCGTTCCGGTAATGGGCCGGTGGCGGTGGTTTGGGGAACGCGCCCTGCTTTCAAATTCAGCGCCGCGAGAAATCCACGCGCTTTGGCCAGCGTTTCCTCGTATTCCGCCACCGGATTGGAATCGGCCACGATGCCCGCGCCGACGTTGAAATGCGCGACGCCGTCCTGGCAGACCGCCGTGCGGATGGTGATGCTCAACTGGCTTTCGCGGTTGAATCCAAGATAGCCAATCGCGCCGCAGTAAGGTCCGCGCGAAATGGGTTCGAGTTCGTCAATGATTTCCATCGCGCGGAATTTCGGCGCGCCGGTGATGCTGCCGCCGGGAAAGCACGAAGCGAACGCGGCAAAATGCGTCACGTCATTTCGCAGCCGTCCTTCGACGGTGGAAACGAGGTGCTGCACCTGCGCGAATTTTTCCAGCTTTGCCAGTTCCGGCACTTGCACGGAGCCGAATTCGCAGACTTTGCCCAAATCATTCCGCAGCAAATCAGTGATCATCACGAGTTCGGCGAGTTCCTTCGGGCTGGTTTGCAATTCGTAGGCGAGTTGGGCGTCGCGCGTCGGGTCGCCGTCACGCGGGCGCGTGCCTTTGATCGGGCGCGTGACGATTTGCGAGCCGCTCATGCGCAGAAATTGTTCGGGCGATGACGACGCGATTTCAAATTCGCCGCAGCCGAGAAACGCAGAAAATGGTGCGGGTGACACCGTGCTCAATTTTTGAAACAATTCCCAGCCGGACAATTTGCATTGTGCCGTGAGTCGTTGCGAGAGGTTGACCTGGTAAATATCGCCGGCGCGAATGTAACGCTGCGCGCGTTCGACGGCGGCGAGAAATTCGGCGCGGGAAAGATTCGAGATGATTTGTTGCGTTTGTGTGTGACGCTCGCCCTCACCCCAACCCTCTCCCCCGGGGAGAGGGAGAGCCGTTGTCCGTTCATTTGAATTCTCCAGTGTCCTGGCTGCGTCGCCGCGCTTCAAGTTGCCGGAAACCGGCGGACGATTCTCCCTCGCCCTTTCGGAAAGGGAGAGGGCCGGGGTGAGGGTTTTTGAAAGCTGGTTTTTCCAAAATTCCATTTGCTCTCTTGCCTGCGCTTCGCTGCGCGAGCCATCGGCGTCCAAGCCTGTCGAAACAATCCACGTTTTGCCGAGGCGATGGTCGAAGACGACGAGGCTGTCGTAAAAACCGACGTGGCAATCGGGCAATTCCAGATCGTTGACGGCGCGGCACGGGAGTTTCGGCTCGGTGAAATTTTTCAGATCGTAGCCCCAATAGCCAAACGCACCGCCAAGCGGAAATGGCAGGTCAATTTCGTCCAGCAATTCGTAGCGCGCCATGAGGGCGTCGAGGATGTGCCAGGGGTTGCCGAATTGAAGTTGAGAGTTGAGGGTTGAGAGTTGAGAGCCGACGGAAGTGATTTCGCAGCGCGAACCGAAGGAGCGGAAGGTGAGAAATGGCTTGGCCGTAACGAAGGAATATCGCGCCGAAGGCAAATCGAACTGCGACGTGCGCAGAAGGACAACCCCGTTTTCGCCGCGCAGATTTTCGCCCAGCGATTCGGGCGTGTGCGCGGTTTGAATTTCTTGAATCAGCGGGCGCATGACGTCTCCAAAAAATTAAACCACGGATGGATGCCGATGCACATGGATTTTATCGCAAAAAAACGAAAGCCGAATAGCCGTGCTGCGAAATCCAGAACACAAGCTGTTTGGCCGCCGGCACCAAACTTAAGGCGCGGTTTCCAGCAAGTGAACGAGTTCCTTGAGATGTGAGCGCTGAACATTGTGGTCGCCTTCCATGATCTGCACGGGCCAGTTACGGCCTTTGGCGCGCAGATAGAAGGAATAAAATTCGTCCTGCTCCGGGGTTTTGCCTTTTTCCACGGTGAGGATGTAGGTGGTGGGAATTTTGGCAACGGCGGACTGGTTTTTCAGCGAGATGCGCTCGCTGAAAGTTTTGGCGGGTTGAAGAACGTCGTGGGGAATGGGTTCATTGCCCTTTATCCACGTCGGGATGACGTAGCCGTCCCGGATGGGGCGGTCAATTCCCGTGCGTGAGCGAATGTCGTTGGCGCTTTCACCGTCCAACGGCACAAGGGCGTCGAGGTAAACGATGTGCTTGATGCGGTCGGGCACGCGGTCGGCAACGCCGGTGATGACCATCCCTCCGTAACTGTGACCAACGAGGACAACATCGTGCAAATCTTCCCAAAGGATGACGTTGACGATGTCCTGGATGTGAAGGCTCAAATCAATGTTCGTATTGGAGAGATGTGAACGTTCGCCCTGCCCGGTTAGCGTGGGGCGATAAACTTTGTGCCCGTCGGCGGTGAGCAAATCGTCTGCGTGCCGCCAATCCCAGCCGCCACCCCAGGCACCGTGGATGATGACGTAGGTGAACTTTTTATCGGTCACATGCGATGCCGGTTTATTGGCTGGGCCGGTTGAACACCCAACGAAGGCAGCGAGGCAGGTGAAAACCAAAGCCAGACAGATGAAGGATGATTTGCTCATTGTTTGCGGTTGCTGGATGGCTTTGACGTTCGCATGAAGACCGACTGTCGTTCAAGAATAATTGATACCAAGCGCGGTTTAATTATTACGCAAACGCCTTGGGCGTGATGGCGGGCTGGCCGGCGCGGCGTTCGTAGTCGCGGATGATTTCGATGACTTCGTCCACGTCGTCCGTGATTTTGACGAGATCGAGGTCGCCGGGGCTGATGTGCTTGTCTTTTTCAAGGCGCGATTTCATCCAAGCGAGCAGGCCCTTCCAATGCTCGCTGCCGAACAGGATGAGCGGAAACTGCGGGATGCGCTGGGTCTGCACGAGGGTGAGCACTTCAAATAATTCATCGAGCGTCCCGAAACCGCCGGGCATATAAACAAAGCCGAGACTGTATTTCACGAAGCAGACCTTGCGCGCAAAAAAATAGTGAAAGTGAATGGGAATATTTGAAAAGCGATTCGAGAATTGTTCGTGCGGGAGTTCGATGTTGAGGCCGATGGATTTGCCGCCGCCGTGCGCCGCGCCCTTGTTCGCGGCTTCCATGATGCCGGGGCCGCCGCCGGTGATGACGGCGAGATTGTGCTTGGCAAGTCCCTTGGCGATATCCTGCGCGGCGCGGTAGTATTTATCGTCCGGCTTCGTGCGGGCGGAACCAAAAATGGTCACGGCCGGGCCGACCTGCGAAAGCGTCTGAAAGGAATCCACAAATTCCGCCATGATGCGGAAAATGCGCCAAGGATCCTCGCGAACAAAAGAAGTGGTGGTGTCGCTCATGGTGGGAACATAATCCTGACGCCAAAATGAAACAAGCAGAGTCGTAATGTGTTAAAGCCTGTCTGAAAAATCAGAATGACGTTTCTTCCTCGTTCTCTGAAATGGGTTTCGAGGACGAGGACGATTAAAAAACAAGCCGGAGAACTGGAAAATTCTCCGGCTCGCTTCGCGGATTATTTTTTTACGAGCAACCGAGGCTTTCGCCGCAGTTGAGGCATTTGTAGCACGCGCCGTTGCGGACGGTGACGTGGCCGCAGTTCGGACATGTCGGGGCGTCCTGCTGGTTGGTGATCATCGAGGTGAGCGTCAAGGCGCGACGACTGTTACCGTTGCCATTTTTAACCTCAAGCATCTCGGTTTCCTCGGCAATCGGCAGTTCCGGCACCGGGCGGTTCACCTTTTTTTTTATCTCTTCCAGCAGGCCGGGCATGGCCAGTTCCGGCTGGGCGCGCGCGATGTTCAGGCTTTCGCGGTAGCCGGGAATGAACTGCAAGGCCAGCCAGCGGAAAACGTAGTCGGTGATGGACGAGGCGCTGCGGATCTCCGGATTTTTGGTGAAACCGCTCGGCTCAAAACGCTGGTGCGCAAACTTGCGGGCGAGCGCATCGAGCGGGACGCCGTATTGAAACGCCATGCTGGTGAGCGTGCCGATGCTGTCCATCAATCCGCCGATGGTCGAACCTTCCTTAGCCATCGTGATGAAAAGTTCGCCGGGCTGGCCGTCCTCGAACAAACCGACGGTGAGATAACCTTCGTGGCCGGCGATGTCGAACTTGTGCGTGAGCGCCTGGCGCGTGTCGGTCAAACGACGGCGCAACGGCTTGCCGGATTCGGAGCGGAGCCGGGCAATTTCAGTTTCGAGTTCGTGCAGGCGGGTTTCCAGCACGGTAGTTTCGGTGGTGGGTGCGACCGTTTTGTTCGCGCCTTCGTTGGTCTTTTTCGTGTTTAGTGGCTGCGAACGCTTCGAGCCGTCGCGATAAATCGCCACGCATTTCAGTCCCATTTTCCACGCCTGAACGTAAGTGTCGCGGATCTCGGCGACGGTGCATTCGTTCGGCATGTTGACGGTCTTGGAAATCGCACCGCTGATGAACGGCTGCGCGGCGGCCATCATTTTCAAATGCGCCAGGTAACCGATGCTGCGCTTGCCTTGATGCGGTTTGAACGCGCAATCGAAGACCGGCAGATGGTCCGCTTTCAAGCCGCTGCCAATGGTCGCGCCATTTTCCTGAACGTCTTCAATCGTGTCGTGTTTCTCGATGTGCGCGATGATTTTGGTGACGGTGGCGGCATCGTAACCCAGACGCCGCAACGCATCCGGCACGCCGCGATTGACGATCTTCAACATGCCGCCGCCCGCGAGCAATTTGTATTTCACGAGCGCGATGTCAGGTTCGACGCCGGTCGTGTCGCAGTCCATGGCAAAGGCAATCGTGCCGGTCGGCGCGAGCACGGTGACTTGGGCGTTGCGGTAGCCATGCTGACGACCTTTGGCGAGCGCGCCGTCCCAGCATTTGCGCGCCTCGGTTTTGAGATAATTAAATTCCGCGCTCGGTTGAATTGTTTCCACGGCGTCGCGGTGAAGCTTGATGACGCCGAGCATGGATTCGACATTGTCCTTCGCCATGGTCTTCTCGACGCCGGCGCAACGCGCATCACGATAGCCGGCAAACGCGCCGGTGGTCACGGCGATTTCCGCGCTTTGTTCGTAAGCGTGGCCGGTCATGATGGCCGTGATGGCGCCGGCGAGAGCGCGGCCTTCGTCGGAATCGTAAGGCAAACCGTAGCTCATGCAGAGCGAACCGAGGTTCGCAAAACCAAGGCCGAGCGTGCGAAAGATGTGGGAATTTTCCGCGATGTCCTTCGTCGGATAACTCGCATTATCCACGAGGATTTCCTGCGCCGTGATGAAAATGCGGATGGCCGCCTTGAAACGCTCGATGTCAAACCTGTCGTCCGCACGCTTGAACTTCATCAAATTCAGCGACGCGAGATTGCAGGCGGTATTGTTGACGAAAACGTATTCGCTGCACGGATTCGTGGAGTGAATCGGCTCGGTGCCTTTGCAGGTGTGCCATTTCTGGATCGCGCCGTCGTATTGGATGCCGGGGTCGCCGCAGATGTGCGTGCCTTCGGCGATTTTTTCGAGCAACCGGCTCGCATCTTTTTTCTGGAGCGGCTTGCTGTCTTTGACGGTGCGCGTCCACCATTCCTTGCCGGACAAGGCCGCCTCAAAAAATTCATCGCTGGCGCGGACGGAAAGATTTTCGTTCTGATACATCACGCTGCCGTAGGCATCGCCGTTGTAAGAACCGTCGTAGCCCTGCTCGATCAACGCCCACGCCTTTTTTTCTTCCTTCTGCTTGGCGTCAATAAATTCCTCGATGTCGCCATGCCAGTCGCGCAAGGTGTTCATCTTCGCGGCGCGCCGGGTTTTACCGCCGGACTTCACGACGTTGGCCACCTGGTCATAAACTTTCAGGAAGCTCATCGGGCCGCTGGGACGGCCGCCGCCGCTCAATTTTTCGCGACTGGAACGGATCGGCGTCAAATCGGTGCCGGTGCCGGAACCGTATTTGAACAGCATCGCTTCGCTGTAGGCGAGGTGCATGATGTTCTCCATGTTGTCCTCGACGCTTTGGATGAAGCACGCGCTGCCCTGCGGATATTCGTATTGCGTCAGGGCGCGCTCGGCCACCTCGGTCTTGCGATTGTAGAACCAGTTGCCCTTGCCGGAATTTTTGCCGACACCGTATTGGTGGTGGAGACCGACGTTGAACCACACCGGCGAATTGAAAGCACCATATTGGTTCACGCACAGCCAAGTCAGTTCCTCAAAAAAGATTTCGCCATCCGTCTTGCTGAAATAACCGTCCGCGATGCCCCAGTCGGCAATCGTCCGCGCAATGCGGTGGATGAGCTGGCGCACGGACGTTTCGCGCTCGGACGTGTTTTGTTCGCCGTAAAAATACTTGGAGACGACCACTTTCGTGGCGAGCAGCGACCACGACTTCGGCACCTCGACATTTTCCTGCTTGAAAATGACCTTGCCGCTGTCGTCGGTGATTTCGGCGGTGCGTTTTTCCCATTCGAGTTGGTCGAACGGCTTGACCTTGGCGTCGCTGAACACGCGCTCGATGCGCAACGATTTGCCGGTGCCGGATTTGGCAGGTTTAATAGGTTTAGCGGAACGGGTCGCTGAAACTTTGGTGGAACGGTGGGCGGCTTTCGGGGCCGGGGTCGAAACATCCTCGCGGGCATCAATCATGGTGGTCTCCAATCTATATTTGTTGATGTTTATCTCGGCGGCTTGAAGACGGGCGAAATCGCGCCGGACATTCAAAAACAGTTAATTTCCCAAGAAAAACGGATTTATTGTAAAAACTCAATTCCCCCACTAATTGGGGGACGAGCGTTATCTTGCTACCATATATGGTATCTTTCAAGAAAATTCTACAAAAAAGTTACTTGAACGATAATCCCAAATAGATTCAAGGATTTCTTGGCAACACAACGGAAAAAGATGCCAAATTATTTGTCCGGCGAACCTAATTTCCGCGCGATTTTTTCTTGGGCTTGCGGGAATATCTTTCGTGCCGTGCCGCCCGATGCGCGTCCATGCGTCCGGCCAGATTTTTGTTCGACGGCTTGAGTTTCCGCACCGACTCGACCGTTTTGGGCCGCGCCTTGGGGACGATCACAATCGGACAGCCTTCGTAGCCGAACGCCTTGCGCATTTCGACCGTGAGACTTTTTTTGTATTGGTCGGAAAATAATTCGTCGCGGTTCACGAACAGCAAAAACGTCGGTGGCGCCTGCCGCACCTGCGTGGCGTAGAAAAATTTCAGGCGATGGCCCGCCGCGCTGACCGGCTGGCGGCGTTCCACGGCGTCACGAATGGTGCGGTTCAAAATCGCCGTCGGAATTTTCTGCTGCAACTGCGCGGCCACATAACGCACCGCTTCGAGCAGACGGTCGAGGTGGAAACCGGACTTGGCCGACGTGAAAATCACGGGCGCGTAATCGAGGAAAAATAATTTCTTTTGCACCCACCCGCCGAATTCGATGAGCGTGGTCATGGTTTTTTCCTGGCCTTCCGTGCGCTGCTTGCGATTGCGCCGCTCGATTTCCTCTGCGCGGTCCGCGCGGACTTTTTCGTCGAACAAATCCCATTTGTTGACGACGATGATGCACGCCCGGCGGTTCTGGACGATGACGTCGGCGATTTTTTTATCCTGCTCGGTGATGCCCATCTCGGCGTCCAAAACCAGAACGGTGATGTCGCTGCGGACGATGGATTCCTCCGCCCGCTGCACGCTGTAAAATTCCACCAAATCCTCCACGCGCCGCGCTTTCCGCATTCCCGCCGTATCAATCAAAATATATTTTGACCGCACGCCTTCGGTTTCCACCTCGAACGGCACGTCAATCGCGTCGCGCGTCGTGCCGGGAATCGGCGTGACAATGACGCGCTCGGAATTGGTGAGCGCGTTGATGATGGACGATTTGCCCACGTTTGGACGGCCGACAATCGCCAGCTTCAACGGACCGGTTCGGCGCGGAGCGCGGGCCGTTGGCCCAGTGGCGTCGCCTTCTGACCCCACGACTTCCGCTGTTTCCTCACTGAGGACTTCGGACGTTGGGCTTGGGACTGGCAGAAACGCCGCCGCCGCGTTCATCAGATTTTCAATGCCTTCGCCGTGGATCGCGCTGACCGGAAAAATTTTATCGAAGCCAAGCTGGGCAAATTCGTCCATGCCCTTTTCCGCGCGGGCGGTGTCCACCTTGTTGACCGCGACCAAAACCGGCTTGCCGCTGCGGCGCAATCGTTGCGCGACTTCGCGGTCAAGCGGCACGACGCCTTCCTGCACGTTGACGACGAGAATGATGGAGGCGGCGGATTCGATGGCGATTTCAACCTGCTCAATGGCCGCCTTGATAATCACGTCGTCGGATTTTTCGCGGCGCAGCAGGCCGATGCCGCCGGTGTCCACGAGCGTGTAAGGCCGGCCATGCCATTCGGCCTCCACGCTCACGCGGTCGCGCGTGACGCCGGGCTGGTCATGCACGATGGCGATGCGCCGTTTGACGATGCGGTTGAACAACGCGGATTTGCCGACATTGGGGCGACCGACGATGGCGATCAGATTTGACACGAACATAGGATGGCGAATTTTCCGCAACGTGAAAGGCGAAAAGTCAGGCTCGACTAAACCGGCGAACCGGTTTAGTTTCAAACCATGATAACGACGGCAGAAGTCAATGAGTTCACCGGCAGGCTGGCTGAATTGGTTGAACAGGTTCAGGCCGGCAATGAAGTCTTGTTGACGCAGGAACGCAAGCCGGTGGCGAAAATTGTTTCAACTTCTGAAATGAAAATTGTCTCCCGCACACCGCTTCAAATTCATTCGCTCAAAGGCCACCGCGTTTTGACACCGGTTATCTCCCACTCCGAACTGGCGGAAGAAATGTTCTCGCGCCAATGACCGGGCTGGACTGCAACATTCTCGTTCAACTCGCCTTGCAGGATCATCCGGCGAATGCGGCGACCATCACTGCCGTCCAAGCCGAAGTGAAACGCGGCAACGCGTGCGAAAGAAAGAAATTTCAGGTGTTTTTCCGGCTCAAGAATCCCCGGCGACCTGTTGAACCAGTGGAATTTGAGGCCGTCGAATTCTTATCAGTGAACGCCCGCGCAGAGAATAAAAGTTTTTGCCATGACGGAAATCAAAATGAAATCGTAGCAGCCGTCCGCCAAACCGGGGCAACGCCAGTCTTTGTGGAATTACCAAGGATTGCTCCTTCATTGTTGGGCTG
>CABDZO010000251.1_pt1 | contig 12467 bp, 13 predicted proteins | sample 3132221 | NCBI WGS metagenome assembly CABDZO01 (sample SAMEA5534340, study PRJEB31848) | metagenome | biome: tundra; feature: field; material: soil | place: USA | collected 2013-05 | depth 0.45 m | reverse complement strand
ATATAAAGGAAGTTGCCGGAGCCGCAGGCGGGGTCGAGCACGCGAAATTGATTCAGCCGGTCACGAAGCTCGATGAGGCGTTTGAGGGTTTTGGCATTTTCAATCTGCTCTTTCCAAGGATCGGTGATCGTCGGCTTGACGATTTTCATGATGTCGGACGGACTAGTAAAATGCGCGCCAAACGCATGGCGTTCGTAGTCGGCCATCGAATGTTGAAAGAGCGTGCCGAAAACTTCGGGCTGAACCTTGTTCCAATTGAATTTTGCGGCGGCGCGCAGGAGAACCAGTTCGCGGTCCTGGATTTCAATCTGGGCGGGATTGGCAAACAGGCCGCCGTTGAAATAAGGGACTTCCTTGTAACGTCCGCCACCCGCCGCCTTGGACTGGTTCATCGCTTTGAACAGGCCACCGAGCAGTTCGTAGCTGTCGGCAGGCGTAGTGCATTCTTCAAGCAGGTTGGTGACGAAATACTTTGGCAGCAAATCAATGTCCTCGGCAAACAAGGCGACGAGCATTTGCAGGATAAAACGCTGCGCGACGGAACGCTCGACCTGCGGCTTGCGGTCTTTGCGCACCATCCATTTGAAACATTCGGCCAGTTTGTCCGCCGCTTCCTTGGTGACGGCGACACGGTCGTTTTCAAAATTCGGTTTGGGATTGCCGGGGGCGAGAAATTCCAGCGGCCCCCAGCGCTCCGGCAAATCCGTGAGTGCGAGCGTGTCTTTGGGTGTGTCGAGGTCGGTGTCGAAATCGTAAATGCGGAACTCGTCGAAGTTGCAAAGGACGACATAGCGCGGGCGGTTGGGAACGAGGCGCGTCCAGTAATCGAAAGCCTGCCGGTAATGTTTTTGCAAATCCGTGCCGCGCTTTTTCATTTCCATCAGCACGACGGGTTTCCAGACGTAATCGGCAAAAGCGGTGCCACCGCCGTCTTCATCGGCTTTGCGGATGCGAAATTCCGTCATGCCGCCCACGTCCAGACAACCGGGCTGGCCAAAGGCTTGAAAGAGGCGATCCAGGAAGATTTGCGCGTGGCCCTTTTCGTCGCCGGTGATGTGCTTCGCGCACCACGCGGTGAACTCGGCGAGTTTGTCGGTATTCGGCACGAACCTATTGTAGCGGATTCCGGGCGCGGTGTCAGCAAGGATGGTGCGCCGGCGGCGTCAATCTTCGCAATCGTAGCAGCGGACGCGCGTCCGCCCTGATTTTGCGGGGAACGGCTTTGGGTGGAATCGCCGGCGGAAGTTTGAGCCGGCCCGCACCGGCGGCTGCTTTCAGAAAACTGCACCAACCGCCCGGGTCAATGAGCGGCTGGATTTCACGGGCCTGGTTGGCTGCGCCGACGGGCAGCCTATTTGCAACCGCAGGTGGAGCAGGATTCCTTGACCGCCTTTTGGACTGCTTCGCGGGTTTCGCCCGTGCGCTTCTGAATCCGGCCAACCAGTTCTTCCTGCTTGCCTTCGACGTATTGGAGATCGTCATCCGTGAGCTTGGCCCATTTCTGTTTCAGCTTGCCCTTGGTGATGTTCCAGTCGCCTTTGATTTCGAGTTTAGTCATAACGGTTAATTTTGTTTTTGTTGTTTGTTTTCATCCGCCGTCAACGTGACGGCAAAAGTGTTCCCGCGAAGGGCGGCGGGACGGATTTCGCCGGTTAATCCACCACCAGCTTGACGGAGGTGTCGCCGCGCAAGGCTTTGGAATACGGGCAGGTTTTGTGCGCTTCGTCCATGATGCGTTGAGCTTGGGCGCGATCGGTTCCCGGGAGTTGCGCATGCAGCTCCACCGCCAGGCGGTAACCGCCTTGATCATCCTCAATCAGGCTCACCAGTGCCCGCACCGTGGAATCCTCGACCGGGGTGCCGAGCTTTTTGGCCGCGTTGCTCAAGGCACCGTGGTAACAGGCGGAATACGCGCCCGCAAACAACAGCTCGGGAGTGGGGCCGCGTTTCTCGATGCCTTTCACCAACGGATTTCCCAACGTGACATCCAGCAGCCCGTCCGGTGAGTGAATGGTTCCCGAACGTCCGCCCTTGGAAATCGCTTCGGCTGTGAACAAGGTTTTCATAATGGTATGGAGTGCTTAATCGCGTGGTCTGGTGAAGTCTGCGGCGGAACGGCTCAACGGTTAGCGAACCAATAGAACCACAATGATGATGACGAGCAGGAGGCCGACCCCGCCTCCGCCAATCCAGATGGCACTGCCCAGAACCGGTGTGAATAATAATAGATGCATGGTTTGTCTTTCTTTTTTTGATGGCAATTCATTTGCCGTCATTTTCTAAATTTTCTAAACTGACGTTACACGCTGGGCCGCGCCGCGCCTATGGGGTGTAACCCTACCGTGCATTTGAGCGGTGCTCCCCCGAAAAAGCATGGCCGTGGTTATTTGGTGCCGTTCTGAATTCCTTCACCGGCGTTTGAGACGTCCTTGCCGAAGCCATGGGCCGTGTTGCAGCCCATGCCGGCGACGGTCACAAGCGCGGAGATGAATAATAGAACAACGATGCGTTTGAATAGTGTGGTCATATTTGTGTTTAGGTTGCGATGGCCGGCTCCATTGGTGAAATAGAGCGAATTGCTCCGCTCTATTTTTCGTATTTCATGTTGATTTGTTTACCGATATTTACCAATTTCTGCCGGGATCATGGTGAAATAGCCGGGTTTCCCGGGGGCGTCTGTGGCTCTTCGCCTTTCTTCTTGGTGTCCTTTTTCATGAGTTTCGTTGCGCCTTTTACACTCGGGTCCGGCGTTCGTTTGGCGGGCTGTTCCGACACCTGTTGCGCTTTCTTGTCCGAGGGCTGGACAGACCTTTCCTGTTTTACAGGTTGCTGACTGGCATTCTGCCCGTTTGGTTCTCTAATCGCCGCGCGCGGATTAACTTCAGGTTTGGCCCCGGGCTTGGATTCCGCAGCAGCGGGAACGGATTGGCGTGTCTCGCTCTGCGCTTTGCTATTCCTCGGAGCGGGCGCTGCAGTCTCATGCGTGGCGGCGGCTGGTTCCTGAACCTGCGCTGGCTCGCGTGCAGTAACTGCCTTCTTTTCAGCGGGCTGAACCGTTTTTTCACTGGTCGAGGTCGGTGTCCTTTGGTTCGCGCGCGGTTGCGACTCCGGTTGCGCCTTCGTTTCGCGGGGCGCCGCCTCGCTTCGCCCCGGCACGGGCGTTTTCCCGGGTTCAGCCTGGCGCAGTTGAGATTGAGGATTGCCCTGGTCCACGTTTGGCTGGCGGCCGGATGTTTCAGATTTGGGCTGGATCTTAAGATCTGGTTTGGGTGCCTGCTGCGCTTTGGGCGGAGCTTGGTTTCCTCTCAACTGATTGGCCGGCTTGGCCACAATCGGGGATCTGGGAAGTGCCACTTTGGCTGGCTCGAATACCCCGCCCGGTTTCCGGACTGTCGTGTCCACGGCCTGGGACTCCACCGTTCGCCGCTGATCGCGGGATTTCTGAACTTCTTGGCCACGCTGGGCAAGCTGCTGCCTTTCTGTCCCGGCTACCGGCTGGAATCGCATGGGACTGTCTTTTCTTTTGGCCAGTTGGTCGATGGACGTGCCCACCAGCACGCGGTTCTGTATGGACTCCGCCGTGCTCGGATTGATATTTCTCTGGGCGGCCCAAGTGCGCGGCGGCCGCGCGGTTTCGTGATCGCGGCGATACTGGTATGACGCTTCAACGCGGTGCTCCCACTCCCGGTCCTGGCGATGCTCCCAGCTTTGATGAGAAAAGATCGGGTCGTAGCCATATCGGCCGGATTGGAACGAAAACGACGCATAGAACCCGCCTTGGGCGTAGCTCGCGGCATAGTAGTCCCCGAAGTAGTAATGCTGGTAGTGTGGCCGCAAGAAGAGATGGTCTGTGAACACTGCCAGATCGATCACGATCATTGGCGAGTAGTAGTAGCCTCGCCGTGAATACACACCTGCGTCAAAATAGACCGGCGCAAAGAGAACGCCGCGCCGTTCAACCGGGTAATCCCAGAAGCCTCCGACGAAGATGTATCCTCGAGGGGTCCAGACGTAATGGGCGGGAGTCCAATCCCAATCCGCCCGGCCTTGCACCCAATAACCCGGGCGCCAGGCGTAACGCCCCTGATACCAGATCCAGCAACCCGGCGTCCAACCGTAGTCCATTGAAGGCGCTGCGATATTGGGACCCACTTCCACGGTTGCCGGCGGCGGGGGCAGATAGGTCGTCTCCTGCGCGGTGGCGTCAGCCCAATACCCGGAAGTCCACTGGTAGCCTTGCGTGGTCTTCCCCCAATAGCCGGCCATCCATGCGCGGCCGGGTGGCAGAGCGCGCCAGGTGCCGCTGACCCAAAGGAAATCGCTCCGTTCGTCATCCCAGGCCCAGTAGCCGGGAATCCAAGCGACGTTGTCTCCCTCCGGCCTCTCCTCGGGCGGCATTTCTTCGATGACGTCGGGCGGGGCCTTTGTCACCATGATGCCCGGCTCGGGATTGAAAGTGACCATCCCGGCAAACGCCTCATGCACCGGCCCGCGGGTGAGCACTTGTGCCCCTGACACATCGTTGTCGGGCTGTTGGGCCCGGCAGATGGCCATGTCCCAACTGATACCGATGAGAATGACCAGCCCCGCGACCAGGCAATATTTGGAAGCGTGGCGCGCGGGGATGGCCTTTCCTCTGTTTGAACAAATCTTGTAGGCTTTCATAAGGTGGTTATTTGTTTGCTGCAAGAGGCCGATTACCAACCTCCCTGCAACTATTGGTCGGGTTTGTCCCCGTGGTTCTTGGCCGCCGGGTTCGCTCGGTTTGGTTCATTTGTGGTCGGCTTTTCCCTGGCCGACTGCTGCACTTTATTGTCCGACGGCTGGACAGACTTTTCCTGTTTTACAGGTTGTTGATTGGCCTTCTGCCCGGCTGGTTCTTTAATCGCCGCAGGCGGATTGCCTTCAGGCTTGGATGCCGCAGCGGCGGGAACAGACTTGCGTGTCTCGCTCTGCGCTTCGTTATTCTTCGGAGCGGGTGCTGCAGTCTCATGCGTGACGACGGCTGGCTTCTGAACCTGCGGTGGCGCAGGCGAGGCAACGGTTTTCGTTCCGCTGGGTCCAGCTTCGCTGCTAACCGGCGGCTGGACCGTTTTTCAAGGCGCGATTTTGTCGCTCACCCACTGGCGGGCTTGGTTGAACCCGTCCTTCAATTCGTTATAGGCCTTCTTGGAACCGGTCTTGACGCTGTCCCAAGTGGATTCAGTGGCGTTCGGGGCATCAGCAAGCTGCTGATTTAACTTTGTTGCCTGATCGCGCAATGCTTGAAGTTTGGGTTTGGCTTCGGCCTTGATGGCGTCGCTGGAGCTGTCAATTTTGGCCGAGAGTTTATCCAGATCCTGATTCAGGGCGGTCAACTGATCCTGCATGGTTTTAACGAATTCAGCCTTCTGCGCGAAGGTGTAATCCTTCATGTCCTGCGCGGCCTGCTTCGTTTCGGTTTGAACCTTGTCCAGCTGCTGTGAGGTGGATTTTTCATCCGACGGTTTGCAACCAATGGCGAAAGCCGCGACGGAAAGGAACGTGATGAGTAATGTTTTATTTTTCATGGCAAATAGTATCACCTGACAAGCTTGCGGACGCTATGGGGTGTAACCCTACCGTGAATTTTGGAGATGCCCCTCGCATGGCCTGTGCTAACGCCCTGATTTTGCAGGTCGTGGCCGGCAAGGTAAAATTTTAATGGGTTGGTTCTAAACCGACAGGCTTGCAAGGAAACGAGAATCCAGTTATTTTACCGCCGTCGAGTCGCCCCCGTAGCTCAAATGGATAGAGCCGTTACCTTCTAAGTAACTGATCCCGGTTCAATTCCGGGCGGGAGCACCACTCGTTTTCATCTCAAATTCAGCAGATTTGCACTAGCACCAGCACCAACGCCACTAGAATTATTTTATCTGGTTGGTCAGACGCTTGAGTTCGGCGGCAGCGGTTGGGCTGCCTTGGTCGGCGGCTTGTTGCAAATAGTTCCGCGCCCGGGCGAGATCCTGCTCAACCCCGTCGCCGGTCAGGTAGCGCTCGCCCATGCGCAATTGCCCGTAAGCATCGCCTTGGGCGGCCAGCGCCTCGTGCTCGCGCAAAACTTTTATGGCCGATTGCGCGACTGCTTTCTGCAATGCGCTCCTACTGGCATCCCGTTGTTTCGTTTGCGCGATCATCATCTTCGCGGCGGCTTCGTTCCATTTCGCAAGCTGGGCTTCCGAAACTTGCAACGTGTCCGGGCTGGCATATTCAATTCCTTTCGCCGGCACGCGGTTTTCACCTGCCACAACCAAGGAGGTTTTGTCGGTCAAGCCGGTCGAATTCGCAGTGTCCAACAAGCCGCTGGCGATTTCAACCGGTTGACTGACGGGAATGATTTTCTCCACGGGCAATTTTCCAACGCCGCCCGCCAGTTCGCCGCCGTCGGTTCGGCGATAAGGTTTTCCCGCCTCCACCCAGGCTTCGTGGGCGTGCCCGCTGATTTTTCCGGCGCCCGGCGTGCTGTCAAAATACAACATCTGGCCTTCTGCCGTGGGAAAGCCGGCGCAGGCGTGTCCGATCAGTTTTCCCTCAAATTTGATGCCGATCACCTCCGCCGGTATCCCATTCGAACCGGCCTGGGCCACGATGTCCTCGGCGAATTCCAGGCAATTAAATTTTTCCTGGCCGGTTCTTTTGGCTGTGGCTTCGCTGGTGTAGGGAATGATCGGCGGCCGGTATCCGCTGATGAAGCTGCGGATGTCCGCCTCGGTGTTCTTCGCCGGCCCTGACTTGGAGACAACCGCCTTGAGCAGCCACACCCGTTGAAAAACTTCCACGCCGTTCCGCTGGATGGCAGCTTCAGTTGCGGTGATGGTCGCATCCTGGTTGGTGACCAGCACCCATTTCCCAAGGAAATCTTCAAGGTGATAAACTTGCATCGTTCCGGCCAGCGCGCCTGCGTGCAGGGTGCCCGCCATGAACAACGTCAAAATGTTTCGGATTATTCTCACAAGCCAACCGGTTCGACCGGTGTAAATTCGACGATTCAAATGGAATTGACAACTTTTAAGACCGGGAGTTTTTGAAGTTCGGGCCGCCCCGAAATAAATGAGCTGTTGAAATCGTTGTGGGCAGGCTTTTTCGGTTGGAATGAAACAGCTTCAAGCGCAAGCGACTTGAAAAAATTTAGCCGGTGCGGGCGTTTCTACTAACTGACTTTACTGCCAACTAACACCAACGTCCGCACCAGCCGATAAGAACATCGTCCCGTTTGAGAATCTGTCAAGTGACATTCCAAATTTTAAAATGAAACGGTGGCCACAACGTCGGCCAAGCGCGTCACGCATGGCCGAAATGGCGCAACACCTGATACACCACCAGCGCCGCGACGTAGGCCAGCCCGGTCATGTAGGCGATTTGAAACAACGGCCATTTCCAACTGTTCGTCTCGCGCCGCACGACCGCCGTGGTGGATAAACATTGCGCCGCGAGGATGTAATACACCAGCAGGCTCGCGCACGTCGCCGTGTTGAAAATCGGCGTGCCGTCCGACCGCTTCGCGCGCCGCAGCGAATCGTAAAGTGAACTGCGGTTGTTTTTGTCCGCGTTGTCGCCCACGCCATAAACAATCGCCAGCGTGGAGACGATGACTTCGCGCGCGGCGAATGAACTGAAAATGCCGATGCCAATCTGCCAGTCGTAACCAAGCGGCGCGATGACGGGTTCGATAACGTGGCCGATTTTGCCCGCGAAGGAATTTTGGAGCGAATTTTGCGCGGTCAACCGGGCAGCCTCCGCGTGCAGCTCATTTGCCTTTATGGTATCGCCGTTTTTTCCAAATTGCGCGGCCTGCTCATTCATTGTCACGGCGCCGGCGGGCGGCGTTGACTTGGGATAATAGGAGAGCGCCCACAAGATCAGCGAGATGGCCAGGATGATTGTGCCCGCCTTTTTCACGAAAATTTTCGCCCGGTCGAAAGTATGCAACAGCGCGACGCGTATGCCCGGCACACGGTAGGGCGGCAGTTCAATCATCAGCGGTTTGCTGCCGCCGGGAAGAATCGTTCCGCGAAAAATCAGTGCCATCACCAGCGCCGTCAAAATACCAAAGGCGTAAGCCCCTGTGAAAACCAAGGACGCCTTCAACGGCGAGTGCGGAAACACCAGCGCCGTAACCATCGCATAAATGGGAATGCGCGCCGAGCAAGTCATCAACGGCGTGATCAAAATCGTCACCAGCCGGTCGCGCGGATTTTCAATGACGCGCGTGGACATGATGGCCGGGATCGCGCACGCGTGCGCCGAGAGCATCGGCACAAACGCCTTGCCCGGCAGGCCGAACTTGCGCATCACCTTGTCCATCACAAACGCCGCGCGCGACAGATAGCCGGTGTCCTCCAGCAGCGACAACGCGAAGAATAAAATGCAGATCTGCGGCAGAAAAACCAGAATGCCCCCGACGCCGCCGATGACGCCGTCCGACATGAGGCTTTGCAAATCGCCCGCCGGCAGCAATGAACTGGCCCAGGTCTTGGTGCTGGCAAAGAAATGGTCAATCAGCTCCATCGGAATTTTGGCCGCCCAAAAAATCAGCGCGAAAAGCGAAAGCATCACCATCAGAAAAACGACCACGCCGGCGACCGGGTGCGTGAAAATGTCATCGAGTTTTTCCGTCCACACCGAGCGCTGCACCGTCGCCGCATCCATGACCCGCGTGGAGATTTGTTCCGTCCATTCGTAACGCGCCTTAAACGCGCAGCCGGTGCAGGCTCCGCAGTCCGGCTTGAGATGGTCAACGGCCTCTGGCATCGCACCGTCCGCGAGCCGGTTGATTTCGCGCTTCAATTCGTCAATGCCCCTGCCCAGACGCGCGGCAATCGGCACGACGACGCAGCCGAGTTCGACCCGCAATTTTGCCACGTCAATGCGGATGCCGTCGCGGTGCGCCATGTCCATCATGTTCAACGCGACAATGACCGGACAGTTCAGTTCCAAAATCTGGCTGACGAGAAAAAGATTTCGTTCGAGATTCGTCGCATCCACCACCACCAGCACGGCATCGGGCGCGGTGTGTTCAAGTTTGCCCTGTAAAGCGTCGGCGGCGAGTTTTTCGTCGGGCGAATTGCTGTTCAGACTGTAAAGTCCGGGCAGATCCACGACGACAATCTGGCGATGGCCAAGGTGCAGACGGCCGACTTTGCGTTCAACCGTCGTGCCGGGAAAATTCGCCGTCTTGGCGCGCAGGCCGGTGAGCGCATTGAACAAAGTGGTTTTGCCCGCGTTCGGATTGCCGACGAGCGCGAGCGTGAACGCGTGGTCTTTGTGCGCCGTCGCCGCGGGACTTTCAGAGGTCGCGTTCATGCGCCTTCGTTTTCGCGCAGCGCGCAATGGCCGGGCTGGCAGATTTCCACGCGGACGCGCGTGGCGAGCGTCGCGGAGAGGCCGAGCCGCGAGCCGAACACTTTCAGGATCAGCGGGTCGCCCGTGCGAACGATTTCCACGCGCCGCCCCATGCAGACGCCGAGCGTCTTGAGACGCTGCGTGTCCTCGTCGTCAGTCGCGATGCTGCGCACGACGGCACAGACGTGCACCGGCAGTTCATCGAGCCGCACCAAGGCGGCGGGTTGTTCAAAAGTTGTCACAACGATGGCAAAATAAGCTTTCCGCCCGGCAAGTCAACCGTTCCACGCGGACCGGTTGACATCGGCTGTCGGAATAAATTTTTCCCGCGTTGAAAGTCTGGCAACCGGAGTCAAATCGTGCTTCCGGTCGTTTGTGATTTATTGTCGGTGAATTGCGGTGCCGACAGTTTGATTGAAAACCGCCGCCGCATCCGGCAAGTTGTCTGCGTGAAGATTGAAAATTATTTTGCGCTGGTGCTGGCGGCATTCCTGTCCGTAAGTTGCGGAAAATCGAGCCCGCCCGCACCGGCGGCGGCGGCCACTTCGATTGACGACCTTCTGCCCAAACAGGCGCAGCCAAAATTGCAGACGATGAAAATTTATCTCGGCGCGGAAACGCTGGCCGCCGAACTCGCGCTGACCGAACAGGAAGAAATGACCGGCATGATGTTTCGCACGAACATCCAAGATACGGACTCGATGTTGTTCGTGTTGGATCAGCCAAAACGCGCAAATTTCTGGATGAAAAACTGTCCCGAATCCATTTCCGCCGCCTACATCACCAGCGACGGTGTGATCCAGGAAATTCATCATCTCGAAAAGAACGACACCAACGGCGTGGTCGCCACGCGCGCGGACATCAAGTTTGTTCTGGAAACACAGGACGGCTGGTTTGGTCATCACCACATCGCCACCGGCACCGTCATCCGCACGGAAAAAGGTTCGCTCGCGGAAACTTTCTTGCCACGCCGATGACGGATCATTTGCCGGCGGCGAGCGCTTCCAGCCTGGCTTTCAAGTCCGCCTCCGCCGGCAAGCCAGTGAGGCGATCCACCAGTTTGCCATCCTTGAATAAAAGCACGGTCGGAATCGCCTGAATCTGAAAATTTTGCGCCAGCCCCGGCGATTCATCCACATTCACCTTGAAGAATTTAATTTTCCCCGCCAACGGCCCGGCCAGTTTTTCCAGCATCGGCGAAAGCACGCGGCACGGACCACACCAAGTCGCGTAAAAATCCACCACCACCGGCCCGGTGGCTTGCGTGACTTCCACGGGAAATTCGCCCGACTTAATGTGCTTCACGCTGGCCGTGGATTCATTCATTCCCGACGGATTGCCACAACCGGCAACGAGAAAAAAACTCAAGGCGGCCACCGCAGCAAATAAATTTTCAACCTGAAAAATGCGACCGGATAAATTCATGCCGTCAATCTAACGCCGGCGGCCACCAGTTCAAATTTTAAAAACTTCCCGCCGCCAAACTGATTGCGAAATTTCCCTGCTCGCTTACGCTGAAACGCCATGCTGACGCTTGAACACCTCGCCGGACTGCTCGAACCAAACCGCGCCGCCGCGTCCGCGCGCGTGGCGGAATTTTCCATCGGCGGCAAAAAATTCAATTTCAACGCGCAGCCTGCCGTCATGGGCGTCGTGAATTTGTCCGCCGACTCGTGGTATCGCGAAAGCGTTTGTTTATCGGCGGCAACCGCCGTTCAGCGCGGAAAAGTTCTCGCGGCGCAAGGGGCGGACATCATTGATGTCGGCGCGGAATCCACCCTCGCCCACGCCGCGCGCGTGGACGACGTGGTGCAAAATTCAAAGTTGATTCCCGTCATCAAGGAACTGCGCGCGGAAAAAATCCTCGTTTCCGTCGAGACGTATTCGCCCGCCGTCACGCGCGCCAGCCTGGAAGCGGGCGCGAACATTTTGAACCTCACCGGCACCGTAGTTTCCGCCGAGATTTTCAAAATGATCGCCGCGCACGATGCGGCGGTCATCATCTGCTACGTCGCCGGCAAAAACGTCCGCGAGGTCGGCGATTTTGATTTGTCCGCCGACCCGGTTCCGCTGCTGCGCGATTATTTTTCGCAGCAGATTGAAACCGCGCAGCGCAACGGCGTGGAAAAAATCTTCATAGACCCCGGCCTCGGCTTTTACTATCGGAATTTGCAGGACAGCGCGGTGCGCGTGCGCCATCAGATAAAGGTTTTTCTGAACACGTTCCGCCTGCGCGAACTGGGTTTTCCCGTCTGCCACGCGCTGCCGCACGCGTTTGATTTTTTTCAGGATGAAGTCCGCTGCGCCGAGCCGTTCTTCGCACTTCTCGCCGCGCTGGGCAAAACGGATTTGTTCCGCACGCATGAAGTCCCGCGCATCAAGGCGGTTTTGGACACGCTGAAAGTTTTCTGAGCGGCCGGCTCAGGCCGATTTTGTTTCGCGCGCGAGGATTTCCTTCATCGCGGAAACGTCGAGCTGATCCTTCTCACGCCACGAACCTTGCTTGAGAAAAATCAGGTCGGCGGGTGAAAGATAGGCGATGCGGACTTCATTGCTTTCAAAGAAACGGAGGTTGGAACGGAAATCATCGAGGGTTTTGCCGCCTAGTCTGACAAAAATGTCGAGGTCGAAAAATTCCGTGACGCGAACCGCGCCTTCCCCGGCGGCAAAGTCCTCGATTTTCAATTCACCGGCACAGCCATCGCCCCATTTTTTCAAAGCCTCAAGAAGTTTGCCGAGGTTTTCCGGCGAGCCATGCACGAGAATGTCCGCATCCAGTGTCAGACGCGGGTAGCCATTGAGGATGACGGCTAATCCGCCGACCACGGCAAAATCAATGCTTTGGCGCGCGAGGCTGGCCAACAGCTTTTCGAACTCGGAAAGCGTCCGGTTCGGTTCGTTCGAGGGCTTCATGGGCAAATTTTTGAACGAAGGCTTTCATCTGCTCCGCCCGCCAGAGCCGTTCGCCGGGAGTGGTCGGACGCCCGACGGCTTTGCGGATGGGCTGCTGCATTGGTTCAACTTCGTAACTCACAGCGGCAAGTTAAGCCGGGATGCCTGCAGCGGCAAAACTATTTCTGCGGAAACTTGATGTAGAGCAGCCAGTA
>CABDZO010000236.1_pt1 | contig 12712 bp, 9 predicted proteins | sample 3132221 | NCBI WGS metagenome assembly CABDZO01 (sample SAMEA5534340, study PRJEB31848) | metagenome | biome: tundra; feature: field; material: soil | place: USA | collected 2013-05 | depth 0.45 m | reverse complement strand
ATATAAAACCCGCTGCGCCCGCGTCAAGCGGCGAAACGAATTAAAATTATTTTTTCGGCCCGACAAAAATTCCCCGGCGCTCCAGTTCCGGCAGAATCATCTCCACCGTGCGCCCGACCGCCCCGAGGTTTTCGCTCACGACTTCCAGCGCCGCGCGGCCCAGCGCGGCACGGCGCGCGTCATCGGCGAGCAGTTCGCCCAGGGTTTGTTCGAGGGCTTCCGGGCTTTTCACCTGCACGGCGGCGTTTTTGTGCAGAAAGGCGCGGGTGATGTCCGCGAAGTTCTGCATGTTCGGCCCGAAAACAATCGCCTTGCCCAGTGCGCCGGGTTCAATCGGATTTTGTCCGCCCAGCGCCGTCAAACTCTTGCCCACAAAGACCACGGTCGCGAGTTCGTAGAAAAATTTCAGTTCGCCCGTCGTGTTCACCAGCAGACATTCCACCTCGCCCGCCCGCAGTTGCGTGCGCGGGAAAATTTCATTGCGGTAAATAAATTTTATGCCGCGCGCCCGGAATTTCTGGCCGATGTCCTGGCAGCGTTCAAAATGGCGCGGCACGAGGACCAGAAACAGTTTTGGAAATTTCTCGCGCAACCGTTGCGCCATTTCTGTGAGCAACAGTTCTTCGCCGTCGTGCGTGCTGCCGGCCACGAGAATTTGCGCGTCGTCCGGCACGCCAGTCTGGCGCAGCAACCCGAGCACATCCAGCGAACTGCGTTCGGTGAATTTGGCCGCGTCAAACTTCATGTTTCCAACCACGCGCACCGCCTGATTGTGGCAGCCGACTTCGCGCAGCCGCACGGCATCCTCCTCGTTCTGGCAGCCGACGCCGGTGAACGAGCGGAACAGCGGACGGAACAGCCAGCCGAATTTTTTGTAGCGCGGAAACGAACGGTCGGACAACCGCGCGTTGGCGAGGAACAGTGGAATGTTCAGGTCCGCCGCGCGCCAGAGAAAGTTCGGCCAGATTTCCGCCTCGACCAAAATGACGGCCTGCGGATTGATGGCCGCCAGCGCGCGTTGAACATATTTGCGCCGGTCCACCGGGTAATAAATCTTGCTCACGCGCGTCGGCAGGCGGCGGCGCAGTTCCGCCATGCCGGTCGTCGTTGTGCAGGAGACGACGATTTTTACATTTGGCACGCGCGGCTCCAGCGCGTTGATGAGTTGTGTGCAGAGGTTGACCTCACCGACGCTGACAGCGTGGAGCCAGATGACATGGCGGTTCGTCAGCGCCTGCTTGAGCGACGGATCGTAAATGGCAAACCGCTGGCCGAAGCCGCGCAGCCAGTCGCCGCGCCGCCGCAGCCGCCAGAAATAATACGGCGACGACAGCACGAAAAAAAACAGGAATAAAATGTTGTAAAGTGTGCGCACTTGGAGTTTCCCTAAATGCCCGGGTCTGTCGAGCCAGACGACTCGACGCGGCTAATTGTTTCAAAAATATCGCCGGATTTCAATCCCGAAAAAACAGTAACCAGATGGTTATTAAAACCGGCAGCAGGAACGGCAGGGTGAATTTCAGGATGAACTCCATGAACGAAGGCATGCACACGCCGCGTTGCTCCGCGATGGCCTTGACCATGAAGTTCGGGCCGTTACCGATGTAGGTGGCCGCGCCAAAAAATACCGCGCCGATGCTGATGGCCAGGACGTGCGCCGTCTTTTGGCCGAGCAGCGTGGAAATATCTTCAGTGCCGGTCATACCATGCAGCGCGCTTAAAAATCCAAGATATGTCGGCGCGTTGTCCAGCACGGCGGACAGGCTGCCGGCGCCCCAGTAAAAAATCCCCGGCGACGGACTGGCGCCGAGCAGCGAATGGGCGTTCGCATTGAGCCAGCCCAGCGCGGGCAGCATCGTCGCAAAAATTCCGGCAAACAAGACGGCGACCTCGGTGATCGGATGAAAATTAAAATCATTCGCCGCATGGACGCTTTTCTTCGTCGTGAAATAGGAACCCGTCGCTGCCGCGAGCATCAAAATTTCGCGCAGAAACGGCGGATGGTTCACAAACACCGCGCCAAGGATGACCGCGAGAAAAAATAAATTCGGCCGGCCGGTGAATTTCCAGGCCTCGTGCGCGGTTTCCTTTTCGCGCACGGCGCGCGGGGCGCGGTTGAAATTAATTTTGTCGAGCGCGTAGAAGATGGCCAGCAGGCCGCCGACGCCGACGAGCCACATCGGCCAGCAATTTTTTGTCACCCACCAGAACGGCACGCCTTGCAGATAGCCGAGGAACAGCGGCGGATCGCCGATGGGCGTGAGGCCGCCGCCGACGTTGGCGACGATGAAGATGAAGAAGACGATGTGGTGCGCCGTGACGCGGTATTTATTCATCCGAATCCACGGGCGAATCAACAGCATGGCCGCTCCGGTTGTGCCGAAAATGTTGGCGGCAATTGCGCCGGCGAGCAGGAAAATCACGTTGGCCAGCGGTGTGGCCTCGCCTTTGACGCCGATGTGGATGCCGCCGGAAACGACGAACAGCGAGCCGACGAGCGCGATGAAACTGATGTATTCATGCGCCACATGGCCGAGGCTCGCGGTGTCGCGCAAAACAAAAAAATACCACCCCGCCGTGAACGCGCCGAGTCCGAGCGCGACCTTGGGGTAATGCCTCAACCACCAGCGCGGCGCGAACACCGGTGCGAGCGCCATCGCACCGAGCAGCAGCGCGAATGGCAAAATTAAAAACGGATTTGGCGAAGCCATCGCAAAAAATTTTCGCGGACAAGCGCAGGCGGGTCAACTGAAACCGGCAACTCTTGTCCCAATCTTAATCTTGTTCTTAATCGTAATCATTCAGGATTGGAGATTACGATTAAGATTAGGATTAAGATCGGAATTAAACCTTCCGGCAAATTACATTGAATTTATTAGCGGGTTTTTGTCCAATGCCTGCGCATGACGCCGCCCGAAGTTCGTTCCCGCATTTTCCAACGGCATTGGACGTGGTGGTTCATGTTTGCGGTGCTGGCGGTCGTTGCCGTCGCGCGGCTGCGGCTGCTGGCTTTTCCGCTCGAACGCGACGAGGGCGAATATGCCTATGCTGGTCAGTTGATTCTGCAAGGCATTCCGCCTTACGAACTGGCCTACAACATGAAATTTCCAGGAACGTATCTGGCTTACGCCGCCATCATGGCGCTGTTCGGCCAGACCCCGGCGGGAATTCATTTTGGCCTGCTGCTGCTGACGACGGCGACGGCGCTCATGCTGTTCTGACTCGGCCAAAAAATTCTCGATGAAACGGCAGGCATCGTCGCCACGACGGCTTATGCCATTCTTGCCGCCAGTCCGTCCATGCTGGGTCTGGCCGGCCACGCGACACATTTCTGCGCGTTTTTTGTGACGGCGGGTTTGTGCCTTATATGGCGCGTGCGGCAAAAAGAAAACTAGTTTGCGCTCGCCGTCAGCGACGCGCTGTTCGGCACAGCAGTGTTGATGAAACAGCACGCGGTCGTCATTGCCGCGTGGGCGGGATTGTCGTTTGCGTGCGGCAATTTTTTTGCTCGAAAGATTCTTTTGGCCAACGCCTCGCGTCCGTGGCGGTCTATGGATTTTCCATGCTGACGCCGCTGGGACTGTGCTGCCTGTGGCTCTGGCATGCGGGCGTGTTCGCGAAGTTCAAGTTCTGGACGATTGATTATGCGCGTGAATACGCGTCAATCATGCCCATCCAATACGCGCCGCAACTTTTCTGGCACAGCATCACCTGGGTCATCACGACCGGAATTTTGCTCTGGCTCCTCGCGGCGGGCGGATTGGTTTTGGTCTGGCTTGACGCGCGCTGGAAAAATTCGCGCGGCTGGTTCCTCGGTTTTTGCGCGGCCTCGGCGCTGGCGGTCTGCCCGGATTTTTATTTTCGGAAACATTATTTTCTGATCGTGCTGCCGGCGGCTGCTTTGCTCGCCGGCGCAACCGTCAGCGGCCTGCGCCAATGGTGGGGCAATAGAACCTCCCTGCTCGGCGACTGGCCGTCGTGGAGTTACGCGCTGGTCGTGGCGGTGACAATTCTGACCGGCGCGGAAGTCTGGTTTCAACTGCCGGTGCCAGCCCTCGCCAGAAAACTTTACGGTGCCGATCCTTTGCCTGAATCAGAAATCGTCGCGAAGTTCATCAACGAAAATTCCCCGCCCACTGCGCGCGTGGCGATTCTCGGCTCGGAACCGGAAATATATTTTCTCGCCCGCCGCCATTCTGCGACCGGCTATATTTACACCTACGCCCTGATGGAGCCGCAGCCGTTCGCCTTGAAAATGCAGCATGAAATGATTGGCGACATTGAAGCCACTGCGCCGGCGTTCATCGTTTTCGCCGACAATATCATGTCGTGGAACCGCCATGCGGAGTCGAACCCGGCCCTTTTCAACTGGTGGGACAACTACCAGACGAACTACACGCTCGTCGGCCTGACCGACATCGTTTCTCCGACCAACACCATCATCATCCTCGGCACTAACTTCGTCGCCCGCTATCCCGAAGCCCACGGCAGCGACCTGGAAATTTTTCAGCGCAAATAATTTCATGTCTGCGCCGCTGCAAAGTAAAATTTCCAGAAAAGTTGAATGGCTCGGCGCCGCGCTCATCAGCGCCGCCATTCTCTGGCTGCACTTTTATTTCTGGCAAAACGCCGGCGGCCTCTGGCGCGACGAAGTGAACCTCGTCAACCTCGCCAATTCGTCTTCGCTCGCCGTGATGACGCACGATTCTTTTCCCGTGCTGATGCCGCTGCTGGTGAACCTCTGGTCTGCGCCCGGCTCTGGCCACAACGACGCGGGCTTGCGTTTCTTGGGAGCTTTGATCGGTCTGGGAATCCCCGTCGCGCTTTGGGCGGCGGCCTGGACGGCACGCCGTTCGCCGCCCTTGATCAGCCTCACACTTTTGGGGCTGAATACCACGCTGATTTTTTACGGCGACTCGCTGCGGGCGCATGGCCTGGGCAGCGCGCTCATCGTGCTGGCGGCAGCGGCCATGTGGTGGTTCTTAAAAAAACCTTCCTGGTCGCGCGCCGCAATTTTGACGGTCGCCGCAACTATGAGCGTGCCGGCGCTCTATCAAAATGCCGTCCTTCTCGCGGCCATTTGTTTTGGCGCGTGGCTGGTTTGCGGTCGCAGAAAAAATTGGCGCGCGGCGGGAAAAATTCTCCTCGCCGGCCTCGCGGCGGCGGCCTCGCTGCTGCCGTATTGGGCGAATATTTTTACTTTGTCGGGAGCCAGCGCTTCGCTACGGAGTGGGTTTTTACCGGTGTCCGTGTTCATGAAATTCGACACGCTGATGGCATTCCCGCTGTCACAATACGACTGCCTGTGGGAAATCTGTGCTTTCGCCGTCATCGGTTTTGGCTGCGCTGCGCTGCGTTCGTCCAAATCAAAAAACACTTTGCCTCAAAACGAAATTTCAGCGGACGATCTGCCGCTGTTTGCCGGCGCGACTTTGCTGGCGGCAATGCTGGGTTTTGCCGGCTTCCTCTGGTTCGCGGCCTTGCCAACCCAGCCGTGGTATTTTCTCCCGCTGACCGCCTTGATCGCCATCTGTTTTGATCTCGGCCTGCCCTTTCGTTCACTGCCGAGATTTGTCCGCCTGACTGGATTCGGGCTGGTGGTGGTTACCGCGTTGATTGCGGTTCCCACCGCGCACCGCGATTTGAACCGGCGTTTCACCAACATTGATTTGCTCGCGCAGCAACTGACGGCGGAAGCCTCGCCGCAGGATTTTATCATCGTCACCCCGTGGTTTTGCGGCATCACCTTTGAGCGCTATTTCAAAGGCCAGACGCCGTGACAGACCTTGCCGCCGCTGGCCGACCATGCCACGCATCGCTACGATTTGTTCCGCGAAAAAATTAAAACTCCCAATGCGCTGCAACCGGTGTTCGACCAGATTGCCGCGACCTTGCAATCCGGCCACCGCGTCTGGGTGGTCGGCACGATGACTTTGCCCAAGCCCGGCCTCGCCCCGGCCAGTGAATTGACCGTGCCGCCGCTGAATATTTCTGGCGAGGCGGACTCGCTCTATGCCGTGCAATGGTCGGCAGAGGCCGCGTCGTTTCTCGCCCGCCACAGTCTTCAATTCCAGCGCGCCAACCAGGCGACCAATCGCAGCATAAACTCTTACGAAGACCTGCAATTGCTCTCCGCCAGCGGCTGGAAAACCAATCAACCCTGACCATGAACCCCTGTCACGCATCCCGCGTCACTGAAACCGGCAAATTGATTTGAATTTACCGCTGCAAATTTGTTCAATGCCCGTGCATGATGCCGCCGGAAGCTCGTTTGCACATTCTGGAAATTATTTTATGAAACGTGTGAAGTTTGATAAATGACCAGGTTCGATTTCCAAGGGCCAAGACCAATGCCGGTATAAACGACCGTTGGTGAGCGGGAGGCGGGCCACATTGTTCGGATATCTGATGCGGAAACGTAGTTCAGATTTTCCTCATGTGACCAGTAATCGTAGCGGGTGTTACGAAGCAACCGACGGAACCATGGTTTTGGCAGATAGTGAATCACGGGCAGACAAGTGTGTGATTCAATGGGGAAGCCACGGTTGGGCACCGCCAGAAAACGGCGGGGCGCAACCCGGCACATCTCGGCAATGAATTTTTTTTGCTGCGCCCGCGAACCAACATGCTCAAGCACCGCATTGCTATAAACAATGTCGAAGGCGTTGTCATCAAATGGGAGCGGTTCGCCGGCCAAAACCCGGACATGACGCACGCCGGGGTAGGCGACCAGAATCGCCTTGCCATCGGTCAGGCTGGCGCAGGTCAGATTTTCCCGGCTGGGGTAGAGCTGCTCGAGCATGTTTGCCTCAATGCCGGTGTCGTCACTGGTGCCGATGTCCAGAATGCGATCTTGTGGCTTGGGCTGCATTTTTTGCAGGAAGAGTTCATGCACCCGCCGCCGCGCGACGGTCGAAATGCGCCGGGCAAAACCCATTTTCCCAGTATGCTGGTAATAACTTTCATCCACCGTGTTCCCGGGATTGGATGGAGCACTCATGGCTTGTAATCTGCGACTTGTGCGGACGCCAATCGCTTTCCAGTTTGTTCGGCACCCTGCATTTGACCGGCAACTTTCATCGGATCAATTTTTGAAAATCGCAACCTCGCCAGGGCTTTCAACCAGGTCAGCGGATCCCGGAACATTCGCACCTTTTTCCCTTCCTTGAATGAGCGCGAACGGTAATTCACCGACAGTTCAACCGGGCGATAACCCTTGCGGATGAGTTTGATGAGCAGTTCGAAGTCGAAGTCAAAGCGATTGCATTCAAACTCCAGCGCGTAAAGGCAGTCCCGGCGGAAAACTTTGAACATGGTGAATGGGTCCCGAAGCTTTTGAATAAACAGGATGTTGATGAGCGTGGTAAAAAACCAGTGGCCAAGATTGACGAACAGGCTCAAGCCATGTTGCCCGGTGAACTGCCGCATTTTCCAGACGTTGCGCCCGCCATGCCGGGAGCCGAGCACGAACGCCGCGCGCCCGGCGAGGAGCGGTTCTAGCAATGCGTCGTAATCTTCCAGATCGTATTCGAGATCGGCATCCTGGATGAGCACAAAGTCGCCAGTGGCGGCTTTCAAGCCAGTTCGCACGGCATGGCCTTTTCCGCGCGGTTCTTCTTCTAAAATCAGCTTCACCTTCGGATGATCCTTGTATTTCAGGGCGGCTTCACGGGTGCCATCGGTCGAGTTGCTCTCCACCACGACGATTTCCCTCTGGAAGCCGGTCAATTCTTTGCGAAGGAGGGCTTCCATCACGGTGCCGAATGTCTTCGCCTCATTGTATGCCGGAACGATCACGGACAGCACCGGTTGTGGCCGCAATTCCGCTTTTCGCGAGAAAATCATCATTCCGCTGGCAACAATCCGATGGTGCTGAAATTGCAATTGTTTGGGCAAAATGTGGGCAATCATGCTCAAGACTGAAGTCACCATGGGAACGGGAAAGCGCTCGAAATGCATCTTGATGTAATCAAAATTGAGAATTTTCCAGCCGGCTTGGACAATTATCTCGCGGAAGCCTGATTTGAAGAGCGCCGTCTGGATGGTTTGACGATCGAAATATGTCAGGTGCTCGGCTTTGAATTCCATCCATTTTTGCCGCATGATTCGGGCGGACCATGAGTCAATCGAAGGCGTGGCAATGAACAGTGTGCCGCCGGGTTTGAGCACACGATGGATTTCCTGAAGAAAGTTTCGGGGTGAACGGACGTGTTCGATGACATCGGAAATGACGCACAGGTCAAACTGTTCCGCCGCGAGATTTGCTGCGGGCAAATCCCCGCACCGCACTTCGCCATTTTTCAAGCGTTGCCGCGCGCGGTCGCTGGCGGCAGCAGAATACTCGACGCCGGTGACCTGCCAGCCTTCAGTTTCCGCCGAGACGAGAAAATCGCCTTCACCACACCCGATTTCCAACAGTCGTCCGCTTGCCAAACCCTTGTAACGGCGAATTTCGGACAAGTATAATTTGGCGGTGGCCTGCTTGATGTGGCTGACAGTGGCGCGACCCGCCTCACTGTCGCTGCCCAGAAAATAGTGCGCGTTGTAAATCCGGGCCAGTTCATCGTCGCTGGGCTGCGGATTCAAAAACACCAGGCCGCAATCTTCGCAACGCACCACCCGATGGCCGCAGGCCGAAAAAAGATAATAGACCCGGAGTCCTTTGCAGACATGGCAGGTTTTAACGGCCGGTTTTTCGGTTGCTGGATGATCGGTTTGGCTCACGGTCTTCAATTAACGGGGCTGGCGTGCTTTTTCGCCGCACCATTGACGCAAATGATGCTCATCAAGGCCAGCATAATGACCCCGCCGGTGGAAATCCAAAAAAACGCGCAGGCCAGCCGCCAATGCCGGGGCCGATAGGTGAACTGGACATGGTAGTCTCCGGGCTGATCCAGATAAATGCCTTTGAACGCGCGGTTGACGGTGAGCACTTCTTTCGGCTGATGATTCGCCGTCGCCGTAAAATCTTTGGCTTGTCCTTCCGTAAGACAGACCACGCCCGCCGACGCGGCGTGAACATCGAACTCGGTGGCATTCGGTGACAATCGGTAATGGGTCGCTGTGGATAGGGCGGTCGGGCCGGCGTTTGTCAACCGTTGCAAGCCGGGTTGCTTTTCAATTTCTTGCGGGCTTAAGGCAATAAACGGCTTTTGGCCATTGGTCAAGAGATACTGAATGAACGACTCATCCGAGGAGATGGCTGCCACTTGGTTGCCAAAAAAGGCCCGCGGCCACACCTGCAAATTCTCTATGGTCCCAAAATCGCTGCGGTCGGTGATGCGGAAATCAATGTTGCTACCGACGACAACATCCGCCTTGGCCAGCAGATATTTTACGTTGAGCAGGTTGAGCAACGGCTGCGCTTTGACCGGATCAACCACCTCAAGCATCCAAACACTGCTGAGTTCCACGCCGGGAAATTGCCGGATGATGTTCATGAATGCCTTGTTGCTCAACGGCGAACAGGAGCGAACATCCTCCAGCTCATAAACCGCCGCATAATTGCCCATGAAGCCCCAAGGAATATTGACGATGCGAAACGGCTCCGATTGGGCGGCCTTGATCTTGTTGACGGCTTCGCTGGGTAAGTTGAGCGTCATCCGGGGGCCGGGCAGCGTGAGCAAGGCATCGTTGCCATGATTGTAAAGTCCGAAGCGGAAGTTGGGAATAAATCCCAGAGCCAAGATGCCCGCCCAACCCAGCAGGAGCGTTTGCTGCTGGCGGCTCTTTAGAAAAACAAACAGCAACGGTGCGCCAATCGCTCCCGCCGCGGCACAAATGAAATACTGCCATGGAACCGCATGGTGCGCATATCCCCTCGAATACAACAGCGCCATCCCCGTGAAAGCGACAACGAAGCAAACCAGGTCCATTGCCGCCTCCCGGAATTTTTCCACCTTCGCCAGACACTTAAACCCATAGGCACTCTGAATGGTCAGATGGATGACCAGCAGATAAGAAAAATCAGTGTAGATATGCCCCACGCGGTTCAACATCGGAACGATGGCGAGCAGGGAAGCCGGAATCACACCAAAAACTATGCCTCCCCACAAACCTATGGCACCCAGGTTGACCCAAAAGAAGGGTTCTCCCTTGAGCTGTCGCCATCGCAACAGGGAAAAGCTACAGCCGGCCAATATCAGCAAGCTGGTGCCGGGTGCTATCGCGGAGATGGAATCGTCCGCCCGAAGGAGAAGAAAAAATAAGTCGTCAAATGCGCCAGGAAGACTGGTTATGGGAAGTTGCCGCACTTCAATTTTTTCGTGGGCGGTATAGGAGCCGTCCAGCGCCGCCAAAAACGACAGCCAAACGGGCGCGGTCAGCCCCAAAAAAAGCAGCGTCCCAATGGCCATTCGGCCCAGGATTTTTGCCGCTCCAGCCACGCCGCGATGAAGAATTAACTGGTAGGCGATGGCCGCAAAATTTAGCCCGCCGATCAGCACCACCGCCACTTCCACATGACCGCCATTGAAGCAGCCGAAGTTCGCCAACAACCAGAGCAACCCCCAACGACCCCACAGTCCCGAACGCAAATCAAGCAACTCGATTGCCGCCAGCAAAATCCAGGGCGCATAGCTGAAAACAAAAAAGGTCGGGTGATTGTTGATGTAAAAAAAAGCGCCGCAATACGCCGCCAGCAGCGAGTATATCAGCGACAAAATCCGGTTGTTCAACAGCCGAAGAATGAGCATCCCGAAGCCGCAGCAAAAAAGGAATTTTGCCGTGAGAAATTTAATGTCCCAAGCCCAGGCCGATCCGCGCCCGAAAAGGACAATCAGTTGCAGCGGATCACCCAGCATGGAAACGGCCTGCCCAAGGAGCGGTTCGCCGGCGTGGCCGTAACGGTTCCACAAAGGAAGCTCGCCGCGCTCCAGCAGGCTTCGCGACTCGACAAATCCCATTGGAACCGCCCACCACATCATGGCTCCGGTATCACTGCCATGCATGTTGGGAAGAACCTCACCTGTCCGGGCCGGCCATTGGGCCATGCCCGGCAAAGGCGGCCACCAGTTGTAAACGAGCGTGCCCGGGGACATGGGGGAAACAAAGCTTTTGCCGCAGAAAATAATCGGATGGCAGTTGACGCCCACCGCCAGCAAGGCCACTAGGACAATGGACCAAATGGGATGTCTGCCGCTCCAGTCTGAAATGCGGAACATCATTCCTTCCGGCTGGGTTCTTGATTCCGAGGGAGGTGCCGGCTGGGAGACGATGGGGTGGTCTGGACTCATTTAAAGTGGGCCGGTTTCACGCTCGACGAAACTAATTTTTTGGCGGGCCAGTGTCAAATGCAATTGGTGCCGGCGCATTTGGCATTCCCAGATTAAAAGTTAGATCCGGCAGCACCCTGCTGTCCGGCTTGACGAAACCGGTTTCCGCTGCGACTTTTCCCACGCTTGGCGCAAAACGATCCCTCGTCAGCGGCGGGCAATTTGTTCGCTGACATCCTACCAGCTCCCGCCGTGCAAGCCCTCGCCCGGCGCGTGGAGGCTGGCGGAGCGTTGACTTTTTCCGGCGTCGGCTCTCCCGCTCAACCGTTTTTCGCCGCGCTGCTGCGAAAATTTTTCTCGCAACGGTCCATTGTTGTCGTCACCGAGAATTTGAAGACGCAGGAGAGTTTCCAACAGGATTTGGAAACGTGGCTGGGCGCATCGCCGCTTTTCTATCCGGCGTGGGAAACGCTGCCGCACGAGGGAAAACTTCCCCACGCCGACGTCATCAGCGACCGTTTGCAAACACTCGTCGCGCTCGCCGACAATTTAAAATTCAAAATTAAAAATTCAAAACTCGTGGTGACGAGCGTCACGGCGCTATTGCAAAAAACTTTTCCGCCCGGCGAAATCCAAGAACGCACCCGGACGTTTGAGCGCGGCGTCAAAATTGCGCCGCTCGACTTGGTTGAATTTCTGGAAGAGCAGGGCTACGAGCCGGAAACGCAGGTCACGCAGAAGGGAGAAATCGCCTTGCGCGGCGGCATCGTGGACATTTTCCCGCCGACGAGTCCATGGCCCGTGCGGCTGGAGTTTTTCGGCGACGAACTGGAATCGCTGCGCGAGTTTGATCCGCTCACGCAAATCTCACGCGGAGAAATTTCCGGCATCACGCTGCCGCCCGCCGGCGAACTGGGAATCCTCAAACAGCAATGGGAGCGCGGGCTTCAGCCCGCTTCACCGTCCGCAGGAAAAGCGTATTCCGATGTTTCTGCACGACTTGGCAATGCGACGCTGAAGCGGCCTGAAGGCCGCGCTCCACTCGCCACGCTGCTCGACTACCTGCCACGCGAAACCATTTTCCTGCTCTGCGAGCCGGAGCAACTCACCTTGCGTGCCGATGAATACGCGCAGCAAGTTCCCGCAAACGATCCGTTCTTCATTTCATGGCCGGATTTTCTGGTCGAGTTGAACCGGCGCGGTTTCACCTCGGTTGAATTGGACGATGCGGAATCGGATCGAGGGTTCGTTGGAGTTCACGCTTTAGCGTGTCCGGACGAAGACAAGCTAAAGCTTGAACTCCAACCTCAACGCGCCGAGACGGTGCTCGGCGCTCCGCTGTTTTCCTCGCTCGACGCTTTTCGCCCGCTGGCCGAGCGCGCGCCCGAACCGCAGATCGCCGAGGCGCAGCGCCGCGAATTTTTTCAACAGCTTCACCGCTGGCTGCGGCAGGATTATTCCGTCCACCTTTTCTGCAACAACGACGGCGAGCGCGAGCG
>CABDZO010000229.1_pt1 | contig 12897 bp, 11 predicted proteins | sample 3132221 | NCBI WGS metagenome assembly CABDZO01 (sample SAMEA5534340, study PRJEB31848) | metagenome | biome: tundra; feature: field; material: soil | place: USA | collected 2013-05 | depth 0.45 m | reverse complement strand
CACGGAAAATCCTTTGTCGTCTTTGAGCGCGAAGGAAGCCTGATTTTCGCCGAACTTGATTTCCACATCGCCTTTGTCGAGGAGCAGGCGGTTGAGTTCGTTGACGGCCTTGGCGGGCACGATAAATTCGCCGCTGCTCTTTTCGGAGATGTCCACTTCCTCGTCCACGAGCGCGAGGCGGCGGCCATCGGTGGCCACGAGCGTCATCTTGTGATCTTTTAGGCTGATGAAAATGCCGTTGAGCACATAGCGCGATTCGTCGGTGGAAACGGCGAAGGACGTTTTCTTCAACATGGCTTTGACGGTTTCCTGCGGGAGCGCGACTTTTTTGTCGTCCTTGAATTTCGGGAGCGGCGGAAATTCATCAGCGGCAAGACCGTGGATTTTGAAATAGGAACCGCCGCTGCGGATGCTGGTGACATTTTTCTCGTCGGTCTCGATGTCAATTTCACCGGTCAGCTCACGCACGATGCCAAACAGTTTTTTCACCGGCACCGTGGTGGTGCCTGGCTTGGTCACCTTGGCCTCGACCTTGCAGGCGACGGTCACGTCTAGGTCGGTGGCGGTGAACTCCACCTTGCCGTCTTCGGCGCGCAGCAGGACGTTGGAAAGAATCGGCAGCGTGGTGCGGGTGCTGACGACGTTCTGCACGGCTTGGAGGCCGGCGATGATTTGTTCTTTGGTGATTGTGAGGTTCATGGCGCGATATAATAATTCAGTCTTATTTAAATATTCTATTCTTATTAAGGCCTGTGGACAAGCCTAACAACTTACCAACCGCAACTGCCTCGGGCGTTTTCTTCGTTTATTAAATGTGACAACTTCACAGTATGCAAACTGAAAACTTTTGAAAGTCAAAGTTCTTCACAGTATCCACAAGTCATTCACCATCCGTTCGCACCGAATCAGCCAAGTTGTGCGTGCCGGATAATTTCCGGCAATGCGGCGCCGACAAAAAAAACTTCTTCCGCCGTCGAATCACGGCCCAGAGAAAATCTCACGAGCGAATTGGCCGACTCTTTTTTGCCTATCGCCAAAATAACGTGCGACGGCTCCAGCGAACCCGCTGAACACGCCGAACCGCTCGATGCACAGATACCATCCAAGTCCAAACCCGCCATCAAACCAATGCTGTCCGCGCCGCGAACGACGAAGGAAACCGTGTTCTCCAAACAATTTTCGCGCGGGCTGACCAGTTCGCAACCGTTAATTTTCTCAATGGCAGCAATGAGTTTAGCCGCAAGCTTCTTTAGTTTTATGCGTTCAAAAATCGGCGGCTTTATAAATTTTTCCAGCGCGGCGACCAGACCGATGATGGCAGGGAGATTTTCCGTGCCAGCACGACGCTCGTTTTCGTGTCCGCCGCCAAACAAAATCGGATCAGGATGCAGTGGCGATTTGATGAAAAGCAAACCCGCGCCTTTCGGCCCGTGAAATTTGTGCGCGCAAAGGGAAACCAGATCCGCATTGAACTGGTTGATATTCTCGAATGGTTCCTTGCCGAACCATTGCACTGCGTCCGAATGAAAAACAATTCCGCGCTGGCGGCAAATCGCGCCGAGTTCGGCGACCGGCTGAATCGTGCCGATTTCATTGTTCGCCGCCATGATGGAAACCAAAACCGTGTCCGCGCGAATCGCACTCTTCAAATCGTTCACGGAAACGCGGCCTTCGGAATTCACCGGCAGGCGAGTAACTTCAAAACCTTCTTTCCTTTCAAGGAAATCGAAGCAGTGCAGCACCGCGTGATGTTCAATCGCCGACGTGATGAGATGTTTTCCCTTGGCCTTGAGCGCTCGCGCCGCGCCGAAGATGGCGAGGTTGTTCGCTTCCGTTCCGCCGCTCGTGAAAACAATTTCGCTCGGTTTTGCGCCCAGAAATTTCGCCGCCCGGTCGCGCGCGTCGTCAAGCAGCGCGCGCGCCTTGCGCCCGACATGATGGACGCTCGACGGATTGCCCCAGACTTCGCCGAAGAAAGGCAGCATCGCGTCACGCACCGCCAGGTCGAGCGGGGTCGTGGCGTTGTAATCAAAATAAACCGTTCGCGGCATCGGCTCCAAAGTAGGAGACGACGTGAGGAGTCTCAAAACAAAAACGAGAGAATCGGCAGCAACAAAACGCGCGAAGAAAAAGCGGTGCTAAAGCAGCCGCAGTCCAGACACTTCGCGATCAAGGCACGTCTCCAAATCGCGCGAAGCGTATGGACGGCGAGCGGTTCACCGCCGCTTTTTGCCGCCGTCACGGGGAGAAACGAATGGAAACAGGCGTAATAAACAGAGAAGCAAAGCCAGCTTCCCAAAAAGAGAATAAAGAATTAAGATTTGGCAATTGCTCGTGAAAATCACGTCAAACGAAAATCGCATATCAAAAATGGAAACGCGGGTAAAAATTTGCGGCGTCACGAACGTCGCCGATGCGCTGGCCGCCGCCGAAGCCGGCGCGGACATGGTCGGGCTGATGTTTTACGAACAAAGCCCGCGTTGCATCACGTTGCAAACCGCCGTGGAAATTTCCCGCGCACTGCCGCCATTTGTGCTGCGCGTCGGCGTGTTTGTGAATCCGGCGGAAGAACTCGTGCTGCGTGCCCTTGGCGATTGCAACTTGAGCCTGCTGCAATTTCACGGCGACGAACCGTCGGAATTTTGCATGCAGTTTGGCTTGATGAGCATGAAAGCCCTGCGCGTGCGTGACGCGGAGTCGCTGAAAGCATTGGAGAATTTTCACACCGACGCGTTTCTGCTCGACGCGTATTCCAAGCGCGGACTCGGCGGCACGGGCGAAAAATTCAATTGGGATCTGGCCGTCGAAGCGCAAAAGTTCGGCAAACCAATTTTTCTCGCGGGCGGATTGACGCCGGAGAATGTCGCGGACGCAGTTGCAAAAGTCCGCCCGTTCGCCGTGGACGTTTCCGGCGGCGTCGAGTCTGCGCCCGGAAAAAAAGACCACGCGAAAGTGAAAGCGTTTATTCAAGCCGTTCGCAACGCCGATAAAACATGAAACGCATCGCCGTTTATTGTGGCTCGAACAAAGGTGTGCGCCCGGAATATGCCGAGGCGGCGGAGCAGCTTGGCGCAATGCTCGCGCGTGAAAAAATTGAACTTATTTATGGCGGCGGCTGTGTTGGTTTGATGGGCATCGTGGCGGACGCGGCGTTGAAAAACGGCGGTCATGTCATCGGCGTGATTCCTAAAAAACTGGTCATCAAGGAAGTGGTTCACGAAAAATTGCCGGACCTGCGCGTTGTGAAAAATATGCACGAACGCAAGGCGCTGATGGCGGAATTGGCGGACGGTTTCATCGCGCTGCCCGGCGGTTACGGAACCTACGAGGAAATTTTCGAGGTGTTGGCGTGGAGCCAGCTCGGCTGGCATCAAAAACCCATCGGCCTGCTCGACACGGCGGGATTTTATCGGTCGCTGCTGGGGTTTCTCGACCACGCGGCGAGTGAAGGTTTCATCCGTCCGAAACACCGCGAACTGGTGCTGGTGGAAAACGACGCGGAGAAATTGCTGCCCCGGCTGAAAACTTTTAAACCGGCGACGGAAGTAAAATGGGTTTCCTGAACCGCGCGAAATTCCACCCGCCAAATTTTGTGTTGGGAATCGCAAATTCCGGGCTATATCAAAGCAGAACTGTGGTAGCATCCGACCAGATTTTACATGAAGATTTCAGTTCCAAGCGAAACGCATCCGGGCGAAAACCGCGCGCCCCTCACGCCGGACAGCGCCGCCAAACTCGTCAAACTCGGCGCGCAGGTGGAAGTTCAGGCCGGCCTCGGGCTCGGTGCCGGATTTTCCGATGACGCCTACACCAAGGCCGGCGCGACGATTTCCACTGACCGCAAGGCGCTCATCAGTTCCGGCGATATTGTGTTGCGGCTGCGCAAACCGCCGGTGGAAGAAATTTCCTGGCTCAAACCAGGTTCCATCCACGCGAGCCTGCTGGATCCATTCAATGAAAAGGAACTCGTCCAAAAATTTGCCGAACGCGGCGTGAGCGCCATCAGCATGGAATTCATCCCGCGCACGACCCGCGCGCAGAAAATGGACGTGCTGTCGTCGCAGGCGAATCTCGGCGGCTACGAAGCCGTCATCCTCGCCGCGCGTTATTCCAACAAAATTTTTCCGATGATGACCACGGCGGCGGGAACGATCCTGCCGTCGAAAGTTTTCATCATCGGCGTCGGCGTCGCTGGTTTGCAAGCCATCGCCACCGCGAAACGGCTCGGCGCGAAAGTCACCGCCTACGACACGCGGCCCGTCGTCGAGGAACAGGTGAAATCGCTCGGCGCACAATTTCTCAAAATTGATATTGGCGAAACTGGCCAGACGAAAGACGGCTACGCGAAGGCGCTGACCGAGGAGCAGATTCAAAAGCAGCGCGACGCGATGAAGAAAACCTGCGGCGATTCCGACGTGGTCATTTCCGCCGCGCAGGTGTTTGGCCGCAAGGCGCCGATTCTTGTGACCGCTGAAATGCTCAATGCCATGAAGCCCGGCAGCGTAGTCGTGGATCTCGCGGTTGAGACCGGCGGCAACGTCGAAGGCGTCGCCTACGACCAGGTGATTGACCGCAACGGCGTGAAGATTGTCGGCATCGCAAATCTGCCGGGGCGCGTGCCGCTGCACGCCAGCCAGGTTTATGCGGCGAACCTGGAGGCGCTCGTTGAAGAATTCTGGGACAAGACAAATAAAACTTTTGTCCTCAAGCTCGACGACGAAATCATCAAGGGCTGCCTCGTCACGCACGGCGGCAAAATCGTGAATGAGAAGCTGCTTGGCAAATGACTAATTTCTAAATCCTAATGACGAAAGAATTCCAAATGACAAATGACGAAAAGGCAAGGAGCGCGACGAAAACGAATTTGTCATTCGTGCTTCGTCATTCTTTAGTCATTAGGATTTCGTCATTAGACATTTCAAACCCGACCGTCGCAAACAAAAAGAATTAAAACCTATGGATACGAACGTCCTGTTTATTTTCATCCTGTCCATTTTCTTGGGCTTTGAGGTGATTTCCAAAGTGCCTTCGATGTTGCACACGCCGTTGATGTCCGGCACGAACGCGATTCACGGCATCATTTTTTTCGGCGGCATTTTAGTTTTGGCCGACGCAGGGACGAATCCGCTGGCGCGGACGCTGGGATTCATCGCGGTTGTTTTTGGTTCCGCCAACGTCTTCGGCGGCTTCATGGTTACGGACCGGATGCTGCAAATGTTCAAGAAAAAGAAAAAATGAGCTCGACCATTCCCTACATCATCATCGGCGTTTCGGTTTTATTTATTATCGGCATCAAGCTGCTGGCGTCGCCGAAGACCGCACGGATTGGCAACCTTGTCGCAGCGGCGGGAATGCTCATCGCGTTGCTGATCCTGCACAAGACCAATGGAGAATATGTCTGGTCACAGGGCTGGAGCTTCAATTACACGCTCATCGCCATCGGCACCGTCATCGGTCTCATCATCGGTGCAATCGGCGCTTATTCCGTGAAGATGACTTCGATGCCGCAGATGGTCGCGCTTTTCAACGGCGTGGGCGGCGGGGCCGCAGCGCTTGTGGCCAGCCTGGAATTCACAAAACCAGCGGGCGACAAATCCGCATTTATCGCAGCGGCGATGTTGTTCGCGACGTTGATCGGTTCACTGTCTTTTTCCGGCAGCGCGATTGCGTATCTGAAACTGGAGGGAAAATTTGAAAAGCCGCACACGTTTCCCGGCCAGAATATTCTGAATGGCCTGATTTTGCTGGTGATTCTTGGTTTGTGCGGCTGGCTGACGTTCAACGCTACCGGCGGCAACGCGACCATGGCGTTCATCGTCATGTTCTCGCTTTCGCTGTTCTTCGGCGTGGCGATGGTCATGCCCATCGGCGGCGCGGACATGCCGGTCGTTATCTCGATGTTGAATTCCTTCACCGGCCTCGCGGTCGCGGCGGATGGTTTCGCCATCAACAATCTGGCGATGGTCGTCGCGGGCACGCTCGTCGGTTCGTCCGGCACCTTGCTCACGCTGCTCATGTGCAAGGCCATGAACCGCCCGGTCACGAATGTTTTGTTCGGCGCGTTCGGTTCCAGCGGCGGTGCGGGTGCAGCCGGTGCGAGCGATCTCGCAGGAAAAACGGTCAAATCAATTCAAGCCGACGAAGCCGCGCTGCTGTTGAGCTATGCGCAACAAGTCGTCATCGTGCCCGGCTACGGCATGGCCGTGGCGCAGGCGCAACATCAGGTGCGCGAACTTTCCGATGAACTCGGCAAGCGCGGCATCGAAGTGCGTTTTGCGATTCATCCGGTTGCCGGCCGCATGCCCGGCCACATGAATGTTTTGCTCGCCGAAGCGAATGTTCCCTACGACCAGCTCGTCGAAATGGAAGCCATCAACCCCACGATGGACCGCGTGGACGTGTGCCTCGTCATCGGCGCGAACGACGTGGTGAATCCCGCCGCCCGCGAGGATAAAACCAGTCCGATCTACGGCATGCCGATCATTGACGCCGACCGCGCCAAGACCGTCATCGTGATGAAACGCTCGATGGCCGCCGGTTTCGCCGGCATCGAAAATCTTCTCTTCTACAAGGACAATACCCGGATGCTCTTCGGCGATGCGAAAGCCTCGCTGACCGCGCTCATCGCGGCGGTGAAGGCGAGTTAAAATTGGGGCGCCAAGAATTGCCTTATTTTTGGCAGAACACGACTGGTTTTGATTTGCGGCTGCGGTGAAGATGTGCAGTAATCTACTTTTCACATGAGCCAAAAAACCCGTTTTGATCTGGAGCAGGCGGACATTCCGTCGGCTTGGTATAACCTCAACGCGGATTTCCCCGAACCGCTGCCGCCGCCGCTGCATCCCGGCACCAAAGAGCCGCTGCCGCCGGAGGCGCTGGAGGCAATTTTTCCGCGCAACCTCATTGACCAGGAAATCAGCACGGAGAAGTGGATTGAAATTCCCGAACCGGTGCGCGACATCTATGCGTTGTGGCGGCCCACGCCGTTGCTGCGCGCCGTGCGGCTGGAAAAGGCGCTGAACACGCCGGCGCACATCTACTACAAATACGAGGGCGTCAGCCCCGCCGGCAGCCACAAGGTCAACACCTCCGTGCCGCAGGCTTATTACAACAAAATCGCCGGCACCAAACGGCTCGCCACCGAAACCGGCGCGGGCCAGTGGGGCGCATCGCTGGCGTTCGCGTGCAGTTTGTTCGGGCTGGAATGTAATATTTACATGGTCAAGGTGAGTTACGATCAGAAGCCGTATCGCCGGATGCTAATGCACACCTGGGGCGCGACGGTTCACGCGAGTCCGAGCGACCAGACGGAATACGGTCGCAAGTTGCAGGCGGAAGACCCGCATTGTCCTGGCAGCCTCGGCATTGCCATCAGCGAGGCCATCGAGGACACCGTCAAAACGCCGAACACAAAATACTCGCTCGGCAGCGTGCTGAATCACGTCTGCCTGCACCAGACGGTCATTGGCGAGGAAACCATCAAGCAGATGGAAAAGGCCGGCGAGGAGCCGGATGTGATTTTTGCCTGCTGCGGTGGCGGGAGCAATTTCGCCGGGATCGCTTTTCCATTCATCCGTAAAAAAATCCGTGAGGGGAAAAAATACCGGATTGTCGGCGTCGAGCCGTCCGCGTGCCCGACCTTGACCGAAGGTGAACTGCGTTACGATTTCGGCGACACGGCGGAAACCACGCCGCTGATGAAGATGTTCACGCTCGGCCACAAGTTCATGCCGCCATCAATCCATGCGGGCGGGCTGCGTTACCACGGCATGTCGCCGATGGTCAGCCACGCGCTGAAACTCGGCCTCATCGAAGCCGAGGCGTATCACCAGACGAAAGTTTTCGAGGCCGCCATGTTGTTTGCCCGGAACGAAGGCATCGTGCCCGCACCCGAATCGTCACATGCCATCGCGGCGGTGGTGGACGAAGCCATCGAGGCCCGCGAGGAAGGAAAGAAACGCGTGCTGCTCTTCAACCTTTCCGGCCACGGCCTGCTCGACTTGAGTTCGTTTGAAAGTTATTTGCACGGCAAACTTCAGGACGTGTAAAAAACCCACATAAAACTGGCAAAATTCTTTTTGCGCGCCTTCGGTGTCTCCGCCGCGAAGTAATTTCTCTTTGCGCCCTTCGCACCTTTGCGTGAAAATGAAACCATGAGCGCAGTCACCAGTGAAAATTTGCCAGACACGCACGGCCACTTCGGTCCTTACGGCGGACGCTATGTGCCGGAGACATTGATGCACCCGCTTCAGGAATTGGAAGCGGAATACTTCCGCGCCCGACACGATCCCGATTTTCAGAAGGAGCTGAGTTGCCACCTCATGGAATTTGTCGGCCGCCCCACGCGGCTCTACTTTGCCGAACCACTCCCCAAGAAACTCGGCGGCGGTTTGCCTAGATCACAACGCGCGCCCAAGCAGGCGTAAGCTCACCTACCATGAAGCCAAAACCCGGGCAATGCCCACCGAACCGCAAAACGAGAAATCGTTGGATGTTTGTAAATCTGCTTTGCCTGCTGGGCATGCCTTTGGTGGCGTGGGCGCAGACCGATTCCTCCGGTAGCGATTCTAGTCAGAAGGATGAAGCACCAAAGCACTACCTCGCTTTTCAGCTCAGCTATCAAGGCTCTGCATCGAAGAGCGGAACTACCCTTGAAGTGACCAATCAGTTTAGCGGCCGGATCGAAGTCCGGCCCACCGAAGCGTATGATCTTCCCACCGACCAATCGGCCGAGGCGCAACTGCAACAAGCGCAAGCCATGCAGGCCGCGGTGCTGGCCGGGGATGTGGAGAAATTGAAACAGGCGACGCCGCAGTTGGTGGCCACGTGGTTTCCGCGGGGCGATCAGGTGGAAATAACCGGCTCGATCTCCGAAACCATGACGACGAGTGGCTCTGAAACCGAGCATGGCGAGACCCGCGCGAGCAGCGACCACCGGACCGAGACCTACCGGGGCCAGAAAGTGTTCATGGGAAGTGGTGGTGGCGTCATCAAAATCCGACTGGAGGAAAAACGCTGCGACTTTCAATTCCTGCTCATGCCCGACATGGCCACCACGCAGGAGGCGGTGGAGCAAACCATTGTTACCGATCACATCGAAGCAGGACACGACTCGCATACGAATACCAAAGCCAATGTGCCCTTGGATATGGGACCGGAGCAGATGGCGCTCGGCTACAGCAACTATCGGATCGCGGCTGACGTGAAAGGCCAGCCGCTCATGGGTGAGGCGAACGCGCTGGCCGGCACCGCGCGAATCCCGGTCCCGAAACCGGCGGGCTGGCAGGGAGCGTGGGACATCGCGCTCAACGTTTCCTGGCAGATTGAAGTGGCGCTGCCGCCGCTGGATTTGATCATCACCGGCCCCGGCTATGCGGATTGGCGACCTTCCACCACGACCAATGCGGCGGCGGGATTGCCGCTGGAATTGACCGCCACGGTGGTCGCGCCCGACGGCAAGACGCCGAATGCCAAAGTGAAGAGCTTCGTTTGGGAACTGGAGAACACTTCGCGCGAGCCGGGTGTCACCATGAATTATCCGGTGAACGCAAAGGACAACCGGCTGGATATGGAATTGACCACGCAAGGTGGAATGTTCGTCATTAGCCCCGACGCCCAGCGCGTTGACCGGCCGACGCCGGAAGGATTTTCGGACACGGTGACGGTGCTGCCCTTTGACTGGGGCGGGTGGGCAGACTTGAAGGTCACGGCCGTGCTGGCAGATGGCCGCACGCTGGTCGGCAAACTTCAGGGCGCGTCGGAGCAGGGTCTGCGTCTGCCCAAACGCGCCGCCGATTCGAAGATCGCTGATGCTTGGAAAAAGCTCCAATCGGTCACCGGACCCGACGATTCGGATTTCGACAACATCCCCGCCGTCCCCGCGCACACGGGCGATGGCTTGACGCTCTACGAGGAATATCGCGGTTTTTACGTGAAGGGTCAGCACGTGGAAGGCGACCCCGCGAAGAAGGATCTCTTCGTGCTCGACACGACTGGGTTTGTGGATGGTGGGCTTAACAAGTTTGAGAAAGAATCTAAAATTATCATCCACCGTTTGGACAAGGGCGAGATGGATGAACAGACTCATTTGATCAATCAAAACCGCGCGAAAGGTCCGCACCTCGTTGCCCAGCATGGCATCCTGATTAAGTTCAACACCGATACTAACAACTATATGGCTGCTGATCCGCAAGGCTGCGCTTCCCCCGGCAGCCTGAAGGCGATCCTTATTCCTCACACTCCCGTGACGGGCCCGGCCGCGCCCCATGGGACGGCCTACGCTGACGTCAGTTTCGCGCATGAACTCATGCATGCCCTGGGGGTTCGGCATCATGGTGAAGGCGATTACGAAGTCTATTGGAAGATCGAAGGCGACACCGTCAAGGAATTCCATGTGGATGCCGACAAACACATTTTTGGTTCTGGGACGCCCATCGAAATCTATAAGGAGGATGGCAGTTTGGCCACCGCCAAGTTCATCGCGCACCGCCAAAGTCTGGGTGGAGCCGCCGCCGAAGGCGTCACGCAGTTGGTTGGCGTGGATCAGGGGGAAAGCTCCGGCGACGATACCTGCATGATGCGCTACGACCGCAGCAGCGCATACCTCAAGCGAGGAATGTCGAACGGGCGGGTCGTCATCCAGCCCACGGTAAACGACGAGCCGGTGGGATACCAGATTTGCACCAGCGGCAAAGGCAAGGGCGTCAACAAATTCACCCCTGGCCCTTCCCGTTTCGGCAACGCCAAATCGGATCGCGGCAACTGCGCCGATAAACTCAAGGTCTCGGATCTCTGAACCATCTCGCCGCGCGCTGAATAAAATTCTTTGCGCGCCTTGCGCCTTTGCGTGAAACTGGGCGCATGAGTTCAGTCATCGCAGAATCATTACCAGACACGCACGGCCACTTCGGTCCTTACGGCGGACGCTATGTGCCGGAGACGTTGATGCACCCGTTGCAGGAGCTGGAGGCCGAATATTTCCGCGCGCAGCATGACCCGGAATTTCAGCGCGAGCTTTCGTATTACCTCACGGAATTTGTCGGTCGTCCCACGCCGCTTTATTTTGCCGAACGCCTCACCAAGGAACTCGGCGGCGCGAAAATTTATCTCAAGCGCGAGGATTTGAACCACACCGGCTCGCACAAACTCAACAACGCCATCGGCCAGATACTGCTCGCCAGGCGCATGGGCAAGACGCGCATCATCGCCGAGACCGGCGCGGGCCAGCACGGCGTCGCCACCGCCACCGTCGCCGCGATGTTCGGGATGAAATGCGTCATCTACATGGGCGCGGTGGATTGCCAGCGGCAGGAGCTCAACGTGTATCGCATGAAAATGCTCGGCGCGGACGTCGTGCCGGTTCACGCGGGACAAAAAACCTTGAAGGAAGGCGTCAACGAAGCGATGCGCGACTGGGTGACGAACATCCGCCACACGCATTACATCCTCGGCACGGCTTACGGCGCGCATCCGTATCCGGTGATGGTGCGGAATTTCCAGCGCATCATCGGCGACGAGGCGCGCGCGCAGATTTTGGAGAAAGAAAAGCGTCTGCCGGACCTGCTCATCGCCTGCGTCGGCGGCGGCTCGAACGCCATCGGCCTGTTTTATCCGTTCCTCGACGACAAATCCGTGAAGCTCGTCGGCGTGGAAGCTGGCGGACGCGGCATCAAGCCCGAGCAACACGCGGCGCGGTTTCAAGGCGGCTCGCTCGGCGTGTTGCAGGGCACGCGCAGTTTTATTTTGCAGGATGAATTCGGCCAGATCCAATCCACGCACAGCGTCAGCGCCGGACTCGATTACGCCGCCGTCGGGCCGGAACACGCGTGGTTGCGCGACGCCAGCCGCGCCGAATACACCTACGCCACCGACGACCAGGCGCTCGAAGCCTTCATGAAACTCGCGCGACTGGAAGGCATCATCCCCGCGCTCGAAAGCGCGCACGCCGTCGCCGAGTGCATGGTGCGCGCGCCGAAGCTGGGCAAAGACGCGCTCATCATCGTGAACCTCTCCGGTCGCGGCGACAAAGACGTGGCGCAGGTGGCGGCGAAGGTGAAGCTGGAAATGCCGAAGTGAATTTATTTCACATGAAGCGCAGAACAAAAATCATTTTCACCGTTGTTGCCGGAGCAATTTTTATTTTTCTGGCTTTGTGCGTCATCGCCGCTTGGGCGTCCAGCAGAATGGTTGCCCATCAGCGTCCCTATCACTGGGACGCATGTGTTTTGCCAGAGCAGAATTTCTCCAACGAAACTATCATTGATATTGTTGCGAAAGTGAATGCGCTAGTGTCACAAACCAGCGAAGGCTCGGTGACCCAAGCGGTGTGCCTGAATACCAATCCAGCCGAAATTGCCCAATATCCACCTGATCCGACAGTGAAGACAGAAATGAACAAACTGGTCGAAGCTTACCGGAAAGATGAAACCAACTGGTTAAATCGGGGCGCGTGTGGATTTGAGACCTGCCGGTATACCGGAAAGTTCATGGCCAGACATTCTCTGGGCTGCGAGTTTCAAGCTGTGGCAAGCTGGGTGCAACTGGACTATGCTGAGAAACCAGACGCCATTCACCTAGGAAGAAATCCCACGCATCTGGAATGCAGAGCTTACAAGATTTCGCCAAAGCTCAAGTTGATGGCCGAAGACGTAAAAAAGCAGAACCAAATTCGGGTGGACATGAATCCTGTGACTTCTGCTTTTGTTGATGTTTCAAGGGCCAGCTTATGGAGCATTGATGTTCCAACCAAACCAAACGAAACAACTGGAGAATTTCGCGCGGCCAGTGTTTTCAGCTATTTGCCAGAGAGTTCCGTGTTGGTGGTCATAGAGACGCCGGAAGCCCACAAAATGGCAGAAAAAAATCTTAAGGAAGCTGGATTTTGGGAGAGCTTTTAAG
>CABDZO010000186.1_pt1 | contig 14168 bp, 13 predicted proteins | sample 3132221 | NCBI WGS metagenome assembly CABDZO01 (sample SAMEA5534340, study PRJEB31848) | metagenome | biome: tundra; feature: field; material: soil | place: USA | collected 2013-05 | depth 0.45 m | reverse complement strand
TTCCGCATGATGAGATACTGGGGTGCGCGTTTGGGCGTGAACACGAGGCCGCTTTCGTTCGCGAAGATGGTTTCGCCCCGCTCGCCCGTGTGGGTGATGACTTCAAACTCGCACAGGCTCGAAGGGATTCGCACCGGCTGCGGCATGGGGGATATCGTCCAAACAGCCAGCCGCAACTCATCGCCCTTGCGGAACAACAGCGCGTAATCGTCCGGCTTGCCGAGTGCGAGGCGTTTGGTGAATTGAAAACCTTGCAGAACGGAGGTTAGTGCTTTCGCGGCGAGGTATGCGGGTTTCGGTTTGTAGACTGGTGAGCCACCTGCGTGATACTCGTTGGCAACCGTGCCGAAATGATGTTCTGGCTCCAGCGGATTAGTGCCGTCGTCGTGCCAGTCATACCAGATTGAAAGCGGAATGTGGTTGGCGAGATTAACGAGCCACTGGCGCGCGAGCATCTGGCCCTGTGCGTCATCGTCGAAGTTTTGCCACGCGCTGGAGTAACCCCATTCACCCGAGAGGATCGGAATGGACTTTTCCTTCGGCGCATAGCGCGCGATCAACTCGCGCAGTTTCTGGTAATCGGCTTCCGCACTTTCCGGCGCCGACTGCCGATAGGGGTGCACCGAAACGGCATCCCACCAGTCAAGCAGCCCGGCCTTGAAACAGCTTTCGACGAATTGCAGGTACACTCCCGATGTGGCCGGACCAATGACGGCTTCGCCCGGCGCGGCGGCATGGATAGCCTTCGCGGCGGCGAGCGCGAGCGCGGCGTAATCATCCACGTTTGATTTCGGTTTCCAAAAAGTGCCGTTCGGCTCGTTCCAGATTTCCCAAAGGATGCCATGTCCCTTGAAGTGCACAGCCGCAGCAGCGGCCCAGCGCGAGAAAGCGCGACGGCCTGCTTCCGTGGCAACGGTGCTATCCGGTTCGTAAAGCGGATTGCTGTAATCGAGGATGAACAGCGCGCGCAGTTTTTGGGCTTCAAGCGCGGCCAGCAACCGGTCGTAGGCGGAGAAATCATACTCACCTCGCCGCTTCTCCGTTCCGCCCCAGAAGAAATCCATGCGCACCCAGTGGAAACCCGCTGCCGCGAGCATTTCCAACTCGCCGGGTCGCGCGTCGGTGAAGTGGATGTTTACGCCAAGCCCATCAGGCACGACCGCTGAAGGCAACGAGGGTTGCGGTGGAGCCGCCAAGGCGGGCCATGCCACGGTGATCGCTAACAAAAAGGCGCGGATTCGCTTCATGCTCTCGGTATAGCCGACTTCGCCGGCGCGGGAAGCAATTTCGAATGGCCTGGAATGGCCTGCATCGTCTGGACGAACGCCACAATCGGTTCGATCCGCCGAGTCCACCACGAGGGCGGACTGCATCGGTTGGCACCCCGTTGAGGATTGGATTGCTTAAATCTTGTCGGGCAGGGCGAGCGGATTTTTTAGATTCTCGTTGAGCGCCACTTTCGTGACTTCGTTTTCCCAGCGGCTGATGACGACGGTGGCAACGCCGTTGCCGATCAGGTTGGTGAGGGCGCGGCACTCGCTCATGAACCGGTCTATGCCGACGAGCAACGCGAGCGATTCAATCGGCACGCTGGGCACGGCCACGAGCGTTGCCGCCAGGGTGACGAAGCCCGCGCCGGTGACGCCGCTGGCGCCTTTGGAGGTGATCATGGCGATCAACAGCAGGCTGATTTGGTGGCTCAAGTCGAGCGGCGTGTTCGTGGCCTGGGCGAGGAACACCGCAGCCATCGCCATGTAGATATTCGTGCCGTCGAGATTGAAACTGTAACCGGTGGGAATCACCAGGCCGACGGTGGAACGGCTGCAACCGAGCTGGCGCATTTTCAAAATCATTCCCGGCAGCGCCGTCTCCGAGGAACTGGTGCCCAGCACCAGCAGCAGTTCCTCCTTGATGTGATTCAGAAATCGAAAAATGGAGAACCCGCTCCACCGCGCAATGAGTCCCAGGACGACGACGACAAACAGCGCCGCCGTGAGATAGAATCCGGCCATCAACGCAATGAGATGGTTCAATGCGCCCAGGCCGTAGCTTCCAATCGTGAACGCCATCGCGCCGAAAGCGCCGACGGGCGCGACTTTCACGACAATTTGCATTACGCCGAAGAAAACCTGGGAAGCATATTCGATGCCGTGCAGCAGCGGCTGGCCGCGTTCGCCCATGAAGGAGATGGCAAAGGCGACGAGGATGGCGACGAACAGGATTTGCAGGAGGTCGCCGGAGACAAACGCGTCGAAGAGAGTGGACGGAATGATGTTGAGAATGAAATCCACCGCGCTCAACGCGTGGGCTTTCTGGGCGTAGGCTTGGCTGATTTTGGGGTCGAGCGTCGCGGGATTAATGTTAAAACCCGCGCCGGGTTTCAGGATGTTCACGACGGCCAGGCTGATGAGGAGCGCCAGCGTAGACACGACTTCAAAGTAGAGGATGGTCTTGCCACCGATGCGCCCAAGTTTTTTGAGGTCGCTCATGGACGCGATGCCATGCACGACGGTGCAGAAGATGATCGGCGCGATCAGCATCTTGATGAGCTTGATGAAGCCGTCGCCAAGCGGTTTCAATGACTTTCCACTTTCCGGAAAGAAATAACCGACGAGAATTCCGGCGAAGACGGCGACCAGGACTTGAACGTAGAGGATGCGATACCAGGGTTTGCGCGGGATGGATGCTCGCATTCAGTGTATTGGTTGTGCGATTATTGAGCCAGTTGAACGACGGCTTGGCAATCGAATACTCACATCCAGGCCACCGCAGCGAAACCGGTTTGCGGTTGGAAAATAGTTTTGTCTTTGCGAATTTTGCGGCAGCGGATAGGTTCAACGAAAATCATTTCAAAAATCATGAGCGCACGACTCGACGTCAAAAAAACCTACAAGCTTTTCATCGGCGGAAAATTTCCGCGCAGCGAAAGCGGACGTTATCTGCCCGCAAAATCTCCGGCGGGCGAACACCTCGACAATTTCGCCCACGCCTCGCGCAAGGATTTCCGCGATGCCGTCGTCGCCGCGCGCTCGGCAGTGGACGGCTGGGGCAACGCCACGGCCTACAATCGCGGGCAGATTCTTTATCGCGCCGCCGAGATGTTGCAGAACCGCGCGAATGAATTAGTCAATGAAATCGCACGTTCAACCGGTATCAGCGCGACGAAGGCGAAGCGTGAAGTGACGCTGGCGATTGACCGGCTCGTGCATTTCGCAGGTTGGACGGACAAATACCCGCAGGTGTTTGGCAGCGTGAACCCGGTCGCGTCGTCGCATTTTAATTTCACCATGCCCGAACCAACCGGCGTGGTTGTCGTGCTTGCACCGGATGAACCGTCATTGCTTGCGCTGGTGTCGCTGGTCGCACCGGTGATTTTGAGCGGCAACACGGCGATTGTGATTCCGTCGGAAAAATTTCCACTGCCCGCCGCGACGTTCGCCGAAATTCTGGCGACGAGCGATCTGCCCGGCGGCGTGGTGAACATCCTCACCGGCAAGCGCGCGGAACTCGTTTCGCACATCGCCAGCCACATGGACGTGAACGCGATTGTGGATGGCGCGGGCGATGCCGAGTTGAGCGCTAAACTTCAGGCCGGTGTCGCAGTAAATCTCAAGCGCTACGCGAAACACGCCGCGACGGACTGGTTCAGCGCGAAAGTGGAAAACCCGTATTGGATTCTCGATACGGTCGAGTTCAAGACCGCGTGGCATCCGATTGGGATTTGATTCGTAGCAACGAACGTGAGTTCGCTCTGACTCCAAAATTATTGAGCCGACTCACGTCGGCTGCTACGAAAATTTCACGCCACTTCCTGCGGGCCTTTGCCGCCGTTGACCAAAAATAAAACCGCCATGCGCACGGCGAGGCCGTTCGTCACCTGCTCCAAAATCAACGAGCGTTTGCAGTCGGCGATTTCGCTGTCAATCTCCACGCCGCGATTGATCGGGCCGGGATGCATGATAAGCGCGTCGGGTTTCGTTTTTGCCAGGCGCGCTTTGTTCAGGCCGAAAAGATTCGTGTATTCGCCGATGCCCGGAAACATCGTCTTGCGCTGGCGCTCATGCTGGATGCGCAAAAGGTTGATGATGTCCGCGTCGCGGATGGCCTCGTCCACATCGTAAGTCACGCGACAACCCATCTGCTCAAAAGTTTTTGGCACGAGCGTTGATGGACCACAAAGCGTCACCTTCGCGCCGAGTTTTGTCAGCGCCCAGATGTTCGAGCGCGCGACGCGGCTGTAAAGGATGTCGCCCAGAATCGTGACGTTCAGCCCGGCGATTTTTCCTTTGTGCTCGCGGATCGTGAACGCGTCAAGCAACGCCTGCGTCGGATGTTCGTGCGCGCCGTCGCCCGCGTTGATGATGCTGGCGTTGACGACGCGCGATAGAAAATGCGGCGCACCTGACGCGCTGTGGCGGATGACGATGAAATCGGCATTGAGCGCCTCGAGATTACGCGCGGTGTCCTTGAGCGTCTCGCCTTTTTTGAACGACGAGGCGTCGGCGGAAAAATTCACGATGTCGGCGGTCAACCGTTGCGCAGCCAGTTCAAAGCTGATGCGCGTCCGCGTGGACGGCTCGATGAACAGATTGACAACCGTCTTGCCGCGCAACGCCGGAACTTTTTTGATCGCGCGCTCGCCCACAGCCTTGAACGCTTTAGCCGTGTCCAGCACGGTGACAATTTCGTCCGCCGTGAGCGATTCGATGTCCAGCAGATGTTTGCGGTTCCAGCTCATATTATTTTGCCCGCACGACTTCGTCAGCCTGGTTCGGAATGTCCAGCCGCACATGCACTTTTTCGGTGATGGCGGTCGGAACGTTTTTGCCGACGTAATCCGCCTTGATGGGCAATTCGCGATGGCCGCGGTCAATCAACACGACGAGCTGGATTTTTTTTGGCCGGCCAAAATCGTTGAGCGCATCCATCGCGGCGCGCGTCGTGCGGCCGGTGAACAGCACGTCGTCCACCAGCACCACGGTTTTACCGGTCACATCGAACGGCATGACGGTCGGATGAATGGTCGGCGCGGCGCGCTGACGCAAATCATCGCGGTGCATGCTCACATCCAGCACGCCGACGGGAACGGGTTGATGCCAGATTTCTGATAAAATTTTCCCGAGCCGTTGCGCCAGCGGCACGCCACCTGCGGGAATTCCGACAAGCACGACGTCTGTGCCGACTTCGTTGCGCTCGGCGATCTCGTGCGCGATGCGCGTGAGCGCGCGCTGGATGGCGGTGGCATTGAGGATGACGGTGGCTTCAGGCATGAGAAAAATTCGTGTCAAAGTGCTGCCAACATTTTGTCGGCAGAAAAAAGAATGTTCCAACAAATCTGCCGATTGCAAGCCGGCAGCACTTTAAGGATGAAAAGAAAATCGCGAACCCGCTCCGCCGGGCGGAACCGATTCGCGTGGTGCGTTGGGCGTTCATAATTTCCTTCGCGACCTCGCAGGGCGGCGTTAAAGGAACAAATTTTATCAGTTCAATTTGCGGCGGCGTGCTGACGGTTTTTGCGCCAGGTCGAGCGGTGCTTGATGATCCAATCCGTCAGCGCCTGCTCGAAGCCGATGTCGCGTCCGGCCTTCTCCGACTCGATCCACTTGTGCCGTAAAATTTCCTCGCGCTCTGCTTGAAACTCGCGGTAGAGCGAAGAGTTCTTCAGCAAATCGTTCGCCGATGGTGATTCTTTTGCAGCGTTCGACATAGGGTAAAATTTAATTGTGGTTCTCAAGTTAAATCCTGATGACAAAACGCGCAACTGAAATCTGGACGGCGGGAAAAACCGAAAACCGCCCGCAAACAAGCCGTTGGGTTGACTTTCCATTAATAAAGCATCATGATGCCTATATGAGAACCACCTTGACGCTTGACCCTGATGTCGCTGCAAAAGCGAAGCGCGGTGCGGCCAGGCTCGGCCAGCCGTTCAAAAGCGTGATCAACTCCGCGTTGCGCATCGGCTTGGATGAAGTTTTGAAACCGCCCGCCGCCAAACCTTACCGCGCCAAACCGCTTCCGCTTGGCCTGAAACCGGGTTTCAGCTACGACAACATCGCCGAGTTGCTTGCCCAGGCGGAAGGGGAAGATTACCGATGATTTTGGTGGATGTGAATCTGCTGTTCTACGCCACGAACGATTTATCTGAACATCACGCGGCGGCGCGGACATGGTGGGAGACACAGTTGAGCGACACCAGGCCGGTTTGCCTGTGCTGGCCGGTTGTGAAGGCGTTCATTCGTATCGGCACAAATCCGCGTTTGCATCGTCGTCCGCTCACGCTCAAGGAAGCCGTTGAACGCGTGCAAAGCTGGCTCGACCAGCCGTGCGTCCGAATCATCCAGCCGACGGAACATCACTGGACAATTTTCCAGCAAATGCTTCGCGCAGGAAATGCCATGGCGAATCTCGTTTCGGACGCGCATCTGGCAGCACTGGCGGTGGAACACAATTGCGTGCTGCAATCCAACGACACGGACTTCGCCCGTTTTCGCGGATTGAAGTGGCGCAATCCGATCGCGGTGGATTAAATTGCCGGGCGTTTATTTTCGCGCCTGACCAGGTTTTGTTTAACCCAGCTTCTGCCGCAGCGTTTCCGCGATTTGAATGAACGCTTTTCCCGCCGCGTGATTCGGTGTTAAAACCGTGCAAGGCTTAAGGTTGAACAATTGAAAGCGCGATACTTCCCGATGAACCGCCATAGCCGTCCACAGCGATTTGATAAACCGTCCTTGACGTTGCAACAAAGCCAACTTGGCTGGTTCCGCCGTTATAGTCATCGTTGTTTGCTACGAGACTCAGGCTTCCGACAGCGTTCCCGGTGTAAGCCGCAAGGATGGTGTCAAACGAACTTCCCGCAGTCGTGATTGTAACCGTGCCAGACTTCGGCGCTTGCCATGTCCACCAAACGGATTTGCCGCCCGTAGATTCCCAATGAAACGGTTCGCCGGCTTCCCGAGTTGCTCCGACATTTGTCCCGCTGGTGGTGACGTTTGTTCCACTGATTGTGATTCGATTCGCAAAATTATCGTTCGGAGGAGGCGGCTGGACGGTCACATTAACAGGCGCGCTGAAAACTCCGACTCCGCCAACGCCGCCACTGGCGTAAGAAGCGGGGAACAATTTGAGAACTCGCAGCGGCCTTCGGAAACGAAGGCCGCTTTTTTGTTCGCATGCCCCTCCGTCAAAACTCACAAAATGCTCAACCGCTGATTGACGCTGCTTGCCGCGCCGGAGTTCGACGAAGACGGGATGAACATTGATTGCTTTCAACGCAAAGCACTACAGAGCGCAAGAATCTATTGGGCTATCAGCGTCAAGCCGGAATACGAAGCGTATCCGTGCAACATTATGTGCCATTCACCCGCCGCCGGATTGGGAATGGTTACGGTTTCGTCGTTGCCGTCCAGACCCGGAAAGTAGTCCCATAGTGACAAGGTCGGCTGAGAACGGAATCTCACGTAAAGGTCGCAGTCGCCTGTGCCGCCGGAGATGCGAATTTGCAGCGAAGCAAGGCCCGAGGGAATAGTAACTTTGTAAAATGTTTGGCTGTCAAGAGCACCGGAAAGGTTGTTTGTTGGGACGTTGAGTGTGAGCGGGATAGATGGCGAAGGTGCTGGTTGGATGGTCACATTAACAGGCGTGCTAAAAACGCCTACGCCAGCATTGTCCACAGCGTAAGCGACAAGCTCCCGGTTGTAATTAGCAGGAGCGACATTGCTCCACACAACGGAATACGGTGGCGCAAAGCGTGTCCCGACCAAAGAACCATCGGCGTAAAATTCCACACGCGCGATGCTGCCGTCAGAATCGGAAGCTTGGGCGGAAATCTGAATGTTTGTCGGGCCGATGAACGTGGCGTTATCCAGCGGGTTTGTAATCGCCACTGTCGGCGCAGCAGTCGCAATGAACTGTAGTATTGCAGTGCCTTGGTCATACGAATCCACCGCAATCTTGTAGGTTTGCCCGAGCGTTGCCGCAAAACTCACTACTGCCGTAGTGCCATAGTTCGGCGCGTTGCTCGCTACGGAAGTGAGATTGCTGAAATTACTGCCGGTGTAAACACCGAGCAACGGCCAACCGTTTCCCCATTGGTTGGTCAGACTGCAAAGAATGGTGACAGGGCCGGTCGCAGTGGGCGTCCAAGACCACCAAACCGAACTTCCACCAGAGTATCCAGCATGATCCGGCTCGCCGGTCTCCTTGTTCGCGCCAGCGTTCGAGCCGGTGACAATCAGAGGCGCGCCGCTGATCGGAGTGGCATTCGTGAAATCATCATTCAGAGGATGGACGCGAATGAAGCGAGAATCAAACGCTTGGCAACCAACATCGTCGGTCGCGACAAAATCCAGATAGTAATAGCCTCCCGGCACATTCGTCCACGGGATGCTGAAGCTGTTGGCACTCGTCGTGTAATTGAGATCGCCCGAAATCCTGATTTGGCCAATCAGGCCGTCGGGATCTGACGCCGAACCTGAAACGAGCAGATTGGCGGGTGGATAAAAAGTTGCGCCGTCTGATGGACTGTTCACCACGAGAACGGGCGGTAGGGTTATCACAAGCTTCACTCCGCCATCCTGCCCGCATGTATCAACTGCAATCTGGTAAGTCACGCCCGCTTGAGCAGTAAAGCGCACTTGGTTATAGTCACTCGCAACTTGTGTCAGCCCGTTGAGCGACCCGCCGGTGAAAATTATGATTGGCCAGCAACTGCCACCTCCTGAAGCAAGCACTGCTACTTCGGCTGACATGGGAGAAGTCCAAGTCCACCAGACTGTATGCCCGATGCCCTGCACCCAGTTCGTTTCAGCGGATTCCAGCGAAGCGCTTTCAGTGTAGCCATATGCCGGAACATTCATGTTTGAAATAAGAGCGCGATTGGCGAAGGCGTCATTGGTCGGGGGCGGCATATTTCCAGTGCGATCCACAACACGGTAGAAACGGCGGGAGAAAGCAGCGGTGTTCGGGTCCGCAAAGCTGTAGCCTCCATCAAAAGCGAAAAACGCAGAGTAATCCGACCAGTCAAGCAAATTGGTTGAAACCTGAATCACATAACCTCTGCCTTTGGCGACGTTGATTGGGAACTGGAATTGTCCTCCAAGCGTGCTGAAAATTGGAGAGATTGTCGGAATGGGCAAAAGATGCTTGGCGAGAGACTCATCCAATCCCTGCCCCGTGAGTCCGTAAATTAAGCCGCCGAACGTCGGATCTGGAAGCGTGCCAAGCCCAAAACCGCTCCCTCGAAACCAAGGAAGGAAGAAGCGCAGCGTGTGTGTGCCGCTGAAATGAGCGCCCAGAAAGACGGTGTAATTTGTATCCACAGCCAGAGTGACCGCAGTGCTCAACGAATTCGTAAGATCTGTCAAAGTGAACCGGAACTTTTCTTCGTCGGCCGCTTTGCCCGCATCGTAGTTGAACAGCCGCGTCACGTTAGTCGAACGATTACGAATGAATTGAGACGCTTCCATGTAGCGATTAACCCCATTTTGGAAAGCGAGCTTGGCGGCGTTCAAATCGTTTGTGGTCGCAAACGTCAGAAGGTTCGGGTAGTCCATCAAGACCCGCTCGATGGAAAGCTGATCGTTTGTGTAAAGCGAGCGAATCGCCGCCAGTTGCGCGTCGAGATTCCAAGCGTAGGTGGTATAGGCAAAATACTCGCCGGCTTGGAGCATCGCGCGGAGCATGCGAATGTCACCAAAATCGAGGATTACCCCCACGATTCGGGTTTCATCGCTCGTCAAGATGAGTGTGAAATTGGTATCCGTTACCTTCACGAGATTTGCTTCGGCGGCAATCAAAACGGGCAAGACATTCGTGCGCAACATGGCAGTGGATTCGTTGGCGTTCACTCCGACGGGCGCGAGCGGCACGCCGTTGGTATCGGTTGGCAATTCGGCTGTCCAGTTGTATATGTCACGGCCTGCGGCGGGCATCCCAATCCGGCTCAAAAAGTTGCTTCCTGCTGGTTGGCTGGGCAAGACCAGCAACCGCGTGGCGGCGTAAAACACGTTGGCCGTTTGATGATTGGGCGACAACGCGACAGCGTTTGAAAAACTGTTATTGGCAGCAACAATGTTCGTTGCTGCCAGGAAGGCGCGCCCCTGACTCACATAATCATCGGCAGTCTGTGCCAGAAGCAAGCGGTTAATGGTTAGCAATAGTGCGGTAGTTATCAGTTTCGTTTTCATGGAGTCTCCTTTTGGTGGATGGTTGGAAATTCACTACGAGCAAACAAATTATTGGTCAACGGCGGTGTGGTCGCCATGATTACCTGCCCAGTCTTTTCTCCGGCAACTTGGAGTGTGGCACGCGGGGCTTCAAATTGATTTGTTCCTGAGCGGAAGCGAACCCCGTCGAGCAGTTCCCATTTACCGTCAGAAACAATTCGGGCACGCCCGCTTTCCAGACGGTTTGTGCTTCCCGCGAGCGTCAGGAAACTCACCTTTCGAAACTCGAAGCGCTTTGCGGCTTGCGAGCCAATCCAGTCATGCAATTGAACAAGGCTGTTCGTGACAAGTTCCGGGCGACACACTTCAAAAACAACTCCTTCCATTACTCCCAGCGGCAAGACCCCGATTCGGAAGAATCCTTTGCGCTCGTAATCTGTGAAAATGTTGTCCGCCCGCACGATCATTGAAGGAGTTAGTTCTGCCCCGGTGTAAAAAGCCGTAACGCCATCCCGCGCTTTCATTCGCCCCGAAAGCACATCAGATGCGAACTGACTTCTTGCTGAGGAAACCAAATGAAACGCGATAAAGCCCGCAAGCAGTAATTTTATAGTTTTGTTCATAGTGACGTTGGCTCGCCCGTCCAAAATAAAAGAGGCGTGGCCTGCTCGCACCTCACTCTGTGTCCTGATACTTGACGGTAGCAAAGTAGGTGTCAAGCCGACATTTCTGTAACGCTTCCGAACGTGCCCAGAATCGGACATTGCGAAGCGATACGCAAAGAGATTATTCGGCTCTTGCAGGAAGAACGCATCCGCCGAAAACTCTCGAACTATGTCGTCGCCCAAAATTCTGGCGTATCCGAATCCATGCTGAGCCTCGTCGAACACGAACTTCGCAATCCTACGATGGAACTGATGCTTCGTATAGCTGACGGCATCGGCGCAGACCTTCCTGCACTGATTAAAAAAGCAACGACAACGGTTCTAAAAGAGCGCGCGAAAGCCTCCAAATCAATCAAGTCGGCAGTAGGCTGATAATTCTTGCCGGCCAGCTTCCATGCCAAACCCACTTTCTTTGTGAGCGTGTTCCGAGCCGCTCAATTTTTCCACGCCGTGCGGGAAGGGATTTTCCGCCAGGTCTTCACTGTCTCGACGATTCGCTCCGCAGTGCTGGCCGGCAGCTTGCGCAAATCTTTGCGCGTGGATTTCTTCCACTCAATGCGAAAGGCCATTACGCTTCAACCCTTTTTTCAATTCCGCGTGGGGGATCGTTTCCTCGTCGCGCCGTTCGGCAATCACGGCCAGATCGTCCAAGTCTTCCAGCAACTTTTCGTAGTCTTCAATCGGAAGAACGGCGGCGGTCTTTCGCCCTTTTTCATTTGTCAGAAATTGGATGGTCGCGCTCATGTTTGAAAATTAACGCCTGTGAACGGTTCGTTCAAATGGAATAATTCATCCCAACTTTTTCCGCAGCATTTCCGCAATTTGAATAAACGCCTTGCCCGCCGCGTGATTCGGCGTGGAAACCACAATCGGCATTCCCCAGTCGCCGCCCTCGCGGATTTCGGTGAAGATCGGGACTTCGCCGAGGAATGGAACGTCCTGCCGCGTGGCTTCCTCTTTGCCGCCGCCGTGGCCGAAAATTTCCACGCGCTCGCCGTTCGGCGTGGTGAAGTAGCTCATGTTTTCCACGATGCCAAGGATCGGCACGTTCACTTTTCGGAACATCGCAATGCCTTTGCGCACGACGCCGAGCGACGCTTCCTGCGGCGTGGTCACGATGACGCCGCCGTCGAGCGCCACCGTCTGGCAGAGCGACAACTGCGCGTCGCCGGTGCCGGGCGGCAAATCCACGAGCAGAAAATCCAGGTCGCCCCATTCGACCGCCTTCAAAAACTGGTCAATCGTTTTCGCGATCATCGGCCCGCGCCAGATGACCGGCTGGTCGTTGTCGAGCAACAATCCGATGCTCATCACTTTCACGCCATGCGCGACGGGCGGAACGAGGCGTGATTCCGCGCTGACGGTTGGCTTTTCATGGACGCCCATCATCAGCGGAATGCTCGGCCCGTAAATGTCGCAATCGAGCAAACCAACTTTCGCGCCAAGCTGGGCGAACGCGCAGGCGAGGTTCACCGAGCAAGTGGATTTGCCGACGCCGCCTTTGCCGCTCGCAATAGCGATGATGCGTTTCACGCCGGAAACGCCTTTTTGATTCGCAAACGGATTGGTTCCGCCCGCAGATTTCCCAGCGGCGGGCTGACGAACTTCGACGTGGACGTGATTTGCGCCCGGCAAAGCTTTCAGAACTCGCTCGGCTTCCGCTTTGATTTGCTGCGCGGCTTCGGGATTCGGCGAGGTCAATTGCAGCGCCACGCTGACCGCGCCGTTCGCGGCGGAAATTTCTTTGACGAGTCCGAACGAAACGATGTCGCGCGAAAAACCGGGGTATTTGACGGACTTCAGCGCGTTTTGAATTTCTTCCTGTGATAACATGGCGGACAGGTTGCCAGCATTGCGAAAACTGGCGAGTCCAAAGTCTAAAGTCCAATGTCCAAAGTGAAGAACGGATTTCCCGAACGCGAAGCGCAACTTTGGACATTGGGGGCTTTGGACTTTGGACACTTTTTCGTTGTCGTTTTCAATTGCACGAAAGCCGGTGGCATGGGAAATTGGCGGTCTGATTTTTAATTAGACTGATTCTAAACATGACGCAAAAAGTAAATAACGGGACGGAACTGCTGGTCGGAAAATTTTCGCAGTTCGAAGCCGCACCGCACCAGCCGAAATGGCTGCTGCCGCTGCGCAAGGCGGGCATGGCCGGTTTCGCCGAGCTCGGCTTTCCGAAGTTGAGCGACGAGGACTGGCGCTTCACCAACATTGCGCCGATTGCGAATTTGCCATTCCAACTCGCGCGCGAAGCCGTGGTCAATGGCGCGGAAACCAAGCTGATTGATGAATCCGCCTTCGCCAAACTTTCCGGCCATCGGCTCGTGTTCGTGAACGGATTTTTCTCGGCGAAACTTTCCAGCATCAAGCCGGTTTCCAGCGGCGTGCGGATTGAAAATCTTTCCGCCGCACTCGCGAAGGATTCCGCGCTCGTCGAAAAACATCTCGGCAAATACGCGCACACGGCGAACAACACTTTTGCCGCGCTGAACCAGGCGTTTTTCACTGACGGCGCATTCATTTTTGTTCCGGCTGGCGTTGAAGTCGCCGAGCCGGTGCAGTTGATTTACATTTCGTCCGCGAAGCAAAACGGCGAAGTGATCCTGCCGCGCAACCTCATCATCGCGGAGGCGAACAGCAAGTTGACGGTCCTGGAAAGTTACATCAGCACCGGCAACGTCGCGTATTTCACGAACGCGGTGACGGAAATTCTCGCGGGCGACAGCGCCGTCGTCGAACACATCAAGTTGCAGGACGAAGCGGCGGACGCGTTTCACATCGCAACCATCGCGGGCGAATTTGGCCGTGCGAGCAATGTGACCGTTCATTCCTTCGCGCTCGGCGCAAAACTTTCGCGCACCAACATCCGCACGAAGCTCGCGGGCGAAGGTCTCGAATGTATTCTCAACGGGCTTTACCTGACGAAGGACGAGCAGCTTGCCGACCATCACATGATCGTTGAACACGCGCAGCCGCATTGCGCGAGCCACGAGTATTTCAACGGCATTCTCGACGACAAATCGAAGGGTGTTTTTCACGGACGGATTCTTGTCCGCGAAATCGCGCAGAAAACCGACGCGAAGCAGACGAACAAAAATCTTCTGCTCTCCGACAACGCGACCGCCGACACGAAGCCGCAGTTGGAGATTTACGCCGACGACGTGAAATGCACGCACGGCGCGACCATCGGCCAGTTGAACGACGAATCCATTTTTTATCTGCGTTCGCGCGGCATCGGCACGGACACGGCGCGGCAGATGTTGATCCACGCCTTCGCCGGCGAAATCATCGAGCGCATCAAGTGCGAACCGGCGCGCGAAGTCATTGACAAGCT
>CABDZO010000175.1_pt1 | contig 14688 bp, 13 predicted proteins | sample 3132221 | NCBI WGS metagenome assembly CABDZO01 (sample SAMEA5534340, study PRJEB31848) | metagenome | biome: tundra; feature: field; material: soil | place: USA | collected 2013-05 | depth 0.45 m | reverse complement strand
GTTCAGCATCGGCCTTGACGCGCCGGAAATCATCCGTGAAAAAGTTCTGGCCGCCGCAAATTTTCCCGTGCTGAAACTCAAGGTTGGCGATCCGTGCGACCCGGAAAATTTCGCCGCGCTCCGCTCCGTTGCGCCGGAAAAACCCGTGCGCGTGGACGCCAACGAAGGTTGGAAAACGAAGGAAGAAGCGCTTCGCCATCTCGAATGGCTCGCGCGTGACGGCCACATTCAATTCGTCGAACAGCCGCTGCCGCGCGACGCCAGCGCGGCGAATTTAGCGTGGCTGAAATCCCGTTCGCCCCTGCCGCTCTTCGCTGATGAATCGTGTCACACCGTTCGCGACATCGCGCGCTGCGTTGAAGGTTTTCACGGCGTCAACGTCAAGCTCGTCAAGACCGGCGGCGTGAGCATGGCGCACGAAACCTTGCTGGCCGCGCGCCGCGCCGGGCTGAAAACGATGATCGGCTGCATGATTGAAACCAGCGTGGCCATCAGCGCCGCCGCGCATCTGGCAGAACTCGCGGATTTCCTGGACGCGGACGGAAATCTGCTCATCACCAACGACCCGTTCGCCGGCGTCACGGCGGAAAAAGGAATCCTCTCGTTCGCCCACGCCGCCGAAAAAACCGGTCTGCGCGTGAGCCAGCGCCAGATTCATTCGCGTAGCAGCGCTCGACGTGAGTCGGCTCAAACTTTCTCCCCGCCGAAGAAATGAGCGGACTCACGTCGCGCTGCTACAAATTTCACGACCTTGAATCCGTTTGCATTTGCGCCCGGCGCGCGGTTGGTAAAACATAAGCGCGTGAAACTACGCCCGGCGAAAAAAATTTCCAGACCGCCGCCTGACGCATCGTTCATGGTGCTGGGCGTCGGCTCGTTCGCGCACAGCATTGGCACAGCGCTCGCGGATGCGGGCGCAAACGTCTCAACGTATTTGACGCGCAATTACGGACATTATTCGCCCACGCTCGTCGGGCCGATTTTTTTGAACAGCGCGTTTCCGAGTCCGGTTCCGCTGATTCGCGAAAAGAAAATAGATGTCGTCATACCGCAGTCCATTGACTGGGCGATGCAACCGTGGGCGGAGGATTTGATTCAATCCGGCGTCGGTATTTTCAGTCCGACCGGCGAAGCGATGCGCATTGAGCGCGAACGCGATTTTGCGCGCGCGCTGTGCGCGAAATTCAAGATTCCGTTTCCGAAGTCGTTCGTTGCCTCGAACCGCATCGAGGCGGAAAAAATTCTCGCAAAAAACCCGCAGCCGTTCGTCATCAAGAATCCGCTCTGCTCGCCGACGAGTCCGATCCACACGATTTTGTGCGAGACGGTCGCGGACACGCGGGCGTGGCTGCGGCACGTCAATTACGCCGAGGGCGTTTTTTTGCAGGAATATTTTGGTCGCGCCGAGGCCGGGCACATCGCGCTGGTGAGCGGCGGCGAGATTCATTCGCTCGTCACGAACCAGGAATACAAATACGCCTTCAACGGGAACATGGGCATCGTCGCCGGCGCGCCGCTGGGCGGAATTGTCGAACGCGACGAGCATGACAAATACGGTCTGGCGCGTGAACTGATTCATCCGCTGCTGCCTTGGTTTCGGAAAGTAAATTATCACGGCCCGATTCAAGTTACGGCTATTAAATGCGATGGTAGGGACGCGCTGCCACGCGTCCAGGCCGACCGGCAGGTCGGCCCTACCAAACAAGGAAAATGGCACGTCATTGAATACAACATCCGCATTGGCGTCACGTCCGGCCCGATGATCTTGCGGATGTTAAAAAACCCGACGGAAATTGTTTTGCGAACGGCGCGGAATGAAAATCTGAAATTGGAATTCAATGACAAACTGAACTTCGGCTGCTCGCTCACGCTGGCGGGTTACGGCTATCCGTTCACGCAGGTGCGTGGGCCGCAGTTGCCGCTGGAAGTGGCCGGCAAATTCGATTGCGACGTGTGGTGGAACGAAGTCGCACGCGGCACGGACGGAAAACTTTCAGCCACCGGCCATCGCATCGCGGACGTGATTGCGCTAGCGCCGAAACTGGACGCGGCGATTGCGAAAGCCTACGCGAACATCCGCAAAATTCGCGTCGTGGGCAGTTATTTTCGCACGGACGTTGGGCAAAGCTTGTGGCCACCGGGAAATGTTTAAGTTTCAAAACGTTGACCAATGCTAAAAATCTGATAATCTGATTTTATGAAAAACACGGCCATCTCGGTCACGGAGGCGGCGCGGAATTTCGCGCATTGTATCAACCGGGTTCACTATCAAAACCGGAGTTTTGTGCTGGTCAAGAACGGCAAGCCGCTCGCGCGTCTCATTCCCGAAGTGGAAAAGATTTGCACCGGCAAGGATTTGGCCGAGGCGCTTGCGCACGTCGAGCTTTCGCCGGCGGATGCGCTGGGCTGGCGCAAAGATTTGATCAAGGCGCGCAAAACCCTTAAACCCGCTGAAGACAAATGGCGATAATCCTCGACGCGGACATCATCATTCGGGGCGAGAAAGGCACGTTTGATTTGCAAGGCTGGATCGCCTCGCAACCGGCGGAAGAATTTGAAATCGCGGCCATCACCGTCGCCGAACTCTGGCATGGTGTGGAGCGCGCAACCGGCGCACAACGCCTTCGCCGCCAAAAATATCTTCAAGCCATATTCGCGTCGTTGCCAATCCTTGCCTACACCGAGGAAACCGCTTACGAACACGCGCGCATTTGGGCGGAACTTTCGGCTGCCGGGAAAATGACTGGCTGTTACGATTTGATTGTTGCCGCCACTGCGTTGGAGCGCGGCAGCGCCGTGGCAACCTTCAACAAAAAACATTTCTCAGCGGTGGCCGGATTGAAGGTCATCGAACCAAAATAATTTTCATTCTCCACTTATGGGTTTTGATGAAAAAAATTTTCCGCTGCGGCCGGCTTGGACCGAGCTTGACCTCGGCAAGTTGCGCCGCAATCTGCAGCTCATACGCCGCGATCTGCCGCGCGCGGTGCAATTGCTCGCTGTCGTGAAGGACGAGGCTTACGGCCACGGCGCGCTCGACGTGGCGCGCGTCGCGGTCGAGGAAGGCGCGTGGGGCTTCGGCTTGAGCACGCTCGAAGAGGCGATGGCGCTGCGCGATGCGGGCATCACCGCGCCGTTGCTGCTGCTCGGCGAACGGCGCGAAACGGAACTCGAATGGTGCGTGGCGCACAACCTCACGGTTTGCGTGAACGAACCGCACAATGTCCGCGCGCTCGCCAAAATCGCGGCGCGTTTCGGCAAACAGGTTCCAGTCCACGTCAAAATTCACACGGGCATGAGCCGTTACGGCGTGCGCTGGGACGAGGCATTGCCGCTCATCGAACAGATTGTTGCCGAGAAATCGTTGCGGCTCGAAGGCGTGATGACGCATTTCTCGCAATCGGATGAAACAGACAAGACGTTTGCGAATCTTCAGTTCGCGCGCTTCAGCGAAGTGCTGTGCGCGCTGGAGCAACGGAAAATTTCCGTGAAGCTGCGGCACGCCTGCAACAGTGGCGGCTTTCTCGATCTGCCGCACGCGCATCTCGACATGGTGCGCGTGGGCATTCTGATGTTCGGCGTTTTTCCGTCGAGCGTTTGCCGGCGGATTCCCGGCATTGAACCGGTCATGTCCGTCAAGGCGCGCATCGCGGCAATCCAAAAATTGAAACCCGGCGAAGTTGTCGGTTACGGGATGCGTTACACGGCGAAAACGGAACGGCGCATCGCCATTTTACCGATTGGCTACGGCGACGGTTTTCCGCGCGTGCGCAACGAAGGCTGCGCGCTCATCCACGGTCGGCGCGCGCCGCTGCTCGGCGGCATTGCGATGGACGCGTTGATGGTGGACATCACGGACATTCCCGAAGCGCAGATGTGGGACGAAGCCGTCATCATGGGCAAACAAGGCAGCGAAGAAATCACCGTCCACGACATTGCGAAGCTGAAAAATTCCGTGAGTTACGAAGTGCTGACGAGCTGGCGGCTGCGCTTGCGGAGAAAGTCGGTGAATAGCGAATTGAAACCGCAGAGAATTGAAAATGCCCGCGAATCTGAAGTGATCACCGTAAAATAGAGATTTGATTCGCCAGAGTTGCGGAAGCAGTTATACTGACCTCATGAGCTATCTCACATTGGAAGTGGAGATTGACCACGGCAAAGTGGTGACCAAAGAACCGTCGAAGCTGCCCGAAAAGGCCAGCGGTTTGCTCACAATTTTCCAGCCCGACGCGGCCAATCAATCAAAGCTTACTCCGTTGCAAGCTCTCGATGCGCTGCAAAAACATTTGCGGCTTGATGTCAAGAAGGCTGCGGAATGGATGTCGGCGGTGCGTGACGCAAGGCGTTAGGAAAATGCGAGATGATATGTCCCCATGATTCATTTCGACACCAACTTCCTCATCCAACTCTCCGTTGCCGGCTCTTCTGCGCACCAACAATTTCAAGCGTGGCTGGCGGCTCGGGAAGCCGCCAATGTCAGCACCGTTGCCTGGGCTGAATTTTTGTGCGGCCCGCTGGACACAACCGCCGAATCTTTGGCGCGGCAAATTTTTCCAAATCCCGAACCCTTTCTTGCCGCCGATGCCGCGCTCGCTGCAAGTTTGTTCAACCAAACCGGTCGCCGTTCGCGAAGTCTGGCTGATTGCATGATCGCCGCCGTGGCGATTCGTTGCGCCGCAAAATTGGCGACCAGCAACGCTGCGGATTTTCAGCCGCTCGTTCAACATGGATTGATATTGGCTTGAGGCAATTTTGCTAACTCAACCGGCGCGATGAAACTCCTTTTCTCCGAACAAAAGTCCGATTACGACAACTACCAGTTTCCCTACGCCATCTGGGCCGTGCCGGAAGCGGGCGAGACGCCGGCGGACATTTTCAACTCGGGTTTCCTGCCGTCGTCGCGCAATCTCGACCGCTTTTATCTCTGCCGCCAGGTGCGCGTGAACCTCGCGAAGTTCAAGCCGTCGTCGGAAAACCGCCGGATTTTGCGCAAAGGCGCGGGCATTGACGTGAAGTTCGTGCCGCGCGCGAAATTTGATTACACGCCGGAACGCCGCCAGTTTTTCAAGACCTACGCCGACATTAAGTTCGGCAAGGACGTGATGACGTTCGAGCGGCTGGACGCGCTGTTCGCCGCGCCCATCATCTCGCATCTGCTCGTGTTCACCGACGCGGAAAAGGGCAACGAGATCGGCGTGGCCACGTTGTATCTGGAAGGCAAGGCGCTCGCGTTTTACTACTACGCGTTTTACGACCTGAATTATTACGCGCGCAACCTCGGCATGTTCATGATGACCTCGGCAGCGGCGCTGTTCGCCGGGCGCGGCTGCAAACAGCTTTACCTCGGCACCTGCTACTCGGCGCCCGCGCTCTACAAGACGCAGTTTGCCGGCGCGGAATTTTTCAACGGCTTCCGCTGGTCGGACGATCTGGCCGAACTCAAATTCATCATCCAGCGCGACAAAAAGGATTTGTCACAGCATTTGCTCGAAACGGAAGAATTCCGTGAAAAATTTTACGGCGGCGATCTGGAAAAAATGACGGATGCGAGCGAGTTTCGGGTGAAGGTGAAGTGACATGCACATTGGTTACAACGTGAAAGACGAAGCCACATCTCGTTTTTTAATCAGTGGTGTTTTGTTGCAAGGTTGTTAAATTCAACTCATGTTTATTGCAGCTTCATTTCTTATGCTTGCAAAAGCATCATCTGATAGTTGGGGCATCAAAATTTTAGTTGGCGTGGTAGCTGGTGTCGTTGCGACATTTTTAGGATTCCTGTTAAATCAGTATCATCAAGACAACAAGGAAACGATAAAAGAAACTAAAGAATATATCGCGTCGCTTCAGTCGGCAGCCAACGAGTTAGAATTTTATACTGGAAAGCTTCAACAACTGTCTTCCGAGTTGGAAGCTTTAGAAAAAAGACTGGAAGCCTGGAAAACAAATTGGGTGATTCCAACTTATAGTATTTATCCTGACTTTCTTGAGAAGTGCAAAATAACAATAAGCGCATTTCACAAAAACCCGAAGTTGGTGAAGGAAGTCGGCGATTGCCATTTTGAATTATGCCACATTTTAGCGAGGCTGGATTTTCTAAAAAAGGAGATGAACACAACAATGGAGGGAAGTGCGACGGATATAACTCGCGAACTAAACACTCGGCGTATTAATTGCGGAGGTTTCAAAGCACTTGTGGATGAAAACATTCCTGTTTTCAAAGCGACTCGCGAAGAAATCCTTTCCGAAAAGGTAAAAATGGATAGAGAGCTTCAAGTTCAAAAGGAGCGGAGTTTGCTTTTAGTTCGAGAATAGCTGATAGCCAAAGAAATAAAGATAACCCGTCAAGTTATGCAGCGCCGTAGGCGCGACATATTTGTAGAAATCCATCACCATTATTTTCCAAGCTCCGTAGGAGCGGTATATTTCGCCCTGACGGGGCTTGATTTTTTTTTGGTGTGCGGTTCTACAAAGATTTCGCTCCTGACGGAGCTAGCTCTGTGCGTCGTTCGCAACGGACGGTTCCGGTTCCCACCGAATTCCGCTTGAATGTCCCGCGCGCGCCGTTAGCTTGCTTGCCATGTTCTGGAAAAACCTTTCGCTCATCGCCATGGCGGCCACGTTGTCCGCCTGCCATACCATGAAAAAAGAATCCGCCGGCACGGCTGATCCGTTGTCGGCGTTTCAGGCGCGCGCCGCCAAATACCATTCCGTCATCACCATCCCCACGTTCGAGACGACGACCAATGAAATCGCCGTCACCACCCAGAACGCCATCGCCGGGGGCAACGCCGCGCTCGACCGCAGCGGCAAAATCACGCCGGAATCGGCCACGTTTGCGAACACTTTTGTCGCGCTCGACGACCTCGGTTTTCAGGTTGGCCTCGTCAGTGAACGTCTCGGCCTGATCGAGCAGACCAGCACCAACGCCGCCGTGCGCGATGCCGCCACCGACGCGCTCAAGCAGCTTGCCGAATGGTCCGTGGGCATGGATTACCGCGAGGACGTTTATCACGCGTTGAAAAATTTCGCCGCCACCCGCCCGCAGTTCGGCGGCGAAGATAAAAAACTTTTCACGGAAACTTTGCGCGATTATCACCGCGCCGGTCTGGAACTGCCCAAGGCCGACCGCGATGAGGTCGAGCGGCTGCGCAAGAAGCTGACCGCGCTGGAAACGGATTTTGAAAACAACGTCACCAAGGCGGTGAAATCCGTGAAGTTCACCCAGGCGGAACTCGCCGGCGTGCCGGACGATTTTCTGGCGCAGATCAAAACCGGCGCGGACGAATACACCGTCAAGGCCAACGTCACCTGGCATTATTTGAGCCTGATGGACAACTGCAAGGTGGAGGCCACGCGCAAAAAATTCCTGGTGGAACACGACAATCTCGCGCGCGAGGTGAACCTTCCGCTGCTCGAAAAAATTCTCGTGCTGCGCGACCAGGTGGCGAAAAAACTCGGCTACGCGAATTACGCCGATTACGAAACGGAAGTCAAAATGGTCAAGAGCGGCGGCCATGCGATCAAGTTCCTCGAAGATTTGCAGACCGGTTTGCAGCCGAAGTTCGCCGCCGAGATGGAGGAGTTCCGCCAGCTCAAAATCAAGGAGACCGGCGACACGAACGCCGTCATCAACGTCTGGGACTGGCGCTATTTTTCCAACCAGGTGAAGAAGGAAAAATACAACGTGGACGCCGAGCAGTTGCGCGTCTATTTCCCGTATCAACCGGTGCTGAACGGGATGTTCGCGATCTACCAGCGCATCTTCGGCTTGAAATTTGAGCCGGTCACGCCGCCTTACAAATGGATCGGCGACCTGCAGCTTTACACCGTTGCCGACGCGGCCACCGGCGAGCCGCTCGGCCTGTTCTACCTCGACATGTTTCCGCGCGATGGCAAATACAACCACTTCGCGCAGTTCGGCATCGTCGCCGGAAAACTTTTGCCGGATGGAAAATACCAGCGCCCCGTCTGCGCGCTCATCTGCAATTTTCCCGCGCCGACCAAGGAGCATCCGTCGCTCATGTCGCACGACGACGTGGAAACCATCTTTCACGAATTCGGCCACGCGATGCACACGATTTTGACGCGCGCCAAATACGCGCGCTTTTCCGGCACCAGCGTCCCGCGCGATTTCGTCGAGGCACCGTCGCAGATGCTCGAAAACTGGGCGTGGGACAAAACCGTTCTCGACAGTTTCGCCGCCGACTACCGCGATCCGTCGAAAAAAATTCCGGCGGAAGTTCTCGCCAAACTCAAGGAAGCGCGCCTCGCCACGGAAGGCACGCGCTATCGCCGCCAGCTTTCCTTCGGCTTGATGGATCTCGCGCTGCATTCGCAAATCAGCGCGACAAACGCGACGAACACGTTGGCGCTCGCGAACGAAAAACTCGGCGACGTGTTTCTGCCGATGGTGCCGGACACGGCGTTCATCGCCTACTTCGGCCACATCATCGGCTACGGCGCGGGTTATTACGGTTACGCGTGGGCCGACGCGATTGCCGCCGACATGGCGACGGTGTTTGAAAAATCACCGGGCGGCTACTTTGACAAGAAGGCGGGAATGCGCCTGCGCAAAGAAATCTACGAGGTCGGCGACTCGCGCGACGTGAACATCTCCATCGAAAAATTCCTTGGCCGTCCGCGCTCCATCGAGCCGTTCCTGAAACGCATCGGGGTCGATAAAACCCAATAGCCACCGACTCGATTGCGCATGAATACTTCTGCCCAGCCGGAAACCAGGCGCTGGCCGCCGCAGATCAAATTCATCGTCGGCAACGAGGCCTGCGAGCGGTTCAGCTATTACGGGATGCGGAGCATTCTTGCCGGTTACATCACCGGCGCGGTGCTGAAAGGCGGACTCGGCCAGGACGCGGACAACTCCACGGAAATCATCCACCTCTTCGTCTTCGCGAATTATTTCATGCCGCTGTTCGGCGCGTGGCTGTCGGACAAATTCATCGGACGCTACCGCACGATTCTCTGGGTGTCGCTGTTTTACTGCGCCGGCCACGGCGTGCTGGCGTGCAGCGATTTCGTGGGCGGCGGCGTTCACGGCAAACTCACCTGCCTTTTTATCGGGCTGGCGTTGATCGCCTTTGGTTCCGGTGGCATTAAACCTTGCGTCTCGGCGTTCATGGGCGATCAATTCAAGCTGGAGCAATCGCATCTTTTGCAGAAAGCCTATGGCGCGTTTTACTGGGCGATCAACTTCGGCTCGTTCTTTTCGTTCCTCGTGATTCCGTGGATCAAGGATCACCACGGCTACAGCCTCGCGTTCGGCGTGCCGGGAATTTTGATGGCCATCGCCACGTTCATTTTCTGGCTCGGCACGAAACATTACGTCCGCGTGCCGCCCAGCCGCGAAACGAAACACGCCGGATTCTTCAAGGTGTTTTTTCACGCGTTCCAAATACGTTTGAAAATCGTAGTAGCCGACGTGAGGAGGCTCATTCTTCCCAAGTCCACCAGCGAGTCAGAGCCTCGTCACCTCGGCTCCTACGGAAAATCATTTTGGGACGCCGCGCGCAACCGTTTCAGCGAATCGGAAATTGACGCGGCGAAATCCGTGCCGCCCATCCTGTTTGTCTTCGCGCTCGTGCCGATTTTCTGGTCGCTGTTCGACCAGACGAATTCAACGTGGGTTTTGCAGGGCCAAAAAATGGTGTCGGCAAAATTTCTCGGCCTCGACATCGGCGCGGAGCAGATGCAATCCATGAACCCGCTCATCGTGATGCTGCTCGTGCCGTTGTTCACGCTGGGAATTTATCCGCGCCTCGGCCGGTTCGCGTCGCCGCTGCGGCGCATGGCCTATGGAATGTTTCTGGCGGCGGGTTCGTATCTCATCGTCGCCGCGCTACAAAAACAAATCGAGGCCGGCGCGCAGTTGAGCGTGCTATGGCAGACCGCGCCTTACCTCGTCCTGACCGCCGCCGAAGTTTTGATTTCCACGACCGGGCTGGAGTTCGCCTTCCGCGAAGCCGCGCCGGAACTGAAAAGTATCATCATGAGTTTCTGGCTGCTGACGGTGGCGTTCGGCGACCTGCTCGTGGCGGCCATCACCAAAATCTTTGCCAACGGCACGGGCGAATCCTCCGTCAGCACGAACCGTTTTCTGCTCTACGCCGGGCTGACGTTTATCGTGGCGATTTTGTTCAGCCTCATTGCCACCACCTACCGTTACCGCGACGCGGCGGCGGCGGAAGGAAAATAAGTTTGTAGGCGACGACGTGAGGAGTTTCAAAATAATTCCCCCGCCGCGAAGCAAATCATTCAACCGCGAACCACGCGAAATACGCGAAAGGTGGAAAACGGTTTTAGTTTCGTTCGCGTATTTCGCGTATTTCGCGGTTAATAAATAATCCATTGGCCGGGCCGATAATCCCGTAGGAGACGACGTGAGGAGTCTCAAATTTTTGGAAATTTAGTTAGAGACTCGTCACCTCGTCTCCTACAATCAAAAACCCGGTGGCGCGTGGAACCAAAATCATTCTGGACTACTACGCGTGACCGAAATAGGGTTGTCACATGAAACAACAGGATAGGCGGCACAACGCGGCGCACATTACCAGTTAGGCGTCATCATGCGTGATGACTGGTCGCCGCTTTGGTCAGAAAATTATATGAATATTCAAGCTACAGTTACTGCATTGTTGGTGGCAGCCGCCCTTCTTGCTGGCGGTTGCTCAAAGCGGTCAGCATATGGTGCTTGGTCATCAAGCGAGTCTATTGTCATTGAGCCGGGAGTTGCTATTGGTTCCGTGCATTCAGGTATGACGATTCAGCAGGTTATAGCCGAGCTTGGTCAGCCGGATCGGACAGAGGATTCGGCTTTTCCAGAAATTAATCGAGCTTTGGAATACACAAATTATGGGCTTTACGTTATCCCCGGTAAAGGAGAAGTCGTGCATAGTGTTAGTGTCGGTCCTCCATTCGCCGGACGCACTAAAGAAGGCATTGGCATGGGAGCCAGTCGCGCTGATGTTATCAAAGCGTATGGAGAGCCGACGGCTGCAAAGCCGATAAAGCCCGATTTCGAGGTTTTGAGATATGAGCCGCTCGGTGTTAGATTTCAGTTGCAAGACGGCAAGGTAGATTTAATTGTTGTGACTTTCCAAACTACCAAATGACGCCTAATATGAGGATAGGCTGCAAAGTTTTTTAGAAAGAGTTTCCGCGTTTGCCCGACTTCAGTTGCCGTTCACCTCACCGCCAGAAAGCCCACCAGCGTGCAGGCGACGCACCAGGGTGCGCCCGTCCTCGGGCGCAGCAGTGCGCACATTTCATTAGCACCGGGCTTCAAGCCCGGTGTTGAACCGGTGCGGGAGACATATAGCCGTTTCAACGGCTTTTCGTCTTCTTGGAAGCCGCTGAAGCGGCTAGAACGCCGGGCCATCACGAATCACCGGGCTGAAGCCCGGTGCTAATGAGAGAACAACAGCTTAACGATTTTGCAAATACACGCTGAAATTATCCCGTTCGCCCGCCTTTCACTTCACCGCCAGAAATCCCACCAGCGTGCAGGCGATGGCGATGAAGGCCGCCACCAGCGATTCCCCGGCGACGAGGCCGGACGCAATCGGAATCGCAAACGCATCGGCATTGGGAAACAATAATTCGCGGCGGGTTCAATGGCCCAGGAATTTCTTGAGAATCTCGCCGCCGTTCTGCCAGAAAATCAGGGCGACGCCCATCAACGCGCCGCCCGCCATGATGCCGGAAGCGACGGGATAAGTGAATTCCTCCGCCTTGGCCGGTGATTTTTTCTGGAACCAGTGCGCAAGGGCTGCGCCGATAAAAAACAGCACGCCGTAATACCAGTGGAAAACCCACGCCAGCCCGAAGGCGGAGGCGGACGGCAGAAATTTTTGCTGCTTCGGAAAGATGACCGGAAGAACGGAAAACAAAATCCCGACCACGCCGCCGATGACGATGGACCAGACTTTCACCGGTTCGAGCGCATCCAGGCCTTTGCTCAAAGCTTTCGCCACGGCCGCCCAAGTTTGGGCGGCGGGCGCGGGAAATTGATCCGAGCCAATGACGGAAGCACTGGAAACAATGATTGTAAACGCAAAGACGCTGACGACGGTGCCGATGAAAATTCCGGCGAACTGCGCGATGAATTGTTTGCGCGGATTGGCGCCGAGCAGATAGCCGCTTTTCAAATCGGTCAGCAAATCGGCGGCCGAAGTCGCCGCGCCGGCGGTGATGTTCGCGCTCATCAGGTTCACATTCATGTTGCCGGGATTGAGCGCGCCGAACGTGAGTTGCGTCACCTTGCCCATCGCGCCGATGGGTGTCGTATCAGTCTCGCCGGTAACACGGCACGCGACGAGCGCGAGCGTAAAGGACATCACCACGGCCAGCGCGCTTTGCCAATACGGCATCCCGAACGACGCGTGCGCCAGCAGCGCGAGGGCGATGAGCGAAATGATCTGGCCGGCGGCGAACCAGGACATCGGCGTTTCGATGGCCTCCATTTCCGTCGGAATTTTTGCTTCGCGCGAAAATAATTTTCCAAAGCCGCTGAACGCCGACAGGGCGATGCGCCATTGCAGGAAAAATCCGAAAATGCCGGACGCGACCATGCACGACGCGCCGCCCCAGAGCGTCCATTGCACGACGTCGCGGAAGCCGCTGCCGGTGATGATGCCGGCGTGCTGCATGATCGGGACAAACACGGCCCAGCAGAGCGTGCCGCCGAGCAACATGCTGATGCACACGCGCATGCCGGTGATCGCGCCGGCAGCGATGAAAATCGGTTCCCAACTGAACATCACGGTGCGGCCGACCCAGGCCGGGCCGAACACGACGGCGTTGAACTTGGTGACCAAGGCGTCGCTGGAAAACGGCGCGAGTTTGGCAAACATGGCAAAGCCGTCGTGCCAGAAATTGTCGAGTGCCGCGAGAACGCCGGCGATGCCGAGCGCCTTGGCGGCGCGCATTCCTTTTGCACCGTGCGAGTGGAGTGCGCGCAATGTTTCCGCCGCCGCCACGCCGCTGGGAAAACGGAGCTGCTCGATGTTGATCATCTGTTTTTTCATCGGCACGGCCATCGTCACGCCGAGAATTGCCAGAAAGAAAACCCACGCGAGCGTGAGCGGAATCGAAAGTGCGTGGCCATTCAACACGATGAACGCGGCGAATGCGGAGATAAGCGTGCCGCCGGTCGAGTAACCCGCCGAACTGGCGGTGGATTGCATGCAATTGTTTTCGAGAATCGTCATCGGCGTTTTGACGAGGCCGATTTTCACGAAGGTCGTCCAGATGGCATAGGACAAAATGCACGCGGTGATGGCCACGCCGATGCTCCAGCCGGATTTCAGGCCGATGTAAAGATTGGTGAGCGACAGCACCGCGCCGAGCGCCGAACCCATCAGCACCGCGCGCCAGGTGAGCTGCTTCATCGAATCGCCGCGCCCGCGATAAACCTGCTCGAACCATTGCCGCTCGATTTCCGCCGGCGTGCCTTTGAAACCGGCGAGCGGCAGTTCAAATTCGCCGGCGGATTTTTCCGCCGCGCCAGTTTCATTGGTTGAAACCAAATTCATGTGTTGCATCGTCGGCCATCGGAATTGACCGGGCGAGCTTTTTTCAGCTTCGCCAAAAACCGTTCCGCCCAACCTTTCCCGTTGCAACCGCCCGCGCCTGTTGCAGACTTCCAACATGGCTTCAAAATCCACCAACTCCATCTCGCTGCACCTCCGGCTGCGGATCGTGTGCGGCGAAAAAATTGCGCTCGGCCCCGGCAAAGTGGAACTGCTCGCACTGATCGAGGAAACCGGCTCGCTCGGCAAAGCCGCCAAGCACATGGGCATGTCCTACATGAAAGCCTGGTCGCTCGTCCAGACCATGAAACCGCTCGTGTTGATGTCGCGCGGCGGCCAGAGCGGCGGCGGCGCGCAGCTCACGGCCACCGGCCGCAAGGCGCTCGCGCTCTATCAAAAAATGGAACGCGACTGCCTCCGCGCCAGCGAAAGTTCGTGGAAAAAACTCCAGCAACTCCTCCAGTCCTGAAGCGCGGCGAAGCGTTATATTTGACAAAGTATAACGAAACCAGTTTCCTACGGTTTGGTGAGCGGCCTTTCGCAAATTCAAATCAGCCTGCTGTTCGCCGCCGTTTTCGGCGTCGCGTTTTTTTACTCGTCTGTCGGCCACGGCGGCGCGACCGGTTATCTCGCCGCGCTCGCGCTCGTGGGCGTCGCGCCTGAATCCGCGCGCGTGGCGGTGCTGATCGCCAATGTTCTCGTGGCCGGCATCGCGTTGTGGCGCTTCCATCAGGCCGGACATTTCGACTGGAAAATTTTGCTTTCGTTCGCCGTCGCGTCCGTGCCGTTCGCCGTTCTTGGCAGTAAAGTCCACATCAGCCCGCATACTTACAAAATCATTTTGGGCGCGGTGCTGTCGGTGGCTGGTCTGATTTTATTGTTCCGCTCGCGCTGGCAAACCGATGATGTGGCCGTGCAAAAATGTTTTCTGCCGCTGGCCTTGCTCGTCGGCGCGGGGCTGGGATTTCTGGCGGGACTCACCGGCATCGGCGGCGGCGTTTTTTTGAGTCCGCTGCTGTTTCTGTTCCGCTGGGTGAAACCGAAAACCACCGGCGGCATCGCGGCGGGATTCATCGTGCTGAATTCCCTCGCCGGACTCGCTGGCGCGGGCTGGCAAAAAATCACGCACGCCGGGCCGCTGCTC